>Ga0335074_10002747_pt1 | contig 23967 bp, 21 predicted proteins | sample Lox_Sample_23_FD_206715 | JGI IMG/M metagenome (GOLD analysis project Ga0335074, IMG submission 206715) | Soil microbial communities from Loxahatchee National Wildlife Refuge, Florida, United States - Lox_Sample_2.3 | ecosystem: Environmental > Terrestrial > Soil > Wetlands | place: USA... | reverse complement strand
TCGCCGCGTTCGTCAAAGCGTCCCGCAGCGTGCCCCCGGCGTTCAGCTTCCCGATGTGGAACCGCTTGCCGAGCTTCTCAACCTGTATAACGCTCTCGCTCATTTCGTAACGCCGGCATCGCCGGCTCTCCGGTTTTACGCCGTTCCCGGGACCGCCAATTTTGGAAGGGCGGGGCTTTAGCCCCGCCGTAACCGCGCGCGTGAAACAGGGCTTTAGCCCCTGAAGCCGCTGTCCTCTTTCGATCCGTCCCGAACTTGCCTGAAGCTACCCCAAACACAATATCATGACGTAGTTAGCACAACTCCCCGGTGTAGCCAAATACACACTTTCCGCAATGGGCCGTTCCCATAATGGAACTCCTTGCCCGCATTTCCCCGGTCGCTCTCTTTACTCCCGCCTCCGTCTGCCTCGCCAAAACTAGCCGTGCCAAACGCGCAAAATAAGCCTTTTTAAGCGCCAAAACCGTGCAAATTAGCCCATTTTAAGGTGCCATAATCGGGGCGGATACCATCCGCCGCGGCCCTCCGGGGTCCCGGTAGTTCTGTACTCCGTATTTCCCACAATAGAAATCACGGCTTGTGCATGCTACCCTTCGATTGTTTTTGAAGCTGAGATGCGCGCAGTCGCGGAAAAAAATTCCGCAAAAAAGCGCGGAAACAAAAGAGGAGAGGTGTGCGTCGTCCGACGCAGAGAGCGAAACGTGGAATTTCTAATCGATAGTAATTACGATTAGAAATTCGCGTAACCAGCGCAAATTCAGCAACTTGCAAATTTCTAATCGATAGAAAAACAGCACCCTTTCGCCTCGGCGAAAGTGCAGAAAAGGCGAAGACGCTTACGCCCCCGGCCGCTCGCGGACCAGATGGATTGCGCCGTTGATCGTCCGCAGCGAAATTTCTCCGCCTCCGGCCCCGAGCCTCGCCCGAAACGCGCCAAGCGTCGAGGGAGCCGTCGCCGCCGTCACCGGCAGCTCCGACGAGAAATCCCCGTTCATATTCTGCACGTTCAGGTTCGCGCGCGTGTCCGAAGGCAGCGTCAGCACCACCGAGCCGTTCACCGTCTCTATATGCATCGGCGCGCCGTTAGTGATGTGTCGAAGTTGAAGCGTCAGGTTGCCGTTGGTGGTCTTGGCATTGAAGCGGCCGGCGCTATCGGTCACTTTCACGTCGCCATTCACGGAGCGAAGATCGCCGCCGCCTCGCACGCCGCGAACGGAAACGCTGCCATTAACGGTCTTGATGGCTTCGAGCAACACGCGCTGCGGCACGTGAACATGATACTCCACGGTGACGCCATTGCCCGCGCTCGTGGGGTAAAGCGTGCGCACCGCGATCTGGCCCGGCAGGCTTTGGACGTCGATCTGGACCTGGTCGAGGTCGGCGGCGCTGTTTTGCGAAGTCTTAACAGCGCTCACTTCGACTTCGTCGCGGTCCCAGCCATCCACCTGGACTGAGCCGTTGATGTTATCGAGCTGGAAATTGCCGCCGGCGGGTAGCGGATAGACTTTATCGAAGAGCTGGTCGGCGTTGCCGAAACTCGGAAGGGAGATGAAGAGAAGAGCTACCGCAAGCGGAATAATGCGCCGCAGCGCGCTCGAAAACGGCCTGGAAAAGCGATCGAAAACCAACAGTTGACGCAACGTCGTCATTTTCCACCCCTTGCGAAACAGTCGCCGGACACTTGCATCCGAATTGATCCCGAGCAGACCAGCGCTGCCGCCGGCCGCTTAGCGTTGCGGTGACAGGAAGACTCTCTGCTCAAGCGCCTCGAGCTGCTTCTGGAGACCTTCCATTTGCTGGCGATACATCTGCATCTGTTGGTCCGTGTCGCCCAGGACGAACCGGATATTTCCAGCCACGGTGCGAAGATGGAGCACCTCGCCGCCGCCGTTGAGCGCGCCGTCTGCATAAGCGATGCGCCCGCCGCTTGCGCCGTCGTCGTAATGAACGGCCAAGGGGAAGGCGGGATCGATGATGAAGCCATGCGTCTGCCCCATTTGCACCTGGGCGTCAACCGTGACCGGCGTTTTTTTGCCAAGATAGACGACGATGTCGCCCTTGCCTGACTGCAGGTCGCAATCGCCGGAATCTTTACCCGGAGACACGAACCAGGCGGTAATACCCCCGGTTCCCGTCGAGGCCTTTACCGAATCATCTGCTTGCGTCACGTAGATACTGCCGTCGGCCGTCTGCAGATTCGCGGGGCCGGCGCTACGGACCACGCGGATGCCGCCCCCGTCCGTCTTGGCGCGGACAAGGCCTGCGGCTTCGCCGACCTGGATCTGGCCGCCGGCCGTTTCTGCGTAGAGGTCCGCGCCAGCGTGTTCGAGGGCTATATTGCCTCCGTCGGTGACGAGGCGAGCCGAGCCGCCGATTGAATCGACGCGGATGTGACCGCCATGAGTATGGAGGTAGGCGCTGCCCCCGATGGCACCGGTGGTGATGTGGCCGCCGCCGGTCTCGGCGACGAGTTCGCCGGTGACGTTTTTCACGCTGATGTGGCCCCCGGCAACCGCCGTGAGGTGCGCGCTGCCGTTTATATTGCCCGTGATGATATTCCCGCCCTGCGTGAGAAGCGTCTGGCGACCGGAAAGATCGTCAGCCGTGATATTCCCAACGCCGGTGGAAACATCGACTGAATAATTCCTGGGCACTGTCAGTTCGAGCGTCACCCAGAGCCGCCCTGCGGGAAGCCGCGTGCTCGTGATGCCTACGAGCGTTACGCCATCTGTAGCGGGAACCGAGCGAAGGGAATAGCTCTTCAACAAGCGATCCGCGTCTCTAGCGGTGGAATCGGTCTCAAGGTGGACGTGGTAATCGACAGTGGGCGAATCGTGCGTATGGATGACGATGCTTCCCAAGTCGGTTCGCAGATGAAGACGGGCAGCATACTGTGTCCGCACAGAGCCGGAAAAATCCCGCGAAGGTCGCGCTTTCGCTGCGGGGGAAACTTGCGAGTTCGTGGATTGCGGCGCTGCGCTTTGCTCTGCCTTATCAGGGTGACGAGCGGAAGCGCGTGACGGAAGGAAAAGCGCGGCTGCAGCAAAAAGCGCCGCTACGCTAAAACCGATATAAGGAAACGCAAAGGGAAGGCGCCCGGAGAAGCGCCACGACCGCGGCACGGCTTAGAACTTTCCGCGAGGCCCCAGATCGCGAATCGCCGCTGCGCTCTGGAGCCGGATGTAAGCGTTGGGATCGTTCTGCATGCGGTCCTGCAAAACGGAGAGCATCTTATCGGTCGAGTCGACTTCGCCCTTTGCGACCATATCGCGCAGCGAATTGATCGCTTCGACGCGGACGCCAGGATTCTGATCGTCGACAAGAGCATCGAGCAGCGTCTGCTGAACGATATCCTGCGGCTCGGCGCCGTTCAAAGCTTCGAGAGCCTTCAGGCGGACGGCCGCATTCTTATCTTTGTGCACCGCATGGCACAGAGCGGAGCGGACGTCAGGATCATCTGTGCGCGAGCTAAGTAAATCGACCGCGTCGAGGCGAATGTCCGGGCAGAACCGATCGCCGCTGCGAAGAATATTGATCAGCTCGTCTTTTACGTTGTCGTCGTCGACCGTGCCTTCGATCGTGACGGGCTGCTGCTCTTTCAGCTGCAGCTGGATCTGTGGAGGCGCGTCGCCGAACGACGGCAAAACGTTGATGCCCGCCACATCCGCGCTGTGGAGATCGAGAGCGGCGAGCGCGGGCGAAGTTTTCGTGGTTACGATTGGCGGCGGCTGTTCGGCGGGAGAGCCTGTGACGGTTGCGAACGGCTGATCATCCGGCGCGGTCACTCGATGCAATACGCGAGGGCCGAGCAGAAGGCCTCCCGAAAAACCCGCCAGTAAAAGGGCGACCGCGCCCAAAGCGGGTGCGGAAACGAGATTGCTCAACGAACCAGCCCAGTCAGCGGGAAGCACAAAACCTAGAGAGCGGCGCAGCCAGCCGTGCTCCTCTTCGCGATCGATTGCATCATCCAAGCCGGCGCGGCAGCTCGCCAGCAGCGATGCATCGGGTTCGCCGCGATGTTCGCTAAGGATCGAGAGAAGCTCGCGCTCACGGGCGAGGGTTGCGGAGCAGCGGTCGCATTGCGCGGAGTGCGCAATCCACTCGGCGTGCTGCTCGGTTGAAATTTCTTCACCGGCTGCGAGCAGGACGATGAATTCTTCCCATTCGGTGCAGGGACGATTATCGATTGGTCCGTCGGCCTGGTTCATGTCTGGATCGAAATCCCAATTGTGCTCGCGCGCCATTTTTTTCAGCTTACCGTCTCGCCCCAACTCAACTTCGCTTTTACTTCAGGCTCTCCAGCGACGCCCGCAGCTTGCGCGTGGCGCGGAAGAGCGAATTCTTCACTGTTTCTTCTGACGTGCCGAGGACGTCGCCGATAGCACGCAGCCTCATTCCTTCGTAATGCTTCATCTCAAAAACCATCCGCTCGCGGGGCGAAAGGCGCTTCATGGCTTCCTGAATGCGCCCGTTGATTTCGCGGCCCAGCAACTGGCGCTCCGGGTTCGTTGAAGGATTGGTTTGCGGCTGGCGATCGAAAAAGTCGCGCGTCGTGCCGCCATCCGCCTCTTCGGGCACCGGCGCCTGATCCTCGCGGCGGGTAGTGCGCCTGCGCAGGTAATCCAAACCGACGTTGGTGGCAACCCGGTAAAGCCAGGTGTAAAAACTGCACTCAAAACGGAAGCGGTGAAGGTTCCGGTAAACCTTCAGGAAGGTCTCCTGGTAAATATCACGAGCATCCTCCGGCCGATGGACGATATTCATCGCCAGGCGCAGCACATCACGATCGTAACGGCGCACCAATTCATCGAACGACTGGCGGTCGCCTTCTTGTGCCTTGCGGACTAACGCATGCTCTTCGGCGACCTTTGCAGCCGCAGCTTGCCGCGCATCCGCCTCAAGCGCAATGCTCGTTCCCATCGTGGGTATTGCCGGCTGAGCGCTGGCGGTAAATCGATCGGCCAGATCATCGATGCCGCGGGAGCCTCGGTCGCCGACGAATCCTTCCTTGGGCTTCATCTTCATAGACGAAACGCTAAGCCTTTTGTTAGCACTACACGGCTTTTGCTTCCCGCAACTGAAAGGCCCAGAACCTCTCTATTTACTATGAGATGCGAAAGAAGAGCCGTTCGTTGCAGGCAAAAATGCGCCATTTTCGCGCGCTAAGCGTGGCAATTATAGGCTCAAAGCGAGGCGAATCAACCCATAAACGGCTGCGCAGACGGCGAGGTCAACCACGGTGCCCCAGTCCGTCTGAAAACCGCGATGTCGCAGCCATTGCGGGAGGTTGGGCATCAGAGAGAAGTAATAAATGGCGTTCCCTATCAGGATTGCGACCAGGTATTCCAACCATCGGCGAGGTGTGACCCCAAGAAATTGCCGCGCCATATGAGCGTGTTACTCCAAACAAGCAGCTCATCGGCGCCCTTCGCTTGCCGGTGAGAGCCCCCCACCCATATTATGGCAGCCGCCCCGTTATGGTCCAGTCGAAGGTCCAACTCAGCAGTCCGGTGATGTATTTGAAAGGCGTCGGGCCGCAGCGTGCGAGCGCATTAGCCGAGCGCGGAATTACGACCGTCGGCGACCTGCTGAATTACCTGCCTTTCCGGTACGAAGACCGCATCCGGTTCACTCCCATCGCCGAGATTGTTCCGGGACAGGTTTGCACGATTTTGGCAGAGGTCGCTCCGAGGGGTGGCGGAACGGTGCGGTTTACGCGCGGCCGGGCGGCTATCTTTCATCTGCCAGTGCGCGACGGCTCCGGAACAATGCACGCGAAGTTCTTTCACGGAACTTATCTTCAGGATCGGCTAAAGGAAGGCCAACGGCTCGTCCTGCACGGCAAGGCGGAGTATGACTTTTACCGCCCGACGCGGATCGAAATGATCAATCCGCAGATGGAACTGCTCGGAAACGAGGACACGGCAGCGGACTCGACCGAGGTCGGACGTATCGTTCCCATCTACGAAGCTATCGGCGGCCTGAGTTCACGGATGCTGCGGCGCGTAGTCTACGGCCTGCTTGGCATGCTGGAAACTGAAATTCCCGATCCGCTGCCGAAGGAAATTCGCGAACGATACAAGTTCCCTTCCCGGCGTGAAGCGTTGCTGTATGCGCATTTCCCACCGCCCGATGTGGATATGGAAAAGCTAAACAGCTTCCGCAGCCCGGCGCATATCCGGTTGATCTTCGAGGAATTTTTCTCTTACCAACTGTCAATGGCGATGCGGAAGCTGAACGATCATCGACAGACCGGAATTGCGATGCGCGTTCGCGAGGACCGGGTTCGCGCCGCGCTGAAAAGGATTTTGCCTTTCAAGCCGACCAGCGCGCAGAAACGCGTGCTCGCTGAGATTGTCGCCGATCTTGAGCGGCCCTTTCCCATGCACCGTTTGCTCGAAGGCGACGTGGGCAGCGGGAAGACCATTGTTGCGCTGGAAGCTGCGGCGATCGCTATTGAAAACGGCTGCCAGGTAGCGCTGATGGCGCCAACGGAAATTCTGGCGGTGCAGCACTATCTTTCGGCGCGACGCGTGTTCGAGCCCGCCGGATATCGCGTGGAGTTGATTACGGGCGGGCTCTCGAAAGCGGAACGCGAGCTCGCCGCCTTGCGTGCGCAAGTGGGCCAGGCGCAGCTTGTGGTGGGGACGCACGCGCTGATTGAGGAGGGCGTGAAATTCGAGAAGCTCGGTTTGGTGATTGTGGACGAACAGCACCGGTTCGGCGTTTTGCAGCGCAAAAAGCTAATGGAGAAAGGCGTCGCGCCACACGTATTGGTAATGACGGCCACGCCGATTCCGCGCACACTAGCACTGACGTTGTTCGGAGATCTCGATCTCTCAGTGATCGATGAGATGCCGCCGGGGCGCATGCCGATCGAGACGCGCTGGGCGAGTGAAGACCGGCTCACCGGCGTATGGGAATTTTTACGCGGTGAGATCGCCAATGGGCGGCAGGCGTATGTGGTCTACCCGGTGATTGAGGAATCGAAGCTCGAGTTGAAAGCCGCAACCGCGGAATACGAACGGTTGGCGAAGCAGGTGTTCCCCAAGCTGCGCGTGGGCCTGCTCCACGGTCGGCTTAAAAGTGAAGAAAAAGATGCCGTGATGGAGCACTTCCGCCGCGGGGAATTGAACATCCTGGTGGCGACGACGGTGATCGAGGTTGGCGTCGATGTGCCCAACGCGACGGCGATGGTGGTCGAGCATGCGGATCGCTTCGGCCTCGCGCAACTGCACCAACTGCGAGGAAGAATCGGACGAGGCAAGGAAAAGTCTCATTGCGTTCTGGTAGCGCCGAAGACGATCAAAGGCGAAGCACGCGAACGGATCGAGGCGATGGTCGCCACCACGAACGGCTTCGAAATCGCCGAGCGCGACCTGAGCCAGCGCGGCCCGGGTGAATTTTTCGGCACGCGGCAGCATGGCGATGCTGCGTTTTCGTTTGCACAGCCGCTGCGCGACCACGAAATTCTGGAGCTCGCAAGGCGCGAAGCCTTTGCGCTTGCCGAAAACGAAGGCCGCGCAAAAGAAGTGGCGGCCAGGCTGGACATTTTGAGCCCGGCCTGGCGGCAGCGGTACCACTTGGCGACCGTGGGGTGAGCATGCGGGTGATCGGGGGAAAATTTCGCAGCCGGAGATTGAAAGGCCCGGGTTTTTTGCGGTTGCGGCCGACCAGCGATCGACTTCGCGAGACTCTATTCAATGTGCTCGGACCGGCCGTGGAAGATTCTCTATTCGTCGATCTGTATGCCGGGACGGGCGCGGTCGGCATCGAGGCCGCAAGCCGGGGAGCACGAGAAGTGATCTTCGCAGAAAAGCATCCCGCGACGGCGCGCCTGCTGAGGCAGAACCTCGCTTCGCTCGCACTCGACGGCAACGTTCAATTGATCCCCGCCGACGCTTTGGATGCTCTCGAAAAGCTGGCCGTGCGGAGACTTGTCGCGGATTTTATCTTTCTCGATCCGCCTTATGACCGCGCGGACGAGTATAAGCGCACGCTGGAATTCATCGACGGCTCACATCTGCTGGCGCCCGCAAGCCGTGTGCTTGTGGAACATTCCGTTAAGCTGGAGTTGCCGGACTGGTTCGAGCGTATCGAACGCGCGCGGTTGATCGAGCAAGGCGACGCAGCCCTCAGTTTTTACAAGCTTGCCGCTGCGGCTTAGGTCCGGGGGCACCACTTCGGCGATTTTGGACCGGAGATCCGCGGGACCAGACCGGCGCATAATTTTAAAGCGCGCGTTCGCTGGCAGCCGCTGCCTTAGAGCGGGCATCGAAACAGTCGGGTATAATCCGAGACTCATGCCGCTGCTCATGCAGGATACGTCTGTCGACGATTACGCAGTTAGCGCACCGCCGCACTCGCGTTTGCCGCGGCTCGATCTCGGCATCGATTGGACGCCCCGCTGGGAAGAGTTTCGCACGAGTTTGAGAGGGGTTCTGACCGGGCCGAAGCCTGCAGGCAAGGAAGCCGTTTCTGGCGGCGAGCACCTGCGCGTGGAATGGATTCGCGCGTATCGCCCGCGCAGCCCGTTTCTCGTCGCCGTGGTTTTTCATGCTCTCGCGATTTGGCTGATCACTTTGCCGATCTGGGGATTTCTGCCCACGTCAGAAGCAGACGCCGTGCCCATGCAGTTGCAACTGAGTTGGGACCTACCCGCCGATTTGCCGCCGATCACGCTGCCCGCGCGCGCCGAAAAAAAATCGAGCACGCCGCCGCGCCGCGCCAATAGCGCGCCACAGCAGGCGCAAAGTGGCGCCGACGCATTCAACCCGCATCAGACGATACTCTCGGTGCCCGTACGACTGACGCATCCGCGGCAAACATTAATCGAGCCGGAAGCTTCGATGAAAGCGCCGAAAGTCATGGAGCAGATGCCGAACGTGGTGCAGTGGTCCGCTCCCGAAATACTGCGGCCCACGATTGAATATTCGACCAGCAAGAGTAAGCCTGAATTGCGCCGGGTGCAGGGACGCTCCGTGGCCGCGCCGCAGATCGCGAACGCGGCGAAAATGGCGGAGCCCGAATCGATTGCGCAAACGGATGTGCCTCAGTTGGCGCCGCCCGCGCCCGTTCCTTCAGCGGCGGTGATCGCTTCACGGCGAACGATTCGGCGCGAATCTGTGTTCGCGCCGCAAATTGCCGACTCCATGCGCAGTTCAGACCAGACGGACCTCACGCGCAGCGGCGACGTCCGCCTGGCGCCGCCGGCTCCGCTGCCTTCGAATTCGCGAATCGAGGCATCGCTTCGCGCAGAACTCACCGTGGCTGCCGCGCCTGAAGTCCACGAGCAGACAGACGGAAATCCCGCCGACGTGCGGAAGCTGATCGCAATCTCCGCGGCGCCTGCACCGCCAAAGAGTGACGTGAAACTCCCCGAGGGGAATCTCGCGGCAAATGTGGCGATTTCGCCGGATGGAAAGCGCCCGGGAACGCCCGGAGGCGCGGAGCACGGCGCCACAACTTCGAAAAGCACCTCCTTGTCCAGCGCGAATGCGGATTCGCTGCCCGCCGCAATTAGCGTAAGTAACGCAACGGAGAAGCCGTCAAACGGAGGTGTGGCGCGAATTGGAGGTCTCACGCCCCACTTGGATCTGAGCATGCGGCCCACGGCTCCTGGCGAATCAACAACGGCTCGCAGCGTGCGGACAGGGCCTGCAAACGTGGCAGCGCTGCCACCGGGTGCGCCGCCGGAAGATTTGCTCTCCGGTGAGAGATTCAGCATGCACGTGAGCACGCCGGATACGACGAGCACGCGCGGAAGCTGGCTTTTCAACTTCGCCCAGCTCGGCGAAAACCCGAGCGACATTGCCAAACCGGACACCACTCTCTCCGGCCCAGAGCCAATTTATACGGTTGATCCGAGATATCCGCCGGAAACGATGGTCGAGCACATCACGGGCGAGGTGGTGCTTTACGCGATCATTCGCAAGGACGGAACGGTCGACAGCATCCAGCTGGTGCGCAGCCTCGATCCGCGACTCGACAAGGCGGCAATGCAGGCGCTGGCACAGTGGAAATTCCGCCCGGGATCTCGCGGCGGTGTGCCCGTGGATCTGGAGGCGGTGATTCATGTGCCGTTCGAGTATCGCCAGCTCAATTATTAAGGCGCACGATTTGGACGAACAGGCGTTGCCTTAGGCTGCAGCCATTCGCTTCTTGATCTCGCGCTCGTATTGCGGAAAATAGCGCCAGATGACGGTCAGATCGAAGCGGTCGAGGATCGACTCTTTGGATTCATGTTCCAGCAGGAATTCGAACGAGAGACCGACCAACTCCTCTCGTGTGACCTTTCCTTTGCCGAGCCGTTCGTAATCGGGCGCGCCAAGCGTCACGCGATGCGACGTTTCGGATTTGCCGTCGATCACCCGGACATCGTAAGCACCATCTCCCGATTTTTTCACTTCAATTCTTGCTGACATCGAGCCGAACCACCTTGCGCTTTTAAGGATTCATCCGCGCGAATAGAGTTTTCGCGCTTTCCAAGCCGCCGGCGGCCGCCAGCCCCGCCGCGCCGCCAACAATTACTTCATCCAAATCACCCACGAGCCCTTCGACGGCTCGCTCGGTAAAATCCGCCAAGGGCATCGGCTGCATCGACGGACGGAAATTTACGGGCTGGGTCTGCATCCCACCGAGATCGGTCTTTACGTAGGGAGGGATCAGTTCTTGCACGCGGATACTTTCATCGCGCAGCTGACGGCGCAGAGAAAGCGTGAACGAATGCACGGCGGCTTTTGTGGCGCAGTAGATCGGTATCCACGCCAGCGGCACGAAGGCAAGGCCGGAGGAGACGTTGATGATCGTAGCGCCGGCCTTGCCTTTCAGTTGCGGAATGAACGCGGCGCACATGCGAATCGTACCGCTGAGATTGGTTTGAATTTCGCTGAACATCGCAGCGTCATTGAACGAGCTGGCGCCGTTTTCGGCCCCAAACTTCACGCCCCGCGATTGCACGCCTGCGCTATTCACCACGCAGTTGAGGCGCGGGAATTCCTGCGCCGCCTTGGCGCCAACGCCGGCTACCGATGCCGCGTCAGCAACATCGAGCACGAAATATTCCATACCGGGATTCGCAGCGCAAAGATCGCGCAGCACGTTTTCGCGCCGGCCCGCGACGATCACCTGATTTCCGTAGTAGTGGAGTTTTTCGGCAAGCGCGCGGCCTATGCCGGTGCCGCCCCCGGTGATCAGGATCGTGTTGTCATGCAGATTCATTCGCGCCTCGCATCATGATAATAACCCAGCACGGAAGAGAAGATGGGGCGCACGCGGTGATGGCCGAGAAAGGAGGTTCGTGGCTTACGCGATCACCGCAGATGCTGAAGTCGTCGCGCGCGATTTTTCCAGGATGTTTTGCAACATGTCAGGAATCTCGAAGACGGCGCGATTGTGCAGAGCAGCCGCGTTCGCCCGATAGCGCGCCAAAGTGGCGGGTTGAATCAGCTGCGCAACGGCGCTCTCGACGTGGCGAAAATTCTGAAGGACCATCCCGACTTCTTTCTCGAGCACCCACTCTGTGTTGTAGCGTTCCTGAGGCAAAGTCCACGCATTGCATTCGACGATCACAGGCAATCTCATCGCGAGAGCTTCGCTGACGCTTCCCGGCCCCGGCTTCCCAATAAAGAAGTCGGCCAGTTGCATGTAGTAGTTCACGCGGGTGGTGAATCCTTCGACAAACACCGGCATTCTCCAGCTGCGTGCGCGGAGTGCTGCGCCAAGCTTCTCATTCTTACCGCAGATAAGGATCAGTTGCAGCGGCAAGCCCGAACGATCAAGACGCTCGGCGATATCGAGCATCGCTTTCGAACCTTGGCCGCCGAAGAGAACGATTCCCGTGGTCAGACCGGAACGCAAACCCAGCCGCTGCCTTTCCGCCTCGGGATCGGCAACCGGTGGTTCATAAAACCGAGGGTGCAGAATCATGCCCGAAGCTCGAAAAATTTTGTCGTCGGCATGACCGAGCGCTTTGGCCTGCGCGACGGCCCGGTCCGAGCCGCAAATCAGGTATTGAGGCTGACGCTCGATCCAAAAGTGCGGTGGATAATCGGCGATATCGGTGAGGATTGTGACGTAAGGGCGGCCCGGGTAAACCGCAGCCAAGCTCTCACACATGGCGCGGTTGAAATGCGGCACAAAAGACACAACCATATCCGGTTGCGCTTGGCGCCAAAGCTTCTCAAATAGCTTCACGGTTGGGCGGTGGTACATGCGGAGAGTAAACTGCAGCACCTTAAGTAATTGGGCGCTGCCGAGCGTCCAACCCGTGGCGAGCATGCGGTTATAGAAGTCCTGAATGCGGATTCCGGAATACTTTTTCAGAATATCCAGCTCGTCAAGAAGCTCCTGGATGTTTGTAAGCTGCACATCCCACGGAAGTTGCTGGGACTTGATGGCCATCTGCAAGGCGGTGGCGGCGGCGCGATGGCCTCCGCCAGCATCAAAGAAGCAGAACTCAATCCGATCCATGCGCGGCGATTCTGGCAAGAGAAGGGCTACTCCATGTTACAATTGCATAAATTGTGGAAAACTATGTGCCGAAAAAGATAACTCCCTGTATTTTCAGAAGTTTAGCGGGAATGTCATCTCGCAGTAATATTCAAAACCTAGACTGGTGGTCGTGAAGTGCGATATGCACGTCCACTCTTACTACTCGGGACAGTGCACTACTCCTTTCGTCAAAAAGTTCTGCCGGGAAAGCTATAGCGATCCCGATCAAGTCTACAGCACTCTCCGGCAGCGTGGGATGAACCTCTTCACACTCACCGACCACGATTGCATCGAGGGGTCGGAACGCCTGCGCCGCCATCCCGATTTCTTCCTGAGCGAGGAGCTGACGTGCCGGATGCCCAGCGGTACGGAAGTCCATATTGGAGTCTATGACTTCCATGAGCGCCAGCACGAACAGCTCCTGCGCAGGAGAAACGATATCCTTTCGCTCGTGATGTATCTCACCGAACGGAAGCTCTTTTTCAGTATAAACCACGTCTTTTCAAGCCTCACAGGGCGGCGGGAACTCGAAGATTTCTCATGGTTTGAGGAGTACTTCCCGGTCATCGAGATTCACAACAGCCACATGCTCGAAAGCGCTAACGGCAGCGCGAGCGAACTGGCCAGAAAGTGGAATAAGATCGGCATCGGAGGCAGTGACGCGCACGCGATGCCTTCCGTAGGAGCTGCTTACACCGAAGTGCCTGGAGCCCGAAACAAAGATGATTTTTTCGCCGGTCTCCGGCAGGGGATGGGGCGAGTAGCGGGCGACTCGGGCAGCTTTACTCGCCTCACGCGAGACGTGCTGATCATAACCGCCGCCCTTATGCGCGAAAAGGCGTGGACCAGATTACTCGCCCCGATCGGTCTGCTGATTCCACTCGCGACCGCCCTCAATTACTTTGAAGAAGCAGGATTTAACCGCCGTTGGGCGGCAAAGATTCTCGATCATACGGAACGACCCAAACGGGTTCGTCCTGCAACTCCTTATTCATATCCTATTCATCCGGGCCAACTAGCATTTTCGCAGCGGGCAGCAAGCGGCGATTAGGAGGGCGCGATGACGGTCCGAAAGGCAGTTTGGAATCAGATCGAGTCTAACGATCACCGGCTGATGCGACGCGTTCATCGTTGGCGCGCGCCCCGCTGGTTCCGTATCCTCATGATCACGATGACCCGAGGGGGAGATGGCTGGCTCTGGTACGGGATAGGAATAATTCTTGCCTTCTTCGGCGGAGACGAGCGATTTCTCGCTATCGGGGCGGGTGGCTCGGCAGCCGTGGCCGGGATTTTCATCTTTCGTGCTCTGAAACATTCCAGCCGCCGCAAACGGCCTTGCGAAATCGAGCCGCACTGTTGGGCCTCGATTCTGCCGCCAGATAAATACTCTTTTCCGTCGGGCCATTCGATCACGGCCTTTGCCGTGGCGACTTCGCTCGGCCTCTTTTATCCACAATTGCTTGCTGTGTTGCTCACGGCCGCATTCCTGATCGCTGCGTCGAGGATCATCCTCGGCATGCATTTCCTCAGCGATGTGCTCGCCGGGTGCTTTCTGGGCGTATTGCTGGGGCTGGTAAGCTTTCGCTGCTTCACGCTGCTATAAAACAAGAGGTTTCTGAAAAATGCAAAGGCCGGAGGAAACCCTCCGGCCTTTTTTGCTATAGGGGGTACCCAATCCATCAGGAGGCGGCTGCAATGTCCGTCACATGGATCGTCTTGGTTGCACGGTCGTAACTACCCGTCACCTTCACTTTATCGCCCGCGAAGGCTTCCGGCTTTGATTGGTCGTCGAGTTGGTAGATCGCTTTCGTGCTGGGATTGTAGAGCACGAACTTCGCGCCGCCCTTCACACAAGCCAGCGTGCACTCCTTGGCACTGACGCCCATATTGTGATGGCCTGCCTTCGCGCAATTGCTGTCCATGATCTCGCCCGTGAACGTACGGCTGGGTGCCTGCTGTGCCACCATAGCGCCCCCGGCGAACATGGCCAACGCCGCAAAACAAACTGCCAGTCTCTTCTTCATGAGTTCCCTCCCGAATATTGACCAAAGTGCTTTCCCTCGCGCGCGCCCCGACAAATTTCCGCGAGGATGAGTGATTGGTTGTGTGTAGGAACCTCGAACCTCACTGAGCCCTCGCACGTCGCCTCTTCGGATGCACCAGAACCGCTGGTACCGAAAGGCAAGTTCCCGGCTCCGCGCTATTATGCAGCAACTAAACTGCGGCGCCACAGGTTTTCGTCCCGACGTCGGTTTTGGGGCTCGCCCGCAATTGCAATTCACAGGTCGAGGGGCAAGGGATTCTTGCCGGTGATCAGGCGCGCCGAGCGCCCCCACGTGATATATAGCCAGGCCCATTGCAGCGCGATGAGCAGCCGATTCTGAAACTCCACGATGTAAAGCAGGTGCACGAACACCCAAATCAGCCACGCCGGTAGACCGGAAAGGCGGAGCCAATTCAAATCCGCGACTGCTGCTGCACGGCCGATGACGGCCAGATTCCCTTTATCGAAATACCGGAATCGGGCAAGCACCTTTCGGCCGCGCAGCCTTGCCTTGATCACTTTGCCAACGTAAGTTCCCTCCTGAATCGCCGGCTGCGCCACGCCGGGAAGAGGCTTACCGGTCTGGTGACTGAAATTTGCAAGGTCGCCAATGACGAAGATTTCCGGATGGCCCGGAACGGTCATATCCGGCTCGACCTGCACGCGACCGGCGCGATCGGCCTTGGCACCCGTCTCCGCGGCAATCTGCTTTCCGAGCGGTGACGCAAGCACACCCGCAGCCCACAAGACGGTCCGCGTAGGAATTGTTTCGGTGCGGTCGCCTTCGCGAAAGGTCACGGAGTTATGCGCAACACCCGTGACCATAGCGCCGGTCCGCACGGTCACTTTCAACTTCGTGAGCATATGCTCCGCCGCCGCCGATAGCTTGGGAGGATAACTCGGCAGGATGCGGCCTGTTCCTTCGATCAGGAAAATCCGGGTGCTTCGCGGATCGATTCGCCTGAAATCATGCCGCAGAGTATCGTCTGCTATTTCCGCGAGCGCGCCCGCCAATTCCGCGCCCGTCGGTCCGCCACCGACGATGACAAACGTAAGCCAAGCTTTCGTTTTTTCCGGATCCGTTTCCCGCTCCGCAGCCTCGAACGCCAGCAGGATGCGCCGCCGCATGTGCGTCGCATCTTCCACCGTTTTCAGCCCCGGTGCGTATTCTTCCCATTCATCGTGGCCGAAGTATTGGTGCGTTGCGCCGGTCGCGACAATCAGCGTGTCGTAATCAAGCGCTCCATCGCTCAGCATCACACGCTTGCGCGCTACATCGACGCCCGTCGCTTCGGCCAGCAACACACTCGCGTTTTCTTGCTTTCTCAGCACGGTGCGCAGCGGCGACGCGATGTTCGCTGGGGAAAGCGTTCCAGTGGCAACCTGGTACAAAAGTGGCTGAAAGAGGTGATAGTTGTGACGATCAACAAGGATCACTTCTGCCGGTGCACGCTTCAGGTGCACAGCCGCAGCTAAGCCGCCAAATCCGCCACCGAGGATCACTACGCGATGAGCTTCGGGCATTCGACGCCGCCTCCGAAGTAGAAGATGAGTTAGGTATGGATTCCGGTGCGAGGTTTCGAAGAGCGCCCGAAAAACTACTTTTCGCGGCGCGGTTTCCTTACAGGTTCCTGCGGACGCTCAAAACGATAGCCCAACCAAGGCTCGGTAAGAATGTAGCGCGGATGGCTGGGATCGGGCTCGACTTTTTTACGGAGCTGATTGATGAAAACTCGCAAGTATTCGGTTTCGTCGCCGTAGTCAGGCCCCCATACCGCTTGCAGCAGCCGCCGATGCGGAATTGCTTTACCCTGGTTGGCCACAAGATGGCGCAACAGCTCAAACTCCTTCGGCGTAAGCCGGACGTTATCTCCGCGCACTGTTACCATGCGCTTGGAAAAATCGATCTTGAGGTCCGGCGCCTCAAACGCAGGAAGCGTGTCACCGGGGGCGGTGCGCCGGAGCGACGCTCGGATACGAGCCATCAGTTCGTCCGAGCCAAATGGCTTTACGACATAATCATCCGCGCCCGCGTCGAGCGCCTGCACTTTATCCTGCTCCGCGTTGCGCACCGTCAGCATGATGATCGGAACATCGCTCGAATTGCGGATTTCGCGGCATGTTTCGAGGCCGGAAATCCCCGGGAGGTTCACATCGAGCAGGACCAAATCCACTCGCTCGCGCCGGATCGTTTCCAACGCTTCTTCGCCGCTCTTGGCTTCGAGAATCGTATAGCCCTGTGCGCTCAGCGTGGTGCGCAGCACGCGGCGGATCTGCGGCTCATCATCAACGGCCAAAATCGTTGCCGGAATCATGCTGCCGTCGCTCTGCTCCGGTCAGCCGGAAGCGTAAACGTGAAGACTGAGCCTTGCCCTAACTGGCTGGTGACGCTGATGGTGCCTCCGTGAGCTTCCACAATCGCCTTCGCGATGGGCAGCCCCATTCCCGTGCCTTCGATCGCGTAACGCTGGTCTTTGCCGCGATAGAATTTCTGGAAAATCAGCGCCTGCTCCAAGCTGTCGATTCCCGCGCCGCGGTCTGCAACACTTATGGCGACGAAATCGCCGTTTCGCTCGGCGGTAATCGTGATCGGTTGGCCGGCCGGCGAATAGCGATTCGCGTTATCGATCAAGTGAACCAATGCCTCGCGCGCCCGCGCCACGTCTGCCACAACGAGTGGCAAGCCGGATTGAACCCGCAGATCAACCTGCCGCTGCCCTAGATTCTTTTTGCATTCGGCGAGGGCGGCATTAATCACGTCCTGCACATCGCGCGGTTCCCGGCGCAACACGACCTCTCCGGCATCGAGACTTGCCATTTCGCCCGCTTCTCCTACCAGGCGATTTAGGCGATCACTTTCCTCATTGATAATCGTGAGCAGCTCGCGGCGCTGGTCTCCGTTCAGGTTATGCTGCGAAAGCAGGTTCGTGACCGATGCTTTTATCGACGTAAGAGGTGTGCGCAATGCGTGCGTCACAGCATCGAGCAAGGCCGTCCGCAGCTGCTCGCCTTCTCGCGCTGCTTCGGTCTGCCCCAGCTGCTCCACGGCGCGCGCGCGTTCCATGGCGATCGCGATCAATGTCGCGATCGCTTCGAGCGTCTCGCGTGAAACCGGCGCGCCGGAAATGCCGAGGCTACCGATCGGACGCAAACCCAGGCGGACGGAGATAAAACACAGGCCATTCGCGTAATCGAATACCGGCTCGTCGCGCGTCGTCATGCTCTTCAGGTTGTCTTTTTCCAACATCGGTATCGCCGGCCCGGAGCGGTAGACCTTCTCTTTTTCAGCCAGGTAAATTGCCGCACCGCCCACTTCAAATGAGTTCACGATCTGCGCCGGAATGCGATTCAGCAATTCCATCACGTTGCCGGACTCGAGCAAACTGCGGCTGAAGCCGTAGAGCTTTTCGATCTCGCGGCGCCGGGCCGATGCCGCCTCTGCCTGCTGGCGCGCGCGGTTGGAGAGTTGGCTGGCGAGCACTGCAACAAGTAAAAACGCAAATAGCGCCACCCAATTCTGCGGATCGGCCACCGTGAACCTGCCAACCGGCGGTAAGAAGAAAAAATTGAAAAGCATCATGGCTAATACAGACATGGTGACCGATACGGCCATACCCCAAAACGTGGAAATCGCCAGAATCGCCAGCAGGTACGTCAGGGCGACGGTTGTGGCGTTTACTCTGAGAATCTCCCGATATACAAATGTGACGGCAATAATCAGCAGCAATGCCAGCACAAATTGGAGGGCTCTAGCGAGGATGGGAACGCGCATCACGCCATTCTAGCGCAGCCTTTGCGTTTGGGGGTCGACCAGACGAGAATACGAGCATGCCGAAAACCCCGGAAGAGTGGCTGGCAGCAACCCAGCCGCAGGAGAAGACTAAAGGCTCGCTGAAGCTATTCCTCGGCTATGCGCCGGGCGTCGGAAAGACATTTGCGATGCTGAGCGAGGCCATCCGCCGCAATCGCCGCGGCGAAGACGTGGTGATCGGCATCGTCGAGAGCCATGGGCGCAAGGGCACGGCCGAACTGGCCGAGCAGCTTGAGATGGTTCCGCGCAAAAAGCTCGACTATAAGGGAACTCTCTTTGACGAGATGGACGTGGACGCGATTCTCGCGCGGAAACCGGCCGTGGCTCTTGTCGACGAGCTTGCCCACACGAACATTGCAGGCAGCAAGCATCGCAAGCGTTATGAGGACGTTCTGGAATTACTCGACGCCAAGATCGACGTTATCTCCACCGTTAACGTCCAGCACATCGAAAGCGTCGCGCCTACCGTGCAGGCGATCACCGGCGTTACGATCCGCGAGACTGTGCCCGACTGGGTCTTTCGCCTCGCCGATGAAACAGTGATGGTAGACCTAACTCCCGAGGCACTGCACAATCGTATGCGCCGCGGCGACATCTACCATCGCGAGAAAATCGAACAATCGCTGCGCAATTTCTTCCGTCGCGGCAATTTGATCGCCCTGCGCGAACTCGCTCTTCGCCAGGTAGCCGAGCAGGTTGACCGCAGCCTCTCTAATTACCTCGAGGAAAAAGAGATTCAGCAGAACTGGGGTGTTCGTGAGCGTCTTACCGTCTGCATCAGCGCGAATCCGCGCGCGCAATATCTCGTGGCACGGGCTGCACGCATGGCGCGCCGAATGGATGCCGAGCTTTACGCTTTGTACGTGGAGGTAAATGGCCAGACCAGCGCGACCGACGAGAAATCGCTGGAAGCAAACATGCGCTTCGCCGAAAGCTTGGGCGCGAAAACCGTGCGCATCAAGGGAAAGAGCGTGGCCGAGGGCGCGGCCACCTTTGTGCGCGATAAGAAAGTGACGCAGGTCATCTTCGGCCGCTCGGCGCTCGAAGGCTGGCGCAGCCTGCTCTATATGCACGCGATCAACCGATTCTTAGCCGACGCACCCGCCGTCGATGTCCATATCGTCACTCAGGATTCGACGGATTAAGCTTCCCACGTGCTTGCCGATTTGCAGGAATAACGTGAGCTACGTTTTGTTCACACGCTCGATCTGTTCCTGCACGCGCTTGCGAAAGACCGAGGGGTGCGCGATTTTGTCGAACGGCTCCGGCGTCCCGCCCGTCCCATGAATCACCATGGTCCCGTAGCCCAAAATCCGACCCCAAGTCGGCTCCTCGATACCAATGCTCTCGACCTTGGGCAACATGATTTCGAGTGACCGCCGGTTTGTCATTCCCGTTTTGATGATCACGCGGCGGTTCGTAACTGCGATCTCCGTTGCGCTCCGCCGCGTGACCGCATACAGCGCGTACACCCACGCGAAGCCGATCAGCAAAGTCCCGACCTCGATTTTGCCCGCGAAATGTCCTAGGACGAAGCAAGCAACTCCGCTGGCGGTCACCAGAATCACCAAAACAAACGGCCAGAAGAGCACACTCCAGTGAACACCTGTCTCGTAAACCAGCTTCTCGCCGTCGATCAGGTTCTTCTCAACGTAGCCCATGACGCTCCCGCGGCGCGCAGCAACCGAATATAGTGCCACGGTTTGCGGCAAAAGGACCTCCCGCGTTTCGACCCTCGATTTACGGATTGAACTTTAACTGTTGCACCCCGCAAAACGCGGTTTGTGCGTCATATCCAACCAGGATAAAATGTGCTACGCTTTTTCATCGGTGGGGGTCGCACGCATGTGGTGGGGCGGCTCCGCAACGCACCCTGAAACTCTTTCGTCTAAATAGACAGGATCGCTAACACCATGGCCACAAGCACTATCGTTCCGCCCACTTCAACGACCGCGCGGAAGCGTGAGGTGATCGATCAAGCCGTGATTCGCTTCTGCGGCGACTCCGGCGATGGAATGCAGATCACCGGCAGCCAGTTCACGAACACCGTCGCACTTTACGGCAATGATCTCGCCACTTTACCCGATTTTCCGGCTGAGATTCGGGCCCCTGCGGGCACCCTTCCCGGTGTCAGTGGTTTTCAAGTCCACTTCTCATCGAGTGACGTGTATACCCCCGGGGACAGCGTGGACGCTCTGATCGCGATGAACCCCGCCGCGCTGAAAATGAACCTGCCCGACTTGAAAATGAACGGCATCCTGATCGTCAATCTGAATGATTTCGGCGAGACCGATCTGCGCAAGGCACAGATGACTTCGAATCCGCTGGAAGATCATTCGCTTGACGCTTACCGCCTCTTCCCCGTCGAGCTGACCCGTCTGACCCGCGCATCCCTGAAAGACCTCGGCCTCGACGCGAAGAGCATGGATCGCTGTAAGAATTTCTTCGCGCTCGGCATGTGCTATTGGCTCTATAACCGGTCCATGACGCCAACACTGAGGTGGATCGAGAAAAAGTTTGGCAAAAAACCGGAGCTGGTTCGCGCGAATCATTTGGCGATGCAGGCCGGCTACAGCTATTGCGAAGCTACTGAAGCTTTCCAGATTACTTACGAGATTCCGCCTGCGAAGCTTTCGCCCGGCCTTTATCGCAATATCAGCGGCAACGTCGCGCTCGCGCTTGGTTTCGTCGCCGCCTCACAAAAGGCTGGAATTCCGCTCTTCCTCGGATCATATCCGATCACGCCCGCGTCAGACATTCTGCATGAGCTCTCCATGTACAAGGACTTCGGCGTCATCACATTCCAGGCCGAGGACGAAATCGCCGCCATCACTTCCGCGATTGGCGCGGCGTATGCCGGCGCGCTGGGCTTGACGACAACTTCCGGCCCTGGAATGGCCCTCAAGACCGAGGCTCTTGGGCTTGCCGTGGCCGTCGAACTGCCCCTCGTTATCTGCGACATTCAGCGTGGCGGCCCCTCGACCGGGTTGCCCACAAAGACGGAACAGGCCGACCTCCTCCAGGCCCTTTTCGGACGCAACTCCGAGGCGCCGATTCCCGTACTCGCACCAGCCACGCCCGGCGATTGCTTTTGGATGGCTCTCGAAGCGAGCCGTATCGCAATTAAGTATATGGTTCCGGTGATTTTGCTTTCTGACGGCTACCTCGCCAATGGTGCCGAGCCCTGGAAGGTTCCTGACCTTTCGGAGTTGCCGGAAATCCCCGTCCACTTTGAAACGAATGCCGAGGGATTCAAGCCTTATCGCCGCGACCCGCAAACCCTCGCGCGCCCTTGGGCGATTCCGGGCACGCCCGGTCTTGAGCACCGTGTCGGTGGACTGGAAAAGCAGGACGTTTCCGGCAATGTGAACTACGAACCGTTGAACCACGAGCACATGGTTAGGACCCGTGCCGCAAAGGTTGAGGCAATCGTTCAGGAAGTCCCTGACGTCGTTCCGCAAGGCGACGCTTCGGGGAATCTCTTGATTGTCGCCTGGGGTTCGACGCAAGGTCCAATCACTGCGGCGTTGAAGGCGCAACGCGCGCGCGGCCATCGTATCGGCCATGTCCACTTGCGCTACTTGAATCCGCTGCCGAAAAACCTAGGCGAAGTCCTCAGCCGCTACGATAGGGTGCTAGTGCCCGAAATGAACATGGGCCAGCTACTCATGCTTCTCCGCGCCAGGTATCTGGTCGACGCACAAGGGTACAACAAAATTCAAGGCAAGCCGTTCAAGCAATCCGAACTGGAGCACAAAATCGAAGAAATCCTAGGGTAAGGGCCGGCGCCGGCAGCACAGCTTTGCGCACGGCACTTATGAAAGATTAGGAGCAAACATGAGTACGGCCACTCTGCCGGTTTACACGAAAAAGGATTTCCAGACCGACCAGGAAATTCGTTGGTGCCCGGGCTGCGGCGATTACGCGATTCTCTCCGCTGTGCAGTCTGTTTTCGCGGACTTGGGCATTCCGCGCGAGAAATTCGTGGTAATTTCGGGCATCGGCTGCTCGAGCCGCTTCCCTTACTACATGAATACCTTCGGCTTCCACACGATCCATGGCCGCGCGCCAGCCATCGCCACCGGCCTGAAAATTGCGCGGCCTGACTTGGAAGTCTGGGTCGCTACAGGTGACGGCGACTCTCTTTCCATCGGCGGCAATCATACGATTCACATGCTGCGCCGCAACGTCGGCCTCAAGGTCCTGCTCTTCAATAATCGCATTTACGGCCTCACGAAGGGTCAGTATTCACCGACCTCGGAGATCGGCAAAAAAACTAAGTCCACTCCATTTGGGACTTCGGATCGTCCGTTTAACCCGATTTCGCTCGCAATCGGCGCCGAAGCCACATTCGTCGCCCGCTCCGTTGACGTCTTCCAGGCGCACTTGAAGGACACGCTGAAAAAGGCCGCGGCGCATCGCGGGTCCGCCTATACCGAGATATTGCAAAACTGCAACATCTTCAACGATGGAGCGTGGGAAGATTTGACCGAAAAGGAAGCCCGCAGCGAACACATCGTCATGCTCGAGCACGGTAAACCGCTGGTATTCGGGAAGAACCGCGACAAAGGTATACGAATGAATGGGTTCGATCTCGAGGTCGTCCAGCTAGGTAACGGTATCACCGAAGCCGATCTTCTCGTCCATGACGAGAAACATCCTCGCGCCGCATACGCCTTTCTGCTCGCGCACATGGAAGAACGTCCGGGTTTCCCCACTCCTATCGGTGTTCTGCGCTCTTGGGAACATATTCCCCGCTACGAAGACCTGATCAACGATCAATTGGCCGAGGTCCAGTCAAAGCGCGGCAAGGGCGATCTGGGTAAGCTTCTTCGCGCTGGGGATACCTGGGAAGTCCGCGCCTGAACGCATTTTCAGAAATTTCCCAAGGGGCTAGCGCCCGTGTTTGACCTTGTCTTTCGTAAGGAATTTGGGATTTTAGTTGTGACCCTTGCACCGACTCTGCGGTGAACCTTCGCCACGCACACTGAACTTTCCGCCGCAGCCCGGCAAATCCTCCAGGGCGTTGCCGGTCGTCTCGGTGCCTGAAGTATTTCCCGACGTTGTACGCGCTGTGGGTGCGCCATGCGCTGAAATATGCCAGAGGAAGAGCTTTGCGCCATACCGGTCCATCAGATCTTTGGCCTGCTCCATTGTTTTATCGTCCAAGGGTCTTACGATCACTAACGTGTATTTGTCGCCGGACGAAGCAGCATCTTGATTTTGGGGCTGTGGCACGCCCTCTAAGCTCACATCATGCCCTGCGTGGCTCACCACTTCCACTTGCTCGCCGCTGATTCCCCAAAGCTCCAGTTCGCGCACCACTTTCCCCGCCGCCGCGTACGTATCGAAGACACCTTCCGCCGTTCTATTCATGGCGCTGACCCCAACTGCCGCTACAAGCAAAAGTATGCAGGTGTGTTCCTTACGAGGGTATACGGAAATACCTCTAAGCGAACGTCGCTTATCTATTACAGGAGATGTAGGCGAAATACTAGTGTCCTGTAACATTGGTTCATGACATAAGTTCCGTGGCGTGGGCATCCGCCGTGCGCTGGGCGAAGCGGGCGATGCTGGCCAGGATTTCCTCGGCGCTTTTGGTCCACGCAAAAGGTTTTGC
>Ga0335074_10002746_pt1 | contig 23968 bp, 28 predicted proteins | sample Lox_Sample_23_FD_206715 | JGI IMG/M metagenome (GOLD analysis project Ga0335074, IMG submission 206715) | Soil microbial communities from Loxahatchee National Wildlife Refuge, Florida, United States - Lox_Sample_2.3 | ecosystem: Environmental > Terrestrial > Soil > Wetlands | place: USA... | reverse complement strand
AGTCAAATGGCGCCGACTCGTCGCCGATACGGCAGGTGTATGCTCAGGATAGTCGAGGACCAGCGCTACCCAAGCGCGTGGCCTGTACACATTGTAGACAGTCGAAGGTCGGTTCAAATACTTATTCGGCACACTTAATTAGCATTTCGCGCCTCTGGTTGTAAGACTAACCCTTTTAAAGTTGAGATGTGACTCTCCGAAAGATCCTTGCTCTCGATGTGAGCGGTTGGGGCTCACGTGCACCAAAGACACGGGTTACAAAAGAGTTAGCAAGAAAAGGTAGGTTTAATTGCGAGCAAAAGAATGTTGCTGAAGTGTTTGAAGTAAAATCGACGAGCTCGAGAGACATGTTCAGCAACTACGAGAAGTCTTGGACCATAATCGTCCTGCTATTACCATTCCAGCATATCCAACGGTCAGTACACGGGAGATGCCAATAGCTCCGACGGCTCCGACTGCTTCGATGTCATACCAAGCACCACCTATCCAGACGTCCAATTTTCACCCGCCTAGAGACGCCAATACGGTCGGATCATCTTCCTTTCCACCCTTGTCCGGCAGCACGCCCAGGTCAATAGTCCACGAGAGCCCTCAGACTGCAATTGAAAGTCCTTTCCCAGCTTCGAGCCAAACGGTAGGAGAAAGAGGCAGTCGTCCTAGAGCTATCAGGGTTCGTGCGATTGACTCTACAGCACTTGCAAAGGATCAGATTGATGTCTTATTTCAAATGTGAGTGTCCGATACCACAGGAGCAGTGTGGCAGCAATAACTAAGATCCTAGCTACTTTGATCATTTCCACCCATTCTTTCCTCTTCTTGAACCCTTAATGTCGCCAGACGAATACTATGATAGCTGTCCGTTTCTATTCTGGATTGTGATAGCTGTTGCCTCTCGAAGGTATAATGAGGATATGAGTGTACTATCTGGATTAGCTGTTTCAGTGCCGAAGTTATTGTGGGAAAGAGTCGCTGATCAACCGCTGCCCTATACCGTTGTACAAGCTCTTCTTATCTTCTGCATGTGGCCGTTTCCTGCCACACATATGTGGTCCGACGCCTCAGCAACCTTTAGCAACATAGCTCTTAATGCCGCATTTCATATGGGATTGCACAGACCTGATCATGCAGGAGAGTTCACCCGGCACCCCAGATCCTCAAAGCCTTATTACCTTAATTCGCGGGATCCTTTGGAGCGGAGCAAAACCTGGGCAGGAGTCAATATAGTATCGCAATAGTGAGTTTTTCTTCCGCTCGTTGACGAACACAGTTTGATTCTCTCGAAATGAGAGACTTATGTATCTCTGAACTGAAATTTTTTCTTCTTTACCTGTTTGGTTTGAGCTTTGCTGATAGTTTTCAGCATTGCAGTCGCTGTTGGATATCCACCCACAGGAAGCTGCTTTGACTGGAGTGTAGACCGCGCTTGCGAAATTGGCAGCGTCCATACCTTAACAGATGATCTTCGATACCACCTAATAATTCAAAAATTCTGCTATCGTGTTAGTAAGGTCATGTCTGGGAATGTTGCCGACCCTCTTGGTCTTCCACCTGATAGTCAGCATCCTCTCATGATGAGAGTCCTGGAACATGACCTTAATGCCTTGGAAGCCGAAATATTTGGGAAACTCTCTTGTAAGATTTGAAACCTCGAGTTTTCTCTCTGCTTGTGACACTGATCTTAAACTCGGTAGACATCGATCGCATCTATTTTCGCTCTGCACGACTGCAGCTAGGGGTCTATCATTGGTTAGGTCCTTCTTCACAGGAGAGAACAATGGGAATAATCAGATCCTATGCCGCTGCATCTGCACTTATGACTGAAATTCTCGCCGTCGATGCATCGTATGGAGTATTATCTTTTGTACCCATAATTTTTCCGCGAATGATGTGGACCGCCGCATATCTGATTCTGAAAGTTCTCAACTCAAGCTATTCCGAACATGTTGATTGCGAATCTGGCGCTAGTCTCTTCCATTCTATTGTAGCCGCAATCCGTCGGTGTTCGGTCGAGGAGAACGATTTGGCAATCCGGGGTGCAAACATTCTAGCCGATGTCTGGTATCGCCGCAATGAGATCATTAAGGACAGAACCAAAGAGCCGGAACTGGTCACCCGAAGTCGTCTGGGCGCAAGTTTGATGTTTGACTGTTTGTGGCGCTGGAAAGAACAGTGCTTGAAGACAGAGTCACTGCAAAATGCAAATCCGGGACCCGCCGGTAAGTCATCTTGCTCTCTTTCCCTTTTTTTTTAAAAAAAAAACTCAATCTAACAGAAGAAGGATGGTCCAAAGGAGAACCAAATGGAGCAAAACCCCCTGCTCAGATAGTTGATGCCACACCGCTGCCTTTCGATTGGGATCTGTTTGACGATATGAGCTGGTCATGGAATTTTGACATCCCTCCAATCACGGAAAGCTGATTCTGTCTTTGATTGGGTGGCCCTCGCAAATCCAAATTGGACGACCTAGATCAGTAGATGAATATTCATTTCCATAAGTTCCTTTTCTATTCCAGGAAACCGGTAATAATGACCACATCCAAACATCGAGAAATAGATCGATTATGATTGGACAGGTACGATAGTGCTAATAATGACAGTGCGATCCATGGCATCTTCGCAATAAGGACAACAATTCGTCCATACCCACTTTCCCCACTCTGTGAAACTCCAAACAGCAATCCATCATGAAGATTCCCCACGTGCGCCCTGACCTAACTCCACTTCCTCTCACTAACACCAATCCACTCACCCCACCCCAACACCTTGCCCTCAATCTCCTTTGCCAACTCCGCATTCTTCGCAACCGGGCTCAACTTGCTGGTATCCAGCTTTTCCTTCAGCGCCACGACCATGTAATAATACCTGTGAGGCCCATGGCCCTTCAGCGCTCTCGGGCCTCCATAAACAGTCCCTCTCAAATTAGCACCATGCTTGAAGCCGCCCTTGAGCTCCGTTCCTTCAGGCTTCTTCCTCGTCCCCTTCAATGGATCAAAATCCTCATTTGAAACGCTCGTCTTCTCAGGCGGGATACCATGATAGATGCCATGCGTACCAGGCGTCGGAAAAGGTATATCCACGTCCTGAGAAATCAGTAGATATTCCTGGGTACCAGGGACAGGCGTCCATGACAGCTGCGGGAACAGGTCTTTTCCTTCCTGCGTGTGGTCGAGGCTCATGTTTGATCCGGAGGGCCCACAGTCTTCGGAGGTCACGGTGATGGAGGGATCCGGGAAGGAGGCGAAGGCGGGACCCTTGACGAAGCGGCCCGCCTCATGGCCTTTGACGTTTGCTAGGAGCTTGGCGAGCGCGAGCTCAACATAGTCTAGAGCACCCATCTGTGCTTTCTACTTGGAAGCAAATGATTTGATTTTGCGATTAATGCCTTTTGCTGCGTAATCGAGGTTTGGGCGCTTATTTTGGAAGTGGGATTGTAATGAAAGTGGGATTTGAAGTCAATATATATAACTGGAGGTTAAGTCGCTTAAGTAATAGTTGATCGGCGCCGCTTCGGGCCCGATACGAGTGAACATATACATTGTTTGATTTTAAGTCCGCTCACGCACCTAGCGCGTTGTAATTTACCTTTTCGAGATGATAGCAATTTCGGATACTATGAGATCCGCAACTCATAGGAAAGGCCTGCTTAAGAATGGATAAGATCTTGCATAGAATGAAGGACAGTCACCAAGATCGAAATCTCCAGAACGGAAGTAATATGCTGTTCAGGGAGCCTGTATCAAAGCAAGAATTCAATTGGTAGTAAAAAACTTCGATATATCCATCCCGTATATCTGTTTTCTGCCGCAACCCTATCCCGGGCCTGTTCCGCCGCAGCCTGATACTCCCTGATTCTCCGAAGCATAGCTGATACCCAGCCTCCTACGCTGCGGTATGCGGAGTACGAATTCGACTAGTAAGCTCCGTAAATAAGCTCTATGACCTCTCAATTCCTAGCTATTTTCAAAGTCGCTGTGTAATATATGAGGCAATAATCTGCAGCACCGGCTGCCTGTAATAAGCTTGTGCTTTCAGAAATCCACTCCCTCTTTAAAGTGGTAGCATCTGTCGAGATCGGTATTTGACCGGCCCCGCTGAGATGCTGACAAATGATGTCTTAGAGGATGTGTCTGCATAAGGCATCGTACTTCCATGCTGTGGTCCAAGCCATCATATGAGAGGGAACACTTCAAGCTCGTTTCCTGACTTCTCATATGCCTTTAGTTCCTCTTTATCCATAATTTCATGGACGCAGCTCTCTTCTACTAACCTATAATTCTCACCCTTTTGTCGGAGGATGTATGGCGTGCCACCGCCGAGTAAGATGGCAATTGCCTCATCCTTTTTCGTGCAGACAGGTCCCACGCCTATGTAGCCTTTTGTGTGATGAAAAAGGAACGCCCGCGGGTCAATGTCACGATGAGTTTGTCCTTCCCTTGAAGAATTTCCATATCATTTGCGGTTTTCAGATCACAACAACTCCTATCATCACGATATACCGCCGGTATGGTTTTCCAAATATGTGGTTTGCGTGAATTTTCCCTGGAGTCCATCATTGCTCGGACAACTCTCGGCATTATTCGCATGAGCGCACTACCTCCTTTTCTCTCTTCCTGGATTGCTGTAGTTTTGCTCGAAAATCGATAAAATAATGCGCCCTGTTTAACCGGCGGGAATGCGGCGTTAGGTCTGCACAAACATTAGTTGCGAATGCAACAGAATAGTCTTCGCCAGTGAAAAAATAATAGGTACCTTCTAGATCAATACTTTGGCATATAATGGAATTAGCCTGGCATAGGCATCCAGTTCTCTTGATCATAGTTGATGAGGCCTCGACGAGAATCGTATACTTCCTTGACATAGTCTACAACTAGGCCCTTTAGTTTTAATAATCTTGGATCCGCTGGGTCCATCATTTTAGGTTTTCTCCTGGCTGAGGTTTGATAGGCTGGTTTGTTGATCAAGTTGCGGCTCCCTCATAAGTGTCCGGCAGAAATCCGTCCCTAATCTGCAGTCCAAGACGGAGGTCATTGTTATCTCTAGACTGTTGTACAGCGCTAAGAACTCCTAGGCTTTGTCTTTCTGCAATCATTCCTCTTGTGGATTCCATATACACTTCCACTACGCTTTTTCGGTTGTCTGGAATAACAATTATTGGATTTCTCGTTACTCCAAGCATCGCGTACACGTTATCTCTTGGATCTGTCGATTTACTATGCCCTATGGACATTATAAGAGTAAGCAGTGTTGGAACATGCGAATCATCATTCTTTTCCGCCTTCTTTTGAAGTTTATCTCTTGTTAGGAAAATAAATATCACGAAGCTGGACTGCTCATCAACTATATCGTATAGTCCCCAGACGAACAACCAGTTAGCAGCCTTACTGAGAGGCTTTCGTGATCGCCGAAGAAGATTATTGCTTGCTTTGCGAGTACGTCTTCTTGAAAAACCCATATCCGAGAGCGTCGGAACACTGCATTCACGGCAGCCTCAATGCTTTAGGCACATTGGCTAAATTCGGCGCACAGATTTCATCGGGCAAGTTTTGAAATTGAATTTCTGCCTAAGGATTCTAGCACGTGCCAACAGCTCGCTGACACTATATGTCAGGAAGTGCTTACGTAATATAGGACATTACCTAATAAATGAGGTGGCTGGGATACCTCTACTTATGGGGGAGCATCCCTAGTGTTGAGTTAAGAAAAAAGGCATTTTTCAATCATCAATACAATCAATTGAATACACACGTGAACAGGCCTAACCGCCTGTATAGAAGCCATCCGCTGCTAATATTGTATGTACGTGACTTACCTAATCGCGTTAAATTCTGTCACTATAGACTAAGGGCTCCACTTCTTGTAAACTATATACAGACTTTACAGCTATAGTAGTGTACTAGGAAAATGTGGGTCAACGTTAAATCATTAAGTTTCAGGCCTGAAACTGATTTCGGTTTTTACTGTAGCAAGGTAACCTATGTAAATATTTTGTGAATTTTGTAGCTGTTCTCATTGTTGGTGGCGTTCAGGTTGGGCGGCAGGAGTGGATACACGTAGCAAGACCTGATAAGCTGATAGGGAGACATTGAATCGCGAGCTGAGAAATACAACTTTCTCCATTTAGCTCCTCGTTCATCTGCTTTATATCCAGCGTTCCCGTCCAGCGATCAATTGACTTCACAAAGCGAAGTTACTCATTCTCAAACTGTAATTATGGCGACGGCTGATGTGCCTGATGCGGCTCCTATTGCTGCTAGTCTGGGCCGCGAGGCTAACGAGAAGGTGTTGACACTGCTTGCAGAGATAAGCACGAGCTTGAAGGATCTCAAGGGCCATTCCGAGCAGCTAGTGAGCCTAGCGGATCGTGGACAACTCTCGGGACCTGATACTGAACGGCGGGCCTCTCAGCGCAATACTCGCCACAGTAGCCGCCGAAGTTCTCGCGTAAGAAGCCATAGACGTCCCCGGAGTACCAAATCGGGTTCGAAATACTTCGGAACGTCTAGAGATCTTGGCAAAGGAGTCGAAGAAGGTGAAGCGAGGGAAGATTCAGGGGACCCTGCAGGACCGAGGCACTCCGACAATCGAACAGTGGAGGTTTTGGGACGGAGTGTGGAAGCGGGTCCGCGGGACGGTTTAGGGTCTACGGCCTCTGATGACGAGATCGATAATCCCAAATTGCAGGGATACACCTCTCTAAAACTGAAATATGAGGAGTTCCCTGATCCTGATCTATCTTGGCAAATGTTTGGCAAGTCCCTTCAGAGAGAAAACGATGCGTGCTCTTCGTGGTTGAAGGAGAAAGGTCTTGTCTTCGCCCGGGATGAACGATGTAGCTTTACTTTCGATAATTTTTCTCTTGCGGGAGAACCAGATCTACAAAACGTTCAGTTTGTTGTCGAAAATATTAAGAACTTCGCTCTTGACTTACGAGCGCGTGGAGGGTTTTTCTTTTTTAGGGAATCCTATACCGACAGTAGGAAAGGTGACAACAAGATATATAATGGAACGCATGTCTTCAGGTGCAAAGATGGCATGATCGAGGTGCTTCCGCATCTTTTAAAAGAGCGGAATAACTTTTCCGAGGCCCCGGAAATTAGACCACGGGAAGAAACGCGATACGGTGCGTGGCTGAGGAGAACTTGGGATGAGAGGAAAAAAAAATCACAAGAGCTTGAACATATCAATAGGCTTACATATGGTGATGATTTTCTGGACCCTTGCGTCACTTATCATTATGAAGGACAGCCAGTCAGTTTCGAAAGAGAGACTCACTCGGAACGGGTAACGATGGACTCAAATGGGTTTGATCAGCCCAAGGTGAAAGTCTCTAAAGAATATAAAGATCCTCATTTGACAGTTCCATGGCGGAGACTCTGGTAGGCGGGAAAATCTACGGAATCGAGTCTACAAACTTACTCATCATTTATAGTGTGCTTACTGGCCTTTCCAGGATTCCAAACCTTGATGCATACACTCCAATATTAAGGGAAAGAAAGGTACCGCTATTTTCACCTGCAGGTATAATACATGGAAGTAGAAGTGGTTCAGACGTTTCACATTATGACGATAGTGACTTTTATCAAAGTTGCATATGGGAATATCTGGATTGCAAGCAACAGTCGATGCAGGAGAGTTATCGTAGACGTGTCATTCAATTCCAATTTTCCTGGTACGAGATCGTTTTCAATGAAAAGTGTGAGAAGAGACAGTATGCTGGCAGAAATTCTGGCAGATATTCTGGCAGATTATACAGGGACAAATTCAGATCACTTCAGTTACAATCCTTTATGGTAAGTGATGTGACACCTAGAGCACAGCTTACGATTGACAAATTAGGCGGTTGGAGTTTGGCAACGTCTGGATGAAGATTCTATAGGAGATAGCAAATTCTGGACTCTTGTCGTTATGGCACCCGCCTTCTTTTACCACTCAGGGCAGCTTCATGTGCTATCAGATCCATATAAGTGGATACCTCCTCCCTTTCTACGTAATTTGATAGCTCCTCTCGAGAGTATTATACACGCGCTAGAAGGCACACTACTTATGGTAAAGTCTCGAATAGTGGAAGATTGGACCCATATTAGCGAGTACATCGAGCAGTTCATAGTCGGCCAGGATACCTTCCTACACGAAGATCAGCATGACCGGTTGCTTTTCGATGATGAAAACTTTACACGCTCTCGCCAGTATTTTTGGGTTATTACTAGCACAGAAGAATTCATCCGCATTGTCGATGAAACAATCAAGCACTATGAACAGGTTCACTGTTGGCTTGATAAACGTGCGGATTATAAAATTGAGGATGCGACAGACCTTAAGTCTATCAAGGAGAGATTTGAGAGGCAAAGAAGTAGAGCTACTGCCCTTCGAGATGGCGTAAGTCCCATATCCTGACTCTATGCCTGCATCTTTGCCTCTAACACCTCATAAAAGTTATTTAGCGCTAGTGCAGTCGTCGAGAGCCAACTATCAACGAGGCTGGCCCAGAACGTGAAGCTCCTCACATACGTGAGCATCTTCTACCTCCCGCTGGCATTCTGCGCAGTAAGTTCTCCAAAGAGATTTTCTTATCCCCCCCCACAAAATAAATATACATTAAAAAAATCATGCTATTCAACCTTTCCAAAGGCTCTCTGGGCCATCCCCGACATCACAGACCCCGCAACTCGCAACCCCTTCATCGTCGCGGCCATATTAGTCGGCTTTGCGACATACCTCACAGTCTTCAACCTCGACGCCCTAGTTTCGCTCGGCTCGACGGCGTATTCCGGGTTCCGCACGAAGCGCCTCCAGCAGATGGCACAAGACCAGGAGCACGATACGTGGCAGGAGCGCGCGCGCGGCTTCAATCGCTTTCAGCCTGATCGCGGGAGGACGAAGCCGTCAGAATGGTATGTCGTGCTGTACTGGCTAGGGCATCTGTGTAGCGGGTCGCGCCAGACTGAGGAGGGCCGAGAGGAATACGCTTTTACCAGACCTGACGCATCTTCTACAGGTGGCGGAGAGAATTCGCGAGGAAAGGGCGGAATATCATGGCTAAGGAGGAGACTGTTTGGGAAGTCTGAGAACACTGGGGAGAATGAGGAAACGTAGAAGCTTGGTATAAGTGGAGGGAGGGACTTGAGTTGGCATGCCGATAGATTAGGTAAAGCGCAGGCTGTACTAGCTCTTGGCAGTGGTGTAGAATTTTGGACTTGTGCACTTGCGGGGAAGCCAGTTTTGCAAGCTACTACTGTATAGGAATGTTCATCTTTTTGATCTAAAACTCGCTGATGAAATCTGTGCTCGACGCTGATTTTTGCCGATGTTAGCCAGATCCTCAGGTAGGAGGTCCACTTTTAACGTATGACACCCACAGAGCATGGGAGGTTAGGTAATGCAGGGTCTAAATTTTAGCTAGCCATAATAGTACTAGTGTATCGGCAAAATGTAGGTTAACATTAAATTAGGGACTTGTTAAATCCAATCCTGCTTTTACTAAATCCAATCCTGCAATTACTAAATCCAATCCTCGCTTCGTAAATGAGGTCCGTGTGTGCTAGTATTCGGATTCCTTAGTAATCTCCCATAGTAATGAAAATTGTGCATCATAGGGCACACATTCTAACTTCGTCAAACATCCACAAAAACTAAGGATATTCCCACTTTCAAGCATGCCATCGCTGTCTCAACCTGGCCCACTTGGCGCACCTCCACTTACAGGCTAATACGATAATCTGCTTCAAATTAAGGTGTTCTTACAGGCTCATGCCCGCTAGAATGGGTACGCCATCAGTGTCCAAAAGACAACTCCAAAGGACGGTGCCTGGATTTGTTCTAAGGGTGGCAAGTATAGAGATAAGGGCAAGTCTAGTGCTGTCTATGAGTCTAAAAGACGCAAAAATACAGCTACGACTAAGACAGATTGTCTATTCCGAGTACGAGCTGCTCTGGATGCAGATGGCAAGTTTACTATAGTGGTCGTCGACCCCAACTACAACTACGACGCTGTTGTTGCTTTGTCAGCCCTGCTACACTACCAGTTAGGTGCTCTTATAGATGAAGAGCGCCAAAAAGTGGCCAATATGAACCAGCTAGGCTATAGTCCTACAGCAATCCTAACAGCTTTAAGGCATGTAAATCCAAACTCATATTTAGTGCCTCAAGATATATACAACTTGCTGTACAATCTACAAGTGGAAGAATTAGGTGGTAGTACACCTATTAAGTGGCTCTTAATGGTTCAATAATTTTATAGGTCTATCCCTTTCAAATTGCTAATAAATTTCTATAGAAACTAGAAGAGATAGGCTTTACGCCTTAAACTTATACGAATCCAAAGACAAATCGACTTGAGCGTCTCTTCTTTGCCCACTCTAACTCCATTAAGATCTACAAAAAGCATCTTAAAGTAGTTCTACTAGACTGCACATACAAAACAAACTAGTTCTATATGCTATTGTTGAACATCTACGCTGTTACTAGCAATTATAAGACTGTCCAAGCGGTTCTATGCTTTTTAAGTGGCAAAACGGAAGAGGACTATAACTGGGCAATAGAAAAATTTGAGGATCTTATAACAAATCATAAGATCCTAGAGCCAGATATATAGGTAACTAATAGAGAACTAGCTCTTATAAACACTCTCAATCATTTGTTCCTTAAAGGTGATCATCTCTTATGTACATAGCATGTGAACATGAACATACTTGCAAATTGCTGCAAGCATTATCCTGCAAATCTTAAGGATCCATCTAAAAAGACACTAGGCAACCTATAAGGCTACGTCCCTAACCCAAAATAAACAGACTTTTTAAAGGATTAGGCAGCTTTAGTAGACTCTCCTACAATTGCCAACTACAACACTCGTCTTGCTCAGTTCCAAACACACAAAAAAGAAGCTGTTAATTACGTTGAGAGGGTATAGTTGGTGTAGAAAGAAAAGTTGGTTTAACACTAAGTGGATTAATGTTTACACTTTAAGATCCGCGTTACATCACTAATTAAAGGCTGTCATGCTATTCTTAAGGTATATCTTCGAGTTTCTACTAGAGACTTAAAAGGTGTGTTTGACAGACTTTTGCTTTACTGGCCGAAGCAGCATTGTAACATACTTGATACTCGTACTTAAAAGCAGAATCGGGTAGTTCACTAGCTAAATAAGAGGTATTTCGACTTAGTACAAGGCTTAGTGCATGACAAAGCGCTGTTTCTAATCATTAGAGAGCGAACTAAGCTGTATAAGGCTGAAGACGAAGCTACACTTAAATGGCCTTGTTGGTGTACAATCTAGGCCTTTATGGGAGTGCCCTGTTTTCATGATCTCTTTAACCGTTTGAAAGATGGCGGGCAAGTGCTTCTAGAGGATATACATCCATTCTGGTGGTACAATCGGGAAATAGTAAGTACTACCCTTAAAAACTAAGTGCTGCAGGCAATTGTCCTTGATCTTGCAGTAGTAAAAGGTAAGGGACGGCTGAAAGGCTTAAAAGGGAAGAAGAAGAAGGGCTCTAGTGCAAGTAGTATGATTAATTCATTTAAAGCTTCTTATATTATAGTACTAATCTTACACTTTTTAATGATTTTAAGCACTCGTTAGGAGCCTTCCCAATTCGAATTTACTAGCACGGCCCCAGCTGTCCTTACAACTACCCAGTTTGCGCCAGCTGTCCGGACAGCTGTAGACAACTTCATAGACTCGCTCTCAACTACCCAGCTTGGGTTCCAGCGCACGCTTAGTGTGAAAGACACTTATGTGCTAGTGTTGAAAATGCTGATGCACAGTGAATTGATTGTATTGAGTTACCTAATGATCTTACGGACCGTAGGTCCGTATTTATCTACGGTCAAAGTGGCGACTATTCGTAAGCTATTTGCCGCCCGTACAACACCAGCTGAAAACTCAGCTTGGTTGTCCGTAGTTGCCACGCAGCTCAGCTGGACAGGTATTACGGTCCACACAGCTGTAATTCCAACAGCTAGGGACTGTACTGTACCTGAACGCTTATACAAGCGTGTGGCCAGGGCACTTAACTCAGACGAGTCAGATAGGGCTTTTGTGTTGACCCCAGACGTATTTGCGCCCACCTTAAAGGAAGTAGCAGCTGTACAGGCAGAGGTTGATGACGACGCTCTCACCAAAGCAATTGAGTCTGTAAAAAGCACAGTAAGATTAAGTGGCAGGCATCGGGTTGATAGCAAAAAGGTGCTGGAAAATAAGGCAGCGCAGTTGGAGAGGCAGCAGAGTTAGAGTTAGAATAGTTGGGAATAGCTTCAATTTTGCGACTCCCTTGCAAATGAATGTGTGCCCTATAATGCACAATTTTTATTACTATGGGAGATTACTAAGGAATCCGAATACCGGCACACACGGACCTCATTTACGAAGCGAGGATTGGATTTAGTAATTGCAGGATTGGATTTAGTAAAAGCAGGATTGGATTTAGTAAAAGCAGGATTGGATTTAACAAGTCCCTTAAATTATTGAGTGTTCAGGCCTGAAACTGATTTCGCAGTTTACTGTACCACGGGCAACTCTTTTAAACTACAAACTTTATGAAACCCTAAAACAGAATAATAGGAGCCCTACTATTGTGCGATGAGATTATGAGTAGTAGGGAGCACATATTGCCTAATGAAATGGTAAATATTAAAGTTACTAGGGATTTGCAGGCCGCCAAGGCGGCCTGGCGGCCTAGGCAGCCTGTCGAAAATTTAATTGTATTCTTGTAAAGTCGTGGAGGCCTCAGGCCATAAGAAAATACATCATGTAACTAAAACTCCTTTGTTTACCTATAGCTAGAACATCACCTTTCAACTCCCTTCTTTTAATCTACAACTATGTCTAAACACTCTGCGCCCCCATCCCTACTAGAGGTATAAACTCCCCCCCTGCTTCTAGTGGCAGATACTGCTGCTACTACTCCTACTCCTACCCTGCCGCCACCTGCCCTGCCTGCCCCACCGGCCCCTCCTAGCCGTTCCTACTGCTAGGACAGTAGGTAACATCCAAGTTGCCTATAAGTATAGTTGATTCTCCTTTACGGACGGGTTTAGGCTCCTCTACTGCTGCCAGCCGCCTTGCCGTCCTGCCTTCTACGCGTAGAGTCCCCGCCCTACAGCCTAACTGCAACTTCAACACTGCCCGGCCTGCAAACTAAGAGGCCTATCTTGGCTAGATTGCTAGTGTACTTGCCGGTTCTACGTGCAGCTACTACAATTGCAGGTTTAGCATATAGGGGTGATCTTCGTAGGAAACAATAAGTGCCACCGCATGTCATATACCCAGATAGTTTCCGCCTCACCTTAAGAGAATAGCATATATAGTAAAGAACTACATGTTAGTGAACGATTGTACACAGAAATTGTGAAGGCATCAAAATAAAGAAATTATAAAATGAAAAAAGACTCTTACGCCTACCACTTTTCGTTGGCAATATTCCTTCTTGAATCGCTTCACCATCTATAAATCCCAATCCAACAGCGGTTACTTGAATAAATCATGACGTTATCTTACTCCACAAGCTTTATGAGGTAGGGTTATGGGGTATGCATCTTTCCTCCGATTTCTGTCTGCTTTCTCCATTTTCTGAATGTTATTGTTACTAATCTAGTAGAGTAGAATAGACGCCAATAATAGAATTGAAATTAATTTATCTGAAATGTGATATGAGACTTCAAATTCGAGGTGTTCCACGTCTGGCGAGATTACTGGTTGAAAATTCAATATTCAGTTTCAGCCGGTAGTAATGCTCTGAAAGCCAAGGTTCCCAATGAAGACAACGTGGATGGCGCAATATCTAAATTATATTCCACTCCATCAGCTTCTTGCAGGGCAAGTAATGTGCAAGACGTAAGGCGAACTCATGCAGCAGACGCTCCAAGGACTTCATGCCTTCTCGCATTTGTAAATAGAGAAAGAACAGCCGAGAGTAGCAGTGTCGCTACAAGCAAGATTCCCATACAAACGGCATTGCTTGTGTTCGCATTAATGTTGTTAAATGCGGAGCTGACATGATATAAGGCATAGACTGGGAGTATTAGGAGCGTCAAGATCATTGTTAGAATTATCAAATTGACCAAACGCTCTACACGAGATTTCGTGAAGTAGCGTATATCTGGGTCATTTGCAGTTTCCTATGAATTCTAATTAATGGGGGCAAGACAGAGTTTCCATACCATAGCCTACCTTAGAACAGAAGATTTGTTGAACCGGTCCGCGTGGAAATAGCTTCAGAATCCGCTCAACAACGTCGTCGAGCCAGGCAGTTTCTTCCAGATCTTAATGTGACTAGATCATCTTTATTATAGATGAACTGCGCATTGCCCTCTAACAATGGCTTTTTATTCCACATGAAATTCTTCAGGCTATTGTAGTCGCGTTCGGAGGGCCGATTTGACAATACGAGTTGTTGAGCATGAAAAAGTATGTTATCTAACTGATTAGTAAAATTTGAGAAAGCGTAGTATCTACTCTTACCATATTTGAGCAAAGTGTCTTCGATTCTGCTTAGCAATGACTTGCGTGTATTCCCCTCTTGACCTGTGCGAGCCTCGTCATCCTCCCTGCACTGTAGCACCATCGCATCTTTACCACATGCATCTCTCTGATCAATCTCGTCTAGTTCTTCTTCCACCAAGCGAAGTTCATCTTGTTTTTGAAGTAGTAGACGAGCGTGGAGGAAGCCAAACCGACGATATATCATGAAATTCTCATCGCTGTCTAGGAAGGCTGCAAGAAGCGGATAGCTTCGTGGGCATTTCTCTACTGCGATTCGATATTTGCTTAGCTGAAATCAAGATCAAAAAATAAGAACTAAGACATATATCGCACGTACGTTGCTTGACAATGCTTTCCGGCCCTGTTTTGGGCTCTGGAGATGGTTTGGGAAGCGGTGCAGCTCTCAACCGATCAAACAGCGTTTTTCTATTAGGGGCTTGGTTTTTACTTAGTAAAAGGGTGAACTTCACTTTCCTCTTGGATACATACAAAGAGAAGAATTCAAAGTCTCATCTTGGCTTGCCCACGTTGAGGTGGGAGGACCCGTAGTTGATTGGGGTGTTAATGCTTCTGGCTGCGCTTGACCTTTTTCCATATCACTTAATGGGTTGGTTAAGCTTGTAACTGGTATGGTGGAAGTTTCTACATTGTTATGTTTCAAACTACCTCACCTTATCGTTCTCTTCAAGAACATTTTTGAAAATCAATTTAACCTCCTGCATACCATAATCGATGTATCCTACAACCTGATTAACCAAACAAAAGTCAGCCCCAATAATATTAATATCCTTAAAGTGGCTGTCAGCAGGTGGAGGTTGTGTCGGAATGGGATGTCCATTCAGAAAGATACTGAATCTTTCAGGAACAGGATTGCTGCCGAATAACTTATCGCAATCCTAGAAAAGCCAAGAGATTAACTAGTGAGACAGGTTTCTAGGTTAAGGATTCCAACTCACATTGTAGGATAGGTATGTATATGGCGAGCCGGTGTCGAAGAGCCAATGTACGTAGTATGATCGATGTCCGTAAGTTGTAACTAGGGTAAAGAAACTCGCTTATGAATACCATACATGATTCCATCAACTTCACGCTTTGGTTTTAATATTTCCGGAACACGCGACAAGTAGTGATGGCCTAACAGTTTCGACACTTCTCCGTTGAGTTTGGGATAGTCAACATCAGAAATCAAGACATCGAATGCGTTCCAGTCATCCGCAGGGTTAGAGTCGATGGGACCAGTCGGGTATCGGGCGCAACTGAGAGCTCGCGATTGGATAGTCAATGAGCTACGGATATGCTTGAAGCTCGAAGTGCAGAAAGGAGATGACAGCATACGAAAGGTTGCTGTTCTGAACATTGTGGCGGCTTAGTTGTAGTCGAATGTTAATGGAAATTTGAGGAGACTATGGTGGTTAAGATCATATGGTTTTTAGCGAGACGTTATTCCTAACTAGTTACCTCAGCATGTGAGAAGCTAACAACCGATCAGTCATGCGACGAAGCGATGAACCAAGATGAGGATCTTTAGGGGAGCGTGGTTTTATAGCAATATAGTACTGTAAATTTAGACTAGATATTAAAATTCCAATATGAATTGTAAGCTCGACGCACCGGTCCTGCCTGGCTGATTTAGTTGGATAATTACCGGCTTGTCTCGGTCCCTACCTTATCGCGCCTACGATGAAGTAGTTGTAGATGTAAGTAAACACTCCAATATTATGTACAGTTCTAATTGATTACAGCCAACAGGGATTCAGCCAACGAAGGTTCAGCCAATACACCCTTGGTATTCTGGTACGCTTCGCTCTGGTATGCCAAGTTCTGGTACGCCAATGTCTGGTAAGATGTTGAACTAGGTTTTCATTCAAGGCGGGAAAGGCCAATATCAAACCCGGCTTTGCCCTGACATGGTTCAGCCTCGGGCCTGTGGAAAAAGAGTGTTGGTACAACTTCGGTATATATCACTAGGATAGGGAAAACTGGGTTTTTATTCATGCTTATCTTCTGTATTCAACCTCCAGTTGAGGTTTATATAGTTACAGTTGTAGTCCCCCGCGTCGCCCCACCTGTTTGGTATGTAGTCCGAAACCGTGCCCATACAGTCGTAAAACCATGCCCAAACTGTGTCTAAACTATGTCCCCCTTTGCGCATGCCCCCTTTGGCGTCATTGATCAGACAAAGAGAAAGATGTTTTAGGCTGCTTCTGGATACGGAATACGAACATCTCTTGTGCCTATAGATGGCGATCCTTTAGCTCGTCGTGGTGGAGTTACAGCTTGAATCTATCGTCAAGTTCTAGATTAACACTTGGTTCCTATTCTCGACTATGCAGCAATATTTATGCACGACAATGCTCTAATTCATACCGCGCACATTATTTTACAATATCTACGGGATCACGGTATTGACGTAATAGATTGGCCTCCGTATTCCCCAGATTTGAACCCTATTGAGAACCTTTAGGCCTTATTGAAGACAGAGATTTACAGGCTATTTCCTGACCTTTCAGGAATGCCCAACAGAGGAAACGTTGGATTATTTAATACAGTGCGCAATACATACGTGGGATACATTGGATTTTGCTATTTTGAATCGATTGATAGATACAATGGAACATAGAGTAGCAGCAGTTCTTGACGCGAAGGGGTGGTATACAAAATATTAGAAATTAAAAGCGGCATTATGCCTACATGTGGATGTGGTTAGCGCCATGCACGGGCCGCTCGAATACTTTTCGCATCACTTGTAGTTGGGGATTGAACCCAATCCGCTTAACACCGTATAAATACCTTGGGCAGTGACGTCAAAGCCCAGGTTTAATGAAGTCTCTCAATGCGAGCACCTGGCAGGCAAGGTAAAAGAGCCTCATATTATGAGCCAGTCATTTGATTTTACCAAAACTAAATCTTGTTATGCTAGCAATCTGAACAAATGCAAATTTCAAAGCCAGATCACCGAAAGTGCATTAGAATAAGGCTATAAGAATTTCCAAAGTCGAGGAGCAAAGCAGAAAGAATTGAAGAAGAACTGCTCTTATATCCGGGCTTTTGCTTTAGCCTTCATATTGGATGTCAGATAGTGAATGTTGCGGCGCCCAGTGCTGTTAAACAAACGCCATCTCCACACATCGCGAGTCATTCCATGCCTCTCCATACATCAGTCCGTGAACAGCTGCCTCACTAACAATACTCCAATACCCACCACCCGCAGGCCGCACAACATACGGCACAGAGCCACCCGCAAGCAATGCAACAGTATCACCAATGCGACAATCTCCAGACACTCTCGCCAGAAACCCACCACGCGTCCTCGCAAGAGCCCAATTCTCGCACTGCGTTTGCATAGCCTTCACAAAAGCGCTATTATCCAAAAGCTCCGATATACCAAAATTCTGTGACTGAACGGGATTCAACATGCTCGCAGCTTTGAACAGTGACCGCCCAAATCGCGACGGAATAATGCTCAGCTCCTGGTTCGCCAAGGGCTTGCGATACACAGTGGCCACGCCCTTTGTGCGGAGGTCGTAAATATACTGTCTAAAGCGAGCAAATGCTTCCGGATACTCGGAGGGATCATGACCCCAGAACTTGAGATCGGGATGACCACCGTATAGAATCAGGCAGCGGTAAACATGTCCGATGTCTTCGCGGGTTGGGTAGGTGTTCGTGGAGAATGCGAGGTCGTCCCACGCGCAGAGGACACGGAAGAAGTCTTCGTTGGAACTTCTTGCGCGGAGGGGGAGTACTGGTGCCATTGCGACGATGTCGTCGAACGGGTAGCCGATTAACTTCAAGACGGTTGGATGCTCCGTATCAATTGATGGGTGTGCGCGTGAATTGCCACTGGTGCGGAGAGGTGTGTCTACCAAGCCAATGACGCGTTGCCACAATAAGCCGGTGGGAACGGCGTCAGGGTCGTAGAGTCTCCAGTCCGGCACCCAGGATGGCAAGCGCAGCAGCTCAAGCCCTGGCCCGGGTGGACGTGAGCGTGGTAGTAGGAAGGAGAAAATATTGAGGTTCTCGGTCATTGTTATGATCTGAAATGCTGCTTTCTGGAATACTACTTCGGTGGGTAGCTCGTAATCTGGCTTCAGTGGGCCGCCGTCGATGGGTTCGCCTCCGATGCGGGCAAGGCAGTAAAAGGCGTAGACCTTGTCTTTGGGATCAGTCACTCCAAACAGGCGGTATTTTGCTAGTAGATGCAACAGTTCGAGTCTATTTGGATTCACGTCGCTGTTCTCTGAGAACGAACGCATAAGAAGATTTTGAGAGGCCGGACTGTAGGATGGCTGTTCATGTGGTTTGTGCTTGCGTTGAGTCGTTCTTCGCGTTTGCCAGAGTGCCGAATAAGTCGCAATTTGTTTGACCCTGGTCATATAATCCGGTTCCAGTCCCGGTGACTGTGGAAAATAGCTCTGTTCACCCACCCTGAGAAGTTGATCGAATCCAGCAATCTTGACAGCTTTGTCACCACATTTGAAAAGCACCAAGTTGGACACCGCGAATTCCTGAATGACCCAGACGCGAGAAAACCACGGTCTGGCACTCAACCTGGCAGCAGCAAGCTTGAATCTATCGGTAAATTCGGTCCCAGGAATTCTGTTGATCCCCATCGGCGCTGACAGCAGCTTCTCGTATTTCCCATACAACCTGAAGACTTCATCACTGTCATCTGCTGCATTTCCGAGCCACACAACAGCTGCTTCAGCAGCCCTGTACACTTCTCCCATCGCTGACACCTGCTGATTCCTCTCCGGGATAAAGCTTTGATTGATGCAGATGGCATCGATCCAGTATGTCAAGGTTTGTTGGGCATGCCTGAGCTTGAGCAGCATTTCGAAGAGGTTTTTGCTGACTTTGAAAGTCTCGCCTTGAAGAGTGATTTCGTCAGTTGGGGTTTTGTCGCCCCAGAACCACGAGGCCGCCCAGAATTTCGGTTTATTTTTGGGGAGGAGAGATACTATGTTGAGCTGACATTGAATGCGTGCCGTTGGAGGACCAGGAAGAATCGTCAATGTCCTTATTTCATGCTTGGATTCATCAAGTGGTCTATAGAATAGACTTGAAGGATATGGCTCTGGTTCAGTTTGAGTCAATGCCATTTTTGAGAGTTGTTATATCATTTGACGATAGGATATGTGTACTATGAAATAGTTAATAATCGGTGTGCAAGTTATTCAATACTAAACAAGGCTGAAGTTTCCTGAAGTCATCGTCACTGGTCCACTACTCAGTATTATATGCTAGGGCCAGGATTTTCGTCCACACCACCAGATAGCTCCATTCCAAAGAGCCTCCTTCAGCCCCTTATCCGCAGCTCAATATATCTGAGAGAAACGTATCTCACGATTCTAATACTGGACGAGAAAGCTGAAAGTTCCCTGCATAAAACCTTCGTTTAACGACATGCGTGAGGAACTTGATTGGCTCATCGTCCAGATCCAAAGCAATAAAAGAACGGCCGCGATCAGGCTCAGCCAGCCACCATGATGGTACGATGATTCCTGGCGCACCTGAACACGGCTAGCCGCACACGTAGCGAAGAAACTATGTATTGGGTTCTAAAAGCAAAAGGGGGTGTGTAAGCGAGACTAGTGACGAATCTATGTGCGGCTCAAGCCTCAACAACACATTCAGCCTAATAGGCCTTCAGCTCGTCCGCTGTAGGATTAGGGAAAATGTTTCGAAATGCAGGGATCTGGGTTCGACAATGTTATTGGTTGAGTCTCGCTTACTCGAAGTTTTCTATGGTCAGATTACAATCCCTGCATTCGAAACATTTTCCCTAGTCGCTCGGTTATCACCACCTGCTAATCTGTGAATATCTACAGGCCTGGTGCGAGAAAATGGCTTTCCGCCCAGGTGGGGAGTACCAGCCATTCGACTGGGTCGACGAAGGCAAGTTCTTGCTCTTTGTGAAGACGCAGGTCGCAGAGCGCGCGCCGCGCAAAGGCAGCCGCCTTGTTGCAGAGAGAAAGCGGAGGCTTGAGAATGAGCTGGAGGGCTCAAAGAGGCAGGGGAAGAGGAGGAAACAAAAGGCAGAAGAGGCAGGGACAGTGGCAGAGGAGGGACAGGCATAGGGCGCGCCAGAAGCTCCTAATGGCGGAGACGACGAGCTAGAGTCTGAGTTGCACCTTATGTACAACTCAGTCCGAGGCTACTTCTACCATCATAGAGCTCTAGACTCACTAGGTCTCTGCGAAGCTGCACTCATCGCTGTTGCTACACAATGTGGCAGTTAAGGCTCTAAAGACCTTGATTGTGCGAGGGCAGCATGCACGCTGCCGCGCTAAGTTCGACGACTGTGAGCTCTCCACAATCAAGGATGGGTATATTGCAAAGCAGATACCCCATATGACTAAGGCAGTCTGGAGAAATGCTCTAGGCCCCCAAACGTCAAAGCAGTCCCTTCAGACGAATCTGGACTTCCTCTTTAGCAATACAATGCCCTTACAACAGAACAATCGTGTCAGGCGCTAGAACGTACAGTACAGCGTATAGTTCGGGCCGCTGCACTTGTTAGAACGCTACGGAGCGTGGTTTCTCCAGCCGGCTGACGCTGGCCATACTTAAAGAATGACATTCCTAGAAATGGAAAAGGTAGCGAGTAGTTCCTTGAATATCACTGTCATTCTAAAGACCTGTCTTTGCATCCCGTAACAACCCACGTGACACCAGTGTATCGTATTATAACTTGTGTTGATTCCCTACTAGAGACCCTATAAGACCAACAGTCTTACACTTAGCTGTAAGCTAGACTACTAAATAGCAAGCCCGTACGAGATCTTAGAACGTGTAGGCAATGCTTATAAGGTTAAGCTGCTAGAGACAATTCCACTTAGTCTTCTTGCTAGACAAGCTTAAGAAGGCATTAGACGACTCACTCTCAAACTAAAGGAATAATCCACCACCCCCAATCCAAGTCAATAGGGACGACGAATGGGAGGTCGATGAGGTCCTAGCCTTTAAAATAACCTGTAGAATGCTATAATACCAGGTTAAATGGAAAGGCTACAACCCTAATCCAACCTAGTATCCAGCATGGAACTTTGTAGGGAGTCTACAGTTAGTTAAGCAGTTCAACAACACCTACCTAAACAGATCTAGGCCGCTAAAGTACTTAGATGAGTAGTTGTAGTGCTAGAAGGACGGGACTGGCTTAGAGGAACACTAAGACAAAAACACTGTTAAAGCTTAAGGGCAGGCTTTTACGGTTCGGGGGGGGGATGTTACAGACTGTAAGTTAGGTGATAGTCTGTGACTGCCTTAGCAGCAATCGGAAACTGCCCTTACAAGCAGGGTGCTATGGCCCTAATAACTGCAGTTACTACAAGCATAAGCACTATTGCAGCTATTGCAAACAGGTTTATAGATGGGGTTGCACGGTTACAGACGACTTTTACAGACTGTTAGCTAACCGATTCCCAACCCGTTAGCTAACGCACGTGACTAATCACCCGTTTAAAGGCAGTCTCTCTGTAGACACTCTTCTTCTTCTTCTTCTTCTCTTTAGTTATAGATTCTTGTATTACCTGGTCATGTGACACTAGTCCTCCTCTTTTGACGAATGGGTTGAAGATATCGATAATGGCAAGAACACACAGGGTCTTCTTGCCAGCAGATATGCCACCCTTGTACGCGGCGCAAATGCCACGAATGCAGCTACACGACAAGATGTGGAGGGAGCTCATTAGTGCTGCCGGATCGACACGGAAAATCGGTAAGGGCGACTTTATCAGATTGAAGCAACAGAAAATTAGATTCCCTGAGAATATCGGGGTATGCGGTGATAGGATGGTCCTTCGAGTGACCGTGATAAGCGGAGAAGAAGAGAGGCAGCAATTTGCTGGGAAATTGCTTGGGACCGATATGCCCTGGTAATCGGAGGAAAAGGCTACATCTTCATATATTTTAACATAAGGGACGAGGCCTAAAGAGTGGGGAGGAATCTTGTCGCAATCTTTGATAGGATGTTTGGCAGGTTGTAGGAAGGTCTTTCTGGTAATATGACCTGTTTTTATATCTCAATCATTAGCTTTTCGCTAATCCAGATCGTCATAGCCAAACTTATCAGGAGACTTAATACTTTACCTAGGTCAAGTATTTGTTAAGATATTGCCTCGGGGAACATGGTGGGTATGCGAGGGTAGTTCAGGTATTACTTATAAAATCGGAGGGTAGTTCAGTTTTAAACATAAAGAAAAGGTTATGTAGACAGCTACAGACTATAGATAATTAATAAAAAGTTGAACCATCTAGCTACATGAAGGATCAGCATAATAGATCCCGATGCTCTACTTGGGCTAGGAGATTGGAGGTGACGTGGAGTGCAGGCGGGAAGTTGCATAGTGACTCGGCAGGCACGCCAAAGGAGGTAAATGCTCGTTTAATGTACATGTCTATCACGTGACTCTATCCAAATCAGCCTGGCACGGATCAATTGATTGGCCGATACGCCTTCAAAATGCCACCCCTGTCTTTAAATTTCTACTGAGACGGTGACCCCCACCTCTTGAAGCTACAAGCAAATTTTTGGACATCCACAAAACACCTCGGAAGGAGCAGGTTTTCAAGATGTCCGTACGTATTCAGTGAGACCAAGCTATACAAAAAGGACTGCTGTTGCTGACTCCACTTCAGGAATTCTATATTGAAAACAAAAATGTCGGGAATAAAGACAAGCTCGAAGATTGGCGGAGTAAGCCAAATTTGCAATCTTTGGGTTTGAGACGGCATCTAAAACTTCGTTAGTTCAAGGATATAATCCATTGACTCCTCCCGATCTTCTACAACACGAGATTCCTCAGACAGTCAAGTCGAAAGAAACCGTCCTCACAGGTCGCAACGAAGCTGTCGCCGTCGTACAGGGCACTGATCCTAAGAACCGTTTATTAGTCGTTATAGGGCCATGTTCAATTCATGACCCTCCTGCCGCGCTCGAATACTGCGACAAGTTGATTACTCTCAAGCAGAAATACCAAGACGACCTCCTCATCGTAATGCGGTCCTACCTCGAGAAACCTCGAACAACCGTGGGTTGGAAAGGCCTTATAAATGACCCAGATATCGACAATTCTTTTAAGATAAATAAAGGACTCAAGATCTCAAGGCGACTTTTCGTCGATTTGACGGAGAAGGGAATGCCGCTGGCTAGTGAGATGCTGGATACGATATCTCCGCAGTTCTTGGCGGACTTACTGAGTGTTGGCGCAATTGGCGCGCGCACAACGGAGAGCCAATTGCACAGAGAGCTCGCAAGTGGACTTAGTTTCCCTGTAGGTTTCAAGAATGGTACAGATGGAACCCTAGGAGTTGCAATTGATGCTATCGGCGCGGTCAAACACCCACATCACTTCTTGTCAGTGACAAAGCCTGGCGTTGTGGCAATTGTCGGCACAATTGGAAATGAAGATTGCTTCGTTATTCTGAGAGGCGGCACCAAGGGTACGAACTATGATGCAGCAAGCATTACAGAAGCAAAGGCAGCAC
>Ga0335074_10002745_pt1 | contig 23974 bp, 18 predicted proteins | sample Lox_Sample_23_FD_206715 | JGI IMG/M metagenome (GOLD analysis project Ga0335074, IMG submission 206715) | Soil microbial communities from Loxahatchee National Wildlife Refuge, Florida, United States - Lox_Sample_2.3 | ecosystem: Environmental > Terrestrial > Soil > Wetlands | place: USA... | reverse complement strand
GCACGCCGCCCGCGAAGCCTACCTCGCCCTCTATGCTTTGCAGCATCGCGGCCAGGAGTCGGCCGGCATCGCTACCGCCGATGGTCATCACCTCGCCAATATCAAGGGCATGGGGCTGGTCTCAGAGATTTTTACCGAGGAAGTGCTCGCCAAGCTCCCGGGCCGCATGGCGATCGGCCACACCCGCTACTCCACCACCGGCGACTCAGCACTGCTCAACGCCCAGCCCATCCGAGTTGACTCCACCAAGGGTCTCATCGCGATCGCGCACAATGGCAATCTCGTTAACCTCAGCAGCCTGCGCCTGCAGCTCGAGCGCGAAGGCGCCTACTTTCAGACCACATCCGATTCCGAAATCATCGTCCAGCTCATTGCTCATTCGCCCGCCGGCACGCTGGTCGATGCCATTGCCGATTCACTCGCGCAGGTTGAAGGCGCATTCTCCATCGTGATGATGACCCGCGACCGTATCTTTGCCGCCCGCGATCCGCGCGGCTTCCGCCCGCTTTCCATGGCCCGGATGAAAAACCCCGACGGCCGTGACTCCATCGTCTTCGCCAGCGAGTCCTGCGCCTTCGATCTGCTGCGCGCCGAGTTCATTCGCGACGTTCTCCCCGGCGAGCTGGTCATGGTCTCTGAAGACGGCGTCACCAGCCGCCAGTTCGCCAGTGGCGTTCCGCAAGCGAGCTGCATCTTTGAGCATGTGTATTTTGCGCGTCCTGACTCGCGCATCTTCGGCCGCTGGGTGCAGGAGTCGCGCGATCAGATGGGCCGCCAGCTCGCGCGCGAATCCGGCGTCCCCGCCGACGTTGTGGTTCCCGTGCCTGACTCCGGCGTCACCGCCGCGTTGGGCTACGCGGAAGAAGCTGGCCTGCCCTTTCGCTTTGGCCTCATCCGCAATCACTACGTAGGCCGCACCTTCATTGAGCCCGAGCAGCGCGTGCGCGACTTCGGCGTGCGCCTCAAGCTCAATCCCGTGCACAATCTCCTGGCCGGCAAGCGCGTCGTCCTCATTGACGACTCCATCATCCGTGGCACCACAAGCCGGAAAATCGTCCGCATGGTGCGCGGCGCCGGCGCCACTGAGGTTCATCTGCGCATCAGTTGTCCGCCCACCATTTCGCCGTGCTTCTACGGCGTCGACACGCCCTCCAAGCGCGATCTCATCGCCGCCAACAATTCCGTCGAACAGATTCGCCAGTTCATCGAAGCCGATTCATTGGCGTATCTGTCGCTGGATGGTTTGCTTCAGTCCGTCCGGGACGAGAAAAACACCGGCTTCTGCACTGCCTGCTACACCGGCAACTATCCCACCCAGTGGGTCGACGTGGAGGAAATCCTTCCCGCTGCCGCGACCATCTGAGCAGGATCTCCTGCGCAGCCTCGAATCCTCACGCCGGCTCATCGGCCGGCGTCGTCGCGCGGGCTGTCTTCTTGCCCCGCGCCAGGCATCCGATTTACATCTCGCTGCGTGCGATCTTTGCGTGCGATGAGTGACTGATTTTTCCCTTGCCATTTCGCCCGACTCGAGTGGCAACGCCACGTCCTTCAACCAGCCCATGCAGGGAACTCCACCTCGCTCACCGTCACTGACCAGGTCTCTCATCAAGATCGTGCCAAAGTAACGCCGAATCGACGCCGGGCCGCGCTCCGCCTGCTGCTGCGAAGAATTACTTGCGCAAACACTCGTGCAAAATGCAGTCCCCGATCTCTATTTGATTCCCACCACCATTGAATCCGGCCCCGCCAGGTGCTCCACGCGCGTCTCCGTGAATCCCGTCTCGCGCATCCATCCCATGCAGTCGGCGCCGCTGTAATCGAATCCACCCGGCGTTTCAATCATCATGTGCAGGCTCATCATCAGGCCAAACGCATTCTTTGAGCGGTCGTCGTCGATGATCGCGTCGTACACTATCAGCGCTCCGCCCGTGGGCAGCGCCTCGTACGCCTTCCCGATCAGCTTCCGCTTTTGGTCCAGATTCCAGTCGTGCAGAATGTGCCCCATCATCACTACATCAGCCTTCGGCAGCGGCTCGGTGAAGAAATTCCCGGCCTGGAACTGCAGCCGGGACGACAATCCGTTCGCCTCAACATACTCCTCGAAGATCGGACCCACCTCAGCCAGGTCGAATCCGATGCCGAGCAGATGCTGGTTCCTCAAAAGCACCTGCGTCAGCAGATCGCCCTGTGCCGGCCCCGCATCAACCACGGTTCTGTACTGCGCCCAGGGAAACTTCGCCGCGATCACCATGTTGGCGCCGTGGCTCACGCCGGTCATCGCTCTCAGAAATTCCTTCAGCCGCGCCGGATCCGAGTAGATCGTCTCAAACACAGGCGCGCCGCCGCCTTTCAATTCGTTCTGCGGCAACCCGGTGCGCAACCCCTCCGTCAAATGGTCCCAGTGCCCGTACGAGCGGTGATTCACCATCTCCAGAATTCCGCCGATGTAGGACGGTTTCTTCTTGTCCAGAAACAAATCCGTCGAAGGCGTATTCGAATAGACACCATCGTTGCGCTGCAGAAATCCCAGCGCCACCAGCGCGTCCAGAAAATCTCGTGCCGACCGCGGATGCAATCCCAACCGCCCCGTCAGCTCTTCCAGGTCCTCGGGATGCTTCGCCAGCTCGGTGAAGACTTCCATTTCCACCGCACTGAGCAGTGTCTTGGTAGCCCAGAATCCAAAGCCGGTTTGCAGAATGTGTTCGGGTGAGGGCGCAGCCGTATGCGCAGCTGTGGGCGCAGATGCAGTTGCAGACGCGGTAGATGGATTCACGTTGACCTCCTTGATGGTCGCCTCGTTTTCGTTTTCCAGGGGGGAAGCGTCCGAACAGAGCCATGTCGGATGCCAACTGCTCAACGGCGGAGAAGCCGCTCTGCTTCGGACCCATGCAGTGTACGCGACCAGGCTGCGCACTGGCGAGGTTTATTTTCGTGCGGTCTTTTTTCAACAGCGAAAGCGGGCCAGTGGTCGTGCATACACGCGCCTCATCGGCCTGCACGTTCGCAGAATCGGCCGGTAGCTAAAAGCTGGGAACTGGAAGCTGCATTACCATGGATGCAGGTGGCTCATTATGCTTACGGCCGCCATCCTCGTCCTGCTTCTCCATCTGTTTTGGATGGGCTTCATTATCTTCGGCGCGCTCTTCACGCGCGGCCGCCCCTTCTGGACTACTGTCCACGTCGTCGGCCTCTTGTGGGGAATCATCGCCGAATCCGGGCTGCTGCCTTGCCCTCTCACCATCGCCGAGGTCTACTTCGAAACCGGCGCCGGCATCGCGCCCTTTCAGCACAGCTTCCTCGCGCGCGCCCTCGACGCCGTCGTCTATCCCAACGTGCCGGGCTGGCTCATCTCTGTGATGGGCGTCTCCATCTGCGCCTTCAACTTGGGCATCTATCTCTGGCGACTGCGAAAATATCATCTCCTCCGTCGCGCCCGCTCGGCCAATAGGGCATCGTGATCACTGACCACTGTTCTTCGTCACTGTCAGCGGCGCGCTCCAGCTTCCGTCCTCGGTTCCGAAGGTGAACACAATCTGCCCGGCGGCTATTTTTCCCGTGTACTCCAGCTTGTAGGTCTGTCCCTGGTAATCGGTGTTCACCCAGAACGTCACAGTATCGCCATCCACTTTGCCGTCATGAATCTCCGCCGGCGTTGTCGGCAATCCCTCAATTGTGCCCGTCACCGCGCCCGCCGTGCTCGTCAAGTGAAGCGTCAGCGGCCAGGGCGTTCCGTTAAAGTCAAACGATCCTTTCCACGTTCCTGTCACGTCCCCAGCAGGCTGCCCAGCCCCGGCCGCTGCTCCTGTTCCTTTTGTCGCCGTCAGTTGCGCGCTCCAACTCCCGTCGTCCGTGCCGAAGTTGAATGCAATCTCGTCGCCGGCCGCGGAAAGCTTGCCTGTGTACACGAGCTTGTAGGTTTGCCCCTCGTAGTCCGTGTTTACCCAGAACGTGATCGTGTCGCCGCTTACCTTGCCGTCGTGAATCCCCGCCGGCGAGGTTGGCAACCCCTCCACTGTCCCCGTCACCGTGCCGTTCGCCGCGGTCAGATGAAATGTCAGCGGAACGCTGCTGCCTTCGAAATCGAACGATCCATTCCATGTACCGCTCGCGTCTGCCGCGTGCGCCGCCACGCTGAGCGCCAGAAGCGCGACCACTCCCGCAACTCCAAAACCCCTCTTCATACCGATCCTTTCAAAAGCAACAAACGAGTCTACCACGATGATGCAGCCTGAGGTTCCCTCGACAACACGGGTGCCCCCGGGTCTCGATTTGTGAGACCTAGGAATCGCGCCATAAGGGTTCTAGACCTGGAAATCGTGGAGCTTCTACGATGAGAAGCTTACTCGTCCCACCGCCGCATGATCAGCGTCGCGTTGATGCCACCAAATCCAAACGAATTGGAAGCCGCGATCTCGAAGCTGTGTGCGATGGCCTTGTTGGGCACGTAGTCCAGCCGGCACTCGGGATCAGCGTTTTCCAGATTCATGGTCGGCGGAATCTGCTGGTTCTCGAGCGCCAGCACTGTAATCCCTGCCTCAAGTCCGCCTGCGCCGCCCAGCAGATGTCCGGTCATCGACTTCGTCCCGCTGATCTTGAGCCGGTGGCTCAGCGCGTGCTCTCCGAAAACCGCTTCGATGGCGCGCGACTCGTTGCCGTCGCCCGCCGGCGTCGACGTCGCATGCGCATTCACGTATCCCACTTCCTCGGGCTGGATTCCCGCGTCTTTCAGCGCCGCTCTCATGCTGCGCTGCGCGCCTGCGCCCTCCGGTGCGATCCCCGTCATGTGATACGCGTCCGCGCTCATGCCGTAGCCGATCACCTCGGCCAGAATCTTTGCGCCGCGCGCGCGCGCAAACGCAAGCTCTTCCAGGATCAGAATTCCCGCGCCCTCGCCGATCACAAATCCATCGCGGTCTTTATCAAACGGCCGGCTGGCATGCGTGGGATCGTCGTTGCGCGTCGACAGCGCCTTCATCGCCGCGAATCCGCCCACTGACATCGACGTCACCGCGGCTTCCGCCCCGCCCGCGATCATCACGTCCGCGTCGCCATGCAGAATCATGCGCACCGAATCGCCGATCGAGTTGGCGCTCGTGGCGCACGCCGTCGCTGTGGCCGAAATCGGCCCGCGCGCCCCGTACCGGATGCTGATTTGACCGGCCGCCATGTTCACAATCGCCGCCGGAATAAAGAAGGGCGACATCTTGCGCGGCCCACCGTTCAGCAGGTTCGAGTGCTCGCGCTCGATAATCTCGAATCCACCGATCCCCGAGCCGATAAACACTCCCACACGGTCGGCCACGTCTTCCGTGATCCGAAGACCGGACTGCGTCATCGCCTCCGCGACCGCCGCGAAGGCGTAGTGAATGAAGCGCCCCATCTTGCGCGCTTCCTTCTTCTCCACGAATTTGAGAGGATCGAAGTTCTTCACCTCGGCGGCAAAGGTGACCGGGAATCCGGTGGCGTCAAAGCTCTGGATGGGAGCCATTCCGCTGGCCCCCGCCATGATCTGCTGCCACACCTCTTGTGCGGTGTTTCCCACCCCGCACAGCAGTCCAAGGCCGGTGACTACGACTCTTCGCGTTGCTGCCTGGGCCAATGCTTACTTGCCGCCTTTCGCGTTCTTCTCGATGTAGTCGATGGCGTCCTTGACCGTCTTGATCTTCTCGGCGTCTTCGTCGGGAATCTCCATGTCAAAGGCTTCCTCGAACTGCATCACCAGTTCAACCACGTCAAGCGAGTCGGCGCCCAGATCTTCCTGAAAGCTTGCACCGGGAGTCACTTCAGCTTCGTCCACCTGCAATTGCTCGACGATGATCTGCTTTACCTTTTCTTCAACGGCCATGCGTGCTTCTCCTCTTGTTGTTGGGAAGTCAAGAAAACGCTCCGGGGACTTACAACCACCGCTCCGCCCCGCGAACCTACCATACCGGCCCGCGGCTGGGAAGGACAACCACCGCGCCAAAAAAATGCGCATGGCCCCGAATCTTCAAGTCTACCGGCAGGAACCCGGGGTGTAAAGCTGTGCAACAGGGGGGAAACGATTGAAGAAACAGGGAATTGGAGGGGGAGGGCAGGGAACCGTCCCGGGTCCGCGAAATGCACAACCGGAAGGCGTATATTTGGCGAAGAGGGAATCGTCAATGGGAAGCTCCGCGATCGTCTTTGCTCTGGTTGCAATTGTTGTTTTTCTTCTCGGATTGTGGTTTGGGCACAAGCAGGCGCGCGCGGGATCGCAGCTATTGCTGGATGAGGCGAAGAATGAACTCAAGGATCTCCGCCCAAAGGCCGAAGAGCTCGCCGCCGCAAAACAGCAGCTCAAGCACGAGCAGGAAAAGTATGCGCAAATGAAGGCCGATCTCGACACAGCCTTCAAGGGTGCCGCCGCCGATGCTTTGCGCGCGAACACCGAGTCGTTCCTCACTCTCGCCAAACAGGAATTGGGCAGCCAGAATCAGGAGGCAGAGAACGCGCTCAAAGCCAAGGAACTGGCGATAAAGAACCTGGTCGATCCGCTCGGCGCCGCCCTCAAAAGCCTTGACGAGCAAACCCGCGCCATGGAGACGGCGCGCTCCGGAGCCTATTCCGAAGTGAGGACATTGGTAGAGACCATGCAAAGCTCCATCCCCGCATCGCTCGATGCCCTGAAGAACGAAACCTCGCAACTCGTTACAGCCTTGCGCGCGCCCAAGACGCGCGGCAACTGGGGCGAACTGCAACTCCGCCGCTGCGTGGAGTACGCGGGCATGGTCGAGTACTGCTCGTTCTCCGAACAAGTCACTGCGCGCGACGACGGCGACAAAATGCTGAGGCCTGATATGATCATTCACCTGCCTAACGGGCGCGAGATCGTCGTGGACGCGAAGACACCTCTCGATGCATTTCTTGATGTCGGCAACACTGATCCGGCCGCGCAGAAGCCGCGCTTCGAGGCTCACGCGCTGCGCGTCAAGGCACACCTGAAGGACCTTGCAGGCAAGGCATATTGGAAGCAGTTCGAAAAGGCGCCGGATCTTGTCGTTTGTTTCCTGCCCAGCGAAGCGCTGTTCAGCGCGGCCCTCGAGGCCGATCCCTCGCTGATTGAGTTTGGTGCGCAGAATCAGGTGGTGATGGCGACGCCAACGACCTTGATTGCCCTGCTACGCGCGGTCGAATTCGGCTGGCAGCAGTCGAAAGTTACCGAGAATGCGAAAGCCATCCAGGAAACGGGCCGCAGAATCTACGACAAGCTTGTTGTGGCTCAGGGACATATCACAAGGCTTGGCAAAGCTCTGGCAAGCAGCGTTGATCACTACAACAACGTCCTCGGCACGATCGAAGGCAAAGATGGCGTGTTCTATCACGGCCGGCAACTCGGCGATTTGGCAAACTCCAGGGAGGAGTTGGTGGAGACATCGAAGTTGCAAGTCGAACTACGCGAAATGAGATCGCCGGAATGGTCGCAGCCGCTGCTGGATGCAAACGCAGTCGATGAGCCCGGCCTCGGCCTCGCCCTCGCCGCAAGCGCAGACGACAACGGCCACACTGACTCGTAGCGCCGGTCTCCTGAGCGGCTGTCGTACGGGCGTCCCCGGCCGCACTCATCGACACTTGATCGCCAAATGACTGAGGCTAAGCTCCGACGATCAGCCAGAGCTACTGCGGCGGCTGGGCCGGCGGTGCCGGCGCTGCGGGTGCTCCCGGTGTGGCCGGTGCGGCAGGCGCCGCTGCCTGCGCGCGTTTCAGCGTCAATTGCATGCCGGGAAAGTCTCCCGAATCCGACTTGGTCGTCATCTTGATCTCGTCGGGGCCGGTCACCGTGCAATCGTGGTGGATGGTCATGCCGTTGAATGAGACGTCAAACGAGAAGCTGTCGCCGTTGACCTTGCCGTTGCTGATGTCAATGGGGTCGCCTTGCGGCCCCTGCACCGTCCCGGTCAGCTTGTCGCCATCCTGTTTGAAGGTGAAGGTGAGTGGAAAGCTGTTGCCGTCGGGCGTTTTCATCTCGGCGGACCATGTGCCCGTCACATCGGCGGCACGTGCGGTTACCGCGCTAAACGTCATGGCCAAAGCAGCGCATAGATACAACAGTTTCTTCATGAGGTCCTTTCAGCCGTTTGCACGGCGCAACCCATGATACATGGAACAAGCATGAACCGGACAGCATCGGCCACCCTACTTCACCCCGCGGTAAATCTCCGATCCCGCCAGCAGATACGCGCCCACCCCATACACATAGCTCGTGGTCTCGCTGTAGGCGCCCGGCGCCGCGCCCACCGGTTGAATCGAGCCCAGACGCCCGTCCGCGTAAACATGTGTGAGCATCCCGGCCCAGGCTTTTTCCACCGCCGGCCAATACGTCGCCCGGTCGAGAATTCCTTCATTCACGCCGTAGGCCATGGCATACGTAATGAACGCGCTCCCTGAGATCTCAGGCAGCGGATACGAGTCCGCATCCAGCAGCCCGGGGCGCCACAGTCCATCTTTGCTTTGGATGGAAAGCATCTCCGCCGACATCTCTTTGAGCAGCACAACAAACTTCGGCCGCAGCGGAGAATCGGCGGGCAGCTCCTCGAGCACGCGTACAATTCCCCCCATCACCCACCCGTTGCCGCGCGACCAGAACAGCGGCTCGCCGTTCGTTTCTTTCTTGTCCAGGAAAGTCGCATCGCGGAAATAGAGATGCTTTGCGGGGTCATACAGCAGATTCGTCGTGATCTCCCACTCGTGGTCCATGTAGGTGAGATATTTCTCCTCGCCGGTGGCCCTCGCCATGTCGGCGTAAACCGGCGGCGCCATAAACAGCGCATCGCACCACCACCACAGCGGCCGCTTCGGATCGGTCGGATCGGGTGTCGCCATCTCCGTATCCAGCCGCGCACGCATCGGGTCCATCATCTTCGCGTCTTTGTGCAGGAAGTACTGCTCCATGTACATCTGCCCCACTGCCTGGTCGTCCGCGTGCATCACGCGCGGTCCCGGCTGCCAGTTGAGCTCGTCGCCGATCTTGAGCATTGCCTGCTTGTATCTGTCCCCGGCAACCTTGTCCGGCACGGCCATGAACCCATCGTAGAGCGCGGCCCACGTCCAGTCCGTCTGCGGATCAGCCGGCATGCGGCCTAGTTGCCAGTCGGCCACCAGCTTCATCGCCTTGCCGAGATCATGCCGCGACAACTTCGACGAAAGGTGCGCAATCGGCCCCGGATTCGTGATCGTATCGCCCGGCGAGGCAACCGGTGCCTTCTTCCCCTGTGCCGAGGCCGCCGCAATGGACAGGGTGAGAAATGCGCCGGCGGCAAGCCAAGCGCGAGAGCGGAATCCCATGGTTCACTCCAATGAAATGAAAAACCAGTTCCGGATGATTGTAGTGCGCAGGGCCGGAGTGAGTCATTTGCCCGTGGAGCCGCTGCCAAACAACCACATGGTCTTGTGGAGCGGAGCGCAGCGGATCGAAACATCTGCGGTTGCCTTCGGCGACGCGCGCGCGAGCGTGAACATATCTGCGCGTATCACGGTTCTGAAGCCCCTGCACCGGACTTCGTTAGCACATCGACTCGCTGAATGCATCCGTCGTTATAGTGAATCCGGACCTTTAAGCCGTCTCGAATTGGACCGCCATGGAGTGAGGCGTTGTGGAAACATATCACATCGTGGATTACTAACAGTGGGCTAAAACCGCATCCTCACTCCCAGCTCAATCTGCCGCTCACGATAGAAATCCGTTCCGTTGATGTTCAGCGGCTGCCCGAAGGCGGGCAGCGGCGTTCCCGTCCCCGTTGTAGTCGTCGTCCCGCAGCTCGCGTAGCCGATCGTATTGATGGTCAGGTAGCACAGCGTGGGCGGCGTGCCCGACGAGCCGCTGTTCTCAATCGAGTAGCCCGTCGTTTCCAGCTCCGTGACGTTCCGGTGATTGAACAGATTGAAGCTCTCGGCCAGCACTTCCAGCTCGCGCTCTTCGCCCAGGTCGAAGCGCTTGGCTAGCCGCAAGTCGGCCTTCCAGGTATCGGGATACCGGAACGTATTTCGTCCCACTCCATACACGCGGTTGTCCCCGCCGGAGCCGTTCATCCCCGGCCCCAGCCCCGCGATCACGGCGCCCGTCGACGTGAACTCTTCCGGCAGCGACCCCGACGTTCGCATCGTGTAGGGCAATCCGCTGCGAAATTGCCCGATCCCCGAAAGCATCCATCCGTTCACCACGCGCCCGGCAAAACCGCGCGCCTTCCAAGGCGCGCTCAACATCGCCATCACCGCCGCGGAGTGCCGCACGTCTAGACTGCTCACGCCATACTCGGCGCTGAAATTCGCCGGGTCGAGTACATCGCTGCCCGCCACCAGCGTGGTCTCGTTCGGATTCCAGTCCATCGCGTGTGCGTAGGTGTAGTGCGCGTGCAGACTCAAGCCGCGCCTGCTGTCGCGCGTTATTCTCACCATCGCCGCTTCGTAGGTCGAGTTCGCCCGGCTCATGATCTCTGAAATCTGCTGGTAATCCGGATTGAGTCTCCCCGCGACGCCGCTCGCCGACGAAGCCGATGGCCACGATGCATAAAAGGGAACTGTGACTTGATTCGTCTTGATCGGCCCTTTGCCCGTAGGATCCTTCACGCTGTAGGCAATCGTCCCCGGATTAAAGGCCGGGTCAAAGTTGGTATCGATGGCGACAGGTAAACGGCGCCCCAAACTGAGCATCGCGCTGCCGGCTACTTCCACGCGGCTTGGCAGAGTCTCTTCAACGGACGCGACGGCCTGATGAATCTCAGGATTGCGGAAGTTCGGCGCGAACTCCACCGCTCCCGGCTTCACCACGCTCGCAGGCTGCCCAGCAAAAACATACGGGAAGGGCGGCGAGCCGCCAGAGCAGAACTGGCAATCGTCCGATGGCCGCATGAAAAAGCTGAGATCGCCCCGCAACGAGCCCGTTTGCGTGAGCGCAGTCTCAATCGTCGCATTTTCCGTCCGCCCGTAATACATCCCGTAGCCGAACCTCATCACCGGCCACCGGCTTTTCTCTTTTCCCATCGCCAGACTCGCGCGCGGTCCCCAATTGTTGCCGGGCGAAGGCACCACCTGCGTCAGCGGCAGCTCAGTATTGGCCAGCAAAGCGATCGGCGGAGGCATCTGCTCCCGCTCCCAGCGAACCCCTGCGGAAAGCACCACGATCTTTGCCGGCTGCCACTGCGCCGTCATATAGCCGGCCCAATCATTTGTGCTCAAATGCCAGTTCGCCGGCCCCATGGTCTGTGAAAAGTACGAGTAGCACGGCTGGCTGCCGAATTTCGTATCGGTCGTTCCGCAGTTATGCGGGTTGCGCGCGTCCAGCGCGTCGGCCAGGCCAAATTTCTCAAACGCCAGCGCGTCTGAAATAAAGCTGGCCACGTTTGCGTAGTGATATGTACCCGTCTGGTTGTGCAGCAGGCTCGTTGCGTCAGCATCGTGATCGAGTTCGAATCCCGCCTTCACGAGCAACCCGTTGTGCACCCAGTCCAGCATCTGCTGACCGTGATAAAGACGTTCGTCGGGATAACTGCCCTGGCCAAAACGTGAAGGATTCCCGATCGTGAACCCGTAGCGCGAATCGACGACAATCTGCGGCAGCTGACCCCAGAAATTCCCGCTCAGAAATGCCTGCTCAAAGCTCGACGGCGCGCTCGGCCTCTCGCTCATCACTGCGCGCCCCGCGGAGCCTTGTGTCACGCCCAGCAAATTCGGCGAGAGATACGCCTCCCATCGCCCCAGCACCCATTCCTGCTCAGCATGGCCGGAACCAAAGCTATGGCTGCCGTAGGTCGCCGAAATCCGCGTGATCCCTCCGCCGTTCGAGTTCCAGTCCGCCCCGGTTCCCTCCAACGTAAAGCGCTGCCGCTCTGTCGCCTGCCAGTCGACGCGCGCAAAGCCCACCCACTGCGCGGCGGTGCGCGGCGCTGGCCCAAGTAGAGCCGCCAATTGCTCTAGGCCCGCCGGCGCATAGCCTGTGCCCGCGACGCCAAGATAGTCGTTAAAGGCCTGGTTTTGGCTCTCGCCCAGTTGTGCGCTCAGCAAGGTAACCGGCGCGCTCGTCGGTTCCGGCAGGTTGAAGAACTCGGCCGGATCCTTCACGGTCGCCAGGCCGGGATCGTTGCGGTGAGAACTGTCGAGAGCGCCAAACCAGAAGAGCTTGTCGCGGCGGATGCGGCTGCCCATGCCCAGGCCCATCACCTCTTCATGATCGGGCGGCGTAAACGGCGTCGCAGTGAAATTCGGCTCCGCAGCAGTTCCCGTGTTCTCCACCCACTGCGTGAAGGGATTGCGCGCGCCCCACGTGTTCTGCCTGTCGAAGATGAAGCCCTGGCCGTGCAATGCGTTTCCGCCGCTCTCCGTCCAGATATTGGTGCGCCCGCCCGCGGAGCGCATCCCGTCCGCCTCCACGTTTCCGGCGGCAGTTGTTACTTCACGCACGGCAGACTCGCTTATGCCCAGGCCCCGTCTGCCCGTCCACGCCTGCCCCATCGGGCTTTGCCCGCCGGCATTCCCGTCCTGCTGGTCTGCGGCATGTGAGCTTGCGCCCGCTGAGGCAAAAGCGAGGCTCGTATTTGCGCCGTCGATGGTCGTCTCCGCGGTTTCCTGCGTTCCGCGGAATGAGAGCTGCGAAGAATCCGACCCGGCACTCGCAGCAGGCGTCTCGAGCAGAAAATCCTGCCAGCGTCGGCCGCTTACCGGCAATGCCTGCAACTGCTCAGCTGTGATCGCAGTGGCCGCCGCCGGCGCAGCCGGATCGGGCCGCTCTGCCGCAGCCGCCACCGGCGCGACGTAAATCGCAAAGCTGGCCTCGAGCGGCATCGCGTGCGGCACAGCTAAAGCCAGCGCCACCTCCACCGGAACCGGTTGCGTTTCCAACTTTGCCAGCTCGCGCGTGCCCGGGCCGCCTGCCGCAGCCGGCCGCGGAATCTCGATCTCCGGCAGCGGCGGAGTGCGCGCAGGCTCCGTCATCCGCATCGGCGCTTGCGTCGCTGAGTTTGACCCTCCGGGCCCCAGCGTCACCGACCGCAGCGATGGCTGAGGAATCGACGCGGTCAGCTCCAAACTCGGTCCCGTCGCCGCCGGCCTTTCGCTCGGCCGGCCTAATGGCTCCGACTCGCGTGGCGAACTCGCCTTAGCCGTCGTTCCAGTTCCCGAAAGCGCCGCGCCGTCGCCCTGAGCACGGGGCAACAGCCCCGCCACCGTCTCGCCGCTTGTTACAGCCGCTGCAGCGGGCACCCGGCCCGGCGCCGCAGCCTCAGTCAACCCCGGCGCCTCCGGCCCCAGCTCAACGGCCAGCCGCAATCGCGCTTCCGCTCCGGCGGCGACAAATATCCCTTCCAGCCGGCCGCGTCCAAGCTGCGCCGCATCCGCCTCCAGTGTGTATGTGCCCGCCGCCAGCGACGCAAAATGAAATGCGCCGTTCTTCTGTGTCACCGCGTGCGCCTCGGCGCCTGTCGCCGCGTTGCGCAATACCACGGCCACGCCGCCCAGCGGCGCAGAATGCAGATCGGTAAGCTGCCCCGCAACCGAGCCCGTGCGCGGAGAGGAAATCTCCATCGAACGCGGCGCGCGGCCTTCTTCCGGGCCACGCTGCGCCGCGGCTGCGCAAACGCCCAGCGCCACCGCCGCCAGTATCAAACGCCAGTTCTGCCTTGCCTCTGCCATTGGCCCGCATTGCTCGACGGCAGATCCCGGGAGTAGAAGTGAATTTCGTTTGCCGTTCCGCTCTGGCGGCGATTCCGGCGCTGGACGCGAAAAGTCACGCCTTTCGCCGTCCGTGATGTCGCTGAGAGAAGTTTGGCAGCGATTCTATGCTTCTTGGCGCGGCAGAAAAGTAACGTCCATCACAATGCCATGTTTTTTTTGGGGCTAGCTCACGCGCTGGGTCCTGTCAGCCGCTTCTTCTTTTAGCGCCGGCGAGCCAATCTGCCGCCCCATCGCCTGGTCAGTTCGATAGACTGAAGTCACGGCAAGGACCGGCAGCGCCCGAGTCTGGCATCGCGTGGATAGTCTCTGATCTCTTTTCTCTGTTCTCTTATCTCTTGCCCCTGAAGCCTGTCCCTGACCCCTGGCCCCATGTTCATCGACGAAGCCAAAATTCGCGTCAAGGCAGGCGGCGGCGGCAACGGCTGCATGGCTTTCCGCCGCGAAAAATTCGTGCCCCGCGGTGGGCCCTCCGGCGGCGACGGCGGCCGTGGCGGCGACGTCCTCATGGAGTCCAGTCAGCGCCACAACACCCTCATTCATTTCCGCTTCAATCCCGAACACAAGGCCCAGCGCGGCGAGCACGGCATGGGCTCCAACTGCACCGGTCAGGACGGCAAATCCATCACCCTCCAGGTTCCCGTCGGAACCTCCCTCTACGACGCCGAAACCGGCGAGTTGATTCACGACTTCCGCGAGCCCGACGAGCGCATCGTCATCGCCAAAGGCGGACGCGGCGGGCGCGGCAACCAGCACTTCGCCACCAGCACGCACCAGGCTCCGCGTGAGCACGAATTGGGCCGCCCCGGCGAAGAGCGCGCCTACCGCCTCGAGCTCAAGCTGCTGGCCGACGTCGGCCTCGTCGGCTATCCCAACGCCGGCAAATCCACCCTCATCTCGCGTATCTCCGCGGCCCGGCCCAAAATTGCGGATTATCCATTTACCACCCTGGAACCGAACCTCGGCGTCGTCACCGTGGGCGAGGAGCCGGACCAGCAATCGTTCGTGGTCGCCGATGTGCCGGGACTCATCGAGGGCGCTCATCTGGGCTCAGGCCTGGGAACGCAGTTCTTGCGCCACATCGAGCGCACGCGCGTGCTGGCTCACCTCGTCGATGTGTCTGACGGCTCAGGTAGGCCCGATCCTGTAGAAGATTTCCGTGTGATCAACAATGAGCTGGCCAGTTTCGGCTCCATCCGCGACGGCGCAGAAGATCATCCGCTGGCAAAAAAGCCCATGATCGTCGTGGCCACCAAAATCGATGCCGCCGATCCGGCCAAACTCAAAAAGCTCGCTGCGCACGCAAAGCGCCGCAAGCTCGAGTTCCACGCCATCTCGGCGGTCACGGGCGAGGGAATTGAAGAGCTGAAGTGGGCGCTCGCCAAGGCCTGCCGGCGCGATTCACCGCAGCCGCCCACCGGCCAAAGATCCACTCAACCCGCCAGCCCAGCTCCAGATTCACTCTGATTCCGCGGCTCTTTTCTTACCCTCCGGCGCAAATTTTCTCCCTTCCAGCGAGCAATTTTTACTCGCCTCTGCCTGCGATCCGTCCGGCATTTCCTGTCCCTTCAACTGCTTCCGGTTTGGAACGCCGCTTGCACCTGATGCCCCGTGGGAGCGGAGGATCATTGGCCCCGGTAAATCCGGACTCCGGAGGTTTCCCCATGCAAACTCTCGAACGCGATCTCGCAATCGGCGCCATCATCGGTGGCTTGGCGCTCATGCTCGCCATGGTCTGGGGTGCCCCGTTCGCTTTAACCAGCCCCCCGCCTGACCCGGATTGGCAGCAGCTATCGCTTTCTCAGCAAAGTCGACCGCAAGCGAAGCAACCTTTTCACTCCGCTGTCTTCACCGGAACTGTCATCCGCGACGGCAGCCAATACGCTCTCCGTGACGCATCCGGAACTGTTTACAAGCTCGACGATTCCGAGCGCGCCAAGCCATATAAAGGGAAGCCGGTAAAGGTGAAAGGCCAGTTCGACCAGCAGGCCAACATGATCCACGTGGAAAGCATCGAAGCGGCAGAGGGGTGAGCACAGGGCTCGCTCCTCACGGGCCGGCTCTAGATATAGAAAGAGCCAAATTAGAGTAAGTCATATTGAACGGACCCAAACCGGGCGGAGGAGAGGTTCTTATGTGCGCTTTCCTCCGCACGGCGGACTCTTGGTTAGGTGCGGGCTTGCAGTGGGCAAATGAACTGGGCCGCGAAACTCATCTGCGGCAGGCGTTGGGAGGCGTCCGCCGCGCGGGCCATGCTCCATCCTGAATCGCATTTCTAACGCCGGCGTCCCCGCCGGCTGGCCTGAAGCGCAATTTAAAATGCCGGCGTCCCCGTCGGCTGTCGCTGACCTGGGATCCATGCCTCACCTCTATTCTGCTATTCTGCACTGGCTACTTTCCTGCCCCTGCCAGATCGCCTCCATCTCCTCCAGCGACCGTCCCTTCGTCTCCGGCACAATTCTCCACATGAACACTGCCGCCAGAATCGCCATCGCTCCGTAGATCCAATACGCGAACCCATGCTTGAAGTGGTCCACAAGATAGGGGTTGTTATCCAGAATCGGGAAACTCCAGCTCACCAGGTAATTCGCAATCCATTGCGCAGCCACTGCCACGGCCATCGCCTTGCCGCGAATCTGGTTGGGAAAAATCTCGCTCAGCAGAACCCACGTCACCGGGCCCCACGAAACCGCAAAACCCGCCGTGTAAACCAGCATGCACACCAGCGCGGCCATGCCTTTGCCGCCCAGCCAGAAGTCCGTGCCCAGCGAAATCATGCTTGCCGCCATCACCAGCGCGCCAATAATCTGCAGCGGTCTGCGTCCGAAGTGATCCACGGTCAGGATCGCCACAATCGTGAAAATCAGGTTCACCGCGCCCACAATGATCGTCTGGAACAGCGATGCATTGGTCGTCAATCCCATCCCTTTGAAGATGTCCGTCGCATAATAGAGCACCACGTTGATGCCCACAAATTGCTGAAACACCGACAGCATCACGCCGATGAACACCAGCAGCACGCCGAACGAAAACAGCTTGCCGGAGTGATGCTCGCTCAGTGACGCGCGAATCTCGGCAATCTCTCTTTCCCCCTCCTCTGCCGGCGCCAGCTTGGCCAGCACAGCGCGTGCGCCGCTCTCGTTTCCTTTCAGCATCAGGAAACGCGGCGTCTCCGGCACAATGAACAGCAGGATCAGGAACAGTCCCGCCGGTATGGCGCCGGAAAGAAACATATAGCGCCAGCCGATCGAATTCAGCCAGACATCGCCGCTGCCCGCCTTGGAAATTCCAAAGTTGACAAAGTAGATGACCAGCATGCCGAAGATAATCGCGAACTGGTTCCACGCCACCAGGTTTCCCCGCACCTTGGGCGGCGCAATTTCCGCGATATACATCGGCGACAGCATCGATGCCAATCCCACGCCGATCCCGCCCAGGATCCGGTAAACCACAAAGTTCGCCATGTAGCCCGGTCCGCCGTGCCCGATCGGAGCGAATGGAAATTCCGGCGCCGAAGCCCCCAGCGCGGAAATCAAAAACAGCAGCGCGGCAATCACCAATCCCCGCTTGCGGCCCACGTGTGTGCTCACCCAGCCGCCCAGCAGCCCGCCGATGATGCAGCCGATCAGCGCGCTTGAAACCACAAACCCGAGCAGCGAATTGGCGGCGTTGGCCTGCGCGGGATTGGTCAGATCGGCGAATCGCGGATCGATGAAGTAAGCCTTCAGGCTGTTCACCGCCCCGTTGATCACGGCCGTGTCGTATCCAAAAAGCAATCCGCCCAGCGTGGCGATCAGCGTCAGCAGAACGACGTACGGATTTATTCGCGGCATAGCATCCTTGCTGCAAATCGATTTTCTTGAGTGTACTACCGCGAATTCGCAGGCAGAGGTCTTTAGCGGCTCGGGGGCCGCTCTGTGGCGAGATCGCGCCTGCAGATGGGGCCGCGCCCGGCATCGAATCGGTGGCGGGCTTTGAGCTTGTTGCGCCGTTATCAGCCTACGCCGCGCACGCTGACGCCCACGCCTTCAGGAATGCGGCCACTTCGTTCGGCGGCCGGATCCAGATATCCGCCAGCGTTCTCCGATACTCCTCGCGCACCAGAACATTCAGGCCGCGGCCGCGCATCGCTCCGAAAGCGTCTTCATCGGGTGTCTCCCCTCCCAGGTAAGCCGCCTGCGCTTCGCGCCCGCTCTCCTTCAACACAGCCTGCACCACGTCGCCTCGGTTCCTGGCGCACACCGTGATCTCCATCCCGCCATCGAACGGCAGCAAGCGGACGCCCTTGCGGCTTTGCACAATCGACCAGGCGTGCAGTACACGGCGCGTCAAATGGCTGGCCTGCTCCTCGCTGCCGCGCCAATGAATTGCAATCGATGCAAACTTGCGCTCCACATATTGCCCCAGCCCGTCGCCTAGCAGCAGGTCCGTGGCATCGGCAATCGCCTGCAAGGACTCTGCCGGCACCTGCGGCGTTTCGATCGAGCCGTCGGCGCTCATGTGCTCCAGCCCGTGGCACCCCCAGATCTCCGCCTCGCGCAGCCGAAGCAGGCGCGCGGCGTTCGATGCCGGCTGCGCCGTCACCACCACCAGCCGCGTTCCCGTCGCCTGCTTCAGATGTTCCAGCAGCGGAACCAACTTGGCATACGGCGCCGCGCTTTCGCGGTCTTTCGAAGCGGGAGCAAGCGCGCGTTCGTAATCCATCATCAGTACACGCTGTCTTGCCTGCGAAATGTCTTGCCAGAAGTCCGATAGCTTCTTGTGCACGGCGGGCGATGCCCAATGCAATGCAAAAGTCTCCATCAAATCCCTCTTGAACGATCCGGTTCCCCGGGGCGGAATTCCCGGGTCGCGCTAAGTTTCAGTTTTCCTGCGTGATGGATGCCGCGGCGAGCGGCAAAGAGGACCTGGACGCGTCAGCGCCAGGGAGATCTAGCAGAGTCTTGCGCCGTACAGATCAAAGAAGGGCGGTGAAGTCAAGCAGAGAATCCTTCTGCGCTCTTTTCGCCCGCGTTCGTTCCAGTGCACGGCTTCAACAGCGGGATAGGCAATCCTCACCAAGGCGAAAGAAGCCATCAGCGCAGCAACCCAAAGCGCCGCGCGGAGCGCGGTAGGCGCAAGATCGACGGCAGGCGAAATCAGCACGGCCGCCACCAGCAGCACAAGGGCCACTGCGATCGCGATCTTGAGCGCCCGGTTCATCGCCTCGAATTATACTCCGGTCTCGCTCTCATTCCAGAGCGCGAAGGTCATTCTTGTTCCGAGCCGGCACCATCTGCAGGGTAGGTCCCGGGTGCCGGCGGGTACACATTCGACGCGCTGCCCACCCGGCTTCGCTGTAAGCGAGCAGGTCCGATCCGCTCCCTCGGGCGCGCGCATCCTGCTTCGCATGGTCGCCAGGAGCGAAATGCGCCTGCCACGACCCGGTGTGGATTTGGCGATAAGGGTCAGATCGACGGGCCTAGAAACGGGCCTAGAATCAGTCTGCGCCACGAAATCCCCACGGACGTCCCCTCACGGCTACGCCGTTCAAATCATTTCAGTCGTTGACAATATATATCACACATAATATAGAGTTGTTGGCATGGAGAACAATGCAGACCCCGTCGAGCGTCTCCTGCCTTTGAAGTCGAATTGGTTTCACGTAATGCTCTCGTTGGCCAACCAGGAGCAACACGGCTACGGGATCATGCAGGAGGTGCTGGAACGGACAAACGGAAAGATCCGCCTTTGGCCGGCCACGCTCTATGGAACACTGGAGCGCCTGCTCGACGAGGGGCTCATTGCGGAGGCGAAGCGCCGCCCGGCGGCGGCCGAAGACGACTCTCGCCGCCGCTATTACCGCCTCACTGCTCTGGGGCGGCGCGTATTGGCGGCCGAAAGCTCCCGCCTTGAAGACCTGGTTCGCCTCATTCGCGCCAGACGCCGCGCTGCCGCATCGGAGGCATGAATCATGGCAGTCGAGACACACTCAACCGCGGTCGCCGTTCGCCTCTATCGCCATCTCCTGAGGCTCTTCCCGCACCGGTTTCGCTGCGCTTTCGAACGTGAAATGTTCGAGACCGCGTACGATGGCACCGTCTGGATCGAGCGTCAAGGCGTCTTCGGTCTCCTACGTCTTTTTGCCGATCTTGCCGCACAGCTTGCAATGGCGTATCTGCGCGAATGCCTATGGGATCTCCGCTATGAGCTGCGGCTGCTGATTCGCAGGCCGCTTTTCACCTTCGTCGCGGTGGTGTCGATGAGCCTGGCTATCTGCGCCGGCTCTTCTTTCTTCAGCGAGCTGAACGGAACCATCCTGCGCGATGTGCCTGGCGTAGCAAGCGCCGACCAGTTACTCACCCTTCAACAGCCGATCTCCTATCCCGCGTATAGGCGCTTCCGCAACCATAAGGACTTGTTCTCCTCGACCGCGGCTTACGTCGCTCCAGTGCCGTTCGGAGTCGGTTTGAACGGGCAGACCGACCGCATCTGGGGGCACATCGTTACGTCCGCTTATTTCTCAACGCTTGGAGTCACCGCCGAGATCGGACGCGTTCTCGATGCGCGCGACCAAGTCAAGCAGGGGACCACTCCGATCGTCGTCAGCGATCGTTTTTGGAAAAACTACCTCGGCTCCGATCCCAACGTCATCGGCAGAATCATCCACGTGAACGGCAGGCTTTGCACGATCGTGGGCGTGGCGCCAAAGGGATTTCAGGGCGCCTCGCCCATGAGGTTCGTTGCCGATCTCTGGCTGCCGGTTTCCGCAGGGGCAGGAGTCGCTCCGGAGCTGGCCGACAATGCATTGGAACGCCCGCAACTCACGATGTTTCATTTCCTGGGCAGACGCAGGCAGGGCGTAACGCCCTTGCAGATTGAGACCGCGTTAGACACGATGCAACGGCAGGTGCTTCGCGATAGCGGCTACCCGGCCACGGAAAAAGGCCATCTTCTCTGGGTTTCTTCGGGCGGCAAGTTGATCCCCATGAGAGAAAGCGAGATTGGCTTGTTTGCGTTTCTTCCCATGGTGGTCATCGCGCTTCTTCTGCTGATCGCTTGCTCCAACGTTGTCAACATGCTTCTGGCGCGCGCTTTGGACCGGCGCCGCGAAGTTGCTGTGCAACTGGCCATGGGCGCAAGCAACGCGCGCCTTATCCGCCAGTTGTTTATTGAGGGTCTGCTGATCGCTTCCGGCGCGGGCGCGTTGGGGTTTGCTCTCACGTGCTGGCTGATGCATCTGCTTTCCAGGCTGCGCCTCCCGCAGGCCATGCCGGTCCAGTTCGATGTGGCAGTGGATTGGCGCGTCCTTATCTTCACAGCGGGACTCACAGTCCTGACCGGACTTGCGATCGGTTTACTGCCCGCAATGCAGGCGACGCGTCCCGAACTTGTGCCTGCGTTGAAAGAAGGCCGCAACTTCCAGGTGCGAAGGCGCCGGGCCTTTAGCGCCCGCAACCTGCTGGTCGTTTCTCAGATGGCTGCATCGTTCACTCTGCTCCTGGTCACCGGCTACATCGTCTTCGGAATGGAGCGTACGATGTTGAGCGCCGTTGGATTCGATGCCGGGAATGTTCAACTCATTTCTGTTGACCCGATTCGCGATGGCTACAGCACTTCACAGGCGGAGAATTTCTATCCGCAGCTTCTGAATCGCGTGCAGGCCTTGCCGGGTATCGTTTCCGCCAGTTGGACAGAAGCGATCCCCATGCAGCCCAGTGGAACAATGACTTTCACCGCCGATAGCGATGGTTCCAGGCACGTCGACCAGGCAACGAAGTACATCGTGGGCAGCGGCTATTTTGAAACCATGGGAATTCCCATCCTTCGTGGCCGGGGCTTCGCCATGGATGACGGGAAGGGAAGTGCGCGCTCCATCGTCGTCAGTGAGGCCCTTGCGAAAGCCATATGGAGGAACGATGATCCCCTCGGGCGCAAGCTCTCTCTCGTCAACAGGAACGGCGTAACGTTCGGATTGATGGATGGGTCAGCCTTTGACTACCGCGCCGCATCGCCAGACCAGTCTTACCTTGTGGTTGGCGTCGCAGCCGACGTGCTGGAGACTCCCGTCGCACAACCCGGCCCCGCCGTCTACCTGCCGATGACAGAAGAAGATTATGCCAAGCCGCCGTTTCAGGGCATCACCTTGGTTGCTCGCACCACTCCGGGTCTTGACGCTGCTCCCATGCTCCGCTCTCAAATCGCGGCAATCGACCGGAACCTCACAACCTTCAACGCAGAGACCATGAACGACTGGATCGGGCAGGTCATGTTTGTTGTGAAGATCGGGTTGTGGAGCTACGGCCTCATGGCGGTTTTTGGGCTGGTGCTGGCTAGCGTAGGATTGGCTGGCGTCACCGCCTATTCGGTCTCCAGCCGCGTCCACGAAATCGGCATCCGGCTCGCATTGGGGGCTCGTTCAAAAGACATTCTTCGCATGATGATGGCCGAAGGTGCGACGCTGATCGCCGTCGGGGCTTGCATTGGGATTGCGCTCGCAGTGCTTGCTCTCCACGGCCTGGCGGCGAGTATGGACCCCGTGGCCCGGACCATTCAGCATAGTCAGTCGGACCCGCGCATCGCCGCCGGCGCACTGGGTGTCCTATTGATGGTGGGGTTGCTGGCCTGCTATCTCCCTGCTCGCCGATCCGCGCACGTTAACCCAGTCACCGCGTTGCGCCAGGAATGACCGTCCATAGGCGACTCACATATCCGAAGCCGAAGGATGGCCAGTTTGCAACTCAAAAGCTCCGCAAGAGAAGATCTCTGGCGGCTTCCAGCACCTTTTCCTGCATGGCCGGCTCGGGCAGCATGCGCGCGATTTCAATCGCTCCCGCCATTGTCGAGAAGATTGCGAAGAAAGCGCGTTCCTGGTCCGCAGGCCGCCGTCCCGGCATAAAAGGGACCATTCGATCCTTGTACCTCGCGAGTTCGGGAAGAATCCGCTTTCTCATCTTCTGATCCACCCGCGCCAGTTCGGGGGCCAGCGCCGGCAGCGGGCAGCCGCGCTCGGGATGATCGCAAAACCTCCGCGTCAGGTAGGCCTTCACAATTGCTTTCCACGGCGGCTCCGCACCGGATTGCTCAGCCGCGCGAACCAGGGTGTCGCCGATCTCGCCGAAAGCATCCTTGAGAGACTCCAGAAGGAGCTCGTCCTTGCTCCCGAAGTGTTTGTAGAAGCCTCCGTGCGTCAGGCCCGTGTCGGCCATTACCATGGCTATCCCCGCGCCATGCAGGCCGTCGGCGCGGATGCGCTGCGAGGCCTCCTTCACTATCTTCCGGCGAACCTCCGCTCTGTGTTCCGGCTGGTAACGCATCGTTCCTTATAGGATGCTCCGGATCATCCCATGATGCAACCGTCGGCACAACGGCAAAGAATGAATCCATAGGATGATGGTCATCATCCTATTTCCAACTGGAAGAACTCCCCGAAGTATCGCCCTGAGGAGCCCTTCCCAGCCAACGCCGCACCGCTCGCCGCCGGTCAAGCCGACTCGACTTCAATCCGAACCCATCGCAAGGTGGTCGCAATTCTAACTCGATAAGGAGTGTTTATGTCCCCGCAATTGATTTTCCTCACGCAACTCATTCTCGGTTATGTCGCTTGCCTGCTCGTCTTCCGCACCTACATCCTGCCCAAGCTCAGGTCGATGGCCCGTTTCCGTGCGCAGCGCGTCATCGCGACCATCCACAGCTTCCGCTTCTTCGGGCTCGTCTTCATTCTCCCCGGCGTGGTCGGCCCCCAATTGCCGGCAGGCTTCGCCACGTTCGCCGCATGGGGAGACTTCGCCACCGGCCTGCTGGCCCTCCTGGCCCTTCTTACCGCCAGGGTGCGTCCGCTGTTCTGGTCGCTTGTCGTCGCCTTCAACGGCGTCGGTGTCACGGATATCCTCGTTGACTACTACCACGCCAGCCGGTTGGGCCTCCCATTTGTCGCCGGCCAACTCGGGGCCACTTATGTAATACCCATCGTCTACGTACCCATGCTGATGATCACGCATGTGCTTGCACTCTATTGGTTGGTGCGTCCTCAATCCGCGGCAACTCGTACGATCGTGGAAAAGGTTCCTGCGTTTTAGTTCCAGCGGACCGCTGAACCACCTCAGTTTGGCCGGATCGTGCCCCCAGTGCAGTCCTGAAACAGGGATGTCACCGCTGGATGATTGCTATTGAATTGATACCGGCGTGGTGATCGCAGCTTCACCCGCCCCCGCTTCGTTCACTGCGGCAACATGAAAACTGTACGTGCCAGGTTTGAGGCCGGAGATGACCTTGAACGTCGTGTGTCTTCCATCCTGCAAAACGACAATATTAC
>Ga0335074_10002743_pt1 | contig 23977 bp, 14 predicted proteins | sample Lox_Sample_23_FD_206715 | JGI IMG/M metagenome (GOLD analysis project Ga0335074, IMG submission 206715) | Soil microbial communities from Loxahatchee National Wildlife Refuge, Florida, United States - Lox_Sample_2.3 | ecosystem: Environmental > Terrestrial > Soil > Wetlands | place: USA... | reverse complement strand
ATCCTGCGCAGCGCGCTGCACGGCGCGCAGGTGGACTACAGCGCGATGGTCGGCGAGTCCCCGGTAGCGCGGCTGCACATCGTGGTGCGGGCCGAGCGCGGCTCGACGGTGCCGGACGCGAACGCCACCGAGCTGGAGGAAAAGATCGCCGCGGCCGTCCGGTCGTGGGACGACGACCTCGCTGAGGAGGCGCTCTGCCAGATCGGCGAGACGCGGGCCGCTTCGCTGCTCGCGATGTGCGCTGCTGGCGCGATCCCGGCCACCTACAAGACCGACGTGCCGCCCAGCGCCGCGGTCGAGGACCTGGACCGGATCCTGCGGATGCGCGAGTCCGGCGACGACGTGGCGTTCGAGGTCCGCGAGTCGGGAGTCAACGGGACCAGGGCGTGGCGCCTGGCGATCTTCCGCACCGGATCCCCGATCACGCTGACCGATGTGCTGCCGCGGCTGCAGCACATGGGAGTAGAGGTCGTCGATGAGCATCCGTATGAGTTCGCGGCGGCCGACCCGTTCTGGATCTATGACTTTGGTCTGCGTACCAGCGAGAGCGTGACGACGCCGGTTGAGCCGTTCCGTGAACTTGTCCAGGACGCGCTGGCCGCGTTGTGGCACGGCGATGTCGAGGACGACGGCTTCAACGCCCTCGTGCTCGCCGGGCACCTGACCTGGCAGCAGGTGGTGGTGCTGCGCGGCTACGCCAAGTACCTGAGGCAGGCCGGCAGCACGTTCAGCCAGAACTACATCGAGCGGGTGCTGCGCAGCAACATCACCGTCGCCCGGCTGCTTGTGCGGCTGTTCGAGTCACGGTTCGACCCGGACCGCCAGGCCGGGGAGGTCGAGCGCAGCGAGGCGATCACCGAGGAGATCCGGGGCGAGCTTGACGACGTCGCCAGCCTCGACGAGGACCGCATCCTGCGCGCCTACTGGGGGCTTATCCGGGCGACGCTGCGGACGAATTACTTCGCCAATGAACGCGGTCCGGTCCCGTACCTGGTCGTCAAGCTCGACGCCGCGGCCGTTCCCGATTTGCCTGAGCCGCGGCCCGCGTTCGAGCTGTTCGTGTACTCGCCCAGGGTCGAAGCGGTACACCTCAGGTTTGCCCAGGTGGCCAGGGGCGGGATCCGCTGGTCAGACCGCCGGGAGGACTTCCGCACCGAGATCCTTGGCCTGGCCACGGCGCAGGAGGTGAAGAACGCCGTGATCGTCCCTTCGGGGGCCAAGGGCGGCTTCGTCTGCAAGCAGCTGCCCGATCCTGGCGACCGCGAGGCCTACCAGGGCGAGGTGCTGGCCTGCTACAAGCGCCTGATCAGCGCGATGCTCGACGTGACCGACAACATCGAGGGCGGCCACGTGGTGCCGCCCGTCCGGGTCGTGCGCCACGACGGTGACGATCCGTATCTCGTGGTCGCCGCGGACAAGGGCACGGCGACGTTCTCCGATACCGCCAACGAGATCGCCCAGGGCCGCGGGTTCTGGCTCGGGGACGCGTTCGCCTCCGGCGGGTCGGAAGGATACGACCACAAGAAGATGGGCATCACGGCCCGGGGCGCCTGGGAGTCAGTCCGGTTCCACTTCGCCCGGCTGGGGATCGACGTCGACGGGGCCGACTTCACGGTCGCGGGCATCGGCGACATGTCCGGCGATGTGTTCGGCAACGGGATGCTGCTGTCCCGGCGGATCCGGCTGGTCGCGGCGTTCGATCACCGCCACGTGTTCATCGACCCCGACCCCGACCCGGCGGCGAGCTTCGCCGAGCGGCAGCGGATGTTCGCGCTTCCGCGGTCGTCGTGGGCCGACTACGACCGCTCGCTGATCTCAGCAGGCGGCGGCGTGTGGCCCCGGTCGGCGAAGTCGGTGCCGGTCTCGACCGAGGTCCGCGCGGTGCTCGGGCTCGACCCTGGCGTGACCGCGCTGCCGCCGGACCAGCTGATCTCGGCGGTGCTGGCGGCCCCGGTGGACCTGCTCTGGAACGGCGGGATCGGGACGTACGTCAAGGCGGCCGGGCAGTCGAACGCCGACGTGGGGGACAGGTCGAACGACGCGGTCCGGATCGACGCCTCGCAGCTGCGGGCCAGGGTGGTCGGCGAGGGCGGGAACCTTGGCCTCACCCAGCAGGCCCGGGTCGAGTTCGCGCTCGCCGGCGGGCTGGTGAACACCGACTTCATCGACAACTCAGCCGGCGTCGACACCTCCGACCACGAGGTCAACATCAAGATCCTGCTGGACGGCGCCGTGCGCGACGGCGAACTGGCGCCGGCCGACCGGAACGCGCTGCTGCACGAGATGACCGGCGAGGTCGCCAGCCTGGTGCTGCGGCACAACTACCAGCAGAACCGGGCGCTGGCGGCATCGGCGGCCCAGGCTCCGCAGATGCTGCACGTGCACACCAGGTACATCAGGAAGCTGGAGCGTGACGGGCGGATCCGGCGGCGGCTTGACGGCCTGCCGGGGGAGAAGGAAATCGCCGAGCGCCGGTCCGCAGGCATCGGCCTGACCGCGCCGGAGTTCTGCGTGCTGCTCGCGCACACGAAGATCGGGGTGGCGCAGGAGGTGCTGGCATCCGGCCTGCCAGATGACCCCTACCTGCGGCGGGTGCTCACCGCGTACTTCCCGGCGCCGCTGCGGGAACGGCAGGAGAGCCGGATGCCCGCCCACCGGCTGCACCGGGAGATCATCACCACCGCTGTCGTCAACGACATGGTGGACCGGTCCGGGATCACTTTCGTGTTCCGGCTGAACGAGGAGACCGGGGCGTCGGTGCCGGACATCACCTCCTCCTGGCTGGTGGCCCGCGAGGTCTTCGACATGGCCGGGTTCTGGGAGCAGGTAGAGGCGCTGGACGCTGCCGTGGACCCCGCAGTGCAGATCCAGATGCTGCTGGAGGGGCGCAAGCTCACCGAGCGGGCCGCTCGCTGGCTGCTGCACAGCCGCCGCCCGCCGTTCGCGATCCAGCCGGTCATCGACTTCTTCGCTGACGGGGTGCTGACCGTCGCGGCTGGCCTGCCCAAGCTGCTCACCGGCAGTGACCTGGCTGGCTTCGACGAGCGGCGGGACTCGCTGCGCTCGCGGGGTGTGCCGGTCGGGCTGGCCGAACGGGTAGCCGCGATGGTCCCGGCCTACTCGGCATTCGACGTCGTCGACATCGCCGCGCGGTCTGGGCGGCCGGTCGACGACGTCGCCGAGGTGTACTTCGACCTCGCCGACCGGCTGCAGATCACCAGGCTGCGCGACCGGATCACCGCGCTCCCGCGGGACGACCGGTGGACGACGATGGCGCGCGGTGCCCTGCGCGACGACCTGTACAGCGCGCACGCGGCGCTGACCGCAGAGGTCGTCCAGGTAGCCGGGCCCGGCCGGCCAGAGCAGCGACTTGCTGCCTGGGAGCAGCGCAACCACACAGCGGTGGGCCGGGCGGCGCAGACGCTGGCCGAGATCTGGGAGACCGACAGGTTCACGGTCGCCACGCTGTCGGTGGCGGTCCGGGCTGTCCGCACGCTGGTGTCAGCAAGCGCTTTGCCCGGATAAGTACAGCCTGGATGAGCACAGCCTGGATAAGTACAGCCTGGATGAGCACAGCCTGGATGAGCCCTACTCGGCTAGACCTGGTGCTGCATCCAGACGTTGGGCTCCCAGTAACTGCCTAGTCCGTCGGCCACCGTCAGCGGGGCCAGTCCGCCAGGGAAGACATACTCGCCCGGCTGCGGGAGCTCCATCCCCAGCCACTGCTCCCAGTCGGCGACCGGGGCTGTGATCTCCATCGACCGGGGCTCGGCGCGAAGGATCGTGGCCCCCAGCCGTGCGTGCACCCGCATCCACGGATCGAATGGCAGGCCGTCCGGCCGGCGCCACTGGGCGTACTGCTCGATCGGGATCAGCGGGTACCGGTCCTTCAGGCTGGGCCGCACCGGTGCGACCAGCGGCCCGAGGCCCGCATCCCGGGTGAGGTCGGCCATGGCCCGGATGATCAGCCGGCTTAGGCCCTGACCCTGGAGGGTGCTGTCCACCTCGGCCGCGAGCGCGGACACCGCGGTCGGCGGGCCGTCGTCGCTGACCGCGCGCAGGCCGACAGCGTCGATCCCGGTGGGCAGGTCTTCCAGCGAGCCGTCCCAACGGAACGGGATCGTGCGGCCCCGCCCGACCAGCCGGTCGGCGGCCGCGTCGTACAGCAGCAGCTGGAACTGCGGGAACCTGGGGATCAGCTCGGCGAAGTACTCCTCGGTGCGGTTGCCGTGCAGGTTGTACTCGGGCCACGTGGCCTGGAAGACCGATCGCGCCCGCTGCCACAGGTCGGGCCGCTCATCGGCGGTGACTACCTCGAGCAGCGAGCCATTCGGAAGCGTAAAACCTCGCATATCGCCCAGGCTAACCTCTTGGCATCGTCAGTCGCCGACGTGAATGCCGACTTAGTGCACATCTGACTACATCAGACCGGCATTCACGCTTGCCGATCGGGGGGAGGTGCGGAGGTTTGTGGTGGTTTGGGGTGGCGGGCGAGCAGGGCGGCGAAGTCGGCCGGGGTGATGTTGCCGCCCGACAGCACGACGGCTGTCCGGGGGCGGGGCGTTACCGCGCCGCTGAGCAGGGCGGCCAGCGCCGTGGCGCCGCTGGGCTCGACGACCACCTTGAGCCGGGCGAAGCAGAACGCCATGGCCTCGACGATCGCGGCGTCCTCCACCGCGGCGACATCCTCGAGGAGACGCTGGTTCACCGGAAACGTCAGGTCGCCCGGCCGAGAGGCGCGCAGCCCGTCGGCGATCGTGTCCGGCTCCAAGCTGACGTGGTGGCCGGCGCGCAGCGACCGGCGGGTGTCGTCGGCGCCCACGGGTTCCACCCCGATCACCGCGGTCCCCGGGAGCAGTGCCGTGACCGCGGTCGCGATGCCCGCAGCCAGGCCGCCGCCGCCAACAGGCACCAGCACCAGGTCGAGCGCACCGGCCTGCTCCGCCAGTTCCACGCCTACGGTGCCCTGGCCCGCCATCACGCCATAGTCGTCGAACGGGCGGATGACCGTCAGCGACCGCTCCCGGGCCAGGGCAGCGGCCACCTCCTCCCGGCGCTCGGTGGCCGGGTCGTAGCGCCGGAGTTCGGCGCCATAGCCCTCGATGGCCGCGAGCTTGGCCGCCGAGCCGTTCTCCGGGACCACGACCACGGCCGGGATGCCGAGCACAGCGGCCGCGAGCGCGACCGCACCGCCATGGTTGCCCGACGAGTACGCGACCACCCCGCCCGCGCGCTGGCTGGCATCCAGGAGGCTGAGCCGGTTGTAAGCGCCCCGGAACTTGAACGACCCGCTCCGCTGGAACGGCTCGGCCTTGAGGAAGACGCTGGCCCCGCCGCACCTGGCGTTGAGTGTGGTGGACTCCAGCAGGGGGGTGCGGTGGGCGACCCCGGCCAGCCGCCCGGCGGCAGCCTGCACGCGGGCGACGTCCAGGCCTGGATCGGTCGCCGCCGGGGCGCCGGCTGCCTGTTCGCTCTCAGCAGAGATCACGGGCTCCTCTCAGGCAGTGTTGCCAGTGAACGGGCCGCTGGGGACGCTGCCCGGGCCTGCAAACGTTGCTGCAAACGATAGTCAGCTAGCCGCGCGCTAGCACCTGGCGAAAGCAAGCCTGAGCTAGGCCGAATCCGGTGGCCCGGTCATGGGCAGGGCAGCAAGCGGACATGCCTACCTGACGTAGGCTTTCCCGCATGGCTACGGACCCTGCGGGCGAAATCTCGGAACTCTCATCGAAACTCGCCAGTATTGAAGCTGTCCTCGGCCCGGAGACCATGCGGAAGGAAGCGGACGGCCTGCGCGAGCGCGCCGGGGAGCCCGGGCTCTGGGAAGACCAGGAGCAGGCACAGGCTGTCACCCGTCGGCTGGCTTACCTCGACCAGGAGGTGGCCAGGCTAGAGGGCCTGCACCGCCGTCTCGATGACACCAAGGTGCTGTTCGAGCTGGCCGAGAGCGAGCACGACGAGGCGACGCGGCAGGAGGCGCTCCGCGACCTCGCCAGCCTGCGCAAGGAGATCGACCAGCTTGAGATCAGGACCCTGCTGTCCGGCGAGTACGATGCCCGCGAAGCGCTGATCAGCATCAACGCGCAGGCGGGCGGTGCTGACGCGGCCGACTGGGCCGAGGGGCTGCGGCGGATCTACCTGCGCTGGGCCGAGCGGCACGGCTACTCGACCGAGATCTACGACACCTCATATGCCGAGGAAGCGGGCCTGAAGTCGACCACGTTTGCGGTCAAGGCGCCCTACGCCTACGGCACGCTTCGCGGCGAGCACGGCACGCACCGAATGGTGCGCATCTCCAAGTACGACAACCAGGGCCGGAGGCAGACCTCGTTCGTCGGAGTGGACGTGATGCCGGTCGTTCAGCAGGCCGACCACATCGAGATCCCCGAGGACGAGATCCGGGTCGACGTGTTCCGGTCGAGCGGTCCCGGCGGCCAGGGAGTGAACACCACCGACTCGGCCGTGCGGATCACCCACCTGCCCACCGGGATCGTCGTCTCGTGCCAGAACGAGCGCAGCCAGATCCAGAACCGCGCCAGCGCCATGGCCGTGCTCCAGGCCAAGCTGCTGGAGAAGCGGCGCGAGGAGCAGCAGGCGAAAATGGCCGAGCTGCGCGGCGACCACGCTGGAAGCTGGGGCACCCAGATCCGCAGCTACGTACTGCACCCCTACCAGCAGGTCAAGGATCTGCGGACCGGCTACGAGACCGGCAACACGGCAGCAGTGATGGACGGTGAGATCGACGAATTCATCGACGCCGAGATCCGCTGGCTCCGGACCCGGGGAGAGTAATGGGCTGGTAGCCCCCGGCCACGCTTAGTGCGCGAGGTGCAGGGCCAGCATCAGCAGCAGGGCGATCAGCACCGCCGCGGCCAGCGGCAGGGTCATGCCCGGCATGGCGTGGTGGTGGTGCATGCGTGCTCGCGCCGCTGCGCACACAGGGCAGCGGCCCTCGGCCACTGGTCCCGCGCACCGGGCGCAGATCAGGTGCTCGCAGCTCATGTCGATCCCTCCGGCCGGCGCCCGCCCGGTCACTTCGGCGATGTTGGACGTTCGAAGCCAGTTTCCCCCCTAGACTGGCCAGTAACCAAACCGGGCCATGGATTAACGCCCGGGGTGGCAGTCAAATCTCCCCCGAATGCGCGTGATGGGCCTGTGATCCACTTCGACAGCGTGACCAAGGTGTACCCGAACCAGGGCCGTCCAGCCCTGGAGGGCGTCACTCTCGACATCGAGAAGGGCGAGTTCGTGTTCCTGGTCGGGCCCTCGGGGTCAGGGAAGTCCACGTTCCTCCGGCTGGTGCTGAAGGAGGAACGGCCGACCGAGGGCAGGATTCACGTGGCCGGCCAGAACCTCGCCCGGCTGACCAACTGGAAGATTCCTCAGCTCCGCCGCAGGATCGGCTGCGTCTTCCAGGACTTCCGGCTGCTGCCGACTAAGAACGTGTACCAGAACATCGCCTTCGCACTGGAGGTCATAGGGAAGCCGCGGCGCTTCATCAGGAAGGTCGTCCCCGAGGTGATCGACCTTGTTGGCCTCGAGGGCAAGCGTGACCGGATGCCGGACGAGCTGTCCGGCGGTGAGCAGCAGCGGGTCGCTATGGCACGAGCGTTCGTGAACCGGCCGATGATCCTGCTGGCTGACGAGCCGACCGGGAACATCGACCCGGCGACATCCATCGGAATCATGAAAGTTCTCGACCGCATCAACCGGACAGGCACCACGGTCGTCATGGCCACTCACGATGCCGCGATCGTGGACTCCATGCGCAAGCGCGTCATCGAGCTCGAATACGGCAAGGTGGTGCGCGACCAGTCGCGCGGGGTCTACGGCCAGGCCTACTGACGGCCCGCGGGACAACCGAGGGAATTCAGCGACATGCGAGCGCATTTTGTCCTCTCTGAGGTCTGGATCGGCCTGCGGCGAAACCTGACCATGACCATCGCCCTCATTGTGGTGGTGGCGATCAGCCTTTCCCTGCTCGGCACTGGTCTGCTGTTCGTCAAGCAGGTAAACCAGACCCGGACCTTCTGGCAGGGCCGGGTCCAGCTCTCGGTCTACCTGTGCACCGACATCAGCTCCAGCCCGCAGTGCACCAAGAACGGGGCGGCCACCGCGCCGGAGATAGCCACGATCCGGCAGACGCTGGAGCGCCTGCCCCAGGTCACCAGCGTGACCTACGTGGACCCGACGACGGCGTACCAGCAGTTCAAATCGGCGTTCCCGTCCATGGTCAGCTCGGTCAGCCAAGGTGAGATCCCGGCGTCCTTCGAGGTGAGGCTTAAGAACGCGCAGACTGACACGCCGATTGTGGACGAGAGCGTCGACGGCCAGCCGGGCGTCGACCAGGTGGTCGACAACTCTTCCATCCTGAACAAGTTCTACGGCCTGCTCACCGGGGCGCGGAATGGGGTGGTGATCATCGCGATCATCCTGGTCATCGCGGCCATCCTGCTGGTCGCCAACACGATCAGGCTGTCAGCGTTCAACCGTCGGCGAGAGACCGCCATCATGCGCCTGGTTGGCGCGTCTAACTTCTACGTGCAGCTGCCCTTCCTGCTTGAGGGCGTGGTGGCAGGCGTGTTCGGCTGGCTGGTGGCAGCCGGTCTGCTCGTCGCGGTGAAATCGCTGTGGCTGAACTCGCTGCAGCAGTACTTCCCGTTCAACGTGCAGCTCTCGACCACCGACCTGATCGAGGTCATTATCCTGGCGATGATCCTCGGCGTGCTGCTGACCGGCGCCACGTCGTTCCTCACACTGCGGCGCTATCTGCGCGTGTGACGCCCATGGGGGCCGAACGTGAAATCCGACCAGGGCAGAAAGGTCATCGCGAGCAACCGCCGCGCGCGCCACGACTATCAGATCGAAGACGTGGTTGAAGCCGGACTGGTGCTCACAGGTACCGAAGTGAAGTCACTCCGGGCTGGACGGGCCTCGCTGACCGATGGCTTCGGCCAGATCTCCGATCACGAGGCCTGGCTGCACAACGTGCACATACCCGAGTACGCCCACGGCACCTGGACGAATCACGAGCCGCGCCGTACCCGTAAGCTGCTGATGCACCGCAAGGAAATCGACAAGCTGGCCGCCGCGACCGCGGAGCGCGGCTTGACTCTGATCCCGCTCTCGCTCTATTTCCGGGACGGGAAGGCCAAGGTCGAGCTGGCTCTTGCCCGCGGTAAGCGGACCTATGACAAGCGGCAGGACCTGGCCCGCCGGGATGCCGCCCGAGAGGTTGACCGCGCCCTCCGGCGGCGGAGGTAGGGGAGTCCCTGGCCATGGCCCGCACGCACAGCCGCGGCGCGCACGCTGGCAAGCCTGCTCCCCTGCTTGGGCAGCGGCGCGCCGGCCCGCCCAGTGGGCCCCGGCCTGCCCGGCCTCAGCCGGGCCGCAGGCGCGCAGCCCCAGCAGAGCCCAGCCGCAGTCGTCTTCGCTCGGCGCGGCTCCGGATCGTCGCGGCGTCGGCCGCGACCGCCCTGCTGCTGGCGGGCGTCGCGCTCGGCTGGGCCTCGCCCGAGCCCTCGGCCGAGCCCACCGTCCAGGCGTTCCTGCTCGACTGGGAAAGCGGCGAGTATTCGGCCGCCGCCGCCCTTACGACCGGCACTCCGGCTGCGGTCGCCGCCGCCCTGTCAGCCGCCTACACGCAGCTCGGCGCGGATGGCGTCACCCTTGGCATGGCAGCGATCACCCAGCACGGTGACACGGCCAGCGCCACGTTCGACGCGTCCATCGACCTGGGCCACGGCGGCGCGCCCTGGGCCTATCAGAACGGTTTTGAGCTGCGCCGGGTGGGCGACGGCTGGAGGGTGGTATGGGCGCCCGGTGTGATCGCCCCTGGGCTCCGCTCGGGGCTCCGCCTCGCGGTGCTGTCCGCGATGCCGCAGCGGGCGCAGCTCCTCGATGACCAGGGGCAGTCGCTTGCCCCGCTGTCATCGGTGGTCACCGTCGGCGTCATCCCGGGCCAGCTGACTCAGCCAACGCGGACCGCAGACAGCCTGGCCAGCGCGACCGGGCTGGAAGCGAGCCAGATACTCGGCTGGATTAGCGAGGCGCCAGCGGCCGGGTTCCTTGAGCTTGTCCGGTTCAGCCCCGCCCAGTATGCCCAGGTCAGCGGACAGCTCTCCGGTGTCCCGGGGCTGATCGTCGAGAACCAGCAGATGCGGCTGTTCGGCAGCATCGCCACGGCGGTCACGGGCTCGGTCGGCGGCGAGGCTTCCACGGTGCTGCAGCAGGAGGGAGTGCCCTACCGGCCGGGCACGACGGTGGGCCTCTCCGGTCTGCAGGAGACGTTCCAGCGCTCGCTCGTCGGCACACCGACGACCCAAGTCGTCGAGGAAAGCACCTCGGGCCAGGTGATCTCGGTGCTGAAGACCTGGCCCGGCCATACCGGAACCAGCGTCGCCACCACCATCGACGCCGGGGTGCAGAATGCGGCCGACGCGGCGGTCGACTCCGACGACGACTCCGCGGCCATCGTCGCCGTCTCCGCGAGCACCGGGCGGGTGCTCGCGGTGGCCAGCACTCAGGCGGGCGGCATGCCGGCGGTGGACCCGCTGGACGGCCACTACCCGCCTGGCCAGGCGTTCACGATCGTTTCAGCCGAGGCGCTGCTGAATGGCGGCTTCAACCCGGACACGCCGATCCCCTGCATCGCGTCGAACGAGGTCGGCGGTCAGGACTTCACGAACGACCCGCCAGAGCCGGACCTCGGCACGCAACCTCCGTTCAGCACCGACTTCGCCAACGCCTGCGGAACCGCCTTCGCCGGCCTGTCGCTGCAGCTGAACGCCAAGGACCTGAAGGGCGCGGCTTCTGGCTTTGGCCTCGGTGCCGACTGGCAGCTTCCACTCACCTCCTTCGCCGGGTCCATGCAGTCGCCCAGTGACCAGGCGGAGCTGGCCGAGGACTCCATCGGCAACGGCAGCGTTGAGGAAAGCCCCCTCGGCATGGCGCTGGCCGCGGCTGTGGTCCAGTCGGGCACCTGGCACAGCCCCTCGCTGGTCACGGGAGCCGCCGATCCAGCACTGACGACCCGGGCTCCGTTCGGCAGCCAGGTTGTCTCGTCGCTGCGGACGCTCATGCGGTCGACAGTGACTAGCGGCGCCGGGCAGGCAGCTAACGTCGCCGGGGCACCGGTGTACGGGCAGACCGGGAGCGCGCCGATGAGCTCAGGCGGGCTCCGGGCCGCCTGGTTTGTCGGCTACCAGGGAAATGTGGCGTTTGCCGTGCTCGTACTGACCGACTCCGCTTCTGTGTCGGCCGCACCGCTGGCCGGTCAGTTCCTCAGTCACCTGCCGTCCGGGTCCTGACGCGGCCTGCATCTGGCCGCGATTCAGCCCCGGCCCCAGCCGCACCAGGCCGTGACACGTCCCATCGAGCACAGTCCGTAGCGTGACCCGCCTGTTACCCGAATTTTGATTACGGGGAGCAACCAGAACGATGCACATTGGCGTCTTAGCTAGTGACTGGGGTGCCGCTTGGGGGGTTGCGGCCCAGTCGTCGTGATGAGAACCGGACCTCATCTCGGGGGAGGCCCGGGCCTGTAAGACCGGCCCCGACCCTGCCGGTCATCCCCCGTGGGCGCGACATCGGCCACCGCCAGCGCCCACGGGGGCTTCTCATCACCGCCCGAGTGCCCGATGGGCCCGCATGCAGGCGGGACGCCCGTCGGGCATTCTGCCGTCTGGCCAGCATCCCGGTGCGGGCATAGGCCCGGTGCCGCCGTTGTTCACCCTGTCGTTGCCGTCGTGTACGGTGGCTGCACAACTCAATAGGGGGTGACTGGTTTCGACTTCGGTAGTTGATCCAGGGGAAGCGGGCCGAGGGTTGCGGCTGTGACCTCGCAAATCCTGTGGCCGCATCTGTATAAGTGCCAATTCAACGCGCACTCGCCTCGCCCTCGCGGCCTGACCGCGAATTAGAGGCTGTCAGCCCGGGAGCGCCTCCGGCCCGGTGTCTGGCATCAGCTAGGAGGATCCACCGTCTGGCCCGGCCGCGGGACTAGACGGGACACCTAACAGCGGCTGAGCCCGCTCGGCGGCTTGCCTGCGTGACCGCCGGGGCTGAGAAACAGCAAGCAGGCTGCGCCCGGAGAAGACCTGGTGAGGTACTGAAGGACGCGGGTTCGATCCCCGCCACCTCCACGAGACGCCTGGCCGACCGCAGTTGCGGTCGGCCTTTTTGGCATGCACGCGCGGACGCGGGCTGGAGGTCACCAGACCGTGGCGGGCAGCAGAACAGCCGGCGGCCAGCAGGGCGGCGGCAGACAGGTTCGCCTTTCCGATATGCCAGGTCCGCACAGATTCTTCCGGTTTGTCGGGCCTAGATTGCGTGGTAGAAGTGCCTGCATCTGCCTACCGTTACGTCTTTTGCATAGCTAGGCTATGCAAGGAAATTCTCGCTTGACCTTCTTAGTGCTGCCCTTGCGGGCAGTAGGAATGGAGGCGGTGGCGCCTATGCCGGAAGACAGCCAGGACGGCGCGCCGCCGGTACTCATCCGCAGCGGATCCAGGTTAGGGCTCGGTGCCTGGCAGGTGAGCTGGCGGCTGATCGCGCTGATCGCGATCCTCACTCTGGCCGTCATCGGTTTCGGAGGCGCACGGATCAGCGCGGCGGGCAACGCCGCCGTCGGCGACCAGCACGTGGAGCAGCTGGCCAGCCTCGGCAACGCGATCGCCGGGCAGCACGGGCTGGTGCCCTCCATGGAGGACGAGGCCGGCGTGCTGGCCGAGTACGTCGCGGAGGGCAGGCCGGAGAGCGCCAGCGACCTTGTGCTGCCGCAGGCGAACCAGGCGGTCACCAACCTTGCCGCCGCGGAGGTCGAGTCGCTGACGAGCAAGCTCGGCAGCGGGTACCCGCAGCAAGTGCAGGCCGCCGTGACCACGGTGGATGAGCAGATCCAGCAGATCAAGGACCTGCGCGCGGAGGCGCTAAGGACACAAGCCCCGGCGCTGAATGTCATCCAGGCGTATACCGACTCGGCAGATTCCCTGCTCTCGCTGGACGACCAGATCGCCGCGACCAGTGGCGACCCGCAGCTGTCAGCCGATGTGCGGGCACTTGGTGCGCTGTCGCGGGCGGAGAACTCGGCCGCTGAGGCCCGCGCGATCCTGGACGCGGTGCTGACCAGGGGGAATTGGCAGGCCGATGAGGCGACGGTGCTGTCCGAGGTCAATGTCCAGCAGCAGACCGAGATCGCGCAGTTCCAGGCGGACGTGCCGGATTCCGAGGCAACGGACTACGCCGTCACCGTCAGTGGAGCCCCGGTCATTATGGCCAACCAGATGCTGGCTGCCGCTGTGCTGGACGGCCAGACAGGTGTCCTGCCCAGCAACCCCGCCGGGTCGGGGTTCTCAACCGCGCTGCGGACCTGGCAAGAGGACATGACCTACGAGATCAACCAGATGCGCCAGGTCGAGCAGAACCTGCTCAACTCGATCCAGGCGCGCAGCCAGGTGCTGCACCTTCAGGCCACGCATGCTGCCACGGATGACTGGATCGAGATGCTGGCCGTCATGGCAGCGGTCCTGGGCCTCGCGGTGTTCGCAGGCTGGAAATCGTCACCGTCCCGCCGCATCCACTGGATCTGAATCGTCAATCCAGTCCCGGGTGATGAAGAGCCAGAACGCCAGCCCGGCGTAATCACCGAACCGGCGGAACCGGCGCTCGATACCGCTGTCGGACACCGTGCGTCCGGTGAGCTTGGCATAGGTCGGCCTGGTCCAGGAGTCGAAGATGAGCTGGCGGTACCGGCCGAGCGAGATCAGCATCACATGGGCGGCCGCGTACGGCCCGACGCCGGGCAGGGCCAGCAGGCGGCGCGACACCTCGGCGTCCGGCACGTCGGCATCACGCAACTGCTCCAGGTCGAGGTCGCCGCTGGCAACGCCAGCGGCCAGCCGCAGCAGGTAACTGCCGCGGTACCCGGCCCGCGCCTGGTCGCGGTAGAAACCCTCGCCGGCCTCGGCCAGTGCCACGGGCCCGGGGAATGCCCGTCGGCCGTCGGGCGCGACTTCACCCAGGTCGGTAACGATCCTCGTGACCATGCGCGTCGTCGCCGACCACGAGCAGTTCGTCGTGCAGATGGTCTTGACCACGTCCTCGAACACAGTGGGGCTGCGCAGCATCCGGCCCGCACCGGATGTCACCCAGGACAGGGCGGGGTCAGTCACTGCCAGCGCGTAGAACCGCGACAGGTCCTCGTCCAGATTGAGCAGTTTCCGCACGGTGGCGAGGAGACCGTTCCCAGCTCCGGGTGGCATGCCGTCGCCAATCGCCTCCACCGCGACGTGACCCGCGCCGCCGGGCCGGATCCGGATCGTGCGGGCGCGGCGTTCGCCCAGCGCCAGCGTGGTCTCCAGCATCCCAGCGGCCGGGTCAACCAGCTGCGGCGGCAAGGTGGCAACGCCATGGGAGGCGAGCGTGCGGGCGAGGTCCACCGGCTCGCCCCCGGCTCCCTTCAGCGACAGCGTCCCGATCACGGCCGGCGGGGACGCAGGATCGGTCGCTGCCGTCCCTACCATGTCACCCGGATCCTGTCCCGCCACAGCGCCAGGACCGCGGCGTCCCCAGTGACGGTCACTGGGTCGGCCATCGGCTGCCGGTTCCACAGCGCCAGGTACAGGTCCGAGGCTGGCCCGGCCAGCACACACTCGGCGGCAGCGGCCTGAGCCGGCTCGCCGCAGCGCTGTGCGGTGACCCGTGCGCCGATCTCGGTGAGCCACGCGTCGCCAGTATCCGCGGCCTGGACCAGCAGCCTGAGTCGGCTGCCGCCGTGGTCGGCCCCTGCCCGAAACCTAGCTCGCGGGGCGAAGCCGGTCAGCAACTCGTCGACTCCGTCGGCGGCGAACGCGGCAGGAAACGGGGTGACCGGCGACGGCCCAGGCGGCGTTCCCGCATCGCCGGGGGCGCCCTCGGCATCGGCCCGGTGGATGGCTGTCTCGTGAGCCTGGCGGCGGGCCCAGAACGCCAGCGGCGACGGCGCCGCAAAGAACGTCCAGCAGGTCAGGCCCGGGTCAGCCGACCTGAGCGTGCCCACAAGCTCGCCGAGGCCGTCCCGGAACCAGCCCAGGAGCTCGGCGTCTGCCGGGCCGCCCTGCAGGATCTCGCTCTCCGGCGGTTCGTCGATCATCTCCTGGCGAGCCTGGCCTACATATGTAGCAGCCCACCGGTGCACGTAGCCGATGTGCCGCAGCAGGTCCCGCACCTGCCAGCCTGGGCAGGCAGGCACGGGGGCGCTGAGCCCGCGGCGGCCGGCCGCTGAGGCCAGCGCGGCGCCCTCGCGCTCCAGCGCGCTGGTGTGCTCGTCTGGTTCCACCTGGCCAGCATGCCTGGCTTGCGGTCCGGTTGCATACGCTGCGAACCTGTTAGTGATCAGGCGCAAGCGAGGAACCAGTGATCGCGATTCGGGTGCTCGGCCCGCTGGAGGCCGACGTGCACGGCGCGCCCGCCGACCTCGGCGGCCCCAGGCAGCGCTGCGTGCTGGCCCGGCTGGTCGCCGAACACGGTCGCGCTGTGTCCGCCGACCGGCTGATCGAGGACATCTACGCTGGCCAAGCCCCGCCCCGGGCACTGGCCGCGGTGCAGTCCTACATCTCGCACCTGCGCCGGGTGCTGGAGCCGGACCGCGCCGCCCACGCGCCGGCCGGGGTCCTGATCACCGCCCCGCCGGGCTATGCCCTGCGGCTTAGCGTGGAACAGGTCGACGGCTGGGCGTTCGAGCACGACGTGCACCGGGCCGCGATGACGGAGGACCCTGCCGCCGCGCACGCCTGGCTCTCAGCGGCGCTGGAGCGCTGGCACGGCCCGGCGTTCGGTGAGTTCAGCGGCCGGCCCTGGGCGGACCTCGAAGCGGGCAGGCTGGACGAACTGCGCCTCGCCGCCACCGAGGCCCGCGCGCAGGCGGCCCTGCGGCTTGGCCGCGCTGCGCAGACCGTCGCCGAGCTGAGCCAGCTGACCGCCGAGTACCCGCTGCGGGAGGAGGCCTGGCGGCTGCTGGCACTGGCGCTGTACCAGTCCGGCCGCCAGGGCGACGCGCTCGCGGCGCTGCGCCGCGTGCGCGCCCGGCTCGCTGAGGACCTCGGCGTCGACCCCGGCCCAGCGTTGCGCGAACTGGAAGCCGGCATCCTCAACCAGGCCTCGCACCTGTCCGCTTCGTCCCGGTCCCAGCCAGCCGCGACAGCGCCGGGCACCCGGTCACGCATCCCGGCGGGACCGCCAGGCGCGAGCAGTGCCGAGTCGGCGGCGGGCACCGGCGCCAGTCCTGTCGCGGCCGGCCCGGCGCGGCGGCCAGTTCCGCGTCTGCTGCCCGCCGATATCGCCGACTTCACCGGTCGCGCCGACCAGATCCGGCAGCTCCGGTCCTGTCTGGTCCGTGACGCTCGGGATAAAGCCAGGCTGGCGGTGCCAGTGGTGGTGGTCACGGGACCGGGCGGGGTAGGCAAGACGAGCCTGGCGGTTCATGCCGCGCACGGACTGGCGGTCCGTTTCCCGCACGGGCAGCTGTTCGCCGACCTGCACGGCGGGTCGCCGGACCCCGTGGGCCCGATGCAGGTGCTTGAGCGGTTCTTGCGGACACTGGGCGTGCCGGGCGGACAGCTGCCCAAGGGCCTGGATGAGCGCGCCGAGGCCTACCGTGACCTGCTGGCTGGGCGGCGGGTGCTTGTGGTGCTGGACGACGCAGCCTCGGAGGCTCAGGTCCTTCCGTTGCTGCCCGGAAGTGCCGCAGCAGCGGTGCTGGTTACCAGCCGGGCCAGGCTGGCCGGGGTGCCCGGCGCGGCTCACGTTGATCTGGATGTCTTCGACTCCGGCAGCTCAGCGGATCTGCTCTCCCGCATAGCCGGCGCTGAGCGGGTAAGGGCACAGCCCGGCGCCGCCGTGGCGGTCGCTGAGCAGTGTGGCCATCTGCCGCTGGCGTTGCGGGTCGCCGGGGCGCGGCTGGCCGCGCGCCCGCACTGGAGCATCGGGCAGCTCGCCGAGCGGCTGGCCGATGAGACGCGCCGGCTGGACGAGCTGATCCACGGCAACCTGGGCGTGCGCGCGAGCATCTCGCTGTCGTACGCGGGGACCAGCGAGAAGGCGCAGCGGCTGCTGCGGCGGCTGGCGCTGCTGGACGCGCCGGTGTTCTCCGGCTGGGTGGGCGCGGCGCTGCTGGACCAGCCGCCGGCCGAGGCCAGTGACCTGCTCGACGAGCTGGTGGCCGCCCAGCTGGTGGAAACCGTGGGCACCGGGACCGAGCCTGCTCTGCAGTACCGGTTGCACGAACTGATCAAGGTATTCGCGCGCGAGCGGCTAGCCGCCGCCGAGCCGGCGGCCGGGCAGGCAGCAGCGCTGGCGCGAGCGCTGGGCGCCCTCCTGTATCTCGCCGATGAGGCCAGCCGCCGTATCCCGGTCGGCGACCTCGCCCTGCGCGGTAACGCACCGCGGTGGGCGCTGCCCGCCAGCCTCACCGATCAGCTCGTCCGCGATCCGCTGGCCTGGTTTGAGCGGGAGCGAGCAGCACTGGTCTCGGGGGTACGGCAAGCGGCCAGGGCCGGGCAGGCCGACCTCAGCTGGGACCTGGCGTTCAGCGCTGTCCCGCTCCTGCAGAACCGGGCCTATTTCGATGACTGGCGCGACACCCACGAGGTCGCGCTGCAGGCCGCCAGGATAGCGCGCGATGTCCGGGGCCAGGCGGTGATGCTGTACTCCCTGGGCACGCGTCACACTGCTCAGCAGCGCTACGACCAGAGCCGCCGCGAAAGCAGCGCGGCGCTGCGGCTGTTCACCGACATCGGCGACGAGCATGGCGTGGCCGCGGCGCTCACCGACATCGCGTACGCGGACAGGGCGCAGGGACGGCTCGACGACGCCGTACGACGCTACGAGCAGGCACTGGCCATACTCAGCAGCATGGGCGATCACCTGCAGACGCGAACAGCGCTGCTCAACATCGCCGTGATCAAGCTGTGGCGCGGCGAACTCGACGAGGCGAGGGAAATGCTGTCCGAGGCGCTTGTGCTGGCCCGTGCCGCTCGGTCCGGAAGAATCGAGGCGCAGGTGCTGCGCCACATGGGCGAGGCGGCTCTGCTGGCGGGTGAGCCGGCCAGCGCCGCCGCGGCATTCGAGTCGGCGCTGGCCAGCGTCCGTGAGCTGGGTGACCTGATCGGGGAGGCAATCGTCTTGCAGGGTCTTGGCGTCGCGAAGCTGCGACAGGCCGAGTTCGCCGAGGCCCTGACTACGCTGCAGCGCTCCCTCGATCTGGCCGTCGCCGCCGGGCATCAGCTAGCCGAGGCCCGGTCGCTGCTCGGGCTGGCCGAACTCGCCCTGGCCAGCGGTGATCCGGCCCGGGCCGCGGTGATCGGGCAGCAGGCACTGGACAACTTCCGGGCGATCGGCGCCGCGTTCTACCCGGCAGAGGCCCTTACGCTGCTCAGCCATGCATATGCCGCTAGCGGTGACACCGCTGCGGCGCGAGCCGCGCTGGCGCAAGCGACAGCCCTCAGTCATCAGCGCCAATCCGCCGGGCCAGCTCCGGGCTGAGCTGATAGACGCGCTCAAGCGGCAGCAGGTCCTCAGCCTGGGCCGTGCTGCCGTCGTCGACCAGCCCCCGGATCTTGCCGACGAGCGGCGTCAGGTCCTCGATGCCGGTGATCCAGTCGTCGACGTACCGGCTGACAATCTGCCGCCCAAGCCCGACCTGAATGCTGCGCGCATCAAGCTTCTCGCCGCGCAGCGTCCGCTCCGGGTCCCACTGGACGCGCACCGCGGCCCCGGAGAGCGCGTTCCGCCACGCGCCAGCGTCTCGGTAGACCCGCTGATCGGCATTCGTCAGTACCGCCTGAGCCAGGGCCTCCTCCCAGCCTTCGCGGGTGATGCGCACGGCCAGCACGATCTCCTGACCGCTCTTGCGGCCCCAGTTGCTGCGCTCCATCATCCAGAGGAACGACGGCTTTATCCAGGTCATCCGCGACCGGGAGAACGGCGGCACGAACCGGCCGTGCTCGGCCGCCGGCCGGCCGATCTCCGGTGGGTAGGCCTGGTAGACGACGATTGTCGAACTGTCATAGTCGGCCCGGATCTCGTGCGCCTTCATGTCATGTCACGATGCCGGCCAGCGTGAGAGCTATCAACTGGATTTCATAGGGTGGCGGAATGCCCGACGACACGCCGATCCTGGCCCGGCTGCACGCAGAACTCGGGCCGGCGGTGGACGCGTCGGCGCGGCGACGGGCCGAGTACTCGTCGGACGCGTCGAATTACCGGGTAGTCCCGCAGGCGGTGGTGTTCCCGCGCTCGCCCGATGACGTGATCGCGGCCGCGGCAGCGTGCCGCGAGCTCGCCGTCCCGCTGACTGTCCGCGGCGGCGGGACCTCGATCGCGGGCAACGCCGTCGGCCCCGGCGTCGTGCTCGACATGAGCCGGCACATGCACGAGGTCATCAGCATCGACCCGGATGCGCGCACCGCCACCGTCCAGCCGGGGGTGGTCCTGGACAGCCTGCAGCGCGCCGCTGGCCGCCACGGGCTGCGGTTCGGGCCCGACCCTTCCACCCACTCCCGGTGCACGATCGGCGGGATGATCGGGAACAACTCCTGCGGCGCGCACGCGATGGCGTACGGCACCACGGCGGCCAACGTCGTCGCGCTTGACCTGCTCGATGGCACCGGCAGGCGGCTGCGGGTCGCGGACAGCGGCGATGCTGTGCCCGGACTCGACGCGTTCATCGCGGGCAGCCTGCAGCCGGTCAGCAAGGAGTTTGGCCGGTTCCGCCGTCAGGTTTCCGGATACTCGCTCGAGCACCTGCTGCCGGCAGGTTCACCGAACGTAGCCAGGGCGCTGGTCGGGACCGAGGGCACCTGTGGCATCGTGCTCGGCGCAACCGTGTCATTGGTGCCCGTGCCGGCCGCGACCGCGCTGTGTGTCCTGGGCTACCCAGACATGCCTGCCGCCGCGGATGACGCACCCGGCCTGGCCGGGCCGGAGGTCCTGGCCGTGGAGGGCTTCGACGCCCGCCTGGTCGACGTGGTCCGGGCGCACCGTGCGAACGCGGCGCTGCCAGCGCTGCCAGCCGGCTCGGCATGGCTGTTCGCTGAGACCGCCGGGTCCAGCGAGGCCGAGGCGGTGGCCGCGGCGCGGCGGCTGGCCGCGGCGTCAGCCGCGGTCGACTCGCTGGTTGTCCCGGCAGGCCCGGAGGCCGCGATGCTGTGGCGCATCCGCGAGGACGGCGCGGGGCTCGGCAGCCGCACTGCCGCAGGCGCCCCGGCCTGGCCCGGCTGGGAGGACGCGGCGGTCCCGCCCGCCCGGCTGGGGGAGTACCTGCGCGAGTTCAGCGCACTGATGAGCGGCCACCACCTGGACGGCCTGCTGTACGGTCATTTCGGTGACGGCTGCGTGCACATCAGGATCGACTTCCCGCTGGCCAGCCAGCCCGAGCAGCTGCGGCCGTTCCTGACCGAGGCTGCTCGCCTTGTTGCTGGCTATGGCGGTTCGATGTCCGGTGAGCATGGCGACGGGCGCGCCCGAAGTGAGCTGCTGCCGATCATGTACTCGGCCGATGCGGTCAAGGCGATGGCAGCGTTCAAAAACCTGTTTGATCCAGCGGACATGCTGAACCCGGGAGTGATCGTCGGTGCGCGGCCGGCCGACGCCGACCTCCGGCTGCCAGCCGCGCGGCCCTTGCGGGCCGCCGGCGGGTTCGCGCTCGCCCACGACGGCGGCGACCTGTCAGCGGCGGCGCACCGCTGCGTCGGCGTTGGCAAGTGCCGGGCGCCCGGCGGGTTCATGTGCCCGTCGTTCCAGGCCACGCGGGACGAGAAGGACTCGACCCGGGGCCGCGCCCGGGTACTGCAGGAACTCGCGAACGGGACGCTGGTCAGCGGGGGCTGGGGTGCGCCGGAGGTTCGCGAGTCCCTCGACCTGTGCCTGTCCTGCAAGGCGTGCTCCCGTGACTGCCCGGTCTCGGTGGACATGGCGACCTACAAGTCGCAGGTGCTGCACCAGGCGTACCGGCGCAGGCTGCGGCCGCGGAGCCACTACGCGCTCGGCTGGCTGCCGCGCTGGGCCAGGCTGGCCAGCGCCGCGCCCGGCCTGGCCAACGCTGCCCTCCGTGTGCGGCCAGCCGCCGGCATCGCCCGGTTCCTGGCCGGGATCGACCAGCGGCGTCCGCTGCCCACGTTCGCCCGCCCCGGCGAGCCAAAGGGCGCGCCGTTGTCCTGTACTGAGGAGCGAGGGGAGCCGCAGGCGACCCGAGCGACGAGGGAAGGACAACGGATACAGCGCCCGGAGGCGAGCCGGGGCGACAAAAAAACAGTGCTGCTCTGGGCCGACACCTTCACCCGGGCGTTCTCGCCGCACGTCGCTGAGGCGGCCACTGCCGTGCTCGCCGAGGCCGGGTTCGACGTCGTCATGCCCGAGCGCGACCTGTGCTGCGGGCTGACCTGGATCTCCACTGGGCAGCTCGGCGGAGCGCGCAAGCGGCTGCGGGCCATCGTTGACGGGTTCGCCGGGCAGGCTGAGCAGGGCGTAACGATCGTGGGGCTGGAGCCGTCGTGCACGGCGGTGCTCCGCGGCGACCTCACCGAACTGCTCGGCGGTGATCCCCGGGCCCGCGCTGTCGCCGCTGCCACAAGGACGCTAGCGGAGACGCTGCTGGCTGGCGGCCCGGCGGGCGAGCGGCCGGATCTGTCCTGGCTGAACGGGCGGCTGGCGGGCCGGCGCGTCATCGCCCAGCCGCACTGTCACCACCATGCGGTCATGGGCTACGACGCTGACCTGGCCGTGCTGCGCGCGGCCGGGGCCGAGGTTGCCGCACTCACCGGGTGCTGCGGCCTGGCAGGCAACTTTGGCATGGAACAGGGCCACTACGAGGTGTCGGTGGCTGTGGCCGAGCAGTCACTGCTTCCGGCGCTGCGAAACGCGCCCGACGGGACCGTGCTGCTCGCCGACGGGTTCTCCTGCCGCACCCAGGCCGCGCAGCTAGCCGGCTGGCCTGCGCTGCACCTCGCGGAGCTGCTGGCGGCGACCTGAGGCGTTCACGATGCCCGGTAACGCCAGGCGAGCACCTGGCCGACCCGGATGGCCGGCCTGCCGAACAGCACCGTCAGCACCGGCGGCGGAGGTGAGCCAAGGCCGCGGACAGCGACGATCGCAGCAGGCCGCCAGTACCGCAGGTCGGAGCGGATCAGCGCGATCGCGGCCGACTGGTGTACCGCGACATCCGGTGGCTCCAGCGCGAACTGCTTGAGAGCTTTCGAGGCTGGCAGGATCAAACCTGGGCTGAACGTCGACTGCCGGTCCGGACCCGGTCCGAGGAAGTAGCCGGCGACCAGCGACCCGGGCTCACCTGTCGTCGCCTGCCAGCGCATCGCCAGAGTATGGAACTGCGCCGGCGGCGGCAGGATCAGCACCCGGTCGTTTTGGGTCAGATGCAGCCGGGCGAAGGCCGCTTCCCAGCCGGCCGGGACCCCAGGGACCGGCGAAACGGCGAACGGCGACGGGATCAGCGGAACGACGACGAGCACCGCGGCCGCCGCGAGGCCCCGGCGCCACCACTGCCGGGCCTCCGGCACCCACGCAAGCGCCAGGTCCAGCGAGAACGCCAGCAGCGCCGCCGCCGCCGCGTCCGCGAGCAGGGCGAACCGGTCCGGCAGCACCTCGGCCATGCCCGGCAGCCCTTGTACCCAGTGCCATGGCAGCAGCCACCCGGAATAGCGCAGGCCGCCGACATGGAGCGTTTTGCCGCCGAGCGACAGAATCTCCAGCACGGCCCAGGTCACCGCGGCCGCACGAGCCCGCAGGTCTGGCCAGAACCTGATCGCGGCGGCCACCAGAACGATCAGCAGCGGCCAGCCCAGGTAGCCCAGGTACTCCGACGCATGGCTGCCTGCGGCTGCAGCGCTCGCCCGGGTGTGCAGCAGCAGCTCGCGCGGGGGCGTGACGAACGGGACGAGGCTGCCTTTGATCGGGGTCAGCGGACGGCCGTGTTCGGTCAACGGGCCGAAAAACTGCACCGAGAGCGCATGCCCGCAGATCACCAGCATGACGACAACCCCGGTCAGGATTCCGAACGCGGCCCCGCGCACCCGGTCGGCGACGGTGCTCGGGTGGCTGGCGGCAAGAACAACGACCAGCACCAGCCCGGCCAGAGCGGTGTCGAGGAGCAGTTCCTCACCGGTGAATACCTGCGCCGAGGTCAGCAGCCCAAGCCACACCCCGGTCCGGACCACACCCCACACCGGACGGGCCCGGCCGGTGACGATCCGCAGCAGCGCATGGATGATCAGCGGTGGCAGCACGGCGAACTGCAGGTGATAGTGACCGATGCCGGAGGCGATGAGCGCCGGGGAGAACCCGTAGACCGCGCCGCCGAGGGCGGCGGCGCTGAGACTCGCGGCCCACCGGCGCAGTACAAAGAACAGGCTGGCGGCCGAGCCCGCGTAACCCAGGGTCAGCAGCACAGTCAGGCTGACCTGCGGGCCAGCCAGCAGCGTGACCGGCGTCAGCACGATCCCTGGCAGCAGGACGGACGTATTCCACATCAGGTTGACGCCCTGGGGAGCGTTCAATGCCGTCGTTACGAGCGCCGGCAGGTGCCCATGGGACACCGCCGTGGCCGCGTACCGGAGGAACCAGGCGAACAGGTCGATGTCGTGGGTGTCGCCGCTCTGCTCGCGCGAGGCCGGGTCGGCCCACAGCCGCCAGGTCAGCACGATCGCGGCGAGCAGATAGCAGGCAATGACCAGCCACGGTGCCCAGCGGCCAGCGCGGGATCGCCGGTGTTCTGCGGCGACGGACGCCGTTGCCGCCGTCGGGACGACGCTCACCTGGTTCCCTTCGCCGGATCGTCTGCAGCAGTCAACGTACCCGGGGGCGGGTGAGAGGCGGGCAGGATGGAGGCACTCCGGCGGGATCCGCCGCCGCGCCGAGATGGAGACCACGCCCGTGCCCGAAGCCGACGGCCTGTCCCGAGCCGACCAGATCGCCGCCACGATGCCGTACGCAG
>Ga0335074_10002741_pt1 | contig 23979 bp, 18 predicted proteins | sample Lox_Sample_23_FD_206715 | JGI IMG/M metagenome (GOLD analysis project Ga0335074, IMG submission 206715) | Soil microbial communities from Loxahatchee National Wildlife Refuge, Florida, United States - Lox_Sample_2.3 | ecosystem: Environmental > Terrestrial > Soil > Wetlands | place: USA... | reverse complement strand
TTTCGACTTCGGTAGTTGATCCAGGGGAAGCGGGCCGAGGGTTGCGGTTACGACCTCGCAAATCCTGTGGCCGCAAATTTACAAGTGCCAACTCAACGCGCACTCGCCTCGCCCTCGCTGCCTAAGCGAGCTTAGAGGCTGTCAGCCCGGGAGCGCCTCCGGCCCGGTGTCTGGCATCAGCTAGGAGGATCCACCATCTGGCCCGGCCGCGGGACTAGACGGGACATCTAACAGCGGCTGAGCCCGTTCGGCGGCTTGCCTGCAAAGACCGCCGGGGCTGAGAAATAAGCAGAGCAGGCTGCGCCCGGAGAAGCCCTGGTGAGGTACTGAAGGACGAGGGTTCGACTCCCTCCACCTCCACGACAGCAAGATCAGCTTACTGGGGACGATTTTCAGTCGTATGAGCTGAAAATCGCCCCCGTTAAGCGATCATCTTGCAATTGAGCCGGGACCGCCCAGCAGCTCAGCGCCGGGTCGGCCGACCGGAGGGCCGACACCAGCCCGGCGTGGCCATCGCGGAACCAGCCGAGCAGCTCCCTATCGCCCGGGCCGTCCCGCAGCAGTTCCTCCTCGCTGCGGCGGCCGACCTCCTCCTGGTAGCCGTGGGCCACGTAGCCCGCGGCCCAGCGGTGCACGTATCCGGTGTGCCGTAGCAACTCCCTGATTTTCCACAACGGGCAGCCGGGGACCGGGGCGTCGAGCCCGGCCCGCTGCGCCGCCGCGGCGAGCTGGGCGCCGGCAGCGTCCAGCTCAGCGATGTGCTCCTCGGGTTCCACCGTGTCATCGTCGCCGCCCGGCCGGGCCGTGCGCTTGAACATCCGTGCCCGGTTTTCGCTGGGGCGACCGCCCGGTCTCGTGATGTAGGTACCTCCGGGCGCTGGCCAGCGCAGCCGTGCTTGCCTTCGGCCCTACGGCAATATGTCAGGTAGTGCCCGTTCGGGATCCTTCTCAGCGTCGTCCCAGGCCCGCTCGATCGCCCCGCCGATCTCTTTCCTGGCGTCGAAGGCCTCGGGCCCGAGGCTCATTTTAAAGCTCTGCGTAACGGTGCCTTCCAGATCTTTGTCCGTGTTCACCTGGATATTTTCGATGGCTACGACGCGGCCCATCACCGGCCCGTACTCGCGCACATCGTCAGGCACCTGTCCGCTCTCGATATACACGTTGTGGATGTAGTCGCTGACAGCAATGCCGGCCAGGTCCAATGGGTCTATTCCCTCGGCTCCGGTCTCCGCGGCTTCCGCGCCTTCGACAGTTCCGGTTTGTCCGGCCCCGGACTCGCTGCTTAGGGGCCCGTCCGTTATTTCCTCGACGTCCGTGAGGGCGTGCACGATATCGGAAAACTTCAGCCCGAGCACGGCGGCCGCAGACTCTACGCCCAGCGACTGAAGGAGCGGCTTGTGGTATTCGTGGACGTCATCGTAGGTGTTGAGGAGGGCGCCTATGGCCGCAGACAAGCCGTCGATCACCTTGACGGGCCCGAAGTCGAACGGGTCGGGGTCAGGGTCGGAGCCGGGGCGGGACTCGGGGTGGCTGGCGGCGGTATGGGAGCCGCTCCCGTGCCACGCTTTCTGGATCGAGTTGATCACGTCTTCCACTTGCGGGGCCTTTTTCCCGGCCAGCAGTTGGTAGAGCAGGTCCGCGACCGTGTTGACGTTACCGCCAAGGTCGGCCAGCGAACTGCTCGGGCCGTCCACGATCTGCGTGTCCATCGTCAGGAGCGTTCCTGCGGCCTTGTCACGCGCCGTCTGCGCGGCCTGCATGCACTGCTGATAGAACGTCTGATACGCACTCAGCCATTGCTGCGCCGTCGTTTGCCCGCCGCCGCCGGGCGGGGCGTGGCCCGGCGCGCCATTCGCACCAATCGGTACCCCGTGGGCGCTCGCCTCGTCGGCGCCCTGTTCCAGCCCAGCCTCGATCTGCGACAGTGTCGTCGCGAGCCAGCCGACGGTCTTGGCGACCTGGCTGGTGGCGACCTCGATCGCCGCAGCAGTCCGCGAGTCCCGCTGCCACGCGGCCGTAAACGCCGACGCGGCCATCCCCTGCCAGCCCATCGCGCCCACGACCTCCCCGACTTGCGCGGCAAGCGTCGCGGCCACGCCGCTGACCTGTGGGACGTAGCCGTACAGGGTTTCGGCGAGCTGAGCCAGGCCATCGATGTCGCCGCCGATCCAGTCGTGCGCGAACGGCGCCAGGACCACCTTCCCGGTTATTGTTCCCATGTGCTGCTCCTCAGATCGTGCCGGGGAGGCCGGGGATGCTGAGCTGGCCCGCCATCCGGGCCAGGCTGGTCTCGGTGCGCTCGTAGTTCTCGTAGGCAGTCTGCAGCTTGCGGCCGTGCTCGCCGATCAGGTTCGCCAGCTGCTGGTGCAGGAGGCCGAGGAGTTGCACGGTCGCGCGCATCGCCGCGTCGACGTCGGCGCCGCCCGCGTCCGGGCACGGCGGCCCGCCGTTGGGCATGATCTCCTCGAGCGCCGCGGACTCGTGCCGGAATGCCCGGGCCAAGCTCTGCAGGTCGGACATAACCACCCGGAACCCGCCGCTGCCCGGGGACCCGCCGCTGCCCGCGGATCCGCCGCTGCCCGCGGACCCGCCGCCGCTCACGAACGGACCGCCGGTCGCGAACGGGTCGCGGCTCACGCCCGACTCCCCGATGAGAGGCATTCCTCACCCCGCATAGTCATGCCGTAATCCCTAGTTTTCGGCCGCGCCTCGCCCGCGGAATTCGTGTCACTGGCGGGCGCTAGCCGCGGGTGCCGTCATCACACCGCTGTGCGATCCACGCCTTGCCGTCCAGGTTGAGGACGACCGTGAGCCGGCCGTCCGGCAGCTCGAGGAAGACGCTGCCTGACTCCGTGATGTGGCGGGTGATGGCCGCGACAACCGGGTCTGGCTCAGCGGAGCTGCCGACGCGGATCAGCGGGGCGTCGGACGGATACAGCGGGTTCGCGTGCGCGGAGTCGGCGAGGGTCGTGATCTCGCTGAGCGCCGACGCGCCGGGCTGACTCATTGGTCTCCCAACGGTGGTGCGTTGACGACAGGTGGCGAACGCCTTTCTTCCGAGCGTGGCCATGCCAGCTTGCGCTGCGGGTGTTGAGGAAATGTTGAAGGAAGCCGTAATCACGGAGCGCATCCGGACAGGGAAGGTCGCGCCGCCCGAGAAGCCGATAATCTGTGACAGAGCGGCCGTTATCGGCAACGGCCTGTGTGCGCTCAGCAATCGCGGGGTCATCGTGGAGTTTGGCGTCTTAGGGCCGGTCGAGGTCTGGGTCGATGGTCGGGCCGTAGATGCGGGGCATGGGCGGCAGCGGGCGGTGCTCGCGGTGCTGTTGCTGGACGCCGGCCGGGCGGTGCCGCTGGAGGTGCTGGTCGACCGCGTGTGGGGGGAGGACCCGCCGCGGTCGGTGCGCAACGTGGTGTATGGCTATGTGGGCCGGCTCAAGGCGCTGCTCGCCGCCGCGTCAGACCCTGCGGTCATGCTGTCCCGCCAGGCGGGTGGTTACCTGCTGCAGGCCGGGTCGGACCGGGTCGATGTGTTCCGGTTCCGCGGCCTGGTGCAGGACGCGGCCGCCGCGGCCGCCGCGGCCGGGGACGACGGGCGCGCCGGGGTGCTGCTGGGTGAGGCGGTGGCGCTGTGGCGGGGGGGCGCGCTGGCCGGGCTGGACAGCCCGTGGCTGAATGGGCAGCGAGCCCGGCTGGAGCTGGAGCGGGCCGCGGCAGTAGGTGATCTCCGCGACATCCGGCTGCGGCGCGGCGAGCACGCCGCGCTGGTGGGCGAGCTGGCCGCGCAGGCGGCGGAGTCGCCGACAGATGAGCGCCTGGTGGGCCAGCTGATGGTGGCGCTGTACCGGTGCGGCCGGCAGGACGAGGCGCTGCGCTGGTTCGAGCAGACCCGCCGGCACCTGGCCGGCGAGCTGGGCACCGATCCCGGGCCAGAGCTGCGGGCGCTGCACGAGCAGATCCTGCGCGCCGACCCGTCCCTGGCCGCCGTGCCGGGGGCCGCCGTGCCGGGGGCCGCCGTGCGGCCCGCCGCCCCGCTACCGCGCGAGCTGCCCGCCGACGTTCCCGCGTTCACCGGCCGGGCAGCCGAACTGGCCGAGCTCGACCGGCTGCTGGCCGCACCAACGTCCGGGACCGGTAACGGGCCGCGGGCGGGCCAGGCCGCCGTGCCCGCCGCCGTCGGTGGGCGGGTGACCGCGGCGGTGATCTCGGCGGTGTCAGGGACCGCGGGTGTCGGCAAGACCGCGCTGGCCGTGCACTGGGCGCACCGGGCCGTGGAACGCTTCGCGGACGGGCAGCTGTATGTGAACCTTCGCGGATATGACCCCGGCCGGCCGCTGACCGCGGCCGATGCGCTGGCCGGGTTCCTGCGCGCCCTCGGCGTGCCCGGCCAGGACATCCCGCCCGAGGAGGACCAGCGCGCCGCCCGGTACCGCAGCCTGATTGCCGGACGCCGGATGCTGGTGGTAATCGACAACGCCAGCGAAGCCGAGCAGGTCCGGCCGCTGCTGCCCGGCTCCCCGGCCTGTGCCGTGGTCGTGACCAGCCGCGATTCGCTGTCTGGCCTGGTAGCGCGGGACGGGGCAGCCCGCCTGGACCTGGACCTGCTCCCGCTGGATGACGCGGTCGCCCTGCTGGCGGAGCTGATCGGCGAACGAGCCCGCGCCTACCCCGACGCCACCGCCGCGCTGGCCCGGCAGTGCGCCCGCCTCCCGCTGGCGCTGCGCGTGGCCGCCGAGCTGGCCGCCGCACGCCCGGCTGTCCCGCTCGCCGACCTGGTCGCCGACCTGGCCAGCCAGCAGCGGCGGCTGGATGTGCTCGATGTCGCTGGCGACCCCCGCTCCGCGGTCCGCGCGGTGTTCTCCTGGTCTTACCAGCAGCTCAGCGACCAGGCGGCGCGGATGTTCCGGCTGCTGGGCATCCACCCCGGCCCCGGCATCACAGTGCCCGCCGCCGCCAGCCTCGCCGCAATAGCCGAGGCCGACGCCCGCCGCCTGCTGGCCGAGCTGGCCCGCGCGCACCTGATCGCCACGAACATCCCCGGCCGGTATGCCTTCCACGACCTGCTGCGCGCCTACGCCGCCGAGCAAGCCCACCACACCGACAGCGACACCGGCCGGCGTGAGGCCACAGGCCGGATGCTCGACCACTACCTGCACACCGCCCGGCATTGTGGTCTCTTGCTGCACCCGTCACGAGAGCCGGTCCGCATGGGTGCGCCACTGCCCGGCGTTATACCGGAGCGGCCCGTCGATTATCACCGGGCACTCGCCTGGTTCGAGGCCGAGCGCGAGGTCCTGTTCGCCGCCGTCACCAGCGCCGCCGAGTCCGGCTTCGACCTCCAGGCCTGGCAGATCCCGTGGGCAATGGTTGCCTTCCTGTCGATCAGGGGGCACTATCACGAGCTGGCCGCTATCCAGCACGTGGCGCTGGCCGCCGCGACCCGCCTCGGCGATGCTGCCGGGCAAGCCGTCTGCAGCCGCGTCCTGGCCAGCGCGTATGACACGCTCGGTGACGAGCAGGCCGTTGACCACTACGCCAACAGCCTCGAGCTGTACCGGCAGCTTGGCAACCGCCTCGGTGAGGCCAAGGTCCACCAAGGTCTCGGGCTGGCAGCCGAACGCCAGGGCCGCTTCGCCGATGCGCTCGGCCACTCCGAGCAGGCTCTCAGCCTCTACCAGGACATCGGCGACCAGGAGGCAGAGGCCGAGATGCTCAACTCCGTGGGCTGGTACCACTGTCTGCTGGGCGAATACCAGCAGGCCCGCACGTACTGCCATCGAGCGCTGACCCTCAGCGCCGTAGTGGGCAACCGCCTCGTTGAGGGAAACATCTGGGACAGCCTCGGCTACGCCGAGTACCACCTCGGTAACCTTCCCGAGGCCGCCGCCTGCTACCAGCGCGCGCTGAGCATCGCCAGAGAACTCGGCGACCGTCCCAGCGAAGCGCTGGCCCTCACCCATCTCGGTGACATCCGCAACGCCACCGGCCAGTTGTCACAGGCCATCCAGGCGTGGCAGCAGGCGCTCGCCATCCTCGAGGGCCTGCAGCATCCCGACGCCGACCAGGTCCGCGCCAAGCTCGCCAGCACACGCTACCCGCCGTCCCCCGACTCGCTGGCGTAGCAGGCGCGGCGGCGACCGGCAAGCGGGGTGCCGGCAGGAGGTTGGCGTATCAGCCGAGCATGGCCCTGGCGCCTGCGAGGAGTTCCGCTTGGCGGTCCCAGTTGCCGCCCGCGAAGGATACGACCACGCGCGAGGCGCCGTTCTTGGCGCTGTCGGCCAGCCGGGCGGCGACGTCGTCCTGGCTCCCGGTGACGAGCGCCTGCCGGACGTATTCGGCGGGGATTCCGAAGGGGCCGTCGATGTCGGTTAGCCGCCGGATCAGCGTGCCCTCGTCGGGCAGGGCCGGATCACCCTTCAGGGCGGCCAGCATGGACACGGTGACCTGTGGCACGGGCCGTTCCCGCGCGGCGATGAGCCCGGCGAGCCGTGCCGTGCCTTCGGGTAGCGCGCCGGCCGTCATGGCGAACCAGCCGTCCCCGTATTCTGCGGCTCGGGCGAGGGCGGCGTCGGACGCCGCCCGCGCCAGCTACGACAGCCGCACCGAGCCGACCGGCAAACCCGGGGCGCCAGTCACCATGGGGAGCCTGCCGTCGTTATCCGGCGCCTGGCCGGTAAGACCGGCCCTCCCGGATACCCGGCCTCCCTGATCTCTCGGCTTTCGCAGTTCTCCGGGCGTAGGCCCGGACGGCCCGGCCGCCGCTCATGCCCGGTCCCGCGGTAAGAGATACTCCCCGTATGCCACAGTCATGCCGCCATCCTGGGGCGCTCATCATTGGGTTCGGCGCGGGGTTCGCGGACGAGCATGCCTGACGTGGCAGCCAGCGACGCGGAGCTCGTCGGCCGGCTGCGGGCCGAGCTGGGGCCGTTGGTGGACGTCTCGGCGCGGCGCCGGGCCGAGTACTCCTCCGACGCCTCCAACTACCGGGTGGTGCCGCGGGCGGTCGTGTTCCCCCGCACCATTGACGACGTCCTCGCCGCGGCTGCCGTCTGCCGCGAACTGGCCGTGCCGCTCACCGCCCGCGGCGGCGGCACGTCGATCGCGGGCAACGCGGTCGGCCCCGGCGTCGTGCTCGATCTGAGCCGCCACCTGGACACGGTCATTGGCGTGGACCCGGACGCGCGCACCGCGACCGTGCAGCCGGGCGTGGTTCTCGACCGGTTGCAGCGTGCCGCCCGGCCGCACGGGCTGCGGTTCGGGCCCGATCCGTCGACCCACTCGCGGTGCACGATCGGCGGCATGATCGGCAACAACTCGTGCGGGGCGCACGCGATGGCGTACGGCACCACCGCAGCCAACGTGCTGTCCCTGGACGTGCTCGACGGCACCGGCCGTCGGCTGCGCGCGGGGGAGGGAGCCGAGGTTCCCGGGCTCGACGCGTTCGTCGCCGAGAAGCTCGGCCCGCTGGCCGGCGAGTTCGGCCGGTTCCGCCGCCAGGTGTCCGGTTACTCGCTCGAGTACCTGCTGGCGTCGCGTTCCAGGCACTTGGCGCGGGCTCTCACCGGGTCCGAGGGCACCTGCGGCATCGTGCTGGGCGCGACCGTGGCGCTGGTGCCGGTGCCGGCGGCGACCGCCCTGTGCGTGCTCGGCTACCCGGACATGCCCGCCGCCGCGGACGACGCGCCGGCGGTCTCCGGGCCGGCCGTGCTGGCGCTCGAGGGCATCGACGCGCGGATGGTCGACGTGGTCCGCGCGCACCGCGCGAACTCCGCCGTGCCCGCTCTGCCGGCCGGGTCGGCCTGGCTGTTCGCCGAGGTCGGCGGCCAGAGCGAGGCCGAGGCGCTGGCCGCGTCGGCGGCGCTCGCCAAATCCGCCGGTGCCGTGGGCTCGCTGGTCGTGCCGGCGGGCCCGGAGGCGGCGACGCTGTGGCGCATCCGGGAGGACGGAGCCGGGCTGGGCAGCCGCACGGCGGCGGGCGCGCCCGCGTGGCCGGGCTGGGAGGACGCGGCGGTCCCGCCCGAGCGGCTCGGCCCTTACCTGCGTGAGTTCGAGGCGCTGATGGACAGCCACCGCCTGGACGGGCTGCTGTACGGCCACTTCGGCGACGGCTGCGTGCACATCAGGATCGACCTTCCGCTCGCCGACCACCCCGCGCGGCTGCGCCCGTTCCTGACCGAGGCCGCACACCTGGTCGCCTCCTACGGCGGCTCGCTGTCCGGCGAGCACGGCGACGGCCGCGCCCGGAGTGAGCTGCTGCCGATCATGTACTCACGGCAGGCCATCGAGGCGTTCGGCGCGTTCAAGGCGCTGTTCGACCCGGACGGGCTGCTGAACCCCGGGGTCATCGTCGGGCCCGCGGCGGTGGACGCCGATCTGAGGCTCGCCGAGGCCCGGCCGCTGCGGGCCGGTGGCGGGTTCGCCCTGGCCGCCGACGGCGGGGACCTGTCGGCCGCGGTGCACCGGTGCGTGGGGATGGCGAAGTGCCGGGCGGATAACGGGGCAGCCGGCGGGTTCATGTGCCCGTCGTACCTGGCCACCCGCGACGAGAAGGACTCGACGCGCGGCCGTGCCCGGGTGCTGCAGGAGCTGGCGAACGGCTCGCTGGTCACCGGGGGCTGGCGGGCGCCCGAGGTGCACGAGGCGCTCGACCTGTGCCTGTCCTGCAAGGCCTGCTCGCGTGACTGCCCGGTGTCGGTCGACATGGCGACCTACAAGTCTCAGGTGCTGCATGCGGCGTATCGCGGCAGGCTGAGGCCGCGGAGTCACTACGCGCTCGGGTGGCTGCCGCGGTGGGTCCGGCTCGCCTCGGCCACGCCCCGCCTGGCCAACGCGGTCCTGCGGCTGCCGCCGATGGCCGCGGCCGCGCGGCTGGCAGCCGGGATCGACGAGCGGCGGCCGCTGCCGGCCTTCGCCCGGCCCACCCGTCGCGCCCGGCCTACCCGTCGCGCCCGGCCTACCCGTCGCGCCCGGCCTGCCCCCGAGGCCCCGCCCGCCGCCGCAGCCTCCGGCCCCGGATCCGGTCAGCAGGTGGTGGTGTGGGCCGACACCTTCACGCGTGCGTTCTCGCCGCAGATAGCCGGGTCGGCCGCTGCGGTGCTCGCCGAGGCCGGGTTCTCGGTGACCGTGCCCGACGGCTCAGCATGCTGCGGCCTGACGTGGATCTCCACCGGCCAGCTGCGCGGGGCCCGGGCCCGGCTGCGTGCCACCGTGACGGCCCTCACCGGTTACGTGGAACAAGGCATGACGATCGTGGGCCTCGAGCCGTCCTGCACCGCGGTGCTCCGCGGAGACCTCACCGAGCTGCTGGATGACGACCCGCGGGCCCGCGCCGTCGCCGAGGCCACCCGGACCCTCGCCGAGACGCTGCTCACGGTCACCGACCTGTCCTGGCTGCACGGCCGGCTCGACGGGCGGCGCATCATCGCCCAGCCGCACTGCCACCATCACGCGGTCATGGGCTACCACGCCGACCTGGCCGTGCTGCGGGCCGCCGGGGCGCAGGTCGAGACGCTGGCCGGGTGCTGCGGGCTGGCCGGGAACTTCGGCATGGAGCGAGGGCACTACGACGTGTCGGTGGCCGTGGCCGAGCACGCGCTGCTGCCCGCGCTGCGGCAGGCGCCGGAGGGGACGCTGCTGCTGGCCGACGGGTTTTCCTGCCGCACCCAGGCGAGCCAGCTGGCGGGCTGGCCCGCCCGGCACCTGGCCGAGCTGCTCGACCCGCGTGGCTATCCGGCAGGCTGAGACCGGTTATCGCGCTCCGTCACCTGCTGCCCCGGTCGTGCACCGGAGGCCGGGGCTAGCGCCGCCACGCGAGCACGCCGCCGCCGCGGTAGCCGGGCCTGCCGAGGAGCTTGATCAGGACCCGCCCGATCGGCGAACCCGGGCTGGTGACCGCGACCACCGCGGCCGGCCGCCAGATGGCCAGGGCGGCCCGGATCGACGCCACCGCGGCGCTGTTGAGCGGCCGGACCCCCGCCCAGATCTTGTCCAGGTAATGAGCGGTCGACCTGGCCGGCATGGGATCGAACATGGCCTGCCGGGTGCCCGGGGTCGGCCCGAGGTAGTAGCCGCCGATCATCGAGCCCGGCTCCCCGGTGTCCGCCTGCCACCGCATCGCCATCGTGTGACCGACGTTCGGGATCGGCACCACGAGCACAGGGGCGTCCGGCTCGAGCCGCAGCCGGGCGAAGGCTGCCTGCCAGCCGGCCGGGACCGCCGACACCGGCGCCGTCTGGTACGGAAGCGGGATCAGCGGCACGACCGCGAGCACGGCCACCACGGCAGGGACCCAGGCGGCCCGCCGGCCCCAGCCCCGGTCCCGCACCGCGGCCCGCGCCCGGTCCAGGGCGAACGCGAGCAGCGCGGCGCCCGCGCCGTCGGCGAGGATCGCGAACCGGTCCGGCAGCAGCGAGCTGAGGCCATGCAGGCCGGCCAGCCAGTGCCACGGCAGTAGCTTCCCGGAGACATAAGGCTGGCTCCCCGCTCCGAGGCTGAACAGTTCCAGTACCACGAACGTGATCGCGGCGGCGCGGAGCCGCGCATCCCGCCAGAACAAGATCGTCGCCAGGGCCGCGGCGGCAAGCAGCGGCCACCCTAGGTAGGCCAGGACCTCCGGCGTGCCCAGATGGGTGTGCTCGGCGGCGAGCGCGCTGGCCGAGGTGTGGAAGAGGACGTTCCCGGTGGGACTGACGAAGAAGCTGAGATTGGTCGACCAGAAAAACTCCGCCGCGCCGCGCTCGGTGAGCGGGCCGTGGAACTGCACCCACAGCGCGTGCCCGGCGATCACCAGCGCGACCGCGAGCGCCACGACCAGCCCGAGCGCGGCGGGCCCGGCCCGCTCGATCACAGCCCGCGGCCGCTGCACCGCGAGCACCACGGTCAGCACCAGGCAGGCCACAGCCGTGTAGACGAGCATTTCCTCGCCGATGAAGATCTGCGCGCCCACCAGCAGGCCGAGCCAGGCGCCGGTCCGCACGGCCCTGCCGCGCCCGGTGAGCAGCCGCAGCAGTGCGTGGATCATCAGCGGCGGCAGCACCGCGAACACCAGATGGTAGTGGCCGATGCCGGAGTTGATCATGGCCGGAGAGAACCCGTACACCGCTCCGCCCAGTGCTGCCGCTGAATTGCTCGCCCCCCACCGCCGCAGCACGAAGAACAGGGCCGCGGCCGACCCGGCCAGGCTCAGCGTCAGCACCACGGTGAGGCTGGTCTGCGGGCCGGCCAGCAGCGTCACCGGGGTCAGCACGATCCCGGGCAGCAGGAAGGATGTGTTCCACATCATGTTGACGCCCTGCGGCGGGTTCAGCGCCGTCGTGACCAGGGCGGGCAGCCGCCCATGGCTGACCGCCGTCGCCGCGTAGCGCATGTACCAGGCGAACAGGTCAACGTCGTGCGGGTCGCCGACCTGCAGCCGTCCCGCCGGGTCGACCCACAGCCGGGCGGTCACCGCCACCGCCGCGGCCAGGTAGCAGCACAGGATCAGCCACGCCGCGCCGCGACGCAGATCCACCGGCTGCCGCTGCTGCGCCGGGCGCGCCTGGATGGACTCCGGCGCGCTGCTCACCGCGGGCCCGCTGGCCGGGTGCTCGCCGGTGTCCCCGGCGCCCGGGCCCGAGGGGGTCACCGCCGCCACGCGACGACCCTGTCCACGCGAAACGCCGGACGCCCCAGCAGGCCGATCAGGAACCGGCCGAGCCGAGAGGTCTCGCTGGTCACGGCCAGGATCGCGGCAGGCCTCCAGTACGCCAGCGCGTCGCGCAACTGGGCGGCGCCAGGCCGGGGGAACCGTCCCCTGCCGGACCGCAGATAGTTCAGGTAGCCGGCGACGGTGTGCGGCGGCCCGAGGCTGAAGACGGGGTTCCCCCTCGGGCCGGGCCCGGAGAAGTAACCGGCGTCCATCGACCCGGGCTCCCCGGTGCTCGCCTGCCACCGCATCGCGAGGGTGTTCGCGGCCATGGGCACCGGGATGACGAGCACCGGTGCATCCGGCGCGAGCCGCAGCCTGCCCAGGGCCGCCTGCCACCCGGCCGGCACCGCCGGGACCCGGGCAGCCTGGTAAGGCAGCGGGATCAGCGGCAGCACCGCGAGCACCGCGATCGCGGCCGGAACGCCGCGGAGCCAGGTGCCGCGCCGCCATGCCGCCGGGCGCGCCTGGTCGAGGGAGAAGGCCAGCACGGCACCGGCCGCTCCGGCGCCGAGAACGCAGAATCGGTCTGGCAGCACCTGAGCCATCGTAGGGAGGCCCTGGAGCCAGTGATACGGCAGGAACGATCCGGACAGCCGGAGTCCGCCGATCGTCACCGGCCCGCCGCCGAGGTTGCACAGCTCGAGCACGGCGCAGACGACCGCGGCGACGCGAACCCTCAGGTCCCGCCAGAACAAGATCGCTGCGACGATGAGGACGATGATCAGCGGCCAGCCGAGGTAGGAGAGCTCTTCCGGCAGGCCCAGGATGTACCTCGAGGCCAGGGCGGCGCTGGCCCTCGAGTGGAAGAGCAGGCTGCCCGACGGATCGACGTAATAGGCGGGGTTGCCGGACCACGAGCCGTACAGAATGGCGTGTTCGCGCAGCGGGCCGCGGAGCTGCACCCACAGCGGGTAGCCGCAGATGACCAGCGCGACGACGATTCCGGCCGCCGCGCCGAGGATGGTGTCACGCACCCGCCCCGCCACGGCGCGCGGGCGGCTGAGCGCTATTACCGCCACGCCCACGGCGCTCGCCACGGCCGTGTAGATCAGCATCTCCTCCCCGGTCAGCAGCTGGGCGGCGGTCAGCAGGCCGAGCAGGGCGCCGGTTCTCACCGCTTTTCCCCGGCCGGTGACGATCCGCAGCATCGCGTCGATGATCAGTGGCGGAAGGACGGCGAGCACCAGCTGGTAATGGCCGAGCCCGGAGTTCAGCAGGGCCGGCGAGAATCCGTAGACCGCACCGCCGAGCGCCGCACCGCTCCCGCTCGCCCCCCAGCGGCGCAGCACATGCTGCAGGCTCGCGGCCGAGCCGGCGATGCTGACGGTCAGCACAATCGTGAGGCTGACCTGCGGGCCCGCCAGCAGCGTCACCGGGGTCAGCAGTACGCCGGGAAGCAGGAAGGCGGTGTTCCACATCATGTTGACGCCGCGGGGTGCGTTCAGGGCCGTCGTGAACAGGGCCGGCAGCCGCGCATGGCTGATCGCCGTCGCGCAGTAGCGCAGGAACCAGGCAAACAGGTTTACGTCCTGGGTGTCACCGGCCTGCATCCGGCCCGCGGGATCGATCCACAGCCGCCCGGTCACGATCAGGGCGCCGAGCAGGTAGCAGCCAACGACGAGCCAGGGCCGGTCAGCCATGCTCCTGGCGGTTGGATCCTCGGCGACCGGCGGTTGCTCGACGATCGAAGGGACGGTGCTCACCGCGCCTCCGCTTTACCCCGGAATGTGCTGGAGTTACGGTACGCCTCTGTGAGCTGCCCGGAAGCCGATACCCAGCTACCCGGACCCGGTCCAGGTCCTGGCCGGCATCAGCGACCGCGGCCCATGACGGGCAGGCTTCGGGTCATCGCACCGACCCCGAGCGCGTTCAGCACCAGGATGCCGAGGATGATCCTGGCCGCGCCGTCCGGGCCCACCGCGCCGGGGACGCCGATCGTCAGGTACAGGCTGCCGAGCGTCGCGACGCCGAGCGCGAGCGCGCCCTGCTGGGTGGTGGCCAGCACACCGCTGCCCACCCCGGCCTGGCGCGGCGGCACCTCGGAGAGCACCGCCCCGAACAGCGGGCTCATGATCAGGCCCTGCCCGATCCCGACGACCAGCATCCCCGGGGCCAGCCACACCACGGTCGGATGCGGCCAGGTCCTGGCCAGCTCCGCGATGACCGCGAGCAGCCCTGCCGACTGGATCAGCGCGCCCGCGGTCAGCAGGTTCCGGCCGAACTTCGGCAGCAGCCTGGCGGTCGACAGCGAGGCAACCAGGAAGCCCAGCGCCATCGGAACGAGGATCACGCCCGCGTCGAGCGCGGTGATCCCCCTGCCGTCCTGCAGCGTCAGCGCGATCACGAACATGAACCCGCCGAAGCCGGTGAAGAACGGAACCGCGAGCAGGAGGCCGCGGCGCATGCTCGGCACGCGCAGCAGCGAGACCGGGACCAGCGGAACCCCGCCCCGGTCCTCCATCGCCCGCTCCGCCCTGACGAACGCGACCGCCGCCACCGGCGCGGTGATCAGCAGCACGATCGTCCACAGCGGCCAGCCGAGAGACCGGCCCTCGGTGAGCGGGATCAGCAGCGCCAGCGTCGCCCACCCGAGGAGCAGCGTGCCCCTCCGGTCGACCGGCGCCGGGTCATCGGAGCGGGTGTCCGGCACCAGGCGGGAGGCGAGGATCAGGCCGGCGATCCCGACCGGCACGTTGACCAGGAAGATCGGCCGCCAGCTCATCCCGGCGATGTTGGCCGACACCAGCAGGCCGCCGAGCAGCTGGCCGGCCACCACGGCGATGCCGCCGGTCGCACCGTAGCTGCCGAGCGCCCGGGCCCGGGCCGGGCCCGACCTGGTGGCCTGGATCGTGGACAGCACCTGGGGCAGCATCATGGCCGAGGCCGCGCCCTGCAAGGCCCGCGCGGCGACCAGCGCTCCGATCCCCGGGGCGACGCCGCAGGCCAGCGACGTCACGGTGAACGCCGCCATCCCGGTGAGGAACAGCCGCTTGCGGCCGACGGCATCGCCGAGCCGGCCGCCGACGACGAGCAGCAGCGCGTAGGCGATCGCGTACCCGGCCACGACCAGCTGCAGCATCCCGGCCGGGGCGTGCAGGTCGCGGTCGATGGTCGGCAGCGCCACGTTCACGATGAAGAAGTCCGTCATCGGCAGGAACACGCCGATGAGCACGGTCATCAGCCCGAGCGTGGTCAGCGAGGCCGGCTCGCCCTCGGCGGCAAGCGCCGGGGTTATGGCCGCCGGACGGGCGGTCTGGTCAACTCCTGAGGTCATGTCACCAGCGTGCGCCGTAACATAGCCTGGTACCAGGAGCCTGGTTATCCTGGTACTGACAGACACCTGGCAATAGGGCCTGAACGGGACGCACGATGGAGGCATGGTGAACGGCGGGACTCTGGCGGGCACGGAGGCGGCGGCCGCCGCGGAGCCGTGCGGCCCCGACGGCAACGTCGTCGCCGCGGTCGGCACCCGGGAAGCTGCGGAGCTGCGCCGCCGGGAACTGGGAGCGTTCCTGCGCGACCGGCGGGAGCGGATCTCGCCGCAGCAGGTGGGCCTCACCCCGATGGGCCGCAGGCGGACGCCCGGGCTGCGCCGTGAGGAGCTCGCCCAGCTGGCCGGCGTCGGCGTGACCTGGTACACGTGGCTGGAGCAGGGCCGGGACATCAACGTGTCGCCGCAGGTGCTCGAGGCCGTGTGCCGCACCCTGCTGCTCGACCCGCACGAGCGCTCGCACGTGATGACGCTCGCCGGGTTCGCCGAGCAGCGACTGGCCAAGGAGTGCCAGTCCATCTCGCCAGCGGTGCAGACAATGCTGGACGGGCTCACCCCGATCCCGGCCGCCGTGCAGAACGCCCGCTTCGACGTGCTTGCCTACAACCAGGTCTACGGTCATCTGTTCGCCGACATGGACGCGCTGCCGCTCGGCGACCGCAACATGCTCTGGCTGTCGTTCACCCGCCCCGAATGGCGGCACGGCATGGTGGAGTGGGAGCAGACCGTGCACCGGCTCGTCGCCCAGTACCGCCTGGCCATGGCCGACCACGTCGGCGAGCCCGCGTGGCGCGCGCTGATCGCGCGGCTGAGCGAGGCCTCGGCCGAGTTCGTCAGGGTCTGGGAGGAACGCGAGGTGCTGGGGCCCGAGAACCAGACCAAGCTGATCATGAACGCGAAGGTGGGGCTGCTCCGGCTGGAGAGCACCCACTACTGGCTGGGCCCGCGCCCCGGCTCGCGGCTCATCGTCTACACTCCCGCAGACGCCGAGTGCCGCGAGCGCCTGGAGAAGCTGGCGGCCGACCTCTGATGGACTCCCCCCGCACCACCACCACCACCACCGCCACCACCACCCCGCCGCCCCACATGCCCCGCCCGCCCCACATGCCCCGCCGACCCCACACGCCCTGCCCGCCCCACCCGCCCTGCCCGCCCCGCGCGACGGCGGGCCGCCCAAGCGGAGGCCGCACCATGCCCGAGCCCGCCATCCCGTTCCCGGCCGAGCTGATCGCGATGGTTCCCTACGCGGCCGGCCTTGGCATCACGGTCGACGAGGCCGCCCGGGAGCTGGTCCGCGGCAGCCTGCGCTGGTCGCCGGAGCGCTGCACCACCAACGGGGTCATGCACGGCGGAGCGATCATGTCGCTGGCCGACACCATCGGCGCCATCTGCGCGTTCCTCAACCTGCCCGCCGGGGCCGGAACCGCCACCGTGGACTCCGCGACGAACTTCTTCCGTGGTGTACGTGACGGGACGCTGCACGCGGCGGCCAGGCCGCTGCACACGGGCCGCTCGTTCATCGCTGTGCGGACCGACCTGACCGACGACGCCGGCCGGCTGGTCGGGCAGACCACCCAGACCCAGGCCGTCCTGGCGCCGCGGCCGTCCGGCTGAACCAGGTCACGGCGGCATCTGCGTGGAGGTCCACCGCGCGAATGTCTCGACCCGGTCCGGTGGCCATGCACCGTCGCACGGCATGGATCCGTCGCGGAGGTGTTTCAGTATGTCCGCGGCGTGCGCCTTGACGTCGTCGTACAGCCACAGGTCGAACACGAAGCTCATTGCCCGCCGATCCTGCTCGCGGAACAGCGGCTTGATGTGGGTGGCGAAGCTGACCGGCTGGCCGGCCTCGGGCAAGATCACTGGCGCCTGACCGGCGTCGGCTGCCGCGGTCTTCGGGGCCTGGGCGCCCGGCGGCCCGGCCGGCCCCCAGTCCCAGCGGGGCATCGGGGCCGACCTCAGCGGGCTCACCCGCGCCTCGCACACGGCATACGCGGCGAACGCCGCCTGGAACTCCGGATCGGCCGGCAGCCCGGCCTCCCGCGCCGCCGCGCCCAGCAGCGTGGCCCACCGGCCCTGCTGCTCATCGTTCAGGCCCTTCGGCAGGAGCTGGGCGATCAGGCTCGGGTACCCGGCCGGCTGGCCACCGCTGGAGGCCGGCCCGCCGAAGACCTCGGTCAGCCATGCGGCCATGCTGTCGGGCAGCTCGGCGGGCATCGGCGCGAACGCGGGAGCCAGAACGGGGTCGCCGGGCACGTATTTGCTGAAGAACAGGCGGGTCACCCGGGTGAGGGCCGGCCGGCCGCCGGCCCACTCGAACAGCGTCGGCTCGACGGCCGGGTCGGCCACCGGGTCCTTGAAGTCCACGTACCAGTGCATGCCGCTGCAGAAGGGCTTGTTCTGCGAGTGCCCGCACCGGCAGATCGCGTAGTGCTCATGAGAGGCTCCCCGGTTCCTGGTCACGTCGATCCCGTCGGCGTCGGTGAGGGCGATCCCGCCAATGACGCGGTACGGGCCGTCCAGGCTCACCTCGATCACGGGCTCGCGGGTGCCGCCCCAGTCCGTCTGGCCGCGCGCGGCCCTGGCGTCGACGGCAAAGCCCAGCGCGCCAGACGGGCAATTGCGCACGGTAGAGACGATGTCGTCCATGCGCGCGCCGCTGGGGGCCACGAACGGCTCCCGCCTGGCGCGGAACACGTTCGGCAGACGGTCGGAGCACAGGCCCGAGTGCTGACAGGTGCCCCGGTTATCCAGGACCGTCAGGGCCACGCCCGGGTAGCTGTCGAGCCGGTCGGGCACCCGCTTGGGGTCAATCGCGTCGCTGAAGCCGTTGCTGGCGTGGCTGCCGTCGCATAACGGCTTGATCTTGGAGCCGCCGCAGCGGCACAGGGCGACCTGGGGCGGAAGTGAGATGTCCCGGCCGAGATGGTCGCGCAGCCGGGCGTTCGTGACCAGGTAGGGCCCGTTGGCGGCGGTCTGGATGCCGGTCGTCAGGCCGTTCTGGAGCTGCCATAGCTCCGCCCGCCGGCTCGCCTGCTGCTGCGCCGGGGCGAGCCGGCAGGCCAGATCCTGAAGGGCCGCGGTGGCCTCGGCCAGCTCGGGCGCGTTGATGCCGGCCTGCCCGGCGCGGACCCGCAGCCCGGTGGCCGCCCGCGCCGCGTCCCACACCGGGTCGCCGGGGGACTGGTGTAATCCGTGGGCGGTCACCGCGCGGCCGGTGGCGTCGGCCAGGTCGGCCAGCCCCGCGGCCAGGTCCTGGTCGTGTTCCCCGGCGGCGGCGCGTTCCGCGGCGGCGTCGCGGGCTCTGCGGGCCAGGTCGCTGGCCCGGGCGAGCTGGGCGGCCACGACCTTGGGGTCAGGATCGGCGGGCATGGCGTGGGAGCGGCCAGCGGGCAGCTGGGCGGCCAGGGATTGTGCGATCTGCTGCAGCGCGGACATGACCGGCTCGAGCCGGCCGGCCAGCGGCGGTCCGCCGTCGGTGCCGGTCGACCCGCAGAACGAGGCCGCGGTTGCCAGCCGTTCGGTCAGCAGCGTCCACGCCGCCTCGCGGTGCGGCAGCAGGTAACCGATCTCGTAGAACAGCTCGAAGCTCGGGCCTGCCGTCTTCCCCTCGTGACCAGGGCCGGCCGGAAGCGTGGTGATCACGTCGGCGAGCGGCGGCAGCACCCCTACCATCAGCCGGACGGCCGCGTCGGCCAGGACCTTCAGCTGCGCGTCGGTCTCCTCGGTGTGCGCAAAATAACGCGTGAGGATCTGCAGCAGGATCTCCTGGCACACGTTGAAGAGGTCGACGACACGGGCCGTCAGCGGGTCGGTGATCAGCGGGACCTCGATGTCGCGCTGCGGCGGCCGGACGTTGGCCGCGATCACCGGGCGGACCGGGTCGAACCCGGGGTTGGCGTCGAGTCTGCGCAGATACTCGTCGAGGATGCGCACGAACTGCCCGAAGTGTGCCTTGCGCCAGTCTCCGCGCAGGCCCTCACCCTGGGCCAGGATGGTGGCGATTGCCTGCTTGGCGGAGGCCACGCTCGTGACGGCGACCAGATCGGCCCAGCCGAACTGTTCCGTCGTGGCCTGGGCCCGCGGCGGCCCGACGAACAGCCACTCCTCCCCGTACTTCTCGGCCAGGTGCGCGAAGCCGGCCTCGATCGACCGGTACAGGTGCCCCACCGTGGCGAAGTCCTGCGGCCGGGGAACGATGTCGGCCGTGTTCATCAGCGGCTCGGCCCGGCCGACGGCGGCTAAGCCCTCGGCGTCGTTCAGGTCCATGCCCTCCGGGCGTTCCAGGTACATGAAGTGGCGCAGCGCCTGCTCACCGAATGGCAGCAGCGCGAGCTGGACCCCCGGCGGGTAGTGGGCGGCGGGCTGCGGCAGGTTCGGCCGCTCCAGGTGGGGCGGGCCGCCTATCGCGGTCAATAAGTTCTGGACCAGCGCCAGGTGCAGCATCTCCTGGGCGGCCACGCGCAGGATCCGGCTGCGCCAGCGGGCCGCGGCGGCCGTTTCGTCGTGGGTCAGCCCCTCGTTGCTGGACCGCTTCAGCGAGAACGCCGCGAACAGGTACTGGCACATCACCCCGTGTTCTAACTCGGCCGCCTCGCCCAGCATGTAGATCAGCTCTTCCCGGTGCTCGATCACCAGGGGGGCTTCCGGTGCCGCCTTGCCGCAGCGCATCGCGATCACCTGGGCCAGGCGCCCGCGGTTGCTGGAAGGCTTGCGTTCCGGTGCCGGCAGCGAGGGCTTGCGGTCCGGTGGTGGCAGCGAGGGCTTGCGGTCCGGTGCTGGCAGCGCATCGGTCATGGCCGAGTCCTTCGTGCAGGCCTGGGGTCGCTCCCAGGACCGTCGGTGGCCACCAGCCGATGCCAGTCTGGCGCAGCTCGGGCCGCCGGGCCGGCGGGACTCGCCTGCCCGGCCAAGAATTACAGGATTACGCCGTCGCCGGGGCCGAGACCCCATCCCGGTCCTGCGCTTCGGCCCCTGTCCCGGCCCTCCTGCCCGGCCCGCTCCGGCTCCCGTTCCGGCCCGCTCCGGCTCCCGTCCCGGCCCGGCTCGGGCTCACCGGGTGGTGAAGGCGCCGCCGTTGACGTGGATGGTCTGGCCGGTGATGTGCCGGGCGCCCGGCGAGGCGAGGAAGTACGCCGTCTCGGCGAGGTCGTCCGGTCTGCCCGGCCGCTTGTCGTGGGTGGCCGCGATCAGCGTTTCCCGGCGCTGGCTGGTGAGCCGGTCGCGGAAGAAGTTGGTTCCGGCGATGTAGCCGGCCGAAATGACGTTCGCGGTGACGCCGCGCGCTCCGATCTCTGCGGACAGGTAGGCGTTCCACGAAGCCAGCGCGGCTTTGGCCGCGCCGTAAGAGCCGCCGCCTCGTTCGGCGCCGATCGTCCCGATGCTGATCACCGATCCGCCGGCGGCCAGCAGATCGCCGACCGCGTGCGTGGTGAGCACCGCGCTGATGAGGTTGGCGTCGAGGTTCGCGCGCCAGCTGGCCGCCAGCCCTTCCAGGCTCGCGCGACAGCCGTCGGCGCCGTCGCTCGCGCCGTCGGAGTCGAAGTCGGTGTTGCCGCCCGCGTTGTTGACCAGCACGTCGAGTGTGCCACTGAGCCCGGCGCGGAGCGACGCGACCTGCCGCGGGTCGGCACCGTCGCAGACGACGCCGTGCGCACCGAGCTCATCGGCGGCGCGCCGCAGGCGCTCGGCGTCGCGGCCGGTGATGACGACGGCGTCGCCGCCGGCGGCAAAGCGCGCGGCAATGGCCCGCCCGATGCCGCCGCTCGCCCCGGTAACCAGCACGTTCCGAGCCAACAGAAACTCCTCTCCCGGACGCGTCCGCGCCACCACGGTCCCTCAACGCCGTCCCTCGCCGGCTGGCTCTCGCCCCAGGCGTGTTCCTCGCCGGCTGGGTCGCCCCAGGCGTGTTCCTCGCCGGCACGGTCCGGCCGCGTTCCGCACCGCTGGCTGACAAGCGAGCTATGTTTAGGTCTAAACGTAGCTTACCGGGGGAGTGTGCCGACCGTGGCCGACGACGACGAGTACCCGTTCGGGCCCGTCCCCGCCTACCCCGCGGCGGATATCGCCACGGCGTGGCAGCGCGAGCGTCCCGGTGTGCCGGTGGACTCGATCGAGATCGTGACCCCGATCTGGCGGCTCGCGAAACTGCTGGCCGACGATCGCCGCCGGGTGCTGCACGCGTGCGGGGTCGACGGGGCGACGCTGGATCTGCTCAGCGTGCTGCGCCGCGCCGGGCCGCCCTACCGGCTCACCACGCGCGAGATCGCACAGCGCGCGCTGGTGACGGCCGGCGCGGTGTCGCAGCGCGTCGCCAGGGCCGAGCGCGAAGGGCTCGTGCGGAGGACCCCGGCAGGCGACCGCAGCCGTGCCGTGAACGTAACCCTGACGAGGGCAGGGCACGCGCTCGTGGAGCGAACCGTCGACCGAGTCCTCGGGCGCGAGGCGGAACTCGTGCGCGGCCTCGCCGCCGCCGAGCGAGCCGATCTCGCCGCGTTGCTTGACCGCCTGCTCAACTTCGTCGGTGCGCACGTCAGCGCCCGCGCCGATCCATCTGCGCGGCGAACAGGGGTTCCGCCGCGCTGGACAGCGCCCCCAGGCCACGCCTACCCTTGACTGTATGGTCAGTCAAGTCCGTTATCCTGCCGCCCCCATCGACCAGACCGCGCTCGCGCGCTCGCTCCAGCCCTTCGGCCAATCCGTGATGCTGCCACCGGCCGCGTACGTGGATCCGGCGGTGTTCGCCTGGGAGCAGAAGCACTTCTTCGACTCGGGCTGGGCCTGCGTCGGGTTCAGCTCGCAACTAGCCCAGCCGGGCGATCAGCGGGCCGAGTCCGTCGGCGCCGGCAGCGTGCTGCTGACCCGCGACGAAGACGGAGCGCTGCACGCCTTCGCCAACACCTGCCGCCATCGCGGCCACGAACTGCTGCCCTGCGGACAGAACGCGCAGAACAACTCCGTGATCTGCCCGTACCACTCCTGGACCTATTCGCTGTCCGGCGGCCTTCGGTTCGCCCAGGGGTTCAAGGGTCACGACGGCTTCGACCGGTCCGCCTGGGGCCTGGTCGAGCTGCCCGTCGCGGACTGGCACGGGCTGATCTTCGTCGACGGCTCCGGCCAGGCGCCGCCGCTCGCCGACGCACTCCGGGAGCTCGACGAGCTGGTCGCGCCGTATGAGCCCGAGCGGCTGGTCACCGCGGGACGGCACGAATATGACGCCGCGGCGAACTGGAAGATCCTCACCGAGAACTATCACGAGTGCTACCACTGCCCGATGATCCACCCCGAGCTGTGCCGGGTCAGCCCGCCCAAGAGCGGCGAGAACTACCCCGCGCAGGGCACGTGGGTCGGCGGCTGGATGGACCTGCGGGACGGCATGGACACGATGTCCCTGGACGGCACCAGCCTGGGGGTACCGCTGCGCCGCCTCGACGACAAGGGCCTGCGCACCGTGATCTATCTGAACATCTTCCCGAACGTGCTGCTGAGCCTGCATCCCGACTACGTGATGACGCACCGGCTGACGCCGATCGCCGTGGACCGGACCATGATCGAGTGCACCTGGGCCTTTGCGCCCGAGGCGCTGGACAAGCCGGGCTTCGACCCCGGCTACGCGGTCGAGTTCTGGGACATCACCAACCAGCAGGACTGGCACGCCTGCGAATCGGTCCAGCGCGGGCTCAGTTCCGAGCACGCCCGGCCCGGTCCGCTGTCGCCCGACGAGGACGCGGTGTACCAGTTCGTGACCATGGTCGGCCGCGGCTACCGTGGCGAGCCGGTCTGGAACCCCGGCGCGAAGGCCGCGGCGGCAAGCTAGTCGCAGGCCAGTTCTTCCCGGCTGGTTACGCGGGCCATTCAGCGGGCGGCATGAGGCGGTCCAGCATCGCGACGATCGTGTCGAGCTTTCCGCGAAAATCGGCGTCGAGCCTGCCGAGGGCCTCGCCAACGCTGCCGAGCCCCAGCTCGACGCGCGTGAGCCCCTCTTCGACGCGTGTGAGCTGCTCTTCGATGCGACTGAGCCGCTGAGTGTGGTTAGCCTGCGTGATGTGCAGCGCCTGGAGCAGATGATCTTGCGCATCCATGCGTTGTTTTGATGTCGGCAAGATCCCGGTCCATTATCGCCCGCAGGCCCTCGATGCTGTCGACGCGTGGGTCAGCGCCGCCAATTGCTGCCGGAGGTCCTCGAGTTCACTGCTCATGGTGTCCGGCAGTCTTTCGGCAGGGGGTGACACAACCCACTGCTCTTCGGGGTGCGGAAGAGACCGACGGATGGTGCTGTTGAGACTGGCGCACCTGCCTCCCACAGCTAAGGAATCAGTCACGTGACCGTGTATGACTTTCCCGTGAACACCCTGGCCGGCCAGCCTGGCTCGCTCGCCGATCTGTCCGGCAAGACGCTGCTCGTCGTGAACGTCGCCTCCAAGTGCGGGCTGACCCCGCAGTACGAGGGGCTGGAGCGGCTGCACGAGCGGTTCAGCGACCGCGGGTTCTCGGTGGTGGGCTTCCCGTGCAACCAGTTCGGCGGCCAGGAGCCGGGCACGGCCGACGAGATCGGCCAGTTCTGCTCGGCGACCTACGGCGTGACGTTTCCGATGTTCGAGAAGATCGAGGTGAACGGGCCGGGCCGGCACCCCATCTACACCGAGCTGACCGAGGTGCCCGACGCCGACGGCGAGGCCGGTGACATCCAGTGGAACTTCGAGAAGTTCCTCGTCGGCCCGGACGGTGCCGTGCTCGGGCGGTTCCGGCCGCGCACCGACCCGGAGGACCCGGCCCTGGTCTCGGCCATCGAGGACAGCCTGGCTGGCTAGCGGCCGTCTCGCAGATCGTGACACGCGGGCACCAGCAAGGACCCGCAGACGATCAGCGGCTGGTTGATCTTGGTGCGGGGCTGCGTTCCGTTATGTCGGTAGATTCCGAGCAGATGTGCGCGCCAGCTATCAAGATCATGGAAGGTCGCCGCTGATCGTCCGATCTGACCGGATCGCGCGCACCGTCTCCCGGCTCGCGGTGACGGACAGCA
>Ga0335074_10002740_pt1 | contig 23981 bp, 21 predicted proteins | sample Lox_Sample_23_FD_206715 | JGI IMG/M metagenome (GOLD analysis project Ga0335074, IMG submission 206715) | Soil microbial communities from Loxahatchee National Wildlife Refuge, Florida, United States - Lox_Sample_2.3 | ecosystem: Environmental > Terrestrial > Soil > Wetlands | place: USA... | reverse complement strand
ACACCGGCCAGCCGACCGAGCGCATCTTCGAGGACTCCAGGCACGACCACTGGTACACCGCCGTCGAGGCCAGGGAGTACGGCTTCGTCGACGCCATCGCCGAGACCTTCGCCCAGCTGATGCCGTCCAGGAAGCGGCCGTTCGGGCTGACCGCCAGCATGGCAGGGAGCGCGTCATGAGCAGCTACACGATCCCCAACGTGATCGCCGAGCACCCCCGGGGCGACCGGATCATGGACGTCTACTCGCATCTGCTCAGCGAGCGGATCGTCGTGCTCGGCACCGCGATCGACCCGGGCGTCGCCAACACGCTGACCGCGCAGCTGATCTATCTCGAGGCGCACAGCCCGGACCAGGAGATCAACCTGTACATCAACTGCGAGGGGGGCGACATCCCGTCGATGCTCGCCATCTACGACACGATGCAGTTCATCCAGGCCCCGGTGGCGACCTTCTGCATCGGCCAGGCGGTCGGCGCCGGGGCGGTCCTGCTCGCGGCCGGGGGGAAGGGGCGGCGGGCGATGCTGCCGCACGCCCGGGTGATCCTGCACCAGCCGGCCGTCAGCGGCCAGGGCGCGATCCCCGACCTGATCCTGGCGGCCGACGAAGTGGTCCGGCTCCGCGGCGAGTTCGAATCGGTGCTTTCCTCGCATACCGGGCAGTCGGTGGAGACGCTGCGGGCCGATACCGACCGGGACCGGATCTTCACCGCCCGGGCCGCGCTTGACTACGGCCTGGTCGACCAGATCCTGACCGACCGCACCTGAGGCGGCTCAGGCGGCCATGGCCAGGGCGACGGGAGGGCCCGGCACGCGATTGGGGGCCGGGCGGCCGGTGTCTCCGCCCGCTGCGCGGGAGATCGCGGCGCGGGCGCCGACCCGGACCCGGGAGAGGCGGCGCAGGTCTTCGGTCACCGCCAGCGTCAGGTCGGCCAGGGTGGTGTCGAGCGCGCCCGCGAGGGCGGCGATCATCTCGCTCGACGGCTCCTTGCGCCCGCGCTCGATCTCGGACAGGTACTGCGGTGAGATCCCGGCCCGCTCGGCGGTCTGCGCGAGCGTCTCGTCGCGGTCGGACCGCAGCGCCCGCAGGCGGCGGCCGAGCACCTCCCGCCAGAGCGGCTCCGGCGCCTGGTCCCACTGCGGGAAGATCCCGATGATCTCAGCCATGACTCCACTGTAAAGAGCCCCCGCGGGCGGCGAAAGCAGCGTTCACCGTGAGCGGAGGGGAGGGAGGCGGAGTCAGGGTCCGTTCGAGATGATGATTTTGATCTTCTGGCTACGCGGTCAGCGCAGTCGCCGTGGTCAGCAGGAGGTCGACCGTGATCGGCTTGGCCAGCAGCGCGTCCGGCTGGGCGGCGGCTTCGGCGGACGTCAGGATGGGCGCGTCCTGCGGGTAGGCGGTGACGATGACCACCGGCAGCGAAGGCGTCGTCTGCCTGAGCACCGCGGCGAACTCGAACCCCGACATCAGCGGCAGGTCGAGGTCGGTGATGACGAGATCCCAGGGCTGGGTGGCCGCCAGCGCGATGGCGGCAGTGGGGTCGGCGATGTGGGTGACATCGAACCGACCCCCCTTCGCCAACACGTGCGTGCAGAAGAGGGCGAATTCTGGGTCGTCCTCTACGAGGAGTACCCGCCCTCGTGAGGCGGGCGACGTCCCTGCGGGCTGGTGCGATGGTGGTGCATCCATGGACTGAGAGTCTGCCTGGTCAAAATGTCGACCTGGTGGCTTCTGCGGTGCGGGACGGTTGCCACGTTCACGCTCTTATCAGGATGGGCTGCCGGGCCGGTAGCGGTAGCCGAAGCCGCGGACGGCCTCGATCGACGGGCCCGCGTCGGCGTTCGGGCAAAGCTTGCGCCGCAGCCGCATCACGCTGTACTTCACCCGTTCCGGCCCGACCCCGAACGGGTCGCTCCAGGCCAGCTCGAGCAGCTTGACCGGGCTCAGCACCTGGCCCCTGTGCCGGATGAGCGCGGCAAGCAGCCGGTACTCGGTCGCCGTGAGCTCGACCGGATCGCCGTCGACGGCCACCTCGTGGGTGCTGAAGTTCACCCGGACGCTGCCGTCGTCGTAGACCTCGGCCGGGGCGGGCTCGGCCGCCTGCCGGCGCCGCAGCAGCACCTGCACCCGGGCGACGAACTCGGCGTTGCCGAACGGCTTGGTCAGGTAGTCGTCGGCGCCGCCGCGCAGGCCGCGCACCTTCTCCGACTCGGTGCCGTGCCCGGTGAGGATGAGGACGGGGACCTCGCTCAGGTCGCGGATGCGCTCGAGCACCGTCCAGCCGTCCATCTCCGGCAGCCCGATGTCGAGGACCACGAGGTCGGGCTGGTGGGCGTGGAAGACGCGCAGGCCCTCCCGCCCGGTGTTGGCCTCCACCACCTCGAACCCGCTCCGGTCGAGGACCGTCCTGATGCCGAGCGAGATGTCCGCGTCATCCTCGATGACCAGGACCTGGTCGGTCATCGCGCCCGCGCCGGCGACCGCACCGGGATGAACACGCTGAACTTGGTCCCCTCGTTGAGCACGCTCTCCACCTTCACGTCGCCGCCGTGCATCTCCACCAGCGCCTTCACTATCGACAGCCCGAGGCCGGTGCCCGGCAGGCCGGCGATCCGCGCGTTGGATCCCCGAACGAACGCGCCGAACAGCTTGGCCGCCTCGTCGGGCGGTATGCCGATCCCGGTGTCGGAGACGTCGATCCGCCAGTTTGATCGGACGTACCTGGTGACCACGAGCACGAGCCCGCCCGAGTTCGAGAACTTGACCGCGTTGCTGATGAGGTTGTCGAGGACCTGGAGCAGCCGCCGGGGGTCGGCGGAGGTCGGCGGGCCTTCGCCCGCGTCCAGGTGGATCGTGACGCCGACCTTGGCCGCGAGCGGCTGGGCGTTCCTGACCGCCTCGGCCGCCAGGGCCGAGATCGAGCAGTCGGTCAGCTCGAGCGGCAGCCCGCCGGCCTCGAGCCGGTTGAGCATCAGCAGGTCATCGATCAGGGTGAACAGCCGGTCGGCGTTCCGCTCGATGATCTCGAGGAAGCGGATGCCATCGGCCGACAGCCCCTCGGCCTCGCCCCGCAGCAACTCACTGAATGAGACGATCGAGGTCAGCGGCGTGCGCAGCTCGTGGGAGACGACCGCGATGAACTGCGCGCGCTTCTCGTCCAGCGGCGGGTGCCCGGCGCTCGGCTGCGACCCGTCATCCTGCGGCTGGCCGCCCCGCGACCGGCCCAGTTCAGACCTGGCCCGCGGCACTCCACCCATAACTCTCTGTTTCCCCATGTTCACACTTAGTCAAAACTATTCCGATAACGCGCTGCAACTGACCTGCACCTTAAAGACAAACCCGCTGGCCACTGGGGTGGCAGAGGGTTATGTGCATGGCTATCACTGAACCCCACGGTTACACCGAGCGCGGTCAAGTGCGTGGGCACGCGGACATTCCCAACATTCCCAAGCAGACCGTCGGCCACCCGGCGGAAAAGGCGGAGCCATCGGCGCGGACCGCGCGGCCGACGGTCTCCGTCGTCATCCCGACGCTCAACGAGGCGCGCAATCTTGATCACGTCTTCGCCGCTCTCCCGGACGGCCTGCACGAGGTCATCCTGGTGGACGGGCACTCGGTGGACGGCACGCCGGACGTCGCCCGGCGGCTGCGCCCCGACGTCCGGGTGGTGAACCAGACCAGGACGGGCAAGGGGAACGCGCTCGCGTGCGGCTTCGCCGCCGCGACGGGCGACATTATTGTCATGATCGACGCCGACGGGTCGACCGACCCGGCCGAGATCCCGCGGTTCGTGGAGGCGCTGACCTCTGGCGCGGACTTCGCCAAGGGCTCGCGGTTCGCCCCCGGCGCGGGCAGCACCGACATCACCCCGCTGCGCAAGCTCGGCAACAAGTTGCTTGGACTGGCCGTGAACATCATGTACGGCACCCGCTACTCCGACCTTTGCTACGGATACAACGCATTCTGGGCCAGGCACGCGCCCGCCTTCGGGCTGCAGGCGGAATCGCCCGGGCAGCGGAAGGTCTGGGGCGACGGGTTCGAGATCGAGACCGTGCTCAACCTCCGGGCGTCCGCCGCCGGGCTGGCGATCAAGGAGGTGCCGAGCTTCGAGCACGCCCGGATCCACGGCGAGAGCAACCTGCGCACCCTGCGCGACGGCCAGCGCGTGCTCCGCACCATCCTGACCGAGTGGCGGCGGGCATGACCGCGGCGAGGCCGGCCAATCCGGCCGATGCGGCCGATCCGGCCGGCGGGACCGGCCCGAGCGTGTCGGTGGTCATCGCCGCCTACTCGTCCGGGCGCTGGACCACGCTGCGCGACGCGGTCGCCTCGGTGGGCGCCCAGGACCGCCCGGCGCTCGAGACCATCGTGGTCATCGACCACAACCCGGAGCTGCTCGCCCGGGCCGAGCGCGAGCTGACCGACGCCGTGGTCGTGCCCAACGCCGGCCGGCGCGGCGCGTCCGGCGCGCGGAACTCCGGCGTGGACCGGTCCCGGGGCGAGGTCGTCGCCTTCCTCGACGACGACGCGTACGCGACCCCGGAGTGGCTGGCGACCATGATCGTGCACTTCGCCGACCCGGCGGTGGCGGGCGTGGGCGGCCGGGTGGACCCGCTGTGGGCCACCGCGCGGCCGAGCTGGTTCCCGGGCGAGTTCGACTGGACCGTGGGCGCGTCCTACTCCGGCATGCCGGAGTCGACCGCCCAGGTGCGCAACGTCTGGAGCAACAACATGGCGCTGCGCCGGGCCGCGTTCGACGAGGCGGGCGGATTCCGCGAGGACTTCAGCAAGCTCGGCGCCGCCTCCCGGCCCGAGGACACCGAGCTCTGCCTGCGCGTGACCAGCGGGAGCTGGCTGTACGAGCCGACCAGCGCGGTTGGCCACTGGGTGCCCGCGCAGCGCGCCACCCTCCGCTACTTCCTCCGCCGGTGCTACGACGAGGGCAAGGGCAAGGCCCAGATCGCCATCATGGACGGCACCGCCAACAGCACGTCGGCCGAGCGCTGGTACACGCTGCGGGTGCTGCCCGGCGCCGTCGGGCGCGGGCTGCGCGAGGCGGCGGCGGGCGACCGGTCGGGCGTGCTGCGCAGCGCCGCGATCATCGGCGGCTTCGGGATGGCCGCGGCCGGGTTCGCCGTCGGCTGCCTGTCGGCGGCGGCGTCCCGGCCAGCGGCGTCACCCGCGCCGACCGCGGAGCTGGCGGTGACGCTATGAGCTTCCAGCCGGTGAAGGTCTGCGAAGTAGAGCTGAGCGAGCCGGTCGGCGCCATCACCGCGCCCGGCCACGAGTCCGCCCTGGTGCTCGCCCGCTGGTACAGCGAGCCGCTCGCGGTCGTGGACATCCCGCTGCGCGACGGCACGGCCGACGCCGGCCAGGTGGCCCTGGCGCTCTGGCGGTCCGTCGGACGGCAGGTCAAAGACTCCGCCACCGCGGCCCCGGCCGCCGACGGCCCGCGGGCGCTCCGCGACGACGGGCTTCGGCTGCCGTCGCCGTCGCCGTACCTGACCGGCCGGGCGGCCACGCTGCTGAACGCCCCGCCCGCCAGCGTGATCATCTGCACCAGGGACCGCACCGAGCGGCTGGGCGGCTGCCTGGCGGCCGTGCTCCGCCAGGAGTACCCGGACTTCGAGGTCATCGTGGTGGACAACGCCCCCGCCGACGAGGCGGTGGCCGACCTGGTGGCCGGCCTCAACGCGGCCGGGACCAACGGCGTTCCGCTGCGGCACGTCGTCGAGCGCCGGCCCGGGTTGTCCTGGGCCCGCAACACCGGGCTGCGCGCCGCCTCCGGGCAGATCGTCGCCTACCTGGACGACGATGAGCACCCGGACCGGCACTGGCTGGCCGAGCTCGCGCGCGGGTTCACCCTCGGCCACGGGGTCGTCGGGGTCAGCGGGCTGGTGCTGCCGGCCGTGCTCGACACGCCCGCGCAGCGGCTGTACGAGCAGTTCGGCGGGCACAGCAAGGGCCGCGGGCTGTCCGCCGAGGTCTTCGACGTCGCCTCCCACGCACGGCAGCACCCGCTGTACCCGCTGCCCGCGTTCGGCGTCGGCGCGTCGATGGCGTTCGACCGGGAGGCGCTGCTGCGGATCGGCGGGTTCGACGTGGCGCTCGGCGCGGGCACACCCGCCCGGGCGGGCGAGGACACCGCGGCCATCTGCGATCTGATGCTCGCCGGGGGCACGTTCGTGTACTGGCCGGGGGCGGTCATGTGGCACGAGCACCGCCGGGAGTTCGCCGAGGTCGAGCGCCAGCTCGACGGCTACGGGTCCGGCCTCACCGCCTTCTACGCCCGGGCGGTCCTGCGCGACCCGCGCCGCCTGCTCACGCTGGCCCGGCTGGCCCCCCGCGCGGTCCGCGACCTGCGCGGCAAGGACTCGGTCCGGACGGCCACGATGGCGGACGACTACCCGGCCGGGCTGCGCCGGGCGTCGGTCCGGGGGATGCTCAGCGGCCCGCTCAGGTACCTGCGCAGCCGTCGGGCGCAGACCCGGGTCGCCGCCCGCGCCGTCCGGTCCGGAGTCGCCGCGGCGGCGTGAGCTGCTGGCTGGCCAGCACGGCCGAGCCCATCGGGTCACTTATTGCATCTATCAATTTACTATCAGTCGCTAAATGGTCATTGTTATCGCGACCAAGTGGTCAATGGGGGGCAGATGAGCGGGCGGCACAGGTCGGCTGTGAGAAACCTCGCCTGCCTCGCTGCGGCCGGACTCGCCCTGGGCGGCTGCGGCACGCTGACGAGCGGCGCGCCCTCGGGAGGAGCCGGCGGCCCGGCCTCGGGCGGCCATGACGCCAGGGCTTCGCCGTCCGCTTCCTCGACCCGTCCGGCCGCCGCTTCTGTGGCGGCCGTCGGAAGCCCGATGTGGCAGCTGAAGTGGCAGACCGACTTTCCCGAATCGGCGCCGCTCGGCTCGTTCTCCGGGTGCGACAATTACGACCGCACGCCCGCCGCGTTCTGCAGCGGCCTGCCCGCGAGCCTGAAGTCCCAGTGGTGGGCATACCCGACCGGATGGCCGGACACCGCCACCGAGGGGCACCTGCGGCTCGGCGGCTACTACGATCCCGCCCGCACGATCTCGATCAGCGACGGCCAGATGCATATCAGGATGTTCCGCGGCGCCGACCCGATCCATTCGGCCACCGTGGTGCCCAAGGCCGGGATCGGGCTGATGTACGGGAAGTACGTGGAACGGTTCCGGGTGTCCGATCCCGAGTCAAGCACCGGCTATAAGAGCTCGCATCTGCTCTGGCCGACCACCGAGCCGCTCACATACGAGGTCGATTACCCCGAGGGCGAGTGGGACAGCGGCTTCTGCGTGCACGTGCACAGCGTTTCCGAGGGCAACGCCACCAAGAACGTCTGCCCGGCCACCGGCGCGACGTTCGCGACCTGGACCACGACCGAGGTCGAGTGGTGGCCGGGGAATCTGGCGTTCTACCTGAATGGCACCGAGCTCTACCACCTGACCGGAAAATGGGTGCCTGACCAGCCCATGTCGTGGATCATCCAGAACGAGACCGCCCTCAACGGCGAGATAGCACCGGAGAACTCCTCCGCCCAGCTGAACATCTCCTATGTCGCCGTCTACACGTACGCGGGAAAGAAGAGCTGACGACCGCGTTTCTGCGCGCTCAGCCCAACGTCACCCGGTAGATCACGACATCGGCGTTGCGGTACACGACCCGCCAGGCCGAGTCCGCCGCGACGGCGTTCGCGAGGTGGTCGTACCCGGTCGGATAGCCGAAATAGCCGGCGTAGTTGTCCATGCTCTTGCTGAACACGACGTAGGCGCTGGGATGGCCGAGCGAATCGATCCACTGCACCACGTCGCCCAGGTTGGCCTCGTTCAGCCAGGAAGCCCCGGTCTGCGGGTCGGCGGGCATCACCTGGAAGTCGTAGTCGGCGTAGTTGGCGGCCTCGAGCCCGGGGAAGTTGTCCGCCGGGAGCACCAGCAGCGAGCCCGGCGGGGCATGGTCGTAAATCCACAGGCTCGCGGCGAGCTCCGACGGTGTGAAGGCGTACACCGCGGCCGGCCCGTACAGGCCCTGCAGACCCGCCGCCAGTGCCACAGTGCAGGCCACGGCGCTGGCCAGCGGACGCAGCGCGCCGCGGAGCTCGGCGATCAGCTCGGCGATCAGCAGCGCGCACCACGGCGCCGAGAACAGGAAGACGCGGTAGATCGCCTCCCCTCCGTAGCTCTGCACCCCCAGGACCGCGAAGGGGCTGAACGCGAGAACCGCCGGGATCGCCACCCGGCCGAGCGACCGCCACCGGAGCGCGATGGCAGCGGCCGCGCCCAGCCACATCAAGGCGGCGAGCACGTGGACGATCTCTCCCGTCCGCAACTCCGCCGCCTTGTGCACGATGCCCTGCGAGCCGGCCGCGTTCTCGAATACGTCGCCACCGCTGAAGACCCCGCCGAACTGCGAGGAGATCAGGCCGTAGCGCGGTGCAAGGAAGCCGCCGGCGATAACCGCGAGCAGCGCCAGCGTGAGCCAGCCGCCCCACACCACGCGAAGCAGCACCAGCGCCGCGATCCCGAGCAGCGCCATATACGGCGTGAGCTGGTGCGCGGCGACGATGGCGAAGAAGATCACGGCCACTAGCGCCAGCGCCAGCCAGCGCATCGCGGTGCTGGCGTCGGCCGCCGCCGGCCGTCCGCGCAGCAGGAACGCCCATGTCCTGTTGACCACCCGCCAGCGGCCGGGCGCCGGGGACGCGGCGAGCAGCCAGCGGATGACAATCGCCGTGATGCCCAGCCAGAGCAGGAAGCCGAACGCCTGCGGGGACAGGTAGTCCTGGCCAACCCAGGCGATCAGCCCCTCGTAAAGCAGCACCGCCAGGTAGGGGAGCCGCCGGTCTCCGGTCAGCAGCCGGAAAATGCCGAGCAGCAGCAGCGCATCGGCCAGTTCGAACGCGACCGGCCCCCACGCCGCGAACGACAGCGGCCCTGCGTTGCCGAGCGCGCTGATCGAGGCGACGGTGGTGAACAGGGCCGGCCACTCCTGGTAGATGTTCGAGGTGTCGGTCACCCGGTGGTAGTGGCCGAACGCCTGCGCGACGCCGACGTGCTTGTAGACCCATGCGTATTCGGGCGTGCCGCCGTAGAGCAGCGGCACGGTGGTGTGAATGGCGACGATCAAGGCGATGAGGAACGCCCCGAGCAGCCAGGTTCTCGGCCGGGTGCGGCTGAGTTCCGCCAGCATGCCCGCGAGCAGCACCGCCAGTCCCGCGAAGAACCAGCCGTTGGCGCTCGCGAGCACCCCGTAAGGCCCGATCGCCTGCCGCTGGGTCTGGCTCACCCCGAACGCCCAGGCGCCGATGCCGACCAGCAGAAGTCCCGGCTGGAGAACCAGGACTCCTCTTATGGGCGCCCCGCGCCTCATAGGCGCCCCGCGCCTTACTGGCGCCCCGCGCAACACGAACGCCCTCCACACACCAGACGGGCGGCGCACGAGGTCACGCCGATCACCGCGAACGCGTAAAGCGCGGGCGGATGCCAGGCCGTCAGCCAGATCATGGCCGCGCTGACGATGGCGGTCACGGCCAGGCTGAGTACCAGCGTGAGCCCGGCCTGGACGAGTCCCTCGCCGCTGTCCACCCAGCACATCACGGCCGCGCCGACGGGCACGCAGGCCAGCAGGAAGGCCCCGGCCAGATTCGGGCCGCGCCCGGGCACGGCGAGCAGCACCACGGCCGCGGCGCTGGCGGCGATCCCGGCCCACGCGGTCAGCCCGGTGCGCGTCCGCGGCTGCCGCAGGGCCAGCGAACGCACGCTCATCGGACGCGTCGCGCGGGCACGCCGACATACAACGCGCCGGGGTCGCAGTCCTTGGTCACCAGCGCGCCTGCCCCGATGACGGTCCCCTCGCCGATCTTCACCCCCGGCATGATCATCGCGCGGGTCCCGATCCAGCAGCGGTCCCCGATGTGCACCTCGCCGTAGGTGGCCTGCCGCGACACCTCGCCGTCGGGGCTGATCTCATGATTGGAGGTCAAGATCATCACCTGCGAGCCGAACATGCAGTTGTGGCCGATGACGATGCGACCGTGTCCCTCGAACCAGCACTCCGCGTTTATCGAACAGCCTGGGCCGAGGCTGACATGCTCGGACTCGAAGTTGCAGCGCGCAAGACCCCAGATCGCCGCGCCGAGCTGGACGCCGCCAAGGCGCAGCAGCGCCCGCCGGACAGGGGTGGGGAACAGCGTCGAGGTGGCCGGTTGGCCGCGCAGCAGCCACCGGAGCGTCTGGCGCGCGTCGTCCGTCAGCGAGTTGAACCCCGTCCGCACCGGGTGCTCGACGATGCTGGCGGGCATCGGTCGCGCCCCGGGCAGACTTGTTTCGATGCTCATTTTGATGCCCTCCCGAACTCGGCTCGTCGAATGTGCCGCACGGTGAACGGCGCCACCGCCGCCGCGAGTACTGCCTGGGTGCCCAGGTAGGCCCAGCCGACGGCGGTCAGCCCCAGCTTCGGCAGCAGCGCCAGCGCCCCCGCCAGCAGCAGGATCCCGGCGCAGGCCTGAAAGCCGGCCAGCAGCCAGACCCGCTGGTCGAGCCAGACAAGCGTCCCGTAGACGACCACCACGGCGGTGAACGGCGCGCTCAGCCCGATCAGCCGCAGCAGCGGCACGCCTTCCGCGACGTACTGGGCGCCGACCAGCTCCATGAGCGGGCGGGCGCCCGCCACGCAGACGATCACGGCCGCGGCCACGACCCCGGACCACAGCAGCAGGCTGCGCCGCAGCAGGGTGCCCCGATGCCCGTGCGATCCGGCCGCCTCGACCACGAACGAAGCCGAGACGTTCCACAGCACCAGGGCGATGCCGGACGCGATCAGCCACGGCAGGGTCAGGTAGGCAGCCGCCGCGGGGCCCAGCCGCCACACCACGATCAGCGGCATGACCTGGACCGACGCGATGGCGCAGATGTTTCCCGAGTACTCAGCAGCCACGAAGGAGAGCAGGCGGCGACGGCCTGGCAGGGTGCCGGGAACGCTGCCGTGGGCTGGCAGCGCCCGGCCGAAGAGCAGCGAGTTCACGATCACGGCGGCGACCAGCATCGGCAGCACGGTGGACCAGACCGCGCCCATCGCGGTCACGAACAACACCGGGAGCAGCGCGATCCTGGCGATCACGGTGGTGATGTTCTCCAGCGCTACCCACGGCGCCAGCCGCAACGCGGTGAGCACCGAATCCTCGAGCGCGAAAACGGCGGCTACCGGGACCGCGAACGTGAACCCGGCATACTGCACCCAGCCCCCGATCAGGACATGGCGGCCAAGTCCGCTCACGCAGTACACCAGGCCGGCCACCAGGGACAGGAACACGACGACCAGGTATATGCGCGCCACCATTCTGGTGCCCAGTTTGCCCGCGGCGGGCAGCAGCCGGACGATGACGTTGGTCAGGTTGAGCTGGGCGATCATGGCCAGCAGGGTCAGCGCCGCGATCGCGGCCGACGCCCGCCCCACGATGGCGGGCGGGCGAAGATGCGCCGCGACCGCCCAGAACACCAGGCCGAGCCCGTTGGCCCCGATGGTCGCGCTCATCAGCGCGATGGCGTTCACCGTGAGACCTTTGGGAACCCGCGGCAGCCTGATCGCGCGTGACGTCGTCATCGCCGCTACAGCGAGCGCACCCGGCGTGCGCGCAGGTAAGCGAGCGGCCCGGCAGTCATGCCACGGAGCTCGGTGCGGGCCAGGCTCGGCGGGTAGTCGTCGGCCCGGTTGACGGACTTGTCGGACGATTGCGCGCGCAGCGACCTGAGCCAGGCGGGCACGATCGCCGCCAGCCCGAGCACGTGCCATGGGTTCCGGAGCGCCACCGCCGTCAGCATCGCGGTGAAGCCAACCCCGTAGTCGTGTATCTGCCGGTCAAGCTCGGCCATCGTCGTGCGGTGCTGATGCTCGATGATCGCGGTGGGCTCGTACCCGATCTGGTGCCCGGCCGCGAGCAGTTCCACGAGCAGGGCGAGATCCTCGCCGCTATGCGTCGGACGCCCGGGCCCTAGCGCCTCGTCGAACCCGCCCGAAGCCTGCAGCACAGCGGTGCGGAACGCCATGTTGGCGCCGATGCCGAACTCGCCCGTCCGGTACAGCGAGCGGACCTGCCCCTGGCCGCCCTGCTCGTCGCAACGTCGCACCAGGAACCGTCCCGCACGCGAGAAAGTTAGCGGTGCGTAACCCCGGTCCGGCCCGCTGCCCGACTGCTCGAAGAGGATCTGCGCCTGGGTCTCGAGCTCAAGTGGCACCACCAGCCCGGTGACAGCGGAGATGTGCGGCTGGCGCGCGAAGCGACTGCCCAGCGCCGACAGCCAGCCGGGATGAGCCTGAACGTCGTCGTCGGTGAAGGCGATGATCTCGCCAGTCGCGACGGACGCGCCCCGGTTGCGCGCTGCCGAGGCCCCTGGCCGCGACTCCCGCACCACGCGCACTCCCTCGATATCGGCGAGCGGGGCGTCGGCGGGCCGGTTGTCGACGACGATCACCTCGTAGTCAGGGTGATCGAGTTCCGCCAGGCTCTTGAGGCAGCGGCGCAGCTCAGCCGGGCGCGCGAAGTTGGTGGGGACGACGACGCTCGCCCGGGCGAGCGTCGTCGGCGGCCGAGGGGTCGCCTGCGGGCCCCCGTCCCACCGGTCGCCGAGCTGACGCCGCACCTCGCGCTCTAGTTCGGCGGCCGAGATTACCTGGGTGCGCAGGGCAATCTCCATGGAGCCGAGGGGACGCCCGGCCTGGCACACCAAGATCCACGCGGCCGTGTAGGGCGGCTGCGCGGCCCGCTCGCAGTCGAGGTCCGCCAGCGGCCCGGCGACATCGATCACGGCGACACGCACAGGAGCGGTCGAGTTCAGCAAGGGACGCCGTTCCGCATGGTCTTTGTCCGCATGGTCCTTGTGAGTCCCCCCGGCTCGGGCGCCGCTGCGTGCGCCAGCGTCGCATCCAACGCCAATTACTTTCAGTAATCACACAAATACCCTCAGCGTCCAACGATCATGCGCACCAGTATCAACGGGCGCTCGGGCGGACGGCGCATCCGCTCCCGATCCCGGCCTGCCGCCCCGCACGGTCAGCACGATCCGGTCCCCGTCCGCCTTCCGGCGCACCAGAGATCCTGCGAACGGCACTGCACATGGCTCGGCAGGGCGGCTCGGACGAGATATCCGTCTCCGGGCACTTAGGGACCGCACAGAGCGGCGAAGGGGGGCAATTCGTGGCCGAAGTCAGCTAGATCAACCTCCGCTGCGAATGACTTCCAGACGAACGGGTACTGACTTCATCACACAAAGTAGCACATTATATTCGGAGAGTAAGAGATGTTTCATGATCGTCACCGCGTGAGCGAGACCGGGATGTCATGCAGGCCATGATCGTGCCGCACCTCCACTCCGGGGATGCACCCCAGGCCAGGCGGATTGCCGGGATGAGGCGATGAAGATGCCCGGCCCAATGCGCGTCGCCGTCATCGACGTCGCCGACCCGCTAAGCGATCTCGACTGCGCGCGTACCGCGGAGTCGCCCTACGCCGGCGCATTCATCCTCGCCTGTCGCTCCGGCTGCCCACTGGGCATTGTCCAGATGCCCCTCCATGGCACGCGAATCACCGCCGCCGAGCTCGAGCATGAGCTGCGTCGCCAACTAGGCGAAGCATGGTCCCGCGAGTCCCGCCACCCCCACGGCAGCACGGCGAAACTCGCCCGTGCGAGCGTCGTAGTTCCCAGCATTTTCGCGCGCCCGGCCCAGCTGCAGCGCTGCATCAAACGCCTCGCGGAGCTCGACCACCCCAACTACGAGGTCATCGTCGTCGATAACCGCCCCGGCAACGCGCCGCCAGCGGATATCGAAGGAGCGCGCGTGGTGCGCGAACCGCACCCGGGGATCTCGGCGGCCCGCAACCGCGGCATAGCGACCGCGACCGGCGAGATCATCGCCTTCACTGACGACGACGTCGCGGTCGATCGCCGCTGGCTCAGAGTGCTCAGCGAACGGTTCGCGCGCCAGCCTGATGTCGCCGCGATCACTGGCTTGGTGGTGCCGGGGGAGCTCGAGACGCCCGCGCAGGTCTTGTTCGAGCAGTCCGGCAATAGCCCTGACCGCGTCTTCGTTCCGCTGACGTTCAAGCGCATCGGCCGCTTCCAAGTGCTCCGCCACACGCCCGAGGAGGGAGGCGATCGGGTTCACTCGCTGTATGCCATCGGTGAGTTCGGGCTCGGCTCGAACATGGCGTTCCGCACGTCGGTGCTGCGGGCGGTTGGCGGCTTCGACGAGGCGCTCGGCACCGGGACTCCGGCGCGCGGCGGCGAGGACCTGGCCATGTTCCTCGAGCTGCTCGCGGGCGGGTACCAGCTCGCTTACGAGCCAGCGGCGATCACCTTCCATTCCCATCGCGACTCACGAGCCCAACTCGAGGACCAGATCTACGGCTATGGCGTTGGCTTCACCGCGATGCTCACAGCGGTCGCGATGCGTAACCCGCGGCACCTGGTCGGGCTTGCAGCGGCGCTCGCACCGTGGCTGCGGTCACTGCGCGATCCCTCCTCCGCCAAGCAGTCTCACCGGACGGAGGACTTCCCGAGCGGACTGGCGCGAGCAGAGCTGCGGGGTATGCTCGCCGGGCCGTTCGAATACCTGCGCTCACGCCAGGTCCAGCGGCAGTGGTCACGATGAGGCGGCGACATCGTCGATTCGTTGCTGCCTGGCCACGGCACCCCGTGTCCGCTCACGAATGAAGGCTGCCTGCCCTCTCATGGCGCTCGCGTTAACGGACTCGCCGCGCTTGTCATACCGTCTGGCTCGTCGCTCCCATGACTTGGCATCACGCTCGGTGCGGCGAACCTGGCTGCTAGCCGAACGCGGGCCACTCAGGCGAGACCAGACCAGGCAAAGGAAGATGAAACCTACGACGCCCGCTCCTATAGCGACCACGCCCATGATGGCGCGAACCACGATTCGAGACACGATGATCACTCCCCTTGTCGAATCAAGACCTCGGTTGCCTAGAGACCTCTGACCTCTAGAGGCTCTGAATTTCCCCCGGCCCCACCGTTCCCCTGAATTCCGCGGCGCTGGGTCGTCAATGCGGATCACACGCCCGTGATTGCCCGCCACTACGGCCCAGGCGGGCACGGACTTGGTCACCACCGAAAGCGCCCCGATACGTGCGCAGCCTGCCTCGAAGTCGACACTCTCCCCGACGTGCGTTACCCGCGCGATCTACCTTGTTCACGATCGTGACGCCCTGGCGCAGGTGACAGTCGACGCCGGGCGTGCAGCGCGGGCTGAGCACGAGTCCCCCCGGTTCGGGCAGCGCCGCGGGGCGCATTCGCACCGCCCGGCAACGCTAATTACTCTTAGCAGTTTCCCTACTACCCTTGGTCGACGAAATCATGCACCAAAACTCAACAGGATCACTCAGCAGGAAGCACTCGGGCCTCGTCTCCGGCCGGCCCGCCCGCGGCGGGGCCCGGCGCGGGGCCCCGGCGCGGGCCCGGCGCGCGGATATCCTGCTCCCATGTCTGACGGAACGGCCGGCGTCGCCGACGATCTCGCGCCCGACGGCGTGCTGCGGGCGGCCATCAACCTCGGCAACCCGGTGCTCGCCCAGGGAACGCCGGCGGCGCCCGCGGGCGTCACGGTCGACATCGCGCGCGCGATCGGCGGCCGGCTCGGCCTCCCGGTCGAGCTCGCCTGCTTCGACGCGGCGCGCGACTCGCTGGCGGCGGTGACGGCCGGGCAGGCGGGCATCTGCTTCCTGGGGATCGAGCCCGCCCGCGCGGGCCAGATCGCCTTCACCGCGCCCTACGTCCTGATCGAGGGTGTTTACGCGGTATCGGAGCGGTCGCCGCTCATCACCGTGGCGGACGTGGACCGCCCGGGGGTGCGCATCGGGGTGAAGCGCGGCTCCGCCTACGACCTGTTCCTGACCCGGACGCTGCGGCACGCCGCCGTGGTGCGGGGGTCGGAGGGAACCACGGAGTTCCTGGCCGGGAACCTGGAGGCGGCGGCCGGGGTCCGCGAGCCGATGACCGAGTTCGTGGCCTCGCGCCCGGGGTTCCGGCTCGTCGAGGGGCGCTTCATGCAGATCAGGCAGGCGGTGGGCACGGCCGCGTCGCGGCGTCCAGAGACCGTCTCGTTCCTGCACGCCCTGGTCGAGGAGCTGAAGTCAACCGGCTTCGTCGCCGAGTCCCTTCGCCGGTCCGGCCAGACCGCGCCCGTCGCCCCGCCCGGCTAGCCAGCTAGGCTGCGGCAATGCCCGACCCCAGCCCCAACCCCATCCCCAACCCCGGCGCCACCGACGCCGACGCCGACGCCGAGGCCGACTCCGACACGCACACCGACACCGCCGTCCGCCGCGATCCGAACTGCCCGTTCTGCGCGATTGTGGCGGGAGACGCCCCGGCCGAGCGGATTCTGGAGACCGAGAACCTGGTCGCGTTCCTTGACGTCCGGCCGCTGTTCCGCGGGCACACCCTGCTGATCCCCAAGACGCACCTCAGGCTGCTGTCGGACCTGCCCGCCGCGCTCGCGGCGGAGTTCCTCACCACGACGCAGCGGCTGGAGCGGGCGGTGGAGGACGGGCTGGCCGCGGCGGGCTCGATGATCCTGGTCAACAACGTGGTCAGCCAGTCGGTGCCGCACCTGCACCTGCACGTCATCCCGCGCAACCCGAAGGACGGCCTGCGGTTCTGGCTCGGGCCGCGGCAGCGGTACGACGCCGAGCACCCGGCCGCCGAGTACGCCGCGAGGATCCGCGCCGCGCTCTCCGGCTAGCCCGAAGTTACGGGGCCGCCGAGCGCGATTCGCGTGCCTGACCAGGCACGCGAGCCTCGCGGCGGCCTTGCATTGTAGCCAGGAAATATCGGCGTGTCGGCCGGGATGCCCGACCTTACGCTGCTAGGCTTCGAGCATGATGGACCAGCCGACCGCGATGCACGTGGCCAGGATCCGCAGCGCCCACACCGGGAAGGACGGGCAGCGCCGCGAGTACGAGTCGCGGCTGCTGCGCCGCACCTACCGCGACGGGGACAAGGTCCGCCACGAGACCATCGCGAACATGTCGAAGATGCCGCCCGGCGTGGTCGACGCGGTCGAGGCCGCCCTCAAGGGCGAGGCCCTCGTCCCCGCGGGCGAGGCGGCGGTCGCGGTCGCGAGGTCGGTGCCGCACGGCCACGTCGCGGCGGCCTGGGCGATGGCCCGCAAGCTCGGGCTGCCCGCGCTGCTCGGCCCGGCCGGGCGGGACCGCGACCTTGCGCTGGCGCTGATCGTGTCGCGCGCGGTGCGCCCGGGCTCGAAGCTGTCCACCCTGGCCTGGTGGGGCGATGTCACGCTCGGCGCCGACCTCGGCGTCGAGCACGCGACGACCGACGAGGCCTACGCGGCGATGGACTGGCTGCAGGCCCGGCAGGAGATCATCGAGAAGAAGCTCGCCCGCCGGCACCTCGCGCCGGAGGCGAACCCGTCGAGGATGGCGCTGTTCGACCTGTCGTCCTCGTGGCTGGAGGGCTCGCACTGCCCGCTGGGGATGCGCGGCTACTCCCGCGACGGCAAGAAGGGCAAGGCGCAGATCGAGTACGGGCTGCTCACCGACCCCGAGGGCCGGCCCGTCGCGATCCGGGTGCTGGCGGGGAACGCCGGCGACCCGGCCGCGTTCGCCGAGATCGCCGGCGTCGTGAAGAACGCCTTCGGGCTGAAGCGGATGGTCATGGTCGGGGACCGCGGCATGATCACCTCCGCCCGCATCCGGGCCCTGAGGGAACTCGACGGCGACTACGGGTGGATCACCGCGCTGCGCGCCCCCGCGATCAGGAAGCTGATGGCCGACGACGGCCCCCTGCAGCTGTCCCTGTTCGACGAGCAGGACCTCGCCGAGATCACCTCCGATGATTTCCCCGGCGAGCGGCTGATCGCCTGCCGCAACCCCGCCCTCGCCGAGGAACGGGCCCGCAAGCGCGAAGACCTCCTGGCGGCCACCGAGAAGCTCCTCGCCCCGATCGTTTCCCGGGTCAACGCCGGCAAGCTCGCCGGCGCCGCCGCGATCGGCGCCAGAATCGGCGAGGTCCTCGGCAAGTACAAGATGCGCAAGCACTTCCGCGTCGCCGTCACCGATCACAGCCTGACGGTCGAGCGGGACCAGGCCGGCATCGACGCCGAGGCCCGGCTCGACGGGATCTACGTCATCCGCACCCCGCTGCCGGCCGCCGAGCTCGACGCCGCCGGCACCGTCACGGCCTACAAGAACCTCAAATACGTCGAGCGCGACTTCCGCACCATCAAAGCCGACGACCTCGACCTGCGCCCCGTCTTCCACCGCCTCGAGAAGCGCGTCAAGGGGCACGTGCTGATCTGCATGCTCGCCGCCTACCTCACCTGGCACCTGCGCCAGGCCTGGGCGCCCCTGACCTACACCGACGAGGAACCCCCCGAGCCCGCCGACCCCGTCTCGCCCGCCCGGCGCTCGGCATCCGCCGAGGCCAAGGCCCGCCGCCAGCACGACGAGCACGGCCGCCCCTACCTCAGCTACCAGGGCCTGCTCGCCCACCTGGCCACCCTGACCCGCAACGAGCTCCGCTTCGCCGGCACCCCCGCCGCCGTCCCCGTCCTGACCGACCCCACCAGCCGGCAGCAAGAAGCATTCGACCTCATCGGAGCACCCATCCCGCTCACCCTGAAGAAGTAGCCAGAAACCGCCGACAGGCCCGGCGCGAAAGCGCAGGCCAGCGGCGGTCTCGGCATCTTAAGGCCCAGTAACTTCGGGCTAGCGGGATCGGCCAGCTCGGCCGCCCGGTCAGTGCACGGGGCCGAGCGTGACCGTGAGCAGGGCCGGGCTGCCGCTTGAGACCGGTCCCGCCTGGTTGACGCCGCCATCGGGGGTCACGTCATCGTAGGGGAAGGCGTAGCCAAGGCCGCCGGCGGTGACGGCGTGCACGATCCGCGCGTAATGGTTGGTGACCGGGCTCGCGTAGTAGTCGGCCGGGTTCTCGCCGTCGGGCTGGTCGGCGTCGATCAGCAGGGTGCCGCGGTTGAAGGCGGCGGCCAGCCGGGGGATGATCGCGAGCGCCTCGCCGCTCGCGCCGGCGGTGCTGAACGGCCCGGTCGCGCAGCTGAGGATGTCGGCGGTGACGGGCGGGGCGAAGGCGCCCGCGCCGGGAAAGGTGAGCAGGCCGTCGCTGACCTGTCCGGTCACCGTGCCGTAGGACGCCTGGGTGTCGACCGTCAGCGTCGCCGACTCGTACAGCTGCCAGACCTGGCTCACGTAGTCATCGAAGTAGCCGGACAGGAACGAGGGGTCGAGCACCGCGCCGTTGGCGGGGCTGAGCGCGCGGAGGTTCCGCCCGCCGCCGGTGACGATCAGGTCGGTCCAGGCGTTCCCGTCGACGGCGGCCTGGGCGGTGAGCCCGGCGCAGATCGCGTCCAGCCCGCCGGACGGGAGGCCCGCCACGCTCTGCGCGTTCCCCGAGGCGTCGGTCAGGGTCAGCCCGATCGGGATGCACGCGAAATCGACGTAGGAGATGTTGGCGAACAGCTCGGCGTCGTTGTAGGTGAACTCGCAGAAGTCCCACTGGAGGTCGATGTTCGGATCGGACGGGTTGGTCACGGACGGCTCGACCAGCCCGGGACCGGGGTTGAGCAGGAAGGTCAGCGGCGTCCCGACGGAGAACCACAGCCGCGCCCCGGCCAGCCGCGGGACGGTGATCGTGACCGGGGCGCCGCCGGACGGGTTGAGCGCGATGGCGCAGTCGACCGCGAGCGGGCTGCCTGCGGCCGACGGGGACGCCGGGTAGTACGGCGTCTGCCCGTCGGCCTCGAGCAGCATCAGCGCGCCGTTGTTGTCGAGCGCCTGCCCGGTCACGAACGCGTAGACCGTGTCGGAGAGCGTGTTGTTCTGCAGGCTGAACGAGACCGACGCGGCCGTCTGCGCGGCCGTCTGCGCGGCCGTCTGCGCGGCCGTCTGCGCGGCCGTCTGCGCGGCCGTCTGCGCGGCCGTCTGCGCGGCCGTCTGCGCGGCTGCGAGGCGGAGGGCCGGCCGCTGATCCGCCTCCCGGCGCGCGAGCACGGTGCCAAGCACCGGCGCGGTGACGGCGGCGGCCGATCCTGCGAGCATCGTCCGGCGGGACATCTTCATCGCGTTCATCGCGGAGGCTCCTCTCGATCGGGCGGGGTCAGTACGCGCCGAGCGCGTCCATGAACGCGTCCGGCGTCTGCACGATGCTGCTGCAGGTCGGCTCGGCGAAGCTCGCGGCGCCGCCGGCGCACTCCTGGTCGCGGCCGGCCGACCACATCGACAGCCACGCGAGGTGCTTGCCGGCGGCGAACGCGACCAGCTGCTGGGCGTTGGCCACGGTGAAGATCTCGTCGCTGGTGTCGTTCACGCCGATCATCGGGGTGACCGCGACCTTGGACCAGGCGGCCGCGTCGCTGATGCCGAGCGCGCTCGCCACCTGGGCGTCGGTCGCGGTGGCGGCGTCGATCGCGAACGTGCCCATCTGGCCGCCCGGGTCCGGCGCGGCGCCGTCGCCGTAGTCCATCGCCATCACGTTCACGGCCGAGATGTCGACGCCGGCCTGCACCGCGCCGGTCAGCACCGCGTCCTCGTCGGCGGGCAGGCCGGACGGCAGCACCGGCAGCGTGAACGACACCTGCAGGCCGGGGTCCTTCGCCTGCAGCGCCGCCAGCGCCCGGTCCCGCAGCGCGTTGGCGGCGGTGTCGTCCACCGCCGCCCCCTCGATGTCGAAGTCGATCTTGTTGACGTCGTAGCTGGAGATGACGTCCTGATAGGCGGCCTCGAGCTGGGACAGGCTGGTGCAGGTCTGGGCGAGCTCGCTGCCGTCCTCGCCGCCGAACGAGATCCGCACGTCGCCGCCGATCGCCCGCAGCGCGGCGATCTGCGACGCGACCGGGTCGGCGCCGATCGCGGTCACGCCGCCCCACTCGAGCGTGCAGCCGCCGCTGCCGCCGGACACGACGAACGCCAGGTTGAACTGCTTCACCCCGGTCGCCTCGGCCGTCGAGACCAGGTTGAAGGGCGGGAACAGGCTCGTGTCGACGTACGGGGCGAATCCGGCCGCGCCGGCCGACGGCGCGCCCGACGAAGTGCTCGGCGACGGCGTGGCCGACGGTGACGCGGAGGCCGACGACGACGGCGCGGCCGAGGATGCCGAGGGCGACGGCGCAGCCGTCGGCGTCGACGACGCGCTCGGCGACGGGGTCGCGCTGGCGGTGGCGGACGAGCTCGGCGCGGCCCCGCCCTGGCACGGCGCGCCGTTAACGGTGCAGTCGGCGGGCTGGCCGGCCGTGCCGGAGGACTCCGCCTCGAAGCCGACCGTGGCCGTGCCGCCGGGCGCGATGGTGGCATCCCAGCTGTCGTTCGTCACCGTCACCTGGCCCGTCTTGTTCGTGTAGGACCCGTCCCACAGGGAGGTGATGGCCGTCCCGGCCGGCAGGGTGAACGAAAGCGTCCACCCGGTGACCGGCGCGCTGCCGCCGTTGGTGATCGTGTACTGGCCGGAGTAGCCCGTGCCCCAGTTGGCCCCGGCCTGGTAGCTGGCCTCCAGCGGGGTCGCGGAGTCGGCGTCGGTGCGGAGCGACAGCGCGCTCGCGTGCGGCAGGGCGACGACGACCGCGGCCGTCACGGCGGCGGCGGCCAGCGGGGCGATCCACAGCAGGGCGCGGCCGCGGGCCGACCGCCTGCGTGAACGGGAACGGGAGGGTGACATCGAGGGGCCTTTCCGGTCGAGGGCTACCGGAAAGTCACGCTAACGACGGCTTCGGCCGCCGCCGGGCTGGTTAAGGAGCGCTTAAGGGCCGGCTCAGCGACTGATAAGCCGGCCGACCCGGCCACCCCGGCTACCCCGGCCACCCCGGCCACCCCGGCTACCCCGGCCACCCCGGCGGGCCTGCGCCGCGCCGGTTCGCAGCCACAGCTGGATCTGGGCGCCGCCGAGCGACGACCGGTCGATCTTCAGCCCGCCTCCGGTCGACTCGGCCACCCGGCGGGCGATGTCGAGGCCGAGGCCGGTGGAGCCGCCGCCGCTGCTGCCGCGGCGCAGGGCGGAATCCGGATCGCCGATTCCGGGCCCGGCGTCGGCGAAGAAGATGAGCACCACGCCATCGCCGGAATGCAGGGTCACCGCGAAACCGGTGCCCTCGCCGGTGTGCTGGAACACGTTGCCGATCAGCGCGTCGGCGGCGGTCGCGAGATCAGAGCGCGGGACCGGCACCCTGGCCGGCTGGTCGGCGCCGGTCAGGTGGCAGGCGCGCCCCTGGTCCTCGGCCAGCGCCGACCAGAAGCCCATCCGGTCGGTGAGCACCTCGGCCGCGTCGCACCCGGCCGGCTCCTCCGGCGCGGGCCGCCGGGCGGCCCTGATGATCAGGTCGATCTCGTGCTCGAGGCGGCTGACCGCGAGCCTGGTCTCGTCGGCGGCGTGGCCGGGGCCGAGCCCGGCCGCGTTCATCCGCAGCGCCGTCAGCGGGGTGCGCAGCCGGTGCGGCAGGTCCGCCGCCATCACCCGCTCGGCCGTGATCAGCCGGGTCAGCCGCTCGGCCATCACGTTGAAGGCGTGCCCCGCGGCCAGCAGCTCCGGCGGCCCGGCGGGCTGGCTGCGCGCGGTCAGATCGCCGTTGCCGAGGGCGGCCGCCGCGTCCGCCAGGGCCCGGGCGGGCCCGGTGATCCTGGTCGCCAGCCGGTCGGCGACCAGGACCGATACCCCGATCAGGGCGACCGCCACCGCCCCCATCACCGCCCACGACGCGGCGACGCCGCTGGAGACCTCGGCTGCGGGCAGGTAGACCTCGGTCACCGCGAGCCTGCCGGCGCCGAGCGCCACCGGCTGCAGTACCACGTAGCCCCCGGGAGCAGGCGCCGTGAACGACTCGGCCGCGGTCACGGCCGCGCGCAGGTCGGCCTCGCTGGCGTGCTGCGGGCCGCCGACCAGGGTTCCGCCGCTCAGCCGGTCGGCGGGCTGCGGGCCGGCCAGGTAGACCGCGAGCTGACCCGCCTCGCCCGCCTGGGTGCTGGCGATGGCGCGCTCGAGCGTCGCCCGGCTGGTGGTGACCGCGAGCACCGGCTCGATGGCCGCGCCCGCCAGCTGCGCGGACGTGAACGCGCGGTCGCGCGCGACGTCGCGCACGATGACCGCGAGCGGGATCAGGAAGGCGATCGCGACCATCGAGGTCACGGCGGCCGAGACGAGCGCGAGCGTCCTTCTCATCGGCCGGCCCCCGCTCCCGCGCTCACCGCGGCCCCCCCGCTCACCGCGGCGGGTCGAGCATCACGCCGATGCCCCGCACCGTGCGCAGGTATCGCGGCCGGGCGGCGGTCTCGCCGAGCTTGCGCCGCAGCCATGAGACGTGCACGTCGATGGTCTGGTCGTCGCCGTAGGACTGGTGCCAGACCTCGGTCAGCAGCTCCCGCCGGGAGACCACCACCCCGGGCCGGGCCGCCAGGTAGGCCAGCAGGTCGAACTCGCGGCGGGAGAGCTCGACCGGCGTTCCGTCGAGCAGGGCCTCCCGCCTGGCCAGGTCGATCCTGAGCCCGCCGACGCTGACGACCGGGGCCGCGCTGCCCGCCCCGGCCCGCCGCAGCTGGGCCGAGATCCGGGCCGCCAGGTGCTCGCAGGAGAACGGCTTCACCAGGTAGTCGTCGGCCCCTGCGTTGAGCAGCCGGATGATCTCCGCTTCCTCGTGCCGCGCGGTGGCGATGATGACCGGCGTCGTGGTCACCGCCCGCATCATCTTCAGCGCCTGCTGGCCGTCGAGGTCGGGGAGGCCGAGATCGAGCACGATGACCTCCGGCGAATGCTGGCTGACCTCCCTGATCCCGTCCAGCGCGGTGCCGACCGTCCGCACCGCGTGCGCCCGCTCGGCGAGGTCCGCCGCGATCGCCGACCGGACAAACGGGTCATCCTCGATAATGAGCACACGGGCCATGAGCGGAACGCTATGCACTGGAAGCCCGGCATGCGGCATTATTGCCGACATGACGCGGGCCCT
>Ga0335074_10002739_pt1 | contig 23982 bp, 23 predicted proteins | sample Lox_Sample_23_FD_206715 | JGI IMG/M metagenome (GOLD analysis project Ga0335074, IMG submission 206715) | Soil microbial communities from Loxahatchee National Wildlife Refuge, Florida, United States - Lox_Sample_2.3 | ecosystem: Environmental > Terrestrial > Soil > Wetlands | place: USA... | reverse complement strand
TGGCGTTGCACGCGACTCGGTTGATACCGTTATCTGCACCCATCTTCATCTCGATCACGTGGGCTGGAACACCGTCCTCGAAAATGGCCGCTGGGTCCCGACTTTCCCCAAGGCCAAGTATCTGATGGTCGGTCGCGAATGGGACCATTGGAACAAATATGAGGGCAGCGCCGATTTCAAGAATCCGATCGACGATTCCGTCCGTCCAGTCATCGACGCCGGCCTTGCCGAACTGGTCGAACCGGGTCATCGCATCACCGGCGAGGTCTGGCTTGAAGCGACTCCCGGCCATACGCCTGGTCATACCAGCGTGCGTATCGGCTCGAAAGGCGAGAACGCTGTCATCACCGGCGATATGATTCATCATCCGATTCAGATTGCGCATCCCGAATGGATTTGCGAGTTCGACAACGATCCCAAAATGGCCAGTGAGACTCGTCAGAGCTTCGTCAAGCGCTACGCCGATCAGCCGGTCCGCGTCCTCGGCACCCATTTCGCCGGACCGACCGCCGGCCATATCGTCCGCCGCAACGGCGGCTTCGCCTTTGAAGCTTAACTGGATGATGAAGGGCGGCGCACCCGCCGCCCTCTGATTGTCTGGAATAACTTCACAACGTGGCTCGGACTATGAAGCTCAGAACAGACCATATGGCACGGTCGTTAGTACCTTCTAGCTCATCTCTACCGGCCAAAGGCCTCGCTCGCATCCTGATTGTAGTGGCACTTGCAGGAAGCTTACTGAGTCTCTCAGTCCACGTGTTGACTTTGTTCGGGTATTATTCGGAGTTCCTGTTTCATTTAGAGGCTCGCCTGTTCATTGTTCTTTTCGCGCTTGTAATCTTCACGGTTAGCGCCCAAGAACGCCTCCGTTCCGAGTTTTCAACTGCCGAAAAGATGAGTTTTGGGTTTGGCAGCAAAATCTTCTGGAGGATACTAGCATCAGCGCCAAAATGGCTGCGCTGGGCCTCAGCGACGCTTTTCCTCTACGCTGTACTTTCATTTGCAGTATTTGCGGTTGTAACCTCACAAGCACAGTTTGGCGGTCAACTAAACTTTCTGCGCTTGCTAAGTGCCTATTTCGCCGCATTTTTCTTGGGCGCGGCGACGCTCTTAGCAGCGTACGTTCGAAGCAATGGGCCCCTCAAACGCAGCGAACTTTAAGCGCGCATGCGCCGTCTCCAACTCATTAACTGTTACACAGCTTTCGCTTACCGAGGTTTCCGTAACATCGGAAACAGCGGCGGCGAGCTGCCTATTTGGATCGTGCCGGTAATTTCGAAGCCATGACGAATATAGAGTGATAAATTTCTGGGATTGGAAGATTCGAGATAGGCCAGCGCATGATTCCGATCACACGGCTGCAGCGCATGCTGCATCAACACGGAACCATACCCGCGCCATCGATTAGCCGGGTCCACTCCGATTAGCGGCAAATACCAATGCGGTTCTTGCGGATGATAGCTGCCCATCTGCTTAAAGACTGCAACCACCTCTGCCCGCTGCTCTTCGGCAACGTCATTTCTGATTAATGACCTTAATTCATCTTTCTCCGCATGAACTTCCGGCGGAAGCCACAGCGCGGCTCCCGCGTACCCGTCGACATAGTAGGCACTTCCGGCAGCGAACGCCTTACCCGCAGCCGCCCTCACCAGGGCCGGCATATGAACTAGATACTGATGGGGGTCTCGCCACAACCAGCGCACCAGTGGATCCGTAGTGAAGGCAACCGTGATCACGTCCACGACCGCCGCTTCATCCGCCTTGGTGGCCGCCCTAATCGTCGCAGTCGTCATATGCTTTGACTCCCGAACAGCTATGGCTGCGGCCAATACACAAACTCCAGTTTCAGCCCATCGGGATCAGTGAAGTAGACTGCATAATAGCCCGGAAAGTACGGATATTCGGCAGGCGCATCAAGAATCTGCGCGCCCATCTTCTCGAGCCTCTCATGCACCTCGTCCACGTCGGTCCGGCATTCCACTGCGAATGCAATATGATTAAGTCCGGGCGCATTTCGGTCATGCGTTTTATCCGCTGATTCGCCCTTGGCCGGGCGCATCGTCACCGAACCGGCTGGACTCACCCAGGCCAGCAACCTCGTTTTCATCGCGGTCTGAGTCGATTCCGGTACCTCTTGCCTGGTATAGCCGGCGAGACCGAGCACCTCGTCGTAAAACTTTGCCGAACGCTCCAGATCGCTGACCGTCAGCGCCAGATGATTAATCCCACCCCGTGCCATCGTTTCCTCCCTAAATGCGCTTAATCGTATATCTCGGCGGAAATCTTCGTATCAGAAGCCAAGATCGCTGAGGCCCGGATGGTTGTCCGGACGCCGTCCGAGCGGCCAATGATACTTGCGATCCGCCTCTTTAATTGGAAGATCGTTGATTGAGGCGATCCTCAATCGCATCATCCCGTTCTCATCGAACTCCCAATTTTCATTGCCGTAAGCGCGGAACCAGTTTCCCGAGTCGTCGTGGAATTCATATGCAAAACGCACTGCAATGCGGTTCCCTTCGGATGCCCACAGCTCTTTAATCAGGCGGTAGTCCAGTTCCTTCGCCCATTTGCGCTTAAGGAATTCGACTATCTCTTGTCGTCCATTTAAGAATTCCGCGCGATTTCTCCAGCGCGAATCCGGACTATATGCGGCAGCCATCTTCTCCCGCTCATGCGAGTTCCAGGCATCTTCGATCAATCGAACCTTTAGAACCGCCGTCTCGCGCGTATACGGCGGCACCGGCAGCCGCCTATCTGCTGTTAAGTCAGCAGTCATCTTCAATCTCCTATTTTATATTTGAACATGAAAAAAACTTCGGTGTCGACTAGTGCCCTGCCCTTCTCGCCTCTTAGCCTCTGCGAACCCCCCGCTGAACAGGACTTTGCCGGTTTCAAAGGGCATCAAATCAAAGGCGCCCATTTTCGTTGATGCCGGCGGTAAAGGACCGGCGTCAGCGAGTGATCGCCAACTTCTGTCGTCTTGCGGGCGATCTGTCGTAATTGCGCGAGTCCTTCACTGGAGGTGGCGTCGCAGAATGCAAGCACATCGCGGGCAGGAACCGTGACCGTCACCCTATCGCCCACGAAGCTGGTCAATTCATGGTCCCAGAGCCTATCGATCAGCAGCAGGCTTGCTTCAAAATTTCCATCGAGAAAGGTGGCGAATACCGCTCCACATCGCTCGACCCTCAGGTTGGTACGCGCAAACTTAGCGAGGTTGCGTACTCCACACTCGTGAAGTTCTGGTTCTTCAATTCCAGAGACGTCAAGGTCACGACTTTGAATGTAACGGAAACCTTTCTCTCGCTCTATTACGTAAGCGACCAACAGCCCGTTATTGAGGTTTCGCAGCACTGGTTGCTCGTTTCTCTCGACGACCAAGCCGGGAGGGTATCTTGAGGCAAGCGAGGGCTTTAGATATGCGAATGTTTTCTCGCGAAGATCATCAGGTAAGAGCACGTTCTGCTGGCCATCTGCCGCTACTCCACCGCCTGATGACGTTACTTGACTTCCTCACTTATGGCCACAGTACCCGTTCTTCGTTTGCTGCTCACAGCGGACAGGTGCTTTAAACGTTCTTTCAATAGCCACCGAGAACATCCCGCGGTAGCAATTGTCTTCTATTTCCGCATCAAGCAACCGACTCTCAGAAGCTCTATGCTCCCGACCTGCTGCTTTATCGGAGCGTAATGTCAGACTGAAGATGGTAAGCGAGCGCGTCCACTAACTGAGACATACCGCCGTCAGACTGGACGCGCTGAATGGTAGGGCGATCGGAAAAATCTACCAGACGTGAACGGGCATGAGTGCGTCATCAACCTCGGCAACTGTCACTGGATAGCCGCCAGCTAACTCGTTCGCCAGATCATTTGCTTCTACACTCTTTTGGGTAAATTCTGCACCGTTCTTATTCCCATTGCGCGCGTCATCTGCGTCTCTTTGGGACGCCTGTTCGAGCGCATCGACGATCTGCGGCGTTGTCATATACTGCGGATAGGTCTCAATCGCGTACGCTCGCTGGATTCCCACTGATCCACCATAGGCAATCCCACTCGTCACCGCCGCCATCGCTATTCCTGCAATTACACCAGTCAGTCGTTTGAGCCACATGCTTCTACTCCTTCAGTTTCTCTAATTTGCGTGACTAATGGAGCAGAAATCATGCCCTCCCCTTGCTATCGCCCGTTAGGCAAGCCGCCCGCACTTCGATTACTCGGAAAATGCGGCATAACCTTGGTGATAAATCGCTCCAACGAACCACGCGACGCCGCCTGTGGCAAATTACCCCAGGCGAATGACAACACCAGGTAGTTGCAGCCGCTTTCTTCAAAGAAGCGTCCAACCAAATCCGTTACTTCGTTGTGAGTTCCAGCGATAGCCACTTCGTGCCTTTGCGCCAATTCCAGATCGGGGGTGAAGCCGTGCGTCGGCGTCGTATAAAAGTCTCGCCACAGCTTCGTGATATTATCGTAGTAAGCGCGATAGGCTGGCTTCGCGATCGTTTCGACCTCCCGCTCATCCGCTGCCACATAGATATGCCTGATCGCTCCCCGGCGTGGCTCTTCAATTTGGGGATTTAAATCGTTCGCTCCGCCTTTGTGTTTCGCCAATTCCTCCCGATATTGCTCTGTGGACCGCCGCAGCATCGCGTTGGTCCCATTGCCCACCACGTTCATTCCGTGCGCTGCCGCAAATGCCACACTCTCCGGCGTCGCCGCACCATACCAAATTGGCGGATTGGGCTTTTGATACGGCTCCAGCTCAACCGGCACGCCATCATAGCGATAGTAATTCCCGCGGTGGTTCAGCCGCCTATTTCGCAGTCCTGCGACGATGACTTCGAGCGCTTCCTCAAACATCTCGCGCGATTCCATGAATGGCACACGATAGTACGCCAGCTCAAACGGAGAGACGCCGCGTCCAACGCCCACTTCGAGCCGTCCGCCGCTCATCTGATCTATCATGCAGATTTCCTGCACCAGCCTGAGCGGCGTATACAACGGCAACAGATAGACCAGCGGCCCGACGTGAAGCCGCTTCGTCCGTTGCGCCAGCGCCGCGAGAAACACGCCCGGCGACGGCGCCATTCCGAGCGGGGTCGCGTGATGTTCCGCTACGTGATAGCAGAAAAAGCCTGCACGGTCCGCGTCCTCACCCAACTCGAACCGTCCTTGATAAATTCGGTCGAGCGGCGCGTCGCGGCGCTCCAGATGGTCAAATATTCCGAAGGCGATTGGAACCATGTGCTAGCCTCCTGAACTGGATTTGCCGATACGCGCTATCTCTGCGCCATTGCCGACTAAGCTTCTACAGCTTATTCGCTCTCACGATCGGCCGCTCAACCGGCTTTTTTCAGTTCAGTCTGCGGCCCCTTTGGTTCGAGATCAAATCCACCCTCCTCATTCCGATGACCATAGATATCTTCAACATAGTATTCGGACTGATGTGTTGCAGGCCGCCCGCCATAACCATATTCGAACATCCAACCCGACGGATTCCGCATATAGAATGAGTACATATGATCATTGGAATGCTTCCCGGTATTGATCGTCACCGGAACCTTGCTCCGGCGTACCAGGTCGTACGTCATTCCGACATCATCGAAATTATCCACTTCCACCATAATATGGTTGATCCGCCGCGGCTCAGGTCCGATCCCGAACGCCACCGTATGGTCGCGCTCGTTGCAATGCATAAACACTGGCGCAACGGTTCGCTTGCCCATCCGAATCTTGTATTCGACGCCGCCACGCATCCCTAACGCGGTGAAAAACTTCCTAGCCGCCTCGACGTCGCGTTCCCGGATTATGCAATGACCGAGGCCGCCGCTGCCGGTCTTGAACCGTCCGTGCATCCGCCGCCCCGGATAAAATGGCTTGCTGAACTGCACCTCTGGTCCATGAAAAATTTCGATCGGATTGCCGTCGGGATCACTGGTTTTCAGCACCTCCAGCACCCGCCGCTCCGATGCCTCGTCGTCTGACCCCACGCGGTACTCGATTCCAGCCGCCGCCAGTTGCCGCTGCATCTCCCCGAACTCGTCAGGGCCAGCCACGCGGAACCCCAGGTACTCCAGGTCATCGCTTCCGTTATCCTGCAGCACGAGCCGATGGTGCCAGTAATCCATCCGCAGGTAGACGCGATCGCGATCGCCTTCGTCCGCCAACTCCATTCCAAGGATCTGAGTGGCGAATTCCTTCCATTCGTCGAGCTTTTTTACCCCGAGCCCCATGTAACCCATCTCAGTTACCTGGACCATATCTCTCCCTCCGCGATTCCTTTCCGATGCGTGTTTGCGATCCTTGAGGCCAAGGCAAACACAGTCACCGCTCGAATTGCAACCCGAATGAAATCTGATGTAGGGCGTCTAGCTATAAGCGCAGCAGCGATCTTAGCCCGATTGGCGCACAGGCGGGTGCGATTCGACCTTCGATCTCAAGCCCGATTGACTACTAACCTTCACTCCCCAACAATCTGTAAGGAGCGACTTATGGCAACTGCTGGCGCACCTTCCGTTCGTAAGCCCAGGGAGCAACCCCTCCCGATTCGCATTTCCCATTGGTGCAATGCACTGTTCATCATTTTGATGGCTGGAAGTGGCCTCCAAATCCTTCGCGCCTATCCCAATATGGGCCCTCGCGGCGAGCTGTACGCTTGGTATCCCTTCCAGAACATGTCGCCCCCTGAATGGCTCTGCATCGGCGGATGGCTCGGAGGCGGACGCCACTGGCACTTCGCCATCGCCTGGTTCTTCGTCATCAACGGGCTCATCTATCTCACTTACTTCTTCACGAGCGGCGAATGGCGCCGTCGCATGTTTCTCCCGTGGCGCGACGTTGGCGGCGCGATCGCCCAGTTTCTGTACTATGTCCATCTGCGCCGTACGCCCCCCGACGCCGGCTTCTACAATGGGCTTCAGCGCCTTGCTTATACTTCGGTAATCATTTTCGGGTTGGTGATGGTACTGTCGGGATTAGCTATCTATAAGCCTGTGCAGCTTCATTTTCTGACTAGTCTATTTGGCGGCTACGACATTGCTCGCTTCGTCCATCTTAGCGGCCTCACGCTCATAGTAATGTTCCTGATGGCTCACCTTGTCCTGGTCATCAGTCATCCCCACGAAATCGTCAAGATGATTACGGGAGGAGTGCGTGGCTAGTATCGTCACCCGCCGCCGCTTCGTCATCAGTGCCGCGTCTGCTTCGCTACTCGCCGGATGCAACAGCCATCCGGTCAACCGCTTCCTCAATCTGATGCTGCAATGGAATAAGCATTTCGAAGGTTTCCTCTATTCTCCCGATCGTCTTGCGCCTGAGCTTCCAGCCTCCGCTCAAACCCCAGAGGATGCCTTCCCTGCCTATTTTATTTCCGACGATACGCCGGACGTACCGGATAACTGGGCGCTAAACGTCGGCGGCATGGTCGCCAAGCCCGCCACTTTAACTCTCGATCAACTGCGTGCGCTGCCCTCTGCGTCGATGCGCGTGCGCCATCATTGCGTCGAGGGATGGTCTGCTGTCGCGCAATGGACCGGCGTACGCATCAGCGAAGTCGCTAAACTGGTAAATCCCGGTCCAAGCGTTAAATATGTGGAATTTCGCTCCTTTGATTCCAACTACTGGTCATCATGGGATCTTGGCAGTGCGATGCATCCCCAAACATTGCTCGCCTACGGTATGAACGGGCACAACCTCACTGACGATCACGGCGCACCGGTCCGTGTCTATTCCGCAGTGAAGCTCGGCTACAAGATGGTCAAATACCTGACGGCAGTGAACTTTCTAGATGCTCCCACCGGTGGCTATTGGGAAAACCAGGGTTATGACTGGTTCGGCGGCGTTTAATCGTCGATTGCAGTCCAGTTAACCCTTTGGCAATCCCAGCACCCGCTCGCCGATTATATTGTGCTGAATCTCACTCGTCCCACCTGCGATCGTCAAGGCGCGCGCGGCCAGGGTCTTGTATAGCCATTTGCCGCGGTCATAAGCATAGGGCGCTTCGTATTCGATCTGGCTATACGGTCCGAGCAATTCCGTCGCGAACTTGGTAATCCTCAAGTTTAGTTCGCTGGTCCAAAGCTTTCCGACCGACCCTTCCGGTCCCGGCGGCAAACCCTTTAGCCGTCGCGTCAGTTGCCGCAGATTCGAGCAGCGCAGCGCCATCGCATCGCACGCGAATCCTCCGATCTTCTGCCGCACACTCGAATCATTCCATGCGCTGCCGCCATTCCGCGTCAGTTGTTTCGCCAGCCTCGCCAGATCATTGACGACGCTCATCATATCACGGCCCGCGCTAATTCCGCTGCGCTCAAACATCAGAGTAGTCACCGCGACTTGCCAACCTTTGTTCTTCTCGCCAATGAGATTCTTCTTCGGAACTTTCACGTCCTCAAAGAAAACCTCATTGAAACCTTTGTCGCCGGTAATCTGCACCAGCGGACGCACCGTCACGCCCGGACTATGCATATCCACAAGGATATAGCTAATTCCCTTGTGCTTCGGCGCCTCAGGATCAGTCCGTACCAGCAAGATACACCAGTCAGCGTGATGCGCTCCCGAGGTCCATACTTTTTGCCCGTTGACGACGAAGTAATCACCTTCCTCGACCGCCCGCGTCTGCAGCGATGCCACGTCCGAACCTGCACCCGGCTCTGAATATCCCTGGCACCAGATCTCCTCTGCCGACAGTATTTTCGGCACGTACCGCTTCTTCTGTTCCTCGGTCCCCCAATGCATCAGCGTCGGTCCGACCAGCATGATTCCAAGGCCGTTCACGAGGCTGGGCGCATTCGACCGTGTCAATTCTTCGTTATAGACGACCTGTTGTTCGAGCGTGGCGCCGCGTCCTCCATACTCTTTCGGCCAGCTCACTCCCACCCAGCCGCCTTTGTGCATCTTCCGATGCCAACTGCGATGAAACTCCCAGCCACTGCTTTCAGCCCGCATGAATTCCCCCTGCAATTCATCGCCCCTGCGCGATGACTCGGGCAGATTCGCATCCAGCCATGCACGAAACTCACGCCGAAAAGCCTCGGCTTCTTCGCTATAGTTGAAGTCCATTGATCCTCCGCGATGCCGTGCTCCATCATTATGCAGGCGCGCTTTGCAGGCAAATGGTCGCGGTCCTCGATATTGACGCGGAAATTCAGAAGATTAGTTCAATCCGTTGAGCGCTGATATAGCGTTTCGGACGGACGACCAGGGGCCAGTCTATTTTGTGGCGTTAGTACACGACTGCTATTTGACGGCTATTCTACTGGGCGCGCGTTCGACACGCCTTCCTCTGGTATACCCGCGCGTTACGGCCCGAGTGCGGTGCGCGCATCCGTGCGCTTGAGCCACGTCACGGCTCCGAACGCGCCAAACCACGAGCCCGCCGCTGCAAACAGGACATAGACGGGGTTTTTCGTGTAACTCACCACCGCAAACGCCGACAAAAGATACCAGATGCTGCTCCAGCTTGCCGCGCGTATCCGAAGGCGGGAGGAGACCGCCCCGTTGAATAACACGTAGACAGCGTCTGTACTCGCCGTCGAAACCATTACACCCAGCGCGACCCATATATTGAGGTGTGTCATAACTGACTATCTATTCGCAATCTTCAGGTGCGCCCGAGCATTATAACTCCCGCCAGGATTACCAGAATCGCAGCTGCGCGCGCGATCGACAGATTCTCGTGTAGAACGAAGACGCTAAGGATCGCTGCCATCCCCGCTTCTAGCCCCAGAACTAGGATATAGGCCATACCGAGGTCTGCCCTCCGCATCCCTAAGGCTTGGAGCGACGCCCCCGCCAGGAATAGAAGCGCAAATACGAGCACCGGAATCGGCCGCGTCAGGCCTTCCGAAAATTTCATGAACAGGCCGCCGGTAGCGTAGGCTGCCGAAGCGATCAGCAGTTCGATCAATGCCATGCCAGCGCCTCTATCCGATTGCGCCGCCCGAGTCGAACCCCGCCGCCTATGAAGCCAGAGAAACAGGCCTTCGTGGTTCGCGTTTGAACCAGTGTTAGAACCTGCGGGCTGGTCAACTGGGGAACGTTTCCCCTCAACTGACTATAGCGTCAACTTCGCCAAAGATGGCAGCAGCTAAAACAAACAATACTCTCACTTGGTGACATCGATTTCGCCTACCATTCCATCTTTTTCATGCGGGATGCAGGTGTACTTGTAATGGCCCGGTACGGTAAAGGTATAACTCCACGTCGTGCCCGGCTGCATAAAGCCTGAATCGAACGACTGTGCCCCGGGCGGTAATTCCACATCTTTCGGATTCTGCACCGAATCCGCGTCAGTCGTGACGTCGTGAAGAGTCTTTGCGTTATTGTCCCATTCGACCGTCGTCCCGACCGGAATTGTCAGCTTTTTCGGAACATACTCCGGCGGCTTATCTGTCATAGTGACTTTCACGGTGTTGGCCGCCGCGACGAACGGCGCGCCCATTAGTCCTGCGGCGCACGTTGTGATCACAAGTAAAAGGGTACCAAGACGGCGATAATGCTGCGGACTCATCGGATGCCTGCTTCCTAATCTCTCACTCATAAGATGAGCTAATCATACTGCAATCCACGATGAGTTCAAACTAATCAAAATGCGCCTCACACGCCAACCCATCTATGCCTAAGTTCCCGCGAACGGCTAGCTTCGAAGATCGGAGTCGCCGCCCGGAATTCGGCTGGCTCGTCAGCCTTTTGGTAATCCCAGTACGCGCTCGCCGATAATATTGTGCTGTATCTCGTTGGTGCCTGCCGCGATTGTCCCGCGCCGCGCCGCCAGCATCCGATGAGACCATTTGCCCTTATCTATTGCCCGATCGGCTTTGTACTCAAACTGGCTATACGGCCCCAGCAGTTCCATCGCGAAAAGCTGAATACGCAGATTCAGGTCGCTGGTGCACAACTTCATCATCGAGCCTTCCGGCCCGGGCGGCAGTCCGCGCAACTGCCGCGTCAGTTGCCGATAGCTTGTGTACTTCAATCCTTCGGCTTCGCATGCGAATCGCGCAATTCGTTGACGCACATAAGCGTCCTCCCAAGCTGGACGGCCATCCCGATCCACCTGCTTCGCCATCTCTGCTAGCTGGCGCACCTCGACCAGCATGTCCGTGCGCCCACCATGGATCGTGCGTTCGAACATCATATTTGTAATCGCGACCATCCAGCCCTGATTCTTTTGCCCAACGAGGTTCGCCTTCGGCACGATCACATCTTCAAAAAACACCTGGTTGAATCCATGCTCACCGGTGATTTGAATCAACGGCCGAATCTCAACTCCGGGCGTCTTCAGGTCGACAAGCAGATAACTCAGTCCGCGGTGCTTTGGTGCGTCCGGATCTGTTCTGCACAGTAGCGTCGAGAAATCTGCGTGATGGGCATTCGAGGTCCATACTTTCGATCCGTTGACGCGAAAATGATCGCCCTCATCGATTGCCCGCGTCTCGACCGCTGCCAGGTCAGATCCATGGTTTGGTTCTGACAACCCTTGGCACCAGATTTCTTCCGCCGACGGAATTCGAGGTATGTATCGCTTCTTCTGTTCTTCGGTCCCCCACTGCATCAACGTCGGACCAACGCGTGCGATTCCCTGAAAGTTCACAACGGGCGGCGCCTTCGCGCGCTCCAATTCCTGCTGATACACGAGTTGTTGCAGGATCGTCGCACCGCGCCCGCCATAGTCTTTCGGCCAATGGATACACATCCACCCCGCATCGTAGAGTTTCCGATGCCATCCGCGCCGCCGTTCAAATTCCGTCTTGGTATCGGGATCGGCCAACTCCCCATCGTCGCGCCAATCCCTCGGCACGTTCGCTTCGAGCCAGCTCCTCAGCTCATGCCGAAACGCCTCGTCTTCTTCACTAAACTTGAAATCCATCGAGGCTCTCCCTTTTATCCGTATCCCGATTACTCTTCTAGTCTTTGACTGTGCGAGTCTTATCTCAGTCCCAATTCCTTCAGCGGACCGCGATCGACTACCGCCGATCGCGCGACGCCATCATTCAGCGGCACCGATCCGGGCGTCCGTGCGAAAGCATCCGGCAAGCCGATCTCCTTGCCATATTCATGCAGCGCCGGCATTACATCTTCCGCGAACAGCCGCATGCTCCGCTTGCGGTCCTCGTCGCTGACGGGCCCCTGCACGCTGAACATGATAAACACGCCCGGCCGCAACACCTGCAGTATCGTCTTGATCTTCGGCAGTACCGTCTTCGGCGTACCGACTATGACTTGATAGTTGTTCTGTACTTTCTGAAGGCCGGCGCGCAGCTTCCGCCGCACCTCGTCGTAATCGACCGCGCCCTCTTCGTCGCCGCTCGCCGATTGTTTCAACTTGTCGCCACTGACGCCGAGCCAGCTTCCGGTCGTCTGTTTTGCCAGCATCCGGATGGCGCTCTTGGAGTTATATCCAGGCGGCATTGTAAATTCCGGCGCTGCGAACGCATTCTGCCCACCACCGTAGACGAAGTTATTCGCGATCTCTTGCGCCTTGTCCTCGGTCTCCGCCAATACCGTCGGCACCAGATAGCCAAAATTCTCCGGTCCTGCCTCGTACCCCAGCTTTGCTGCTTCGTTGGCATAGTAATCCCATAGATCGCACGTAGGTCCAAGCTGCGTTCCTAGTCCGATATAAGGGTATCGATGCTCCGCGCACCACTTCACGGTCTCAGCACTAATTACACCAGGTATCCACATTGGCGGATGCGGTTTCTGGTACGGGAGTGCCCACGGATTTACGTGCCGGTAATGGAAGTGCTTACCCTCATAGCGCCATGGCCCCGGCCGCGTCCATGCCTGTACTATAAAGTCGTGTGCCTCATTGAACATCTCGCGATTGTATGCGGGATTCGCGTTATTAAAGAATTGTTCGCTGCCCGCTCCGCGCACCCACCCAGTGATCAGCCGCCCGCGCGATATCAGATCGATCTCCGCCAGTTCCTCAGCCATCCTGAGCGGATGCTTGATTACCGGCAGCGGATTTCCGATCAGCACGATCTTTACTTTCTTCGTGCGATGCGCGAGGATCGCCGCTTCGACGTTCATGACGCTTCCCATACAGAACGGGTTCCCGTGATGCTCATTCAGCGCGACTACGTCAAATCCTAGTTCCTCGGCGTAGCAATACTCGTCCAGATAGTAATGATAGTCATTAGCGGCTTGCTCCGGGTCGAAGAACTTATTCGACACAGCAAAGTAAGCGCGATTACGCAGAATCTCGTTCTCAGCCAGCCCGCGGTAAGGACGTTCCGTGAAATACCCTATCTTCATGACAGTTACTCCTTACGGCTTCAGGCCGCGAGAAATTGTTTGACAAGCCGCTCGAACTCCGCCGGGTTCTCAATCTCCGGCCGATGCCCTGCGCCTTGGATTGAAGCCGCTTTGGAACCCGCGATCGCCTTCATATAAGCGTCAACGCACCCTTGCGGTACGATCTTATCCTGCGTCCCGCGTATGAGTAGCGTCGGCGGCTTCGGTCCTGCCAGCAGATGCGGCAAGCTGGGATTGTGCATGAACGGCTCCCATCCGATTCGCGCCGTTTCCGCCCGTGCATCCTCAAACGCCTCGAATTGTGCTGGTGTCATCTCGCCGCCATAGATTTTGCTGAACTCGGGCGTCCTCACTGGATCAGCCACCGTGCTGCGCAAATGGCGTCCAATCGTCAGCGCGAAGAAATCGAGGATCTCCCCCTCGGCCGGCTTCAGACCCATCGGTGCGACAAGGATCATGCGGTTGAAAATCTTTGGATCGGCTGCAACCATCTCCGCGGCAACAAAAGCGCCCGACGAAAATCCGATCACGTCCACAGGCTCGATCTTATGCTCACGTACTGCCTGCGAGTAAAAACCCGCTAGATCGCGGTAATTCAGAATCCAGTCGATGCGCACCGTTTTACCGAAGCCCGGCTGCAGCGGAATGAGCAGCGTCCGTTCTTGCGCCAGCCTTTCATTCCAGGTCATCCACCCGGGATAGCCCAGCTCGTCATGGAAGATCAGCAACGGCTTGCCCGCGCCGCCCCTGACCACAGCGAGGTCAGTGTCGCCCACCTTGATCGTCTCGTTGGTAGCTGTAGTCACACGATTCTCCTCGGGCCGCCAATGCGTGCCCGGAATAGCGGATCGGTTCCGCCTGTTGGCAAGGCCTCGACGCCTGCGGTTGATGCGGCATCGATGCCTCGAATTTGTCTTACTTTGTCGCAGGAATCCGCTGAAACTGTCAAACCCGCGCCGCCGCCGATTCACACCAGATAATTAGCGATAATCAGTGCTCGCCGGCGTGCTCAGCTCGTCGAGTAGTGCTTTGGCGCCTTTCAGATCGGCAGTCTCAAAGCCCTCAGTGAACCAATTGTAGATGTCCGCGAGCATCGCGCGCGCCTCGTCGCGCTTGCCTTGATTTGCGAGCAGCCGCGTGAGGCTCATCGTTGCGCTCAGTTCAGGAAGCTTAACCGATTGCGCGCGGGCCACAGCGATCGCCGCTCGAAAACATTCCTCGGCTTCTGCCCTATTGCCTTGATCGCTCATCACGAGCAATTCACCATTCAATCGATGGAGCTCGCTTTTGGCTTCACCGTCCCCACTCTGATCCGCTACTTGAAGCGCCTTCGACACAAGGGCGAGCCCCCGCTCAGGCTGCTTGGCCGTCAGGTACGCGGACGCTAGGGCCGCACAGAGCCAGCCAGGAATAGCGCTGCCGGCTGCTTCAAAGGCCGCTATCGCCCCCTCTATCTCAGGGATGGCCTCCATGGTATTGCCCAACAAAGCGAGGGCGTGTCCACGGGCGATCCGGGCGAATGCGTGCCAATTGCTCAAACCGTGCTCCGCGGCTACAGCGAGCATGGCGTCAGCGTATTTCAGCGCCTCACGTCCCTCGCCGCGCCAGCCGCATAGGCTCGTGACGGAATTCAGAGCAAAGGTGAGCTGCAATGGCTGCGCCCTCTCACGGGCTCGACTTAGGAAATCCAGTGACAGGCGCAGACCCTTATCGGGGAAGCCCAAAGCGGCCGCGCAGGAGCACTCGTAAAACAGACACGCGGCTCTTAGGTGCTCCTTCCCGGGTGGCAGGTATTCATCGCGCGAGAATACCGCGAGACCCTTCTCGGCATACTTAAGCGATCCAAGGATGTCCCCCGTCATCCAAAGGATGTTAGCCAGCGAACCATATGCTTCCAACTGCATTTCCGGGTTCAACGCCTGATCGGCCAGCGCAACCAGCCTGTCTCCTATCGCCCGCGCTTCGCGCAACTCAAGCCTGAACGCGCGGAGCACTGACATACCAACCAACGAGTAAAAGAGGTGCTGTTCGTCTCCGAGTTTCTCGGCAAGCTCTTGTCGGCGCATGAGATGGCGTTCGTAATCAGCCGCAGCATAGCCGCTTGTGATCATAAGGACGTCCGCGAGTCCCGAATGGATCGCGATCTCCTCGCGGTCACGCTCTGCCCCAAAGGGTAGATTGTGAAGCCGTCCTAACGCATCTTCGAAGTATGCAGCCGATTGCGAGAAAGCCGAACGTTGAAGCGCCTGTTCCCCGGCCCGAATGAGATAACTGACTGCCTTCGCGTCATTCCCGCCACGGCTGTAATGAAGCGCTACGTCCGCCAGGTGATCATCGATCGATTTTCCGAACAGCGCCTCGAGCGCCGTGCCGATACATTCGTGCAGTTGCTTGCGCCGCTCGCTCAAGACCGAGTTGTGGGCGACTTCCTGCGTCAGTGCATGTTTGAAAATATATTCCGTATCTCCTACCGCCGGCTGCTCATAGATGAACTCGCCCAGTTGCAAATCGTTGAGCAGGCCATTGAGTTCATCCTCTGATTTCGGAACGACCGCCCGAATCAACGACATTGGGAATTCTCGTCCGATGACCGCCAGTGTTTGCAGCAGGTCTTTCGCATTCGCTGGCAAGCGATCGATGCGCGCGGCGAGAATCCCCTGAACTGTCGGTGGAATCTTCAACTCCGCGAGAGGCTTCGTCAGTTTGACCACGCCGTTGCGGACCAGTGCGCCTTCATCGAAAAGCACCTGCGCGGTCTCTTCCATGAAGAACGGATTGCCTTCGGTTTTCTCGATGATCAACCGCTTGAGCGGCGCCAATTCCGTCCCGTCGCCGAGCAAGGCCGCCAGCATTCCTGCAGCGCTCTCCTTGCCCATGGGGTCCAGCCGCAACTGGGTGTAGTAAGTCTTGTTGCCCCACTGATGTGAATATTCAGGCCGATAGTTCACCATCAGCAGGATTTTCGCGGTGCCGATAGAGTCGGCCAGCAGATTCAGGAATTCCTGCGTCTGCCCGTCGATCCAATGCAGGTCCTCGAAAATTACTGTCAGCGGCTGATTGAGGCTCTCGCGCAGCAGGATCCGCTTGATCGCTTCGAGCGTGCGCCGCTTCTTAATCTGCCCGTCCATTTGAACTAGAGGATCGGGTGTTTCGGCGATACCGAGCAGTGCGAACAGGTAGGGCAGAGTGTCTTCCAACGCGCGGTCGAGTGCGACCACGCGGCCGGTCACCTTCTCCCGCCGTTTGCGGCTGTCGTCGGCCGTTTCAATTGCAAAGTAACCGCGCAGCAAATCAATTAGCGGAAGATAAGCCGAAGCCTTGCCGTGCGAAACCGAGAACGTCTCCAGCACCATGCATCCTGCTTGCGACACCGCCTTGAACTCAAAAAATAAGCGCGATTTGCCGACCCCTGCCTCAGCCATCGCCGCGACAATCTGCCCATGCCCTGCCTTGGTCTGTTCGAGCGCTCGCTTGAGGTTTTCCATCTCGTGTTCGCGGCCCACGAACTTCGTGAGGCCCCGCCCAGCCGCGCGCTGCAGGCGCGTCTGCAGCGGTCCCAGTCCTGTCACTTCGTAAACCTTGACCGGTTCACTGAGACCCTTGACCCTCGTTGGTCCCAGCGGCTTCAGCACGAAATATCCTTCGGCCAGGCGCTGCGTATTTTCACTCACCGCGACCGACCCTGTTGGCGCCAGCGCCTGCATACGTGAGGCGAGATTCGCCGTATGCCCAATCGGTGTGTACTCGGTCTTGGCGCTGCCGGTCGCAATAGTTCGCACTACGACTTCGCCAGTGTTCACACCGACGCGCGCTTCGAGTGGCAGGTTGCCGCCTTCGCGTAATTTCGCGGAACAGCGCCGCATCTCTTCCTGCATCCGCAATGCCGCATATAGCGCCCGCAACGGATGGTCCTCATGCGCGACCGGCGCCCCGAACAGCGCAAAGATTCCGTCCCCTGTCGATTGCACGACATAACCGTCGTAGCGCTGCACTGCCTCGATCATAAGCTTCAACGCTGGGTCGATAATCGCGCGCGCTTCTTCGGGGTCGAGGTCCTGCATCAACTCGGTCGAACCCTTGATGTCGGCAAACAGCGCGGTCACCGTCTTACGCTCTCCCTCGACGACTTCCAAAGCCTGCTGCTCCGCCGCGAAGCTAATGACTTCCGAAGCGTTCACCGTTGAAGGCGCAGTACTTTTCGGAGGCTTGTCTTTGCGCAGTGGGGTGCCGCAATCAGCGCAGAACTTCGCATTCGGTGCGTTGTCCGAACCACAATTCGCGCATTGGTTCGGCAACGGGCTTCCGCACTCGGCACAAAACTTCTTGCCGGGGATCGCCTCCGATCCGCACTTCGAGCAAAGCATTGAACGTCAGCCTAGCAGACGAGCTGAAAACGAGTTAGCAACGAACACAGGAGGAACCATCCCCTGATAACGAGGCTCAGCCGCAGCCTTGCCGATCAACCGAAGATTATCGCAAAAGACCGCGGCGCTTTACGGGACCGCCGCATTCGACTAACACATAAGTACAGACCAGACCATATGGAGGGCACTGCTTATGTCGAATACAATTATCTCTAAGCCTATCATCTCAGCGGACTCGCACATCATGGAGCCGCCCGAGACCTACATCGACCGTATCGATAAAAAATACAAGGACACCGCGCCCCGCGTCGTATGGAACGACCAGCGCGGCGATACATACATCGTCGAGGGCATGAAAGACACCATCCCGATGGGCTTGATTGCAGCGGCCGGCAAGACCGCGCAGGAACTCGCGGGTGCCGCCCGGATGGCGAAGTTCGACGAACTCCATCGCGGTTCATGGGACCCCGAAGCCCGGATGGCCGATCAGGACCGCGATGGCGTCGCGGCTGAGGTCATCTATCCGAGCGTCGGCATGATCCTTTGCAACCATCCCGACCCGGATTATAAGAAGGCCTGTTTCGACGCTTACAACCTCTGGATTGCCGACTATTCCGGTGCTCATCCGGACCGCCTGATTGGCCTTGGGCAGACTCCGATGCGCTCGCCCGAGGAAGGCATCAAGGACCTCGAGCGGATGAAAGCGCAGGGCCTCCGTGGCGTGATGATGTCCGGCTTTCCCGTGCAGGAAGACTACGACAGTAAGATCTACGACGAGTTCTGGGAAGCGGCGATCGAGCTCAAGATGCCGCTCAGCTTCCATATCCTCACCTCTAACGAGGGCGTCGCCAAGCCGCCGCGCGGACCCAAACTCAACTCATTCATGTCGATCATCCGGGGCAACCAGGACATAATCGGCACCTTCATCTTCGGCGGCGTCTTTGAGCGTCATCCGAATCTGAAAATCGTCTGTGTCGAGGCGGACGCCGGCTGGGCACCGCACTTTATGTATCGCATGGATCATGCGTTCGACCGTCATCGTTATTGGATGACGGCAGGCACGTTGTCAAAAATGCCGAGTGACTATTTCCGTGAGAATGTCTACATGACGTTCCAGGATGATTGGGTTGCCTTCAAGCTCAAGGACCTATGCAATCCGCAGCGACTGATGTGGGCCAATGACTTCCCGCACAGCGACTCGACCTGGCCAAACTCTCAGTCGTTGTTGGAAAAGCATACGAAAGGGCTGAACGAGCAGGAAAAGAACTGGCTATTGCACGACAACGTCGCACAGCTTTACGGCTTAAACTGATTTCGCCAGGCCGGTGGATAGCAAATGGCTATCATCGTCGTTCACTATTCACCGGCCGCTTTATTTTTATTGGCTGACTATCTGCGGAGAGCTTAATGGAGTTTCGGAATCTCGGAAGGTCAGGGCTGAAGGTTTCGCTCGCGGGACTGGGCTGCAACAACTTCGGCATGCGGATAGAACTCGAGCAAGCGCGCGCCGTGATTGATCGCGCCATCGAGGTCGGCATTACCCTATTCGACACCGCTGATATATATGGCGGCCGTGGCAAATCCGAAGAGATGTTGGGTCATATCCTTGGCGCTCGCCGCAAGGATATTGTATTAGCCAGTAAGTGCGGAATGGCTATGGGCGACGGTCCTTACCGCAGTGGCTCGTCGCGGCGATATATAGTCAGTGCATGCGAAGGTAGCCTCAAACGATTAGCAACTGACTATATAGATTTGTACCAAATTCATCAACCCGATTCCTCCACGCCCGAAGAAGAAACTCTGGCCGCTCTCGATGACTTAGTACATTCGGGAAAAGTGCGTTATGTGGGCCACAGCAACTACGCTGGATGGCAGACTGCCGATGCGCACTGGCTGGCGAAAACGAATCACTACACTCCATATATATCAGCGCAAAATGAATGGAGCTTGCTGAACCGAGCGGTCGAACGAGACTTGGCGCCGGCTTGCAAGCAATTCGGCGTGGGCATCCTGCCATTTTTTCCATTGGCTAGCGGGTTCCTGACCGGCAAGTACAAGCGTGGAGCGGCCATGCCCGAAGGGTCGCGGCTGGGCGCAATGAAGATGCTGGCCGACCGTGTGGTGAACGACGCAAACTTTGCGACGGTGGAGAAACTCGACGAGTTCGCAAAGTCTCGCGAGCGATCGATGGTCGAGTTAGCGATGAGCTGGCTCGCGTCCCACCAGGAAGTGGGCAGTGTAATCGCGGGAGCGACGCGCCCAGAGCAGGTGACGGAGAATGCGAAGGCCGTCGAATGGAAGATCAGCGATGAAGAACTGAAGGCGATCGATAAGCTGACACGTCAATACAAATAGGGCCCCTAGGGCGAATAGCGAAGTATCTTCTGAAACTTTCGTCGTCGTAGTGACGGTCGTTAGGTCATGGGGCGCCGAACCATTTCTCGTAAAGCTGCTGGTAAGTTCCGTTCTCACGCAGCGCGATCAAGGCACTGTCGACTTTCCTGCGAAGCGGACTACCCATTGGGAAAAGCATCGCGAACGGTGCACTATTGAACTGAGACCCGACTACTTTCACACGTCCCTTGCCGCTGTGCGAGGCATAATAAAGGAGAATCGGAGTGGCCGCGACGACGGCTTCGACTTGGCTGTTTAGCAGCGCTTGAAACATTTGTTCCGGCTGCTCGAACGTCTCGACTTGCGCATTCTGCGCGGCTAGATAATCGACCGCAGATGAATTCACGAGCGCGCCTACTTGCTTGCCGGGCAAATCACCCGGACCCTCAATCGAGCCGCGAATCTGTTCAACGGTTAGAGTCGTGGTCAACTGGGCAGTGTAGTAGGCGACGAAAACGACGCCGGCAAACATCCACATCACAGCGACCACACGTGCGAGCCAACTGCCTGGGAGGCGCTGCGTCTGGACCACAAGTGCACTCGCGGCCCAAACCAGGGCGATAAAAATACCCGGTATGTAGGGCTTTCCCTGCGTGATGCCGTCTGGCTGGCGACGGTCAAAAAACCAGATGAGGTGGGCAGGAATCAGTATTAAGACCATTCCGATGCCGAGCCAGAGCAGCATCCGTCGGGATAGCAATAATCCGAGCAAGGCCATAAACGGATGGGGGGGCTGCGCCAATTCAGCGGTGGCAGGCACCATGACTTGCAGCCCGGTTTCCATGACTGGGTAAGAGAAGTCGAATTCGGCATCACGCGCCGCAGTTATGAAGACTGGCGTAACGAGGACGTCCAATTGCCCGGACCGTACGTCGGACCGGACAATGTCCCACATTTGAGAGGTATCCTCTCCAGGTACGACATTGTAGGCGGTCGTCTTGACGCCCATCCGCGCCGCGATCGCATTCCAGAGGTCGATGCTGAAGCCTGTAAGAGAGCCGTTCTGCTCAATCGCAAATGGCGTGACGAGGAAAACAGCGGCCTTGAGTTCGGCCGGCTGTGGTGACGGTTGTGGCTGCGGCTGCCGACGCTGAGCGTGCCCAAAGGACGGCAGCATCACGAGATAACATACAACGAGCGTGAACGCGGCTGCGTAACGTGCCTTCATAGTCGTAATCAAGAAAGTAACGGCCTAGACGCCCACCGGCTCATATTAATCTCAAAGTTGTGTCGATGGTGGCAGGCCAGCCCACTCCACCATCGCTTCGAGGCGCGGAATCAACGGTGGCGTGGGACTTCGCCAGCGAATCAATATGGCCTGGAGGCGAGTGAGACCGTGGCTGACTTTGAAAGCCTGCTCAATGAGGTCCTCGCCGCGAATGCCGGCTACCTGATCGGTGCCCACGGAAATCTTTAGTTGCGCGCGGATGGCCTTGGCGACGCCTTCGCAAGCCAGAATACCTGCGCGATCACCGCTCAATAGCTCAGCCCGCCAGTAGCCCGCAAAGATTAAGTCCCGGACCCAAGCGACCCACGACAAGATGGCGGGCAATGACGCCTCTTCGCCGCCCATCAGGACCGCGATGCGCGTGTGGCCGAAACAGATGTGTCCCAACGCTTGACCGAGCACGTAGCGCAATTCGTCAAGGTCCAGGCTGTCAATCAGAACGTGAGGCAGCACGATGGCGTAGGGCGGCGCTAAACCAAAAGCGTCGGCCTGGAATCTCACCTTACGCAAGACAAAGACACGCGTTACCGGTGCTCGGAAACGTTGCCGCAGTTCCTCGACAATTTTGTAAATCGCTGGGAATTGCGTGGGGGTAACCTCTGCGCCCTGTAATCTGTAGTAGGTCTTGGCTTGGATAGAGGTGACCAGCATCGAGAGGTAGATCGCGACACCTGCAAACAGAATGTCCTTGTCGCGACGCAGGAGTCCTCCGATCACCAACATGGCAATCAGGGCGAGTGCGAGCACAAGCAACCAGCGCTCGGAGGGATGCCGGTACTCCAACAGGCGGGAATCTTCCAGCACCGGTGGTTGGTCGGGAAGTCTGAGGCGCCAACCGGAGCGATTAATACTGTCCGCATGAGCGGTTTTATTCTTGCCAGCGAGGGGCATCGTGATAGTGAAGTCCTTGGATTTCGAGTCTAATGTTGGGAACTGATAATCCAGCAAGCTGGCGATCAGACGCTGGTGAAGTACATCGGCATCCCCAATGGATTAGTTCCTGCTCGCAGGAGAGTGGCATCAGACTCGCGCGGTCGCAATCGGGCTTTGGTCCCGGAAGGAGAGGAAAGCACCCTAGTTTGAAAGGGGATCGATTGTTTGACGATGGAGCTAGCGCGAGATGCAACGGAATCAGATTTCGAGGGCTTCGCGAAGTTCGAGAGCCGCCATACCGCCGCTGCTATCGATGAGCCGGAGGCGGAAGCCAGCAATTTTGCGAATGCCGCATAGAGCGGCGAAAAACGATCCAGCGTTGATCAACACGATCAGCCAGAAAAACGCCCGGCAGATGTTAATCGCCGCAAGCAGGTTATTACTGGCCCATACTGTGGGAAGCCACAGGCCGAGCGGAGAACCGATCATGCCTGCGCAATGTAGTTTGATACGAGCCCATCGCGGAGCGGCTAGGTATTCGCCATAGGTCATCTTGAAGCGAGGCTCGACATAGTAGAGATACGCATAGTCATAGCCGAGGCCGAGAAGAAGGCCGGTTGTGACTTTAATCAGCGGTTGAAACGCGACGCTCCAGAGGGCCGCAGCGGCGATGACAAGCAGGTCGGAGCCGTACTGGAGACCGAGGACTAGCAAAATCCCGCCGATGATGGCGAGAACGATTTCGAGGGCGAGCGCAACGTTAACCGATACCGTGCGCCAATGGTGACGCTGATGGAGCTTGCGGCTGACGCGTGAGAGGTCGCCGGCAAGAAGCGCACGGTCCGCGATAGGAAGGGCACGGACAATGCGCACCATTGATTCCCAAGGCCCGGGACGATATTGGCCCGAGTCCAGCGCTTGTTCGATGGCAACGATGCGATCATGTATTCGGTCTATGGCGGTCGCGGTTGAATCCACGGATAAACTCCAGAAGGAAAAATCATGGCGGTGCGAATCTCGCGGCACCCGCTGTGGATCACATTAGCGTGCTTGACGGTTTGAGGGGCGATACATTACTTGATTAGTGGGCCAGGTTACGAAACAAAATCGAATCGAGGCAGAAACCATGGAACGACCAGTAGAACAAATCCATAAGCTCATATATCCCGGGGCAGTCGATGCAGACGGCCACATCCTGGAAGCGAAAACCTGCTGGGAGGAGTACTGCGAGCCGAAGTATCGTGCGAATGCGATCCGCATGAAGGACGACAAAGACGGTCTCGAATACATGGAGATCAACGGCGTTCCGTCGCGGGTGAATCGCGGAGGGAATTTCGGAACGGTCGCGCAGATGGGCCAGGTGACACGGGCCAAGGGCGAGTTCGATCGGCGGGTCAAATACGGCGAACGCCTGCCCTTGGGCGCGGCCGATGCGAACGAACGAATCGAACGTCTGGACAAGGAAGGACTGGAGGCGGCGATTATCTATCCAAGCCTTGACCTGACATGGGAAACGGAATGCGAAGACGCGGATTATGCTCAGGCGATGACGCGGGCGTACAACCGCTGGATCACGGATTGGTGCGCCGATAGTGGCGGCCGCTTGGTACCGGTGGCGCACCTGTCGCTAGGCGATCCGAAGGCCGCGGCGGTTGAACTGGAGCGGGCGGTCAAGGCCGGTCATAAGGGCGGGTGGGTCGTGCAGTTTACGATGAACCGCAAGCCGCATGGCCATCCGGATAATGACGTCTTGTTCGCGAAGGCGCAGGAACTCGATGTGCCGATCGGAATTCATGTCTCGCTCGAACCGCAATGGTGCTGGCCGGGCCGGTATGACAAGGAATACGTGCGCAAGCAGCCCTGG
>Ga0335074_10002738_pt1 | contig 23984 bp, 16 predicted proteins | sample Lox_Sample_23_FD_206715 | JGI IMG/M metagenome (GOLD analysis project Ga0335074, IMG submission 206715) | Soil microbial communities from Loxahatchee National Wildlife Refuge, Florida, United States - Lox_Sample_2.3 | ecosystem: Environmental > Terrestrial > Soil > Wetlands | place: USA... | reverse complement strand
GGCTATGCAATTCGCTCAAAAAATGTAGCACGGTGTAGCAAGGAGGAAAAATAGTACTTTTGTAAGGGTTCCAGGATATGGCGGAGAGGGTGGGATTCGAACCCACGGTTGAGTTTCCCCAACACACGCTTTCCAAGCGTGCTCCTTAAACCGCTCGGACACCTCTCCGTATCAAAGTGTCTTAAAAGCCTAGCAAATTGGCGAAACAGCGGCAAACGTTCCCTGAGACGCGGAATCCGTCAGGGACGGCACTCCGAACAAGGTCGAACAAGATTGTTCCTCTGCAGCCAACGGTGGGCGAAAAGCTATCCTCGAACCGCAGCCTTACGCTTCAATTCGAACGCCGCCCGTTTCCCGAAGAATCCTGCCCCGCAAAGTTGTTCCGTCGCGCTCAATACGAAGATCGCACCGAGCGTCGCCGACGGGAAGATTAATGATCGTAAGGCCATGCAAAAAATCGGGCAGACAAGTTCCCGCGAGCCGGACCGCGCGCTTCGCCGGATCAAAAGATATGCCCAGGCACGCTTCCAGAAGCAGGTACACCGCGCCCGCCGCCCAAGACTGCGGCGAGCATGCCACCGGATACAACGTCGGCCCCTCGGAGTGTGCGCGCCGGTGAAATCCACAAAAGAGCTCGGGCAATCGCCGCAACTCCATCGTCTCACTCACGTCCAACATAGCTGCAAAGACCTTCGACGCATGATCGTGAAGGCCATAGCGCGCCAAGCCTCGCGCGGCAATCGCATTATCGTGCGGCCAGACTGAGCCGTTGTGGTAAGACATCGGGTTGTAACGAAACTCGCCGCTGCCCAGTGTGCGAATGCCCCAGCCGGAAAATAGCTCTCCCCCAAGCAGAGATTCGGCCACGCGCATCGCGTGATCCTCGCGAGCGATCCCACAAAAAAGGCAATGGCCAGGATTCGAAGTTTTTACCCGGCATTTCTTCTTTGAGCCATCCAGCGCCAGTGCAAAGGTTCCGAGCTCCTCATCCCAAAAATCACGGTCGAATTTGCCCCGAAGCCTTGAAGCTTCCGCCTCGAGCCGCCCGGCGAGTTTCGCATCGCCAAACAATTCGGCCAGCCGCGCCCCGGCCAGTTTCGCCGCATAAACGTAACCTTGCACTTCGCACAGCGCGATAGGCGGTTCCGCAATGTATCCATTCTCGTAAAAAATCGCGTCGTGCGAATCCTTCCATCCCTGCTGCGTCAGACCTCGCTTCGATTTGGCCTGATACTCGACAAAGCCGTCGTGGTCGAGATCGCCGTATTCGTCGATCCAGTTCAACGCGGCAAGCAGGTTGGGCCAAATCGTTTGCAGAAAGACGCGGTCGGCAGTCCGCTTCAGATAATCGCCGGCGAGCATCACAAAGAGCGGCGTCGAATCAATGCTGCCGTAATAGCGCCCGAACGGAACCTCCTTCAGCGCAGCCATTTCCCCGTCCCGCATCTCGTGAATGATTTTCCCTGGCTCGGCATCCTGCTCCGCATTCAGCTCCGTCGCCTGTGTCTCCGCCAGATATTTCAGCACCCCCTTTGCGACCGAGGGATCGATCCACAAGCACTCGCGCGCCGTAATGATTCCGTCCCTGCCAAATACAGTGCTGAACCACGGAACTCCCGCGTACGGATACTGCCCTTCCGGATTACCCACCATCATCATCTCGAGATCGGCGCTTGATCGCGAAATCCAGGCATTGAACCTTGGTTCGGCGGCAGTAATCCGGCTGCGATTTATTGTCGCGCCGCTAACCTCTTTCACCGATTCCTTTAGGGCGCGGTCAAAATCGGACACCGCCACGGGAACGCCGCGCTCCTCGAACGACGTGGTGATATATAGCGCGGCTTCCTCCTTGGGTCTCAACCCAAACCCGAAAGACGCGCACCGTTCGGTCAACTCCTTAGGCTTGATCGAAAATTCGATTCGCGTCCGCCTCAACACCCCATCCAATCCTCTGTACGAACAAACGACCGAGGAGTCGCCCACTTCAACCGGCAAATATTCACCGCGCCGCGACCGCTGGGTGCCGCGCACTTCGAAAATATCGTGGTAATCCGCTTCGAACTGGCAGGTTAGATCGGGCTCGATCCAGTCGAGGCTGTAATTCGAGACCCGCACTAGTTCGTAGCAAACGCCGCCGCGCAGAAATTTCGAACGGAAAATGTGGATGGCACCCCGGGGAATCGATACAAATTCGCCGTCGGACAAGTCCACGTTCATCGCGTCGACCGTCAAAAATTCGTTGTCGTCGCGAATTGTGGAACGGAGCAGCTGCGGGGACTCGCCTCCCAGCTTAAGCACCAGGCGCGAGAGGTGGCGCGTGCCTTCATGGTAGATGCCCTGCTCGCCTAAACCCAGGGATTCGATGTCTCCAAATCGGTTGAAAACGCCGAAGGTCTTCCCGTATTTCAGCACACGGCTGCGATCGTCCGCCAGACTCGACGTGGCCAGCACATAATATTGGTTGTCTATCTCGATGACGTCCTTCAATCGATAGCGTCTCCCAGTTCATTGGGATGCAAAGCTAGGGTTATTGGAGGCTACATCCGAGGCAATTTCCGGCACGCGCCCGGCAGCGCACAGTTGAGCCTCGTATACTTGAAGATAGTCCGCGGCCATTCGAGCCGAGGTAAATTTCTCTTCGAACACCTGGCGGCAATCCACACGCGAAATCTCTGCGATGCGTGTCACCGCCTCCACCGCCTCGTCCATGCTATCGACGATGAATCCGTTCAGCTCATCTGTGATAATTTCAGGCACGGACCCGTTGCGAAACGCTATCGTGGGAGTACCGCACGCCATCGCCTCGATCATATTTATTCCAAAAGGCTCGGGCCAATCGATTGGCATCAGGCACGCCACGGCGTTCCCGAGAAAATCTTGCTTCTCCGCGTCAGTGATCTCGCCAATGAACTCCACAAGCGGGTTCCCGAGCAGGTGCTTGATTTCTCTTTCGAAATACTCGGCGTCCGCACGATCGACCTTCGCGGCAATTTTGAGCGGAATGCCGGTTCGCACAGCGATTTCGATAGCACGGTCTGGCCTTTTTTCAGGCGAGATCCGCCCGAGGAAAGCAAGATACTCCCCCGGCCCCCGATCGAGCGACAAAAGCCTGCGCGGCAACCCGTGTTGGACGTTACCGACCCAGTTGATCCACGGTAACGGCTTGCGTTGTGCGTAAGAAATTGAAACAACCGGCATGTCCGGAAACTCTCGATACAGAGGCACCAAATCCGGCAGATCAAGCCGGCCATGCAAAGTCGTTACCTGGCAGAGTCTTTCGTTGCGGCTGAAGGGAAAGTGCATGTAGTCGATATGAAAATGAATGATGTCAAATCGGGAAGCCGCCTGCGCCACACGTTCGATCAACCCAATGTGATGAGCAAGATAGTCGCGGCAATCGGGATCGGTCCGAAGAGATCTCCGGGAACAAGGGACGAGGCGGCTCCGCGTTTTCGAATCTCCGCTGGCAAACAACGTCACATCATGGCCGTTTTCCACCAACTCTTCCGTCAACCACGAAACCACTCGCTCCGTTCCGCCATAACGGGCCGGCGGCACGCTTTCATAAAGCGGGGCAACCTGTGCAATACGCATCCACGTATGTTCACCAGTTGCGGTGAGATTGACAATCGAACCTCACCCTGAGATACCAACGTGGCTATCCCGTAGGCTGGAGCGTCGCACCGTCCTACAACACACCACAACGTAATTGCATCAATGCGCTCCGCGGACGATTTGAGACGCCATCGATTTCGCACTTGCCTGCTATACTTTTAGGCGTTGCGGAAAAAACGCCGATTCTTTTGGAGCTTGAGCTTGTCTACCGATGGCAGGCTTGCGTCTCCCGGCGAAAGAACGGAACTCCGGCGCGAAGACGGCGCTTTTAAGCCTGCGGGTTGACGCCTAAGTCGTCTGCGGCTTTTCCGTATTTTTGCGGTTCGATTTAGCTTTAGATCACTCGTTCGAGCGCGCGTTACACAATTCCGGGGTAGTGCAATCGGTAGCACGCCAGCCTTTGGAGCTGGTTATCCTGGTTCGAGTCCAGGCCCCGGAGCCACTTCCCTCGTGCCTCTGCCGCGGCCGACGCCTGCACTTTCATCCTGAGCCACGCATCGTATGGCGAAGGATTCGCGGATGTTTTTCTCTATCCGCCTTCTCTGCGTTCCTGTGGCCAATCGAGCGCGGAAACCCCAATCATGCCGCCGGCGAACGCTTCTTAGGCAGGGCCGTTAACTTCGGGGCGGGCCGTGTACTTTTTCGCAGGAGGAGAGAGGTACGCCGCAGAAGCGCTTCGAACTCGCTCTCGCGCACCTCGAACACGGACACTTTATTTTTCGACGCCACGACTGCCTCCCAAAACCGCGGACACGCGCGCCCAGGGAGTTCTCTAAAAGTACCGCCAGCCTAACCCCTCCCAATACCTCTGTCAACGCCTTCTGTCTGGCTGCCGAGGCGTTCGATCGCTGCGGAGATTACGTCGTGTACGAAGTGCAACTCCTGCGCCGAAATCACGTATGGCGGCAGAACGTAAACCACATTGCCGAGCGGACGCAGCAGAACGCCGGAATCGATGAAGAACTTGTAGAGGAGCGGCCGCAAATTCGAGAAATATCCGGCGTCGTCCGCATGCAACTCGATCGCCGCCATCGTCCCGATCGAGCGCACCTCGCCGACAGCAGGATGATTCCTGATCGACGCAAGTCGCTGCTCGTGTATCTTCGAAATCGCTGCGATGCGCTCGAACACCGGTTCATCTTCAAAGATCTTCAGGCTCGCCGCGCCGGACGCGGCGGCAATCGGATTTCCCGTGTACGAATGGCCATGATAGAACGTGCGCGCACGGTCCTCGCTTCGGAAGGCATCGTGAATTTGGTCGGTGCAAAGCGTCGCCCCCATCGGCAGCACGCCGCCACTCAAGCCTTTCGACAAACACATCAGATCGGGAAGAACACCGGCCAGTTCGCAAGCAAACATTTTCCCGCATCGGCCGAAGCCCGTGAGCACCTCATCCGCGATTAGAAGGACATCATGGTGGCTGCAGAGCGCGCGAACCTTTTGTAAAAACTCGGCAGGATGAACAATCATTCCGCCGGCGCCTTGCAGCAAAGGCTCTACGATGATCGCCGCGATCTCTCCGCTTTTTTCTCCAAGCAAGCGCGCGAGTTTTTCGACGCAGTCAAAGCTGCACGTTGCGCGTACTTTCCCGACCGGGCAGCGGTAGCAGTAAGCAGAGTGGACGCGGTGAACGGGAAAAAGCATCGACCGGAAGGGCTCAGTGAATGCGGATTCGTCTCCGACGGACATCGCACCGGCTGTATCGCCGTGATACGCGTGTTCCAGCGCCACAATCCCGGTCTTCTTGGGGCGCCCGACGTTCCGCCAATACTGCACGCTCATTTTCAGCGCCACTTCCACCGCCGTCGAGCCGTCGTCCGAGAAAAACATGTGATTCAGCCCGGGCGGCACAACCCGCCGTAATCGCGAGACCAGCGTCTCCGCCGCTTCATGCGTGAATCCCGCGAGCAATACGTGATCGGTCGTGGCGGCTTGCTTCGCTATCGCCTCGATGATCGCCGGATGCCCGTGGCCATGAATGTTCACCCACCAGGAGGAAATGCCGTCAATCAACCGGCGCCCGTCTTTTGTGTATAAGTAGACGCCGCTTGTCCGCTCAATCTCGATGGGCGCAGGGTCGAGTGCCTCCTGCGTGAACGGATGCCAAATGTTCAGTTTGCTCATAAGCTAAAAAACCTGCGGTCGAAATACGAACGAAATGCTTTCAACAGCGCAGCGCGGTTTAAGCGGGGCAGGACCGGGAGCCTTCCAATTACTTGCACACGCCCGTAATGCTCGATCGCCTTTCGATTTTCGTCGTTCGCTTTGCCCACCATGATAACTCCGCGGAAATCGAGCCGCGCCGCGCGCAGGGCCGCGATCGAAAGCAAGGTGTGATTTATGGTGCCGAGCGTAGTCCGCGCGACAAGCAAGACCGGCAGCCGCAAATGCGCCATGAGAGCGGTGGTCAAATCGTTCTCGTTTAGCGGAACGAAAGCCCCGCCCGCGCCCTCCGCAATCAGGTTTTCTGTCGCCGCCAGGTTTGGCACGTGAATCTTTCGCGGCTCAATCCATACGCCGGCGCGCCGCGCCGCCAGATGAGGTGAAACCGGCGGGGAAAAACGATACACCTCGGGACTAGTCCGATTGCGCGGTATGCCTGCGATGCGCATCACGGTTGCGCGATCTGAACCTTCGCGCGTCCCTGTCTGGATCGGCTTCCAATAAACCGCATTGAGTGCGGCGCACAGAGTGGCGGAAGCCACGGTCTTGCCGACGCCCGTGTCCGTGCCGGTGATGAAAAATCTCTCAGGCATGTACAGGATTGGAGAGGACTTGGGCACCCTTTATTGCGGCCGCCGTCGCGGTGGCGAGCCTACGGACATCGTCCAGAGATGCCGCTGCCGTGAGGGAAAATCGAATTCGCGAAGTGCCTATGGGGACAGTCGGAGGGCGAATTGCTCGGACGCCGAAGCCTGCTCTCTGCAAATGCGCAGCGACGGAAAGCGCCTCCTCGTTGCTGCCCAAACAAATCGGAATAATCTGCGTCATGCTGGCGCTACAGTTGACATCCACCGCCGCGAGACCGCGCCGTAATTCCTTCGAAGTCACTCGAAGCTGCTCGCGCCGGTCATCTGCCGCTAGCGCCAGACGAAGCGCCGCACGAATCTGGCTCGCCAAATAAGGCGGCATCGCAGTGCTGAAAATGAAGGTACGCGACCGGTTAATCAAAAACTCCCTCAGTTTCGCCGAACCGCATACGAAAGCTCCGGCGCTCGCGAGCGCTTTTCCGCAAGTGTGAACAGTTGCTAAAACCCTTTCTTGCAATCCGAGTGCAGCGCAAATTCCTCGCCCGTTCGGTCCGTGAACTCCCGTAGCATGCGCTTCGTCCACCAAAACAGCCGCCCCATACGATTGAGCCAACTCGACCAGCCGCTCGATAGGCGCGATATCCCCGTCCATACTGAAAACGCTTTCGCTCACAATTAATTTCACACCGCTATGGCCACGATGCTCGCGAAGCGCAGCTTCCACGAAGCTTATGTCTGCATGAGGATAAATAATTCTCTCCGCGCTGGACAGCCGAATGCCGTCGATCAAGCTCGCATGGTTCAAAGCGTCGGAGAAAATCAGGTCGCCGCGGCCGGCGATCGCGCTGATCAGGCCGATGTTCGCAGCATACCCTGAACCGAAACAAAGCGCCGCCTCTGTCCCAGCGAAGTCCGCGAATTCGTCTTCGATCGCTTCCCATTCGCGCGAGTTCCCCGAAAGCAATCGCGAACCTGTGGAACCGACCGATTCACACGCAGCGACAGCATCGAGCAGCGCCTGCTTCAAACGCGGGTCACGAGCCAGGTTCAAGTAGTCGTTGGAACAGAGATTCATGCCGGAAGGATTTTCAAGGGTGCGAAACTGCGCGCGTTCGCGCAACGCATCCAGATCTGACTCGATCCGGTTCGCGATGCCGCTCTTTCCTATCTTAGACACTCTCCATCGCCCTCATGCCCAATTCTTCGAGCAACTGGTGATCGGCGCTCACGGCCGGGTTAGGCGTCGTCAGCAGCTTCTCCCCGGTAAAAATCGAGTTCGCACCGGCCAAAAAGCACAGGGCTACGGCTTCGCGCGACATTTTGTGGCGTCCGCCAGAAAGCCTCACTCGCGCCGCCGGCATCAGAATCCGCGCCGTACCAATCGCCCGAACCATGACAATGGGATCGAGTTCAGGTTCGTTCCCGAGAGGTGTTCCTTCGACGCGAGCCAACACGTTAATCGGAACGCTTTCCGGGTGCGGATCGAGCTTCGCAAGCTCGTGCAGAAGTCCGATGCGGTCTTCTTCGGATTCTCCGATGCCAAGAATACCGCCGCAGCAAACTGTGATGCCCGCCCGTCGCACATGCTCGATGGTGCGTAAACGCTCCTCATAAATTCGCGTAGTGATGATCTCGCCATAGAATTCGGGCGATGTATCCAAGTTGTGATTGTATGCGGTCAACCCAGCGTCCTTCAGCTGCGCAGCTTGGTTTTCTGTCAGCATGCCGAGCGTGCAGCACACTTCCATGTCCAGAGCGGCGACACCCCGAACCATTTCGAGGACGCGGTCGAAGTCCTTGCCATCAGACACCTGTCGCCACGCGGCTCCCATGCAGAAGCGGGTTACGCCCTCGGATTTCGCTCTTGCAGCTTTAACCAGCACATCGGCGGTATCGAGCAGATCATGGCGCACGACACCGGTCTTGTAATGAGCACTTTGCGCACAATATGCACAGTCTTCCGGACAGCCGCCGGTCTTGATCGATAGTAAACGGCAAGTCTGCACCTCATCAGGCGCATGAAATTGCCTGTGAGTCGTTTGCGCGCGGTATATCAGCTCCGGCAAAGGCAACCGGTAAATCTGCCTGATCTCATCGCGCGTCCAGTCATGGCGAATTTGCATCGCTCGCAACCCTCGTTTTGAAATCTTGTAAAAACAGCTGCCACGCACTCAGATCGTTGGTCGCTCCCAGCGTCCCGATTCCGCCGAACGCACAATCGCGTCAATCACGGCCATGTTGCGAATCGCGTCTTCCAGCGGAACGGGCACCTCGCCATTCTCTCGAATCGCCCGCGAAAACGCATCGCCCTGCACCGTGTACTGGTCGCACGTGGGAATCGTCTCGACGCTCCCGCCGCCGCCAAACAAATCTCGTCCATCGTCAATCAGAAGCCGGCAAGGCCGGTCGTTAGGCGCATTAAACGGTATCTCGACTTCGAGTCGTCCCTTCGTTCCGACAAAAAGCACGCGCTGAAAATAGTTCAGCTGCATGCTGCACGTGAAAACCGCCTGTCCCGACAGATAATCCAGAATCGCCGAAGTCAGCCGGTCAATCTTGAAATCCGGGTCGCGCTCAATGAGCGCCACCACGCGCGACGGCTCTTCCCCAAAAATAAATCGCGAAACGTTGATCGGATAGCAGCCGATATCCATCATCGCGCCTCCTCCCTGCTCGAGGATGTTGCGCGGATTCTTGGGATCGCGATTGAAGAAACTGAAGTGGCACAAAATCGACCGCAGTTCCCCGATGCGCCCTTCGCGGATCAGCTCGCGCGTCCGCAGCCACTGCGGATGCGTACGGACCATGAAAGCTTCACCTATCTTCACGCCGGCCCGATCGCGAGCCACGATCAGCGCCTTTGCTTGCGCCACGTCCATGCTCAGCGGCTTCTCGCAAAGCACATGTTTCCCCGCTTGCGCCGCCTTTATCGACCACGGCACGTGCAGATGATTCGGCAAGGGATTGTAAATCGCTTCGACCTCCGGGTCTGCGAGCAGTTCATCATATGAACCATAAGCCTTCGGGATTCCCATCGATCGCGCCGCTGTTTCCGCCTTAGCCGAATCGCGCGATGCGATCGCGGAAATTGTGCTCCACTCGCCGCGCTGCATCGCCGGAATCACTTTCCGCGTAGCAATCGACGCCACGCCCAGCACGCCCCATCGGACCTTTGTCATGCTGTGAAGTTTACCAGCGCAGTCGCAGACTTTACAGGATGATCAGAGGTTGCCCGCAGAAAGGCCGGCAAAAACAAAACCGCCGCAGACACCTGATGCGTCTGCGGCGGCTTCGAGTCTCGCTTGGAAAGTTCAGTATTTGCCCTCGAGCGCTTCCGCCCAATATTCCTGCACACCGGCGTAAGGCCCGTCGTTGGGAATCGTGGCAAGCACATTCCTGCGCACCACCTGAATATCCGCCTTGCCGGCCTTCTGGTAGACGACGTTCCCGTCCGGCCCGATCACCATAACGAACGGTTCGTTCGTATTCCACTTTTCGCCAAACGCGGCCTCGAGTGCTTTCGCATCCCCCGAATTGAATTGCAGGTTCGTTCCGGAAGCGTGCTGCTCCTTCAAGTAATCCAGCACCTTCGCCTGATCGCTCGGGTTATCCATAGACACCGTGACCATGTTGAACTTCCGCAGCCGGTACATCCGATAAGTCGTCTCGTAGTCGTGGAACGAATCCAGGCAATCCTTGCAGTTCAGCGACCAGAATTCGACAATCACTGTGTTCCCGGTCTTATTGGCACGCAGGTTTTTCAGATCATCTTCTGTCGCCTGCGTCAGATTCACCGGCTCCGCATCGATCTTTTCCATCTCTTCCTGCACGCCCGTAGACTTGTCAAGCCACTTCGTCGAGCACCCGAAGGCGCGAGTCGACGTGACAGGCACTGGCTTCCCGTCAAGAAGCGCATCAATCGCGTTGCGCGCATCGTTCTCCGTCACCTTCCGAATGTCGACGGAATTATCGATCCGGCCCTCGTAACGAAGCTTGCGGTCCTGATCGAAGATAAAGATGTGAGGAGTGGCTACGGCGCCAAACGCGGCCGCGACCTTTTGCGTCTCTCCGTCATAAAGATAGGGCCAATCGATATGGCGCAATTTCGCGCGGATCTTCATATCCGCCATGTCGTCGGTCGAGTCCGTATAGCCAAGCTCGTTGAGTCGAATCGCAGAGGCGTTGTTCGGATTGATCGCAATCAACTGCACTCCCTTATCCTTATAATCCTCATAAATCTGGCGGATCCGGCCTTCGTAAGCGATCGAAACGGGACAATGGTTTGACTCGAACACGATTGCTAGGATCTTCGCGTTCTTGTATTCGCTCGCCGAGTGCATCTTGCCGTCCACACCCATCAAGTCAAAATCCGGCATCTGCGAGCCAATGGGAAGCACGGGATGTTCCAGTTCGGCGTAAATCCCGCGTCCTCGCCCTCGCCCTCTGGCAGCAGCCTGACCCGGCGCCGACTGCTCCGAATTCTGAGCCGCCGGCTGAGGTGCGTCTTGCGCGCCTGCGACGGGACAAGCAAAAGAAATCAAGGCCGCGGCGCAAATTCCGATCACCGCCGACGACCACCATCCCAATGCTCGAAAAGTTTGCCTCTTGCCGCCGTTCATATGTCATCCCCCTCCGCTGAGTGATTGTGAGCCGCACTATAGGTCGATCAGTTTCGCACGTCAAACGCTTTTGCCCTTGAGGCTATGAGTACCGGCGGCCTGATATTGGCCGCTTCAGTTCTTCGGATCGGCCGGCATCAACGATGACCAATACTTCTGCTCGCCCGGATACTCCTGGCTGTCCGGGAGATTCGCCAGAATCGCGTGACGAAGCTTCATGGTGTCGAGATCGCCCACTTGCTCGTAGATCACATCGGCATTTGGCGCAAAGAAAAGCGTCACGGGCACCGCTCCCGGCATATTCGGGTCGAATGCCGCTTGCATCGCATAAACATCAGACTCGCTAAAGAGCAGATTTTGTGGTGTGCTCGCATGCTGCTTCTCCAGAAAATCAAGCACGTCCGCCTTCTCGGTCGGATCGTTTTCGGAAACCGTCACGAACGTGAAATCACGCCCGCCATACATGCGATACGTGTCCTGCAAATCAGGAAACTCGCCGACGCAAGGCCCGCACCATGTCGCCCAGAAATTCACCAGCAAATATTTCCCGGTCGGATTATTGCGAAGCTTTCCCAGTTCGTCTTTCGACGCCAGAGATACATTCAGAGGATCGGCTTCCATTTTCGTTAAGTCCGCTTGCGCCGCCGCCTTTTCGGAAGCCCAGTAAATCGGTGTGCCCGTTGCCTCAGTTGTCGCGTCCGGAACAGGTTTACCTGCGAGAAGCGCATCAATCGCACTTTCCGCATCGCGCGATGTCACCTTTGACGCATCCAGGTTGTCGTCAATGCGTCCGCGATACTGCAGCTTGCGCGCTTGATCGAAAATGAATATCTCCGGTGTCACCGTCGCACCCAACTCAGTAGCCACGCTCTGTTTATCGCCGTCGTAAAGATACGGCCAGTCGATATGGCGGTACGCGGCCGTTGTTTTCATGTCTTCCAGCCTGTCTCCCACATCCGTATACGCCATTTGGTCGATTGGCACAGCATCAGGACTATCCGGACTTATTGCGACCAGTGCTACACTCTTGTCCTTGTACTCCTCATAAAGCTTTCCGATGCGGCCTTCGTAAAGTTGGGACGCGGGCGAGTGGTCGTCTTCCATCACGAGCGCGAGCACCTTCGCGCTCGCAAAATCGCTCAGCCGGTGATTCTTTCCATCAACTCCGGCCAAGTTGAAATCTGGAGCGGGCGTTCCGATTGCGGCGGGTTTGGCGGCGGAAGCCCGGGGGGCAGACGCTTGCGCCGCCTGCCCGGCTGTGGCATGGAATGAAATGCACAGTAGAAAAACGACGAAGACGGAAACAAACAAGCCGCCGCATAACCCAGATCGGGTGAAAATCGCTTTCACAATGCACCTGCCCTCGCTGGCGGCCCACAGCCGCCATTTCGCTTTGCCTAAATTCTGGATTGCCGCCAAAGCCATGTCAAGGCCGGAGTTCTCCGCCAATAAACAAGAAGGGCCATACCTCTCGGAATGGCCCTCGATTTAGGCAAAATGAGCGTTTCTTTAGCGTGCCGCAGCCGTAGCGCCTCGGCGCGATATGCGCGCGCTCTCCAGTTCGCGCAGGCCCTCCGTCAGGTCCTCCACCAAATCCTGCGGGCTCTCACAGCCAGGCGAAAGTCGGATCAAGGTGTCCGAAAGCCCCAGTTCCGCCCGCGCTTCAGCCGGAATGGAAGCATGGGTCATCGTCGCCGGATGGCAGATCAGCGATTTCACTCCGCCCAGGCTTTCGCCAAGCGCGAAATATCTTCGTGAAGAAACGAACGACACCACTTCGTCGATTGTCCCATCCATCTCAAAGGAAACCATTCCGCCAAAGCCGGTCATCTGCCGCTTCGCAATGTCGTGGCCCGGGTGCGTGCCCAGACCCGGGTAATAGACTCGCCGCACGAGCGCGTTTGTGCTGAGTGCGTTCGCGATTGCCGAAGCGTTTTGCTCGTGACGCTGCATTCTCAGCTCCAGCGTCTTGATGCCGCGCATGGTGAGCCAACAATCGAAGGGGGAAGGCACTGCGCCCGTCGCGTTTTGCAGAAACTTGATTGGCTCGAATATCGCCTGGTCTTTCGCCAGCACCGCGCCCTGAATCACGTCCGAGTGCCCCGCCAGATACTTCGTCACACTGTGTACCACGATGTCCGCGCCCAGTTCGAAAGGCTGTTGAAAGTAGGGAGTCGCAAACGTGTTGTCCACCACCACCAGCGAGCCGCGCGCGTGAGCGATGCGGGCGATGGCCGCAATATCGTTGATCTGAAGCCGCGGATTGGTCGGGCTCTCGATCCACACAAGCCGCGTCTGTGGTGTGACTGTCGACTCCACAAGCGCAAGGTTCTCGGTCTCGATCTGCCGCACCGCAACTCCGATCGGCTGAAAAACCTTGTTCAATATCCGGTAGGTGCCCCCGTAAACGTCCCGCGGGATTACAATCTCATCGCCAGGCCGCATGTAGGCCTGCAGAACCGCATTCTCGGCCGCAATCCCGGACGAGAACGCAGCAGCGTATTTCACGCTCTCCAGCTCGGCCAAAACGGCTTCGAGCCGCTCGCGCGTCGGATTATTCGTCCGCGAATAGCTGAATCCTTTATCTTGTCCCGGGGCTTCTTGCTCGTATGTCGACGTCTGGAATATCGGCGCCACCAGCGCGCCGGTTTCGGGTTCTGAGGGCTGCCCTGCATGAATCGTCTTCGTTGCGAACTTCATAGTCTCCACTCCCTTTTGAGCGCTAGCCACGCCGCAACCACCGCGTGAATCGCATAGCGACCCAGCAGGCCTTCGGCGCTGTTTTTGCGCTAAGTGTATCGGCGCGATATCCGCGGTGTTGCCGGAATCGCTCCGTTTCTTTACTTCAGTTTGGGAGTTGAATCTTCAAAGGCCCGCGACACGGTCCGTTGAGGATCTTATCTCTCCCCACTGGGCAGGAATTAGCACCTTGGCTTCTGCGCCAGGTTGCTGTGGCTTCCTAGGGCCTGTCCCCTCTGCCACTCTGGATAAGCGCCGCCGTAAAGCGGCTCGCAAATCATAGCAAATCAAAGCCAAAAAACAAAGGGTACCAAAGGCCGCCCAGCCCCGCGCCGCGTCGGCGCACTCGTTCCGCCCAGGCACAGAATGCTACGAATTTGCATCAACCGCGTCGCGCAAGTCCTGCCGAATCAGCGCCCGTTTCGCAAGCAACTGGAAGTCTGTGTGCAGTTGTCAGGTCTGCAGGAACCGAAAGGAAAAGGAATGAGTCAGCTCAATCAGCAGCCTTCAAATTACCGGGTGGAAGTCTCCGGATGGGACGCCGCCGAGGCGTTCTTCCTCGAAAAGGCCGTCCTTCACTGGAACACTTCCGGGCAGGAAATCTCCATCCGTTCGCGTTTGCGCGAAGGCACGGTCGTTTTCGTCCGTCTCTTACAGCCTTTTGAGAGCGACGAGAATTTCCCGGTTCCCTACGTTGTTTCAAGAAACCTTCCGGTCGAAATTGACGGCCGCTCCACCGTGGCAATATCGCGTTTGCACCCAAAGCCTTCTTACAAGCAAACAGCTGCACTCGAGAAAGAGGCACGTGTGAATTGCGCCTAGCGGCTCCAGTTCCGTTTCGAAACGCCAGTCCCGTTCTGGCATGAGTCCCGCTCGAAGATCTGGCCATCGGCCACCTTGTGACTCGGGACCGCCTAGCGCAATGAGCACTCCTTTCTTCACGTAAAGCCCTCCCGCTCAGTTCCTTGCGAGCTCAAAACTCCCGATTGTTGCACGGACGCTGCACGCCCGAGCCCGCCTATCTGGAGCGTTCGCACGTGGCACAGGTCTTGCCTCTACACAGTCATGATTCACGAGCAGCCCGCCAACGTCACTGGTATCGCGCGGAAAAATCTTTCGATCTCCATCGTGGACGATGATCCGGACCATGTGGAAATCACCACGCACCGCCTCGAAAAGGGCGGCTATATCGCCAGTGGTACCACGGATCCAGAGGAAGCTCTTCAGCATGTTCGCCTTGGGACATGCCGCGTCGTGCTCGCCGATTTGAAAATGCCGCAGATGGACGGCATGGTGTTCCTCGAAAGGGCGCAGCAAATCGATCCAGGCATCTATGTGATCCTTGTAACCGGTTTTTATTCGGTCGAGTCCGCGATCGCTGCCATAAAGCTCGGGGCTTACGACTACCTCTATAAGCCTCTCGATTTTCCCCGCCTGGAAAAATCGCTCGATGAGCTCGCTGAAAATTTTGCGCGTCGCTCCGAAATCCAGCATCTCGAGGAGAAGCTCTTCCAGAGTCTGCAATTCAAAGGTATCGTCGGCAATAGCCCCGCGATGATCGAGGTTTTCGAGTTAGCCCGCAAGATCGCCAAGCATTACACCAATGTCCTGATCAGCGGCCCGACCGGTGCCGGCAAAGAGCTCGTCGCCCGCGCTTTGCATGACCTTAGCCCCGTTGCCCAATCGCGCTTCGCCGTCTGCAACTGCTCCGCTCTTGTCGATACGCTCCTCGAAAGCCAGCTTTTTGGCCACATGCGCGGCGCCTTCACCGGAGCCACGGACACCCGCCCCGGCCTCTTTGAATACGCCAATGGCGGCACGGTCTTTCTCGACGAAATCGGCGAAACCTCTCTCGCCATGCAAGCTAAGCTTCTGCGCGTGATTCAAAATCGTGAAATTCAGCGTGTCGGTTCGCCTGAAGTGAAAAAAGTGGATGTGCGCTTAATCGCCGCAACGAATCGCGATCTGCGCGCCGAAGTCCTCGCCGGCCGCTTCCGCGAAGACCTTTTCTATCGGCTCAGCAGCATCGAAATTCGCGTCCCGGGCTTGAACGAACGTAGCGAAGATATACCCGTTCTCGTACAGCACTTCCTGAAGAAATACGCTGAAGCTTACAACAAGCCCCTGCGTGGGCTCACCCGCCGCGCGCAGATCGCCATCGTCCAGCACGAATGGCCCGGTAATGTCCGCGAACTGGAAAATGTCATCTCCAGCGCGGCTATCACCGCCGGCGCCGATTTCATCGACCTCACGGACTTGCCGCAGCACATCCAAAAGCCGCGGCACCGCATGCCTCTCGCCGGACCCGATTGGCGGCCCGTCCCTCTCGACGAAGTGCGGCGTCTTCACATTGAGCGCGTGCTCGAATCCTGCGGAGGCAACCGCGTCAAGGCGGCTCAGATGTTGGGCATAGGTCGCACCAGCCTGTACCGCTTCCTCAAGCGAAGCGCAAGGCGCGCGACCGCGGCCACAAACGGCGTCGCCTGAATTGCTGTAGGCCCCTCCTCTTACTCCGCGCCTTCGGAGGCCGTTTGTACGAGCGACGTCGGCAGCGACACTGTCGTATCCATCCTCACCAGCATTCCGGTCTGTGCTGGCAGCTCTACATCCTTCCCCTTCTTTGCCACCACATAAGCGCCGCCACCCACTAGCCCCAGCACAGTCCCCCGCACCACCCGGCTGAACACCACGCCCACCAGCGAACCGCCGGCAGTCCCAAGCGTCACGTCTTCCACCACGCTCTTCACGTCGCGATTCGGCTCAACCACCACGCCTTCGACCGTCTTCAGGTCTTTGCGTTGCTTGCTGGCGTCGGTGTTGCTCGTGTAAAGCCCGAGGATACTCATCCGCGCCGGGAAAATGCGGCTTTCGAGCTCGATCGACGTAAAGTTGAGGTTCATCGAAGCGCCGCCTCGGAGCAGCGCGAACATTTTGGGACGATCCACATGGGAGATCGTGCCGTGAATCTTTGTTCCGGCGGGAAGAATGATCGTGTTCCCCTGAAATACCGGTTCGGAGACGACTGCGGTGAACGGGTCGCCGTCATGCGCGACGGCGGTGCTCAGTCCGTTGATCAGGGTGAGTCGCACCTGAGTGCCTGGAACCAACGCGGTCAGGGATTGGGCGCGAACAGCGGGCGTCGCAAACAGTGCGAACACTGCCACAGCAAGCAAACTCGCAAACTTCTTCATGGTTCCTCCATTTTCGGAACGCCGGCCGCAGCCGGACCAAAGCAGCTTTTCTTTTATGTGGAAAGTAAAGACGAGAAAGCGGCGCGGTCACGACCGCTCGCTTCTCTCCGTTTGCCCTCTTTGCGGAAGAGGGAAGCCGCTGGCGCAGCGGTCGGCGCGGAGGATGCGCCGCAACGAGCATACAACATTCCCTGCAGAATCAAGCTCAAAATTGTCTCAAAATGAGTTTAAATGCCATCTTTTCCCCCCAATTGCCACCTTGCCCCGCGACCTACAGCACCCACCCGCAAGGCAGTCGCGGCATTCCTTGGTTCTGAACCCGCCTTCATCATCTGTGCCCAATTTGCCGATGCCGCTTAAGGCTTCCACGCCTTACGTACTTCTACGCATCCAATCCATCCGCTGCTAGCCTCGTCTCATGAACCGACAATCAAAGGTATGGATGCAAGCAGCCGTCCTGACCTTGGCCCCGCTCCTCGCGACTCTGCCCGCAGCGAAACTCGCCGGCTCCAGCGTCGTCGGCTTCGCAAGCATCTGTCCGATCCTGCTCAGCGCGCCGCTCTCGATGTGGATGGCGTCACGCTCGATCACCCTCCTGCTCGCCACCTGCCGGGGCCGACGCGATCCTTTCCTGGTAGTAGCCGTACCTCTAGGAGTCGCCGCCCTCGGTGCCTACGTAATCTCCGCTGCGCTCTTCGCCTTCGCGTTGCCCGCGCTGCTCCGTCTGCTTTTCTCCTGAGCAGCCGCTTCGTCCTCATCTAAAAATGAATCACGATCCCCGTCGATACTCGGGCGTTGTTTTCGGCCTGGTTGAAAAGGTGGGTATGCACCACATCAATCTGAACGATCCGCCACGCAAACTGCGGTGCCACGGTCGTATCGATGCCAAACCCAAACCCATACGCGCCAGACGTATCCGACCTGCCATTGGCCGCGAAATGCCCGGCTCCAACCAGCACATGCGCGAAGGGAGAGACGCGAGCCGGAAACGACACCTGCGGCCCCACGAGATAATCATGCAAAACCGAATTCACTCCCTCGAAATTCCCATAGTGGCCGTCCACATCGACCACGGCCCCCAGCCACGGCTTCAGCTTGTACTGCCCCGAAAGCTCCCATCCATTCGTATTGAACGAAGGCGATGTGTCGTAATGCATGAACGAGTACCCGCCAAACACCTCGATTTGGTCGGTCACGCTCTGTGCGTGTGCCGATAATGAAAAAAAGCAGCCAACCAATAGGAGCAAACCCAGTTTTCGCAGCATCCATCCTCCGAAGTTCGTTGTGAATTCCAGCCGGTCAGCCTACCCGCACGTCCACTCGCGCCAAGCCTTTTGCGCGCTCCCCGCTTTGATGCCTCCCCCTCTAAATTTGTCGTAAGTCCAGATTACCCCAAGTCGCCGGAACCCTCACGTTCTAAAGCTCTTCTGCATCTCGCACCTTCAGAATCCCCGGACCGGAGCTGCTGTCGCGACTTCGATGCTCACCTCTCCCTACAGTGGAATTCGTATTTACATATATGAAAAACGGAATGCTATTTCCGTTGTGTTTGCCCATATATCATGTAACCCTTCGCTTTTCATGCAGATGAAAGCGCCGATATCGATGGAAACGGAAATGCCTGCTGTTCCTGGGCGTTGTATTCAGCATACCTTTGTGGGTTCCTTAGGTTCTTTGAGTCGCAAGTCCGCGGTGCCAGGAAGCAGAGTTTGATCGGTGATTCGTAAGCTGTGGTTTCCGGATTTTCCAAGCGGGACGAGCTTAGGAGTTCGGTTCCATTTTATTTGGCAGGATCGAGGAGGGGACGTGAGCCGTACACGCAAACCACGTGTTTCCGTAGTTTGGTTCTCGTTGGCGATGTTTTTCGTACTTCTGCTGCCCTTTTACGCGAAAGGCCAGGCTGCATCGGCCTCTCTTAACGGCACCGTCACAGACGCCTCGGGCGCCACGATTCCCAACGCAACCGTAAAGCTGCAAAATACGCAAACGGGCACGACCTACTCGGCCCAGACTGCTAGCGACGGAGGCTACCGCTTCTCAGACCTGCCTCCCGGCCCGGGATATGCCCTCACCATTACAAAGAGCGGCTTCCAAACTCTCGTCCTCAACGGACTTTATCTCCCCACCGCCACGGCCACGACCAAAGACGCCCAACTGTCGCTCGGTCAGGTCTCTCAGACCGTCGAAGTGACCGCGAATACCGGCGCCGTCACGCTGGACACAACCGACGCGACCATCGGCAGCGCAATAGACATGAATGCCGTCGAAAATCTGCCGGATGAGTTTCGCGATAATCCCAGCGCCCTTCTGCGCCTTGAGGTCGGCGTCACCAACGCAGAGACCACCACTGGAAATGCGATCACGTCCAACATCGATCCGAACCACACCCGCGACGGCTCCGTCGCGGGCGCGCGTGCCGACCAGAACAACATTATTGTGGACGGAATTGATGCGTCCGATTTCGCTACAGGCGCGGCTTTCACCACCGACGCCGCGGTTCCTGTTGACGCCATTCAGGAATTCAACACCGAAGTCGCCGAGCCCTCCGCCGGGTATGGTGGCCGCAGCGGGGCGCAAACCATCATCACCACGAAAAGCGGCAGCAACGATTGGCATGGTTCAGCCTATGAGTACAATCGCACCGCTGCCACGGAAGCCAACACATTCTTCAATTTGCAGGCTGGCGTTCCCCGGTTGGCTTTGGTCCGCAACCAATTCGGCGCCAACGTCGGCGGCCCAGTTAAGAAGGATAAGCTTTTTTTCTTCTTTGAATACGATGGACGCCGTGATGCTTCTGCGGAATCGGAACTTCAGTTCGTTCCCTACCCTCACGTGAAAAATGGAGAGATTGCTTACATCAACAATTCCAGCAGCGGATCCTGCTCAGACACCAGCAGCCTTACGTCTCTTGACGTTTCCACGGATTGCGTGACCATTGCCCCGGCCTCGGAGGTCGCGAGTTTCGATCCTTGTACTTCAGATCCGGGTGCTTGCTCGAGCGCCTACGGCTTCGTTCAGGGCGGAATCGCCCCCGTGATCCAGAATCTCTTCACGAGCCGCTACCCCGCGCCAAACGACTACACCGTTGGCGACGGTCTTAATATCGCCGGGCTTCGCTTCAATGCCCCAAGTCCCCTCACCGAGAACGGTTACATCGCTCGCGTAGACTACAACGTGGGCACCAACAACAAGTTGTTTGGGATGGTTGACGTCAAAAATGAAAACACCGTGAACAATACGGTTGGTGTTTCGCCTATTCAGTTCCCTGGCGATTCAATCACTGCGCTGGAAAACGAAACCCAGCGCGCTTGGGTGCTGGGCGATACCTGGACAATCGGTCCGAACCTGGTCAACCAATTTACATATGGAGAGACTCGTGAAAACCTTCAAGAACCCGTCAATGCACCGCAGGCCGGCAATTTGTACGAATTGTCATTCTTCGGGGCGTTTGAAGGCAGCACATTCGCCACGCCTTATGACCGGCAAACCTCCCAAGGGCGTGTCGTGCCGGATCCCACGTTCCGTGACGACATTACTTGGACTCACGGCACGCACACGTTCCAATTCGGAGCTGAGTTCAATCCCGCCAAGGTCCGTAGTTTCCTGACGAACGATTTCGCCTTCGTCCAGGAGGGACTCGGCGGCGCCGTTCCGAACCTGTCGCCAAGCTTTCGGCCAGCGGACATCAAGGCGACCGAACTCAACGGCGAAGGACAGACCGTCCCGGACAGTACCGTCCTGGACAACTGGGACAACTTCTTTATGGGAGATCTCGGCATCATTTGGAATTATCAGGTCGCAGTTAATTACACGGGCTCGGGTACGGCACTTCCGTTAGGCTCTGCGGCCACTCGAGATTGGCGAATCAACAATGTCGCCGGATATTTTCAGGACGCCTGGCGGGCTCGTCCCGATCTGACCGTCTCCTATGGCGTCCGCTACCAGTTCCAGGAGCCACCCTACGAGGTTCACGGCACGGAGGCGCAGTTCTTCAATACAAACGTGAACCAGATAGTTAACACTCGTGTTCAGAACGGCGTCCTCGGTATCGCCAGCGCGGGTAGTACGCCTGAGCTGATTTATCAGAAGGCTGGCCGCGCCAACTCCGAGCCGCCGCTCTACTCGCCCGAAAGGTACGATTTTTCCCCGAGATTGTCGTTCGCTTGGAATCCGTCCTTTAGCGGCGGCCTTCTTGGGAAAGCTTTCGGCGACCATAAGACCGTGATCCGCGCGGGCGGCGCGCTGCTCTTCGATCAGAGCGTCATTTACGCCATAACCAACTACGAGGATCAGTCCAACTACCTTTTCGGAAATACCATATCGGGCGAGCCAAACTCCGGAAATCCAGACCTCACCAACGTCCTCGAAACAGACCCGCGTATGAATTCCGTTACCACGCTTCCGATCCCAATCACGCCGCCGCCCTTCCAAACGCCGCTAGTGCCGGCAGCCATCTTCAACGACGGCATCGATCCTAACCTCAGAACGCCATACTCCGTCACGGCGAGTTTTGGGCTGCAAAGAGAGCTCCCGGCTGGCTTCCAGTTCGAGGCCGATTATTACGGGCGCTTCGGCCGCAGGTTGATGCTTCTGGCAGACACTTCTCAAGCGATCAACTTCGTTGACCCTGCATCTGGCCAGAGTTTGGTCAGCGCCTTCACCGCACTTGAAAACGACGCCGCGAGCGCGCTGCCCGTTGCTAGCGTCGAGACTCAGCCCTTCATCGAAGATGAAGTATCAGCCGGCTTCGGAGGCACCTGCGCTGCGTACGCCGCAAAAGTGAACGCCGCGAATAATCTTTCCCCGGGCACACTGACCAACTGCACGCAAGCCGTTTACTACGCCAATAGCCCGGCCCTGTCCCAAGGCGGCACCGGTGGAATCCTTACATCCATTCCTCTGCCGCCAAATGTCGGCCTCACGCCACAGTTCTATGTTGACGCTATCATGGCGAACAAGGGCTTCTCCGACTACAACGGTCTCTTTGTGATCTTGCGCAAAAGGCTCTCGAATAACCTTCAGTTCGACTTCAACTACACATTCTCACACTCGATCGACAACGGCTCGACCGTTTCCAATGAAGACGGGAACTTTGAGTCGGGCGATACGTCGGTCATGTGCGACGCCACGAACAACCGCGCGTGCCGTGGCAATTCCGAATTCGATCTCACGCATCAGGTCAGCGCGAACTTCGTATATAGCTTGCCGATTGGGCATGGTCAGTTGATCGGTGGAAATGTTAATGCGCTTCTGAACGAGGCCATCGGCGGATGGCAAGTCTCAGGCATCGGTTCATGGCACTCGGGTTTCGCCTACACCGTCAACGACACCGATTTCGCCGCTTTCGATACCGTCAGCCTCGCTGCGGACACAGGAATGCTTTTCACTGGCTCAAGGGGACCCCTTCAGGCACACATTCACGTCGATCCGGCGGAAAACAATGCTGTCCAGTTCTACGCCGACCCCGCGACAGCCGCCGCACAGTTCTCTCCTGTGACCGGACTGGAATCGGGCGACCGCGACAATCTCCGAGGACCTGGCTTTTCAGATCTGGACTTGGAGGTCTCGAAGACTTTCCCCCTTCCCAACGAGCGGTTCCGACTCAAGCTCGTCGCAGACGCGTACAACGTCTTCAATCATCCGAACTTCGGCCTGCCCGATACCGGCGCTACTGGGAGTTCCTTTGGGGTCATTCGCGGCTTGATTGGCGAGGAGCCCTCCCGCGTCATGCAGTTCGCACTGCGGTTCGACTTCTAACCTCAGGGAAGCGGTACGAAGGGGCGCCCTTAGTCCATGGGCGCCCTTTCTTTTTGCCCGCCCTTCCGCCGCCCCTGCAACATCTGCACCCTCCTGCGCGTATGTATAATGGACCCCAGCCGAAATGGCCTTGCCGTTCGCTTTGGCCGGTCGCAACCGTCACCTCATGCCCACTACGTCTGCGAAAACCTGCATGTCACTCGGCGAAGCCGCTAAAATTGCCACGGCCAGCCTCTGGGCGCACAAGCTCCGGACCGTGCTCACCCTCCTCGGCGTGGTCATTGGCGTCACCTCCGTGATCGCCGTGGTCAGCCTGATCGGCGGGCTGAACGCCTACGTGGCCGACAAGGTCTTCAATCTCGGCGCGGACGTGTTCCTTGTTTCGCGCGGCCCGCTCGTCACACTCAACGTTGACGACTACATGAAGACCCAGAAGCGCCGCAAGCTCAAGATGGACGATTACGAGTTCGTGCGCGACAACTGCAAAAGCTGCACCGCCATCGGGGCCGAATTGACCCACGGAAACTCGAAAGTCCAGTACGGCACCGACTACATTGAAAACACGAACGTGATGGGCTGGACCGAGGAGATGCCGGACCTCGAGAATTATGACCTGGACTCCGGCCGGCACATCAACCTCACTGACGTGGCGCATCGCTCCCCGGTTTGCACAGTGGGATACGACATCCAGGACAAGCTCTTTCCCGGCGTGGATGCGGTCGGCAAGGAAATCCGCATCGATACCGCGCTCTGCCAGATCATAGGAGTCGGCAAAAAACTGGGCACGGTGTTCGGCGCGTCTCGCGACAATTGGGTGGAAATGCCGATCACGACGTTCGAAAAGATCTACGGTTCCGATAATTCGCTCACGATTTGGGGCAAAGGCCAGGGCGTCGCCACCATGCAGCAATCGATGGACGAAGTGCGCTCACTTCTGCGTGGGAAGCGCCATTTGTCCTATAACACAGCCGACGATTTCGAAATTGAGACGAATGACTCGTTTCTATCAATCTGGTCCAGCATCAGCGGCTCGTTTTTCGTCATCACTGTGGCCATTGCATCGATTTCCCTGGTTGTCGGCGGCATCGTCATAATGAACATCATGCTCGTCAGCGTCACCGAAAGGACGCGCGAAATCGGTCTGCGGAAGTCGCTGGGAGCGCGGCAGAAAGACATCCGCCTGCAATTTTTAATCGAATCATCGATGATCGCGGCGCTCGGCGGTTTATGCGGCGTGATTCTCGGGATCATCTTCGCCAAAATCCTCACGGCAACCACGGCGCTGCCCAGTGCGGTCGAGCCTTGGTCCGTCT
>Ga0335074_10002737_pt1 | contig 23990 bp, 18 predicted proteins | sample Lox_Sample_23_FD_206715 | JGI IMG/M metagenome (GOLD analysis project Ga0335074, IMG submission 206715) | Soil microbial communities from Loxahatchee National Wildlife Refuge, Florida, United States - Lox_Sample_2.3 | ecosystem: Environmental > Terrestrial > Soil > Wetlands | place: USA... | reverse complement strand
TCCTCGCCGACATCCAGCTGGAGCAGCGCGTCTTCCAGCGCTTCCACCGAGCCGGACACGTCGCCCTTGATGATGAGCAGCAGCTCTTCCCGCTCACCGGACTTGAGCGCGGACTCCAGGTCCTCCAGCGTGACCCGCGGTCGCCGCTGGGCGAACATGGCGCTCCGCTCCCTGGCCTCGCGCCGTTCGGCGATCTGCCTGGCCACCCGGTCGTCGTCGACGACTAGGAAGCTGTCGCCCGCATCGGGCACGCCGGTGAGGCCGAGCACCTCGACCGGGCGGGACGGCGGTGCCTCGCGCACCTGGTCGCCGTTCTCGTCCAGCATGGCCCGGACCCGGCCGAACGCCTCGCCGCAGACGATCGAGTCGCCGACCCGGAGCGTGCCGCGCTGCACCAGCACCGTGGCCACCGGGCCGCGGCCCTTGTCCAGGTGCGCTTCGATGGCCACACCCTGAGCCTGCTGCTTCGGGTTCGCCCGCAGGTCGAGCTCGGCGTCAGCGGTCAGGACCACGGCCTCGAGCAGGTTGTCGATGCCGGTGTTGTTCCGCGCCGACACGTCCACGAACAGCGACTGGCCGCCGAACTCCTCGGCCACCAGGCCGTACTCGGTCAGCTGGGAGCGGACGCGCTGCGGGTCAGCGCCCTCCTTGTCAATCTTGTTGACCGCGACCACGATCGGCACGCCGGCCGCCTGGGCGTGGTTCAGCGCCTCAGTGGTCTGCGGCTTCACGCCGTCGTCCGCCGCGACGACAAGGATGACCAGGTCGGTCGTCTGCGCACCACGCGCTCGCATGGCGGTGAACGCCTCGTGGCCAGGGGTGTCGATGAAGGTGATCTTCCGCTCCTGGCCGTCGACCTCGGTGTTGACCTGGTACGCGCCGATGTGCTGGGTAATGCCGCCAGCCTCGTGCGCCACCACGTTCGTCTGCCGGATGGCGTCCAGCAGCTTGGTCTTGCCGTGGTCAACGTGGCCCATGACGGTCACTACCGGCGGCCTCGCCACCAGGTCGGCGTCCTCGCCCTCGTCCTCGCCGAACTCGATGTCGAACGACTCGAGCAGCTCGCGATCCTCTTCCTCGGGCGAGACGACCTGGACGTTGTAACTGAGCTCGGCGCCGAGTAGCTGCAGCGTCTCGTCGTTCACCGACTGGGTCGCGGTGACCATCTCGCCGAGGTGGAACAGCACCTGCACCAGCGACGCCGGGTTGACGCCGATCTTGTCCGCGAAGTCAGTCAGCGAGGCGCCCCTGGACAGGCGGATGACCTGGCCATTGCCCCGCGGGATCGACACGCCGCCGATCGCCGGCGCCTGCATGTTGTCGAACTCCTGACGGCGCTGCTTCTTCGACTTGCGCCCGCGCGAGGGCCGCCCGCCGGGACGCCCAAACGCGCCGGCCGTGCCGCTGCGACCGCGACCGCCGGGGCCTGGCCTGGCCGGAGCCATTCCGGGCCGGGCGCCACCACCGCCGGGAGCGCCGCCACCGCGCGGTCCCCCGGGCCCACCGGGGCCACCTCGGCCGCCACCGGGCCGGGCACCCGCGCCAGGACCTGCCGGGGCGCCATATCCGCCGCCACGCGGGCCGCCTGCGCCGCCGGAGCCGAAGCCACGGCCGCCGACCGGGCGCGGCGGCATGTTGCTCGGGCTGGGGCGCGGGCCGCCGGGCCGGGGACCGCCTGGACGCGCCTGGTCACCGGCACCAGGCCGTGGCGCGCCCGGGCGCGGTCCGCCAGGTCGCGGCCCGCCCGGCCCGGCGGTACCGCCGGATGCCGGTGCGCCAGAGCCAGCCGGAGCGCTGGACTGCGGCGCACGAGGATTCGCGCCCATGCCGGTTGCTGTGGAGCTGAACGGGTTGTTGCCAGGCCGTGGTCCAGGCCTGGGAGCGTTGCGCTGGCCAGGCTGCGCTGGCGCGCTCGGCCGCGGGCCGGCCGCGGCCGGCCGGGGCGCTGCTGGCCGCGAAGCACCGCCATCGCCTGGCCTCGGCTGGGCCGGCCTCGGCTGAGCAGGCCGGGTGCTGGACGGTCGCACCTCCTGACCTGCTCCGCCATCCTGCGGGAACGGCACCACCGGCGGTGCCGGCCTGCTCGGCGGTGCCGCCGGGGCCTCCGACGGCGCTGCTGGCTGTGGCGCTGTGCGCGCGGCCGGCTGATCGGGGGCGATCGCCTCCGGCGCGGCGGGCTGCTCGGCAACGACCGGCCTGTCGGCCCGCGCACGCTCGGGCGTCGTCTCAGCAGGCGCCGGGGCATGCCCGTTGGCCTCCTGCCGGGCGCGCTGAACTGCGCCAGCACCCCCCTTCGGGGCCTGGCTGCCGAACTCGTCTTTAAGTCTGCGAACTACCGGCGCCTCGATCGTCGAGGACGCGGACCGAACAAACTCACCCATCTCCTGGAGCTTGGCCATGACGGCCTTGCTCTCGACGCCGAACTCCTTCGCGAGTTCGTAAACCCGGACCTTCGCCACTGCGCTCCTCTACTCGGCCCGGAAATAAACCGGGCCTGCCAGCCGGCCGGGGCAGGGCGTGCTCCGTCCGGCGTCAGGTTGTGCTGTTCATCGCCGCGTGCTCATCGGGCGCTCATCGCAATTCAGCCTTCTTTCCTCGCACCGTCGCCAGCTAGGTACTCCGCGACCTTGCCCGCCGGCAGAGCCGCCGGAAGGCGAAGGGCCCGCGCAAATGCCTTACGGCGCTGGGCTCGTTCCAAGCATGCCAGGCTCGGATGCAGATATGCACCCCGGCCGGGCAGCCGCATGGTGACGTCAGGCACAATCTCCGTCCCTGCTGACACCACTCGGATCAAGTCGGTTTTAGCGGTACGTTCCCCGCATCCCATGCATGTGCGGATCGGCGCCGCCGGTCTGTTGTCCAGCTTACAGGGCCTTCGCGTCCGCAGCACCAGCTGTCGCGCTGGGCGTAACCGGAGGCGCGCCCGGCACTCCTTCTTCTCCTGCCAGCGACCCGGCGGCTTCGCGCCGGTCAGCTGCAGCCGCGCGGCCGGCGCTGCCGGCACTGGCAGCAGTCCCCGCACGGGCCGGGGTGCCGGTGCCGGCAGGCGTGCCGGCGCTGGCAGGCGTGCCGGCGCTGGCAGGCGTGCCGGTACCGCCAGGCGTGCCGGTGCTGGCAGGCGTGCCGGTGCTGGCAGGAGCCTCGGTGCTGGCCACAGCCGTGTCCTTCGCGGTGTCAGCTGTCGCGGGCCCATCCGGGTTGGCGCTGGCCGCGGCCGGGCCGGCTTCCGCCGTGTCCGGCCTGATGTCGATCCGCCAGCCGGTCAGCCGGGCGGCAAGGCGGGCGTTCTGCCCTTCTTTGCCGATCGCCAGCGAGAGCTGGTAGTCCGGCACGATGACCTGCGCGACCCGGGCCTGCGCGTCCACCACGTTGACCTTCGTGACCCTGGCTGGCGACAACGCATGGGCGACGAACTCGGCCGGGTCGGCGGAGTAGTCGACGATGTCGATCTTCTCGCCATGAAGCTCGGTCATCACGTTGCGGACCCGGCTGCCCATCGGACCGATGCAGGCGCCCTTGGCGTTGACCCCTGGCTGATGCGAAATGACCGCGATCTTGCTGCGGTGACCCGCCTCACGGGCGATCGCCGCGATCTCGACCGCTCCAGAGGCGATCTCCGGGACCTCCATCGCGAACAGCTTCTTGACCAGGTTCGGGTGCGTCCGGGACAGCGTCACCGACGGCCCGCGGTAGCCCTTGCGCACGTGCAGGACGTAGCAGCGAATGCGCTCACCATGCACGTAACGCTCGCCGGGCACCTGCTCAGCTGGCGGCAGGATGGCCTCTAGCTTGCCGAGGTCCACTAGCACGGCCCGCGGGTCCTTGCCCTGCTGGATCACGCCGGCCACCACGTCGCCCTCGCGGCCGGCGTACTCGCCGAAGGTCAGGTCGTCCTCGGCGTCTCGCAGCCGCTGCAGGATCACCTGCCGCGCGGTGGTCGCGGCTATCCTTCCAAAACCCTCAGGCGTGTCGTCATATTCCGGGCCTAGTTCGCCGTCCGGGCCGGTAGTCCGTGCCCAGACCGTGACGTGGCCGCTGCGGCGGTTCACCTCTACCCTGGCCACCGACGCGGCTCCGTCGGTCTTGTGGTAGGCCACGAGCAGGGCGTCCTCGATGGCCTTGATCGCCAGCTCGAGTGATATGTCCTTTTCCGCCTCCAGGCTCCTCAGGACGCTCAGGTCAATGTCCACCTAGTCCTCCTCGCCCAGCCCGGCAGCATCGCCCAGCTCCTCGTCTCCCGGCTCGTCGTCGCCGAAGTGACCGAACTCGACCTGAACCCTGCCAGGGCCTAGTTCCGCGTATGTGTACTCGCGGACCGTCCCATCGTGCTCCAGCGTCACGCCCATGTCACTCGAAGCGACGATACGGCCCTCAGCGGAACGAACCCCGTTCCCGTCATGATCATCCGCATGAGCCTTCAGCGGCACGACGACAAGCCGCCCGAGCGCACGGCGCCAGTGCCGCGGCTGGGTCAGCGGCCGGTCCACGCCAGGCGAGCTGACCTCGAGTGTGTAGGGCAGGTCGCCCATCGCCCCGGCGGAGTCAAGCCGGCTCGATAGCTCGCGGCTGGCAAGCGCAATATCGTCCAGGGTCACGCCGCCGTCGGCGTCAACGAACACACGCAGCATCCGCCGGCGGCCAGCTGCCGAGATCCGGACGCCCTCCAGGTCCATGTTGAGCGCGTGCACGACTGGCTCTAGGAGGCGGACCAGTCGATCCGTGTCGGGCGCGGGGACGGCCTGGACAGACCTCGGCGCCGCTCCCCGGCCGCTTGTCCTGTCCTGGCTGCCCCTCGACTGGCCCCTGGCCTTGCCGCCGCTCCTGGGCTGGCCGGCCCTCGCCTCGCTGGCTCTGGGCTCGCCGGCCCTGGCCGGGGGATGCGAACCGCGACGAGAGCCACCGTGCATGACGACCTCCTCGCCCGCGACCTGTGCTGTTATTCGTACCGTGCCGTTCATCGCGGCGCCATCTAGCCTATCCGCGACGCAGAGCGGCGGCCTCTGGCCGGGCCTTTCGGCGGCAGTGGCATGCTGGGTCCGCGGATGCTCACGCGACGATTTATGGCTATGTGCCGGAGGAAGTGATCGTGGCCGACGGGGTGGCGGCGCGCATGGCCCGCGGGCCGAGCCGGCGAGTCGTGCTGGCCGCGTCGAGTGCCTCGCTGCCCCTGCTGCTCGCTGCCTGCAAGGGGGTGCAGGCGCTTGGCTCCCCGCCGCCGCCCGCAGCCGACGTCAGCACGCTGCGAGCCGCCATATCGGCCGAGGAGGTCATGGTGGCCAGGTACGCGGCAGCGCTCAGCTACCTGCGCACCAGCCTTCCGCCGAAGGGGACTGCCGCGGACATCCTGAGCGTCAGCGACATCGAGGCAGTGCAATCCGAGCACGGCGAGCACCTGGCTCAGCTGAAGTCGCGCCTAGTCGAGCCTCCCGGAAGCAGGCCAACCCCAAGCCCGACGCCGTCAGTTCAGGTGACCGGCAGCCTGAGCGACGTCCTCAGCATGCTTGAGCAGGCCGAGCAGGCCGCTTCCGACCGGCTGCTCAGTCAGCTTGGCGTGCTGCCGGGGTCGCTGGCGCAGCTGTTCGCGAGCATCGCGGCGTCCGAGGCGACGCACGTCCCGTTGCTTACTGCCGCCGGGCGGGGCAGATGACAGCCCCGTCAGCAACGGCCAGCCCGCCCGGCGGATCTGCTGCGGCCAGCCAGGTCATCGCAGCCCTTCAGCACGCCCTGGCCGCCGAGCAGGCGGCCAGTTACGGCTACGGCGTAGTTGGCGCGCACCTTCCGCAGGGATCGGCCCTGCAGGCCACAGCAGCCACGGACTGGATCACGCATATGCGGCTGCGGGACCGGCTGAGCGCACTGATCAGTGCACGCGGCACGCAGCCGGTCCCGGCCGCGGTTGCCTACCAGCTTCCGGCGCCGGTGCAGTCGTCAGGCGAAGCGCAGACGCTGGCAGCCCTGCTGGAGGACGGGGTAGCGCAGGCGTACCTAGGCCTGGTCGCGCTTCCCGAGAAAGGCCTGCGCAGCTTCGGCGCCCAGCAAGTCCGGGCGGCGGCGCTGCGGGCCGAGGCCTGGCGCGGCTCCACGCAGGCATTCCCCGGCCTTCCGGATAGCAGCCTCCGCCGCAGCTAGCGAGCGTGCTGAAGCGAGCGAGAGCGCTGGAGCTAGCGAGAGCGCTGTGCAGCGAGAACGGCGCAGCCAGAGCGGCGCGCAGCCAGAGCGGCGCGCAGCCAGAGCGGCGCGCAGCCAGAGCGGCGCGCAGCCAGAGCGGCGGCGCCTGCTCAGCTGGCCGCTAGCACCCGTGCGATCCTGCTCGCCGCGCCCTCGAGGTCCTCGCCGACCGTGATCCGCTCCGCCCAGGACCACCAGAACCACCAGAGCCCGTCCTGTCCCCGCCCTGCGTACACGTCCTCGGTGAGCGCGCAGGCATGCGGGTTGACCACATGCAGGCTCGGCACCCGGCCCGGCGGCGTGATGAGCCTGGTCCGCAGCCCGTGCTGGCCGAGAATCTCGCCAAGGCCTGCGAGCCTCGCCAGGTTCGCCTGCCAGACCTGGGAGTGAGCATGCGCCTCGGGCTGCGGTGCAGGTGACTGCACCGGTCCGGACTGAGCCGCCTCGAGCGTCTCCATCTGCATGCCGTCACCCCTGGTGTCTATGCCACAGCGCAGAGTAATGGTCCGACTTAAGAATGAACCTTCGATCGCCAATGTGCAACGTGCATACTGAAATTGCGGAGCGGGTTTCACTACCGGCTACCCGGGGCTGAGGGCGGCTACTGGACGGAATGGCCGGGTCTCGGTCACACTATTTCCACCCGCTCCGGTACTTGACTGGCAGGTCAAGGCCAGCCAGTGCCGCGTGCGGGAGGTGATCTCTTGTCGAGCGCGCAGAGCCCGACAGTCCGGCGTCGCCGGCTCGCGCTCGAATTGCGGCGTCTGCGCGAGGCAGCGAGGCTGACCTGCGAGGAGGTTGCCGAGCGGCTCGAGTGCTCAGCATCCAAGATCAGCCGGGTCGAGACTGGCCGCGTCTCGGTGTCGCCGCGCGATGTCCGGGACATGCTCGAGATCTACGGCGTTACCGAGGATCAGCGCGAGAGCCTGGTCCAGCTGGCCCGTGAGTCCCGGCAGAAGGGCTGGTGGCACGCCTACGGAGACAGCGTCCAGCCGCATTTCGCCACCTACCTGGGGCTGGAGAGCGCGGCGTCAGAGATCAGGATCTATGAGGTCAACCTGATCCCTGGCCTGCTCCAGACAGAGGAGTATGCGCGCGCCGTCATAACCGCGGCCATGGTCAACAGCTCTCGCGCGGACATCGAGCGCCGGGTGGCACTGCGGATGGAGCGGCGGCGGCTGAGCCGGGCTAACCCGCCCAAATTGTGGGCGGTCCTCGACGAGGCCGCCCTGCGCCGGCAGGTCGGCGGACGCGAGGTGATGCGCGTGCAGCTTGAGCACCTCCGCGAGACCAGCGCGCTGCGCAACGTTTCGCTGCAGGTGATCCCGTTCGCCGGCGGCGCGCATCCGGGCATGGGGCGGCCGTTCGTCATCCTGTCGTTCGGCGAGGACGCCGACCCGGACGTGGTCTACCTGGAGGACCTGGCGAGCGCTCTCTGGGTGGAGAACGTCGACGAGGTCGACCGCTATCACGTCTACTTCAACCACCTGCAGGCAACCGCCCTGTCGTTCGAGGACTCGGCCGCGATGGTGACCGCGGCGCTGAAGGAGATGTGACCGGCCTGCGCCGCTACTGAAGCGCGGCGGGCAGCGGCTGCGCGTGCAGCACCGTCAGCCGGGATACGGCCCTGGTGAGGGCCACATAGAGACGCTGCAGCCCGCGCGCCTCCGCGGCTGCGATGTGCGCCGGCTCGTAGACGATGACCTGATCGAACTCAAGACCCTTGGCTAGCGTCACCGGCACTAGCGTGATCACCTCGCTGGTGGCGGCACCCTCGAGAACGGCGTGCGGCACGCCGGCCGCCGCGAGGGCTGCCGCGACCAGCGGGATCTGGTCATCAGCCGTGATCACCGCTGCGGATCCTGGCCGGGTCAGCGCATCGGTGCAGGCCGCGACCACGGCCGAGGCGAGATCGCCGCGATCATGCTGGCGGACGAGGAGGGCGCCCGGATCCTGCCGGACAGAGGTTGCCGGGTGCAGTTCCGGGGCAATGTGATCGAGCAGCCGGCTCGCGAAGTCCAGGATCTGCCTCGGTACCCGGTACCCGGTGTCGAGCACGCGCAGATCTGCGGCCGGCTTGCCGAGGTGCCCAAGCATCTGCTCCCAGCTGGTCGTCGCCCACGCGGTCGTGCCCTGCGCGATGTCGCCCAGAACTGTCGCCGAACCAGTGGCGCAGCGGCGGCCTAGGGCGCGGCACTGCATCGGCGACAGGTCCTGCGCTTCGTCCACCACGATGTGCGCCAGGCTCGGCGTCCGCTCGATCAGGTCGCCGGCCTCGTCGATCAGCACCGAGTCGGCCGCGCTCCAGCGCGCGGACCCGGGCGAGCGGGGCGGCCGAGCCCAGCTGATGGCAGCCTGCTCCGCGTCATCCAGGATGCCGCTCGCCGCGCGCTTGAGGAGTTCAGGATCGGTCAGCAGGCGGAACACCAGCCGGACCGGGTCTGCCTTCGGCCACATCTGGGTCACTGCTGCCTGCACCTGCCTGGTGCGCCGCACCGCCTCGTGAGTGCGGTCATCGCAGGTCTCCCCCGCCGCCTCCATCCGGGAGAGGATCACGTGCGCGATCCGGTGGGACAGCATCTCCCGGCCCGTCCCGTACCGGACACCTCGTGCCCGGAGCTCGGCTGCCAGTCCGGTGAGTTCGTGCGCCGGCACCCGCCACCGGAACGATCCGCGGGCGAGCATGATCGCGTCGGCAGGCTCCTCGAGCTGCTCCCAGAGCGCGTTGCTCAGCACCTCGGCCATCCGCGCGTCCCCCTTGATCCGCGCCGCTTCCTCAGAGTCGGTTCCGCGGACGGGCACGGCGGCGGTCAGGTCAGCCACCGACAGCTGAGCTACGTCAAGCTCGCCGAGCGCGGGGAGGACGTTCTGGATGTAGGCGAGGAACGCCTCGTTGGGCCCCACCACGAGCACGCCACCGCGGCCGAGTTTCTGCGCGTGCGCATACAGCAGGTACGCCACGCGGTGCAGGCCGACGGCGGTCTTGCCTGTGCCCGGTGCGCCCTGCACGCATACCGTCTGGTCCACGCTGGCGCGCACGATGTCGTCCTGGTCCGGCTGGATCGTTGCCACGATGTCGCGCATCGGGCCGGACCGTGGGCGCTCGATTTCCTCGATCAGGATCTGGCTGGTGACCTGGCCGTCCGTCGGCCGGGCGCCGGCCGCTGCGCTACCAAAGAGCTCATCCTCGAAGGCAGTCAGCTCACCGCCGGCGAAACCGAACCGGCGGCGCCGGTCAAGGCCCATCGGCTCTAGCTGGCTGGCCCGGTAGAAAGGCCGGGATACCGGAGCGCGCCAGTCGATTACCACTGGCGTGCCGTCCGGGTCGTGGACGTGCCGCCGGCCGACGTGGAACTGCTCGCCGTCCGGCAGGTCCGCGGGTCGTTCCGCGGCGTCGGCACCTGGCTCGAGGCCGGAGTCCAGGGCACCGGAGTCAAGGGCACCGGGGGCGTAGTCCAGCCGACCAAAGAACAGCGGCGTATCCGGAAGGTCCTTCAGCGCCTCGGCACGCCGGTACAGATCGGCCTTCAGGTACTCCTCGGACACAGGGTCGCCGCCCATGGCGCGCAGCGACAGCACGTCCCTGCGCATCAGTTCCAGGAAGTCGCGCGACCGGCGCAGATGCTCGCGCTCGGCCGCCAGTACGTTGTCCGCGGCGGCATCCGATGAACTCGCCGACGGCATGGCTGATCACCTCGCTAACTAGAGAACGGTGCCGGCCCGGTAAACGAGCTGGCCAGAGCCCGGCAAGCACACCTTGGGCATGCACGGTAGGCCGACGGCCAGACTTCGGACGCCGGCCAGCAGGATCGGCAGCGGGCAGAGGCAGATGACGAGGATGTTGCTGGCACAAGGGCAAAGAATTTTACCAGCGCGGCCGACTGCTGGCATCTTGTTTTGCAACCAGCGCGCCCGGATGCGGCCGAGCGCTGGCGGCGGTCAGAACAGCACGGACATGAACGTCCCGGCCTGAGTGAAGCCAACGCGCTGGTAAGCGGCGCGTGCCGGGGTGTTGTACTCGTTGACGTAGAGGGTGACGACCGGCGCCATCCGCAGCGCGGCCTGAACGACAGCTGCCATGCCCCGGACCGCCTGTCCCCGGCCACGGGCTTCCGGCGGCACCCACACGCCCTGAACCTGACAGGCATGCGGGGTCACGGCGCCGATCTCCGCCTTGAACAGCACCCGGCCGTCGTCTTCTATCCGGGCGAACGAACGCCCCGCCGCGATGAGGTCAGCCATCCGCGACCGGTAGGCTGCACCGCCGTCTCCGCCGATCGGCGAGACGCCAACCTCTTCGGTGAACATGGCAATACACGACGGCAGGATCACGTCGAGCTCGCGCGGCCGGACTGGGCGGACCATCGAGTCAGGCGCCATCGCTGACGGCGCGGACATAGCCATCACCGGCTGCACCGGCCGCACGTCCCTTGGCCTGCCCCAGTTCGGCTCGAGCAGCGACCAGAGCTGACCAACCGCCTCGGCCGGGCCGACGATTGATGAGCAGCGGCGGCCCTGCATCCTTGCCCTGGCCGCGAAGGCGGTAATCGCCTCGGGTCCGGCCTCGACCGGGACGAGGTTCGCGCCGGAGTAGCAGAGCGCAGCCAGCGGCCCGCCCTCGGGGTAGCCCCAGAGCTGCCCGCCAAGCCTGGACGGATCGACACTCGTCGAGCGGATCCGTGAGCTGACGAAGACGTTGGCGATCGAGTCACGTTCACACAGAGCCAGGGCCTCGTCGCGGTCGTGATCTGTCAGCAGCCGCAGCGACGCCGAACGCCAGGGCCTGGTGCGCAGCACACGTCCAGAGTAGCGGCTCAGCGGCAGCTAAGCCCTGGGGGCCGGGAGCGCAGCGCAGGTCGCGTTCACCAGGCCCGCCGTGCCGGGCAGGGCGCCGGTTGCCAGGTACCGGTCGAGGTACCCGTTCACGCAGTTGTTGGGCGGGTAGGCAAGCGACTGACCGTGGTTGCCGCTGCCCTCCACGACAACCATGCGCGCGCTCGGCAGCAGCCGCCGCGCGACCAGAGCGCCCTGGTACGGAGTGGCGGCATCCAGCGAGCCCTGGAGCATCAGGATCGGCGGTAGCCCTGCACCGTTAATGCGCAGCGGCTTGGCTGGGCCCTTGACCGGCCAGAACGCACAGGATGCGTTAAACCATGCATTGCCCCACGCCTCATAAGGCGCCCTGGCGTAGATCTTCCTGGTGTCGGCATTCCAGTAGGCCCAGCTTCGGGGCCAGTTCACGTCACTGCACTCGACTGCCAGGTACACGGCGAACTCGTTCTCGCTCTGCTTCCCGACCTCGTCGTACACGGTGACGAGCTCAGCGCCTGAGCCTGTAGTGACGTAGCTGGACAGGGCACCGGCCAGGTACGGCCACCAGGAGTTGCTGTAGCCGCCGATCAGGAAGGTGTCGCTCAGCTCGTCCGGCCCCACGAGCGGGCCGGACTGACCGCTGATCGGGTGGCTGGCCAGCCGGTTCATCGCGGCACTGAACGCCGAGTTCACCGCCGCCTCGGTTGAGCCGAGGTGAAAGGTGTCGTCGTTGCTGGCAATCCAGCTGAAGAACGCGGCTATCCGGGCCTGGAATGCGTAGTCCTGGTCGACGTTGTCGGCATACCAGGCGCCATCCGGGTCCACCACGCTGTCCAGCACCATCCGGCGGACGCGATGCGGGAACAGCGTGGCATACACCTGACCGAGGTAGGTGCCGTAGGAAACCCCGTAGTAGCTGATCTTCTGCTGCCCGAGCGCCGCCCGGATCGAGTCCATGTCCCTGGCCATGTCCTCGGTTGTCATGTACGGCAGCAGCCAGCCGAACTTCCGCTCGCAACCGCTCGCGTACGCCCTCGCCCGGTCGACTAGCACCTGCTCAGCCGCGGCACTGGCCGGCACGTAGTCCGGTCGCGGCCGGCTGAAAAACGACGGGTCACAGCTGAGGGCAGGCACCGACGCGCCGACGCCGCGGGTGTCGAAGCCGACGATGTCGTAGTCGGCAGCGACGCCCGGCGCGAGCCCGGCTGCCGTGCTGGCCGCCATCGACAGGCCGCTGGCGCCAGGGCCGCCAGGATTCACCAGCAGGACACCCTGCTGCTGTGCGGCCGGCGCGGTCGCGGGTATCTCGGACAGCGCCAGCGTGATCTTCCGGCCGGACGGGTCGGCGTAATTAAGCGGCACCTGCAGGCTGGCACACCGCAGCCGGGTCGCGTCCGGCGCGCCGGCCGCGGCGGACGGGCAAGGCTGCCACCGCAGCCGCGACGCGGCCGCCACGCCCGTGCCGGTCGAGTTCCCGGCTGCACCGTGCGCCGGCGGATGCCCGGACGAGCACCCGGCCGCGACAGCCCCGAGCAGAACGGCGGCTGCCGCGACGACTGCTTTTGACCGGCCCCGGCGACCACCTGAGCACGCACGACCCCGAGCCCGACCCGGCAGCCCGGCGGTTTCAGTCATTCTGGCCTTCGGTTTGTCCTGCTTTGTCGAACGACCTACCGGGGTGCGGGCGACAAGGCCGCGACGGGGGCCGGCGTCCGCCCGTTAGCTCTCGACCGGCTCCGTGACTGCGGCCAGCTTCATGGCCTCCTCGATCAGCGTCTCGACGATCTGCGACTCCGGCACGGTCTTGATGACCTCGCCACGGACGAAGATCTGCCCCTTGCCGTTGCCGGAGGCCACCCCGAGATCCGCCTCGCGTGCCTCGCCTGGCCCGTTCACGACGCAGCCCATGACCGCGACCCGCAGCGGCACGTCGAGCCCGTCGAGCGCGGCCGTGACCTGGTCAGCCAGCGTGTAGACATCCACCTGGGCCCGCCCGCAGGACGGGCAGGACACGATCTCCAGCCCGCGCTGGCGCAGCCCCAGCGATTCGAGGATGGAGACGCCGACCTTGACCTCCTCGACCGGCGGCGCGGACAGCGAGACTCGGATCGTGTCGCCGATGCCCTCCGCCAGCAGCGCGCCGAACGCCACGGCCGACTTGACTGTGCCCTGGAAAGCCGGGCCTGCCTCGGTCACGCCGAGGTGGAGCGGGTAGTCGCACTGCTGCGCCAGCAGCCGGTAGGCATTGATCATCACGACCGGGTCGTGGTGCTTCACCGAGATCTTGATGTCGCGGAAGCCGTGCTCCTCGAAGAGCGAGCACTCCCACAGCGCTGACTCGACCAGCGCCTCGGGCGTGGCCTTGCCGTACTTGGTCAGCAGCCGCTTGTCCAGCGAGCCGGCGTTGACGCCGATCCTGATCGGGATACCCGCGTCTGAGGCCGCCCTGGCAATCTCGGCGACCTTGTCGTCGAAGGCCTTGATGTTGCCGGGGTTCACCCGCACCGCGGCGCAGCCGGCGTCGATCGCGGCGAACACGTACTTCGGCTGGAAGTGGATGTCCGCAATCACCGGGATCTGGGACTTACGGGCGATCGCGGGCAGCGCGTCCGCGTCGTCCTGAGATGGCACGGCGACCCGGACGATCTGGCAGCCGGCCGCGGTCAGCTCCGCGATCTGCTGCAGCGTCGCGTTCACGTCCGCAGTCAGCGTGGTGGTCATCGACTGCACCGAGACAGGCGCACCGCCACCGACGGGGACCGCGTGCTTGCCGTGCCCCACCATGATCTGGCGGGACTGCCGGCGCGGCGCCAGCGGCTCGGGCGGGAGCTGGGGAATGCCTAGGTCAACTGTCATGACTCTTTTCTCGCCTCACACCTGAAGGTGAACGGGATTGAAGATATCGGCAGCAATCAGCAGCGTGCCGAGGCCAACCAGCAATGCGAACACAAGCAGGCTCACTGGTACCAGCTTCTGCATATCCACCAGGCCAGGATCCGGCCGGTGGAAGATCCGGGCGAGCCAGTACCGGATCCGCTCGAAGATGACGACCGCCAGGTGACCGCCGTCCAGCGGCAGCAGCGGCAGCAGGTTGAAAATCCCCACAAAGATGTTGAGGGAAGCTACTAGGTACACCACGACCCAGACCTTCGCCTGCCACGGCAGCGAGGCCTGGACCACGTCCCCGGTCACCTCGCCGACCCCGACGACGCTGCTGACCTGCCCGGCCGCAGTGTGACTGCGGTTCTTGCTGAACAGGTCAGGGATGGCGGACGGCAGCTTGGCGACGGCGGAGGCGGAGGACGTCACGGTGCTGGCGAATGAGTCACCTGCGTATCCGAAGGCGCCGAGGAAGCCGCTCCGCACGTAGACCGTGCTGGGCGAGACGCCCAGGAACGGCAGGTTATGACCAGGCACGGCGGCCAGCGTGACGGTGAAGTGCAGGTCCCGGCCATCGCGCTCGGCGACGATCGGCACGGGCACGCCCGTCTTCTGCGACGCCAGCGCGGATTTCAGCTCGTTCCAGCTGCCCACCGGCCTGCCGCCGACCGAGATGATCTTGTCGCCTGCCGTCAGACCGGCCGCCTCGGCCGGCGAGCGGGGCAGGCTCGACGACGGGCACGGGTTCGTGCTGTCCAGCGCTTTCTCACTGACGGGCACGCAGGCCGAGATCGAGCTGATCACGTTCGTGCCTGGCAGGGTCGTCTTGGGACTAGCCTGCCCGACCCCGATGGCCAGCACGAAGAACAGGAACAGCGCAAGCACGAAGTGCATGAACGAGCCGGCGCCCAGCACGATGATGCGCTGCCAGCCGGGTTGCCGCCGGAACGAGCGCGCCTCATCTGGAACGTCGACTTCCTCGATAGAGGTCATACCGGTGATCTTGACGAACCCGCCGAACGGCAGCGCCTTGATCCCGTACTCGGTCTCTCCGCGGAAGGTCGACCACAGCGTCCTGCCGAATCCGACGAAGAACTGGGTGACCTTCATGTGGAACTTCTTGGCGGTCAGGAAGTGCCCAAGCTCGTGCAGCATCACCGAGACAAGCAGGGCGACGATGAAAATCACGACGCCGAGCGTGAACGCGAGGTGGTTGCGCGCCAGGAACACGATGACCGCGACCGCGGCGGCGGCGATGAGGATACGGAGCCAGACTGGAGACGTTCCTGCCTGCCAGTTTTGCCCGTTGGGCTCCTGCCCGTTCTGCCCGTTGGGCTCCATTTAGGCGGGGTCTCCTTCCCCGGTACCTGATCCCTGGCTCACTGCTTCCCCGTCAGCACTGCTTCCCCGTTAGCACAGCTTTCCCGTCAGGACTGTTCCCCGCCAGCCCTGATTCCTGTCAGCTCTCGTGCACGTTCCCTCGCCCAGCGGTCGGCGGCAAGCACGTCCGCCAGGTCGACGGCTGCTCCGGCCGTCTGCTGCTGCTCCGAGACTACCTGCGCCACGGTGTCGACGATTCCCCCGAACGGGATCTGACCGGCCAGAAACGCCGCCACGCAGACCTCGTTCGCCGCGTTGTAGGCGGCCGGGGCCGTGCCGCCGGCTGCCCCTGCCTGCCTGGCGAGGGAGACAGCAGGAAACGCCGCCTCGTCCAGCGGCTCGAACGTCCACGTGTGCGCGGAGGTCCAGTCCACCGCGGGCGCGGCGTCCGGCACCCGGTCCGGCCAGCCGAGGCCCAGGGCGATCGGGAGGCGCATGTCGGGCGGGCTGGCCTGGGCGAGCGTGGAACCGTCAGTGAACTCCACCATCGAGTGGATCACCGACTGGCGGTGCACCACGACCTCGATGGCCTCGAACGGTATGCCGAACAGCAGGTGCGCCTCGATAACCTCCAGGCCCTTGTTGACCAGCGTGGCGCTGTTGATCGTGATCACCGGGCCCATGTTCCAGGTCGGGTGCGCCAGCGCCTGCTCGGGCGTGACCCCGGCCAGCTCGGCCCGGCTGCGGTGCAGGAACGGGCCGCCGCTGGCGGTCACGATGAGCCGGCGCACCTCGGCCGCCCGGCCGCCGCGCAGGCACTGGGCGATCGCCGAATGCTCGGAGTCGACTGGGACGATCTGGCCAGGCGCGGCCAGGTCCGCCACCAGCGGCCCGCCCATGATCAGCGACTCCTTGTTGGCCAGCGCCAGCACCCGCCCGGCTCTGAGCGCGGACAGCGTCGCCGCCAGCCCGACCGCGCCGGTGACAGCGTTCAGCACCACGTCACAGGGCCGGCCGGCCAGGTCGGCCACGGCGTCAGCCCCCGCGGTCACCTCCGGCAGCTTGCGCCTGGCGCCGCCCGCAGATCCGGCACTGGCCAGCGCCTCCCGCACGGCCGGCGCCGCCGCGTCGCTGGCCACGGCCACCACCTCGGCGCCCAGCTCGATCGCCTGCCGCGCCAGCAATCCCGGGTTGCCGCCGCCGGCCGCGATGCCGGTCACCCGGAACCGGTCCGGATTGCGGCCGATGATGTCGGCCGCCTGCGTCCCGATCGAGCCAGTCGACCCGAGCAGGGTGACGTCCCGGCAGCGGGTACCCGCGGGCACTGAACCTCTGGTCCTGACGGCTGTGGCCGCTTCGCCTTCGGCCGTTACGGTGCTGACTGATTCCACTCCGACATTGTCCACCGCCGAGCTATGTGGTCGAACGGGGTGAGTACGGTGTGAGCTGTGCTCTCCCCAGCAGTGCCGGTGACACGCCCGGCCGCGCAGCAGCCTGACTGGCCGGACCCTGACCTGGTCGACGAGGTCACGGGCGAGCTCGCCGGGCTGCCGCCGCTTGTCTTCGCCGGGGAATGCGACCAGCTCAGGGAACGGCTGGCGGCTGCAGCACGCGGCGAGGCGTTCGTGCTTCAGGGCGGGGACTGCGCCGAGACGTTCGCCGGGGCGACCGCCGACGCCGTGCGGGCCAAGCTGCAGACCATCCTGCAGATGGCGGTCGTTCTCACCTACGGCGCCAGCATCCCGGTGGTGAAGATCGGCCGGCTGGCCGGCCAGTTCGCCAAGCCGCGGTCCAGGCCAACCGAGATCCGGGACGGGGTCGAACTGCCCGCCTACCGCGGTGACGCGATCAACGGATTCGATTTCACCCCGGAGGCCCGCAGTCACGACCCGCGCCGGATGCTGCGGGCCTACCACTGCTCGGCCGTCACCCTCAACCTGATCCGTGCCTTCACCAAGGGCGGGTACGCAGACCTGCACCAGGCGCACGCCTGGAACCGCGACTTCGTCCGCACCAGCCCGTCCGGCCAGCGGTACGAACTGCTCGCCGGGGAGATTGACCGGGCGCTGTCGTTCATGCGGGCCTGCGGCGCCGACTCCGAGGAACTGCGGACTGTCGAGTTCTACTCCAGCCACGAGGCCCTGCTGCTGCCGTACGAGCAGGCGCTGACCCGGATCGATTCGCGGACCGGCACGCCGTACGACGTGTCCGCCCACTTCCCCTGGATCGGTGAGCGGACCCGGAGCCTGGACGGGGCGCACGTGGAGTTCGCGGCAGCCATCAAGAACCCGGTCGGAGTCAAGATCGGCCCGGATGCCGACCCGGACGACGTCCGCGCCCTGATCCGGCGGCTGTCGCCGGATCGAGAGCCGGGCAGGCTAACGCTGATCACCCGGCTCGGCGCCAGCCAGATCCGCACCGCGCTGCCGCCCCTGATCAAGGCCGTACAGGAGGAGGACATCCCGGTCGCCTGGATCTGTGACCCGATGCACGGCAACACCTTCGAGGCGCCGAGCGGGCACAAGACCCGCCGGCTGCAGGACGTCCTCGACGAGGTCCAGGGCTTCTTCGACGTGCACCGCAGCCTCGGGTCCCATCCCGGCGGCATCCACATCGAGTTCACCGGCGACAACGTGACCGAGTGCGTCGGCGGCGAGATCGTGCCAGAGGACCTGCACCAGCGGTACGAGACGGCGTGCGACCCCCGGCTGAACCAGGCGCAGGCGCTCGACCTGGCCTTCACGGTGGCCGGCTACTACCGCTCGCTGCCTCGGTAGGGGCAGCTCGCGGCCGGTGTGCACTAGCCTCGCCGGTGACATGAGCAGACCGGTGACATGAGCAGTACGGCATGAGGCGACCACGGCTGTCGCAGCTCGGACCCGCGCTGGAAGTCCGGGATTTCCGGCTGGCCTGGCTCGCCGCGCTCGGCATGAGCATGAGTCTCCAGATGCTCGAGGTGGCCATCGGCTGGGAGGTCTACGCCCAGCACAACAGTCCGCTCGACCTGGGCTGGATCGGCCTCGCCGAGTTCCTGCCGATGTTCGTCCTTGCCATCCCTGCCGGACATCTCGCTGACCGGCTGCCGAGACGTCTGATACTCGCGATGGCGCTGCTGGTCGGAGCAGCGGTTGCTGGCGGCCTGGTCGTGCTGACCGAGCTGTCAGTCTCCTCGCTGCTGCCCTACCTGGCCCTGGCGACCGGGGCGGGCATCGTCATGGCTCTCGGCACGCCCGCCTCGCGCGCCATGCCGCCCACGCTCGTGCCGTCCGAGCTGCTGCCGAGCGCGATGACATTGCGGACCATCGCATCGCAGTCCGCTCAGGTGCTCGGGCCTGCGCTGGGCGGGCTGCTCTACGGTGTCTCGCCGGCCCTGGTCTACGGGCTGTCAGCGGGCATGTGCCTGCTCGCATCGGTGTCAGCAGTGATGATCCGGGCGAAGCCGGTCGCCGAGGCTGCCCGGCCGGGTACGCCCACCGCACCAGGACTTCACACCGTCCTGGAGGGCCTGCGTTTTGTCGGGCGGACGCAGATACTGCTCGGCGCGATCCTGCTGGACCTGTTCGCGGTCCTGTTCGGCGGGGCTGTCGCGCTGCTGCCGGTCTTCGCGCGCTCGATCCTGCACGTAGGACCTGAGGGCCTCGGAGCTTTGCGGGCTGCGCCAGCCGTCGGCGCACTTCTCGCTGGCGCGTGGCTTACCCGGCGGCCGCTGGTGCGTAAGGCCGGCCCCAAGTTGCTGCTGGTCATCGGGATCTACGGCGCCAGCATCGTCGTCTTCGGCCTGTCCCGGATCTTCGTCCTGTCGCTGATCATGCTCGCCGTCGGCGGCTTCGCCGACATGTTCAACATGAACATCAGGGGGACCACGGTGGCGCTGGCCACGCCGGATCGGCTCCGCGGCCGGGTGTCGGCAGTCGAGGCGGTCTTCATCAGCGCCTCCAATCAGCTAGGTGCCTTTGAGTCCGGGCTGGCCGCGTCGCTGGTCGGCACCGTGCCCGCAGTCGTCGGCGGCGGCGTCATCACGATCGGGATCGCGCTGGGCTGGACGCGCGCGTTCCCGGCGCTAGCCAGGGTCGATCGCATGCGGGAGATCACCCCACTCGGCGAACCACCGCTGGCGGAAGCGACCGCATAATTGCGGAGACTTTGGTGTGTTATAGCGCACCAAAGTCTCCGTGATCATGGAGAGACCGCTGAATCGGCGCCACGCTCTGCCTCGGCGGCGGCGCGCTCGGCGGCCCGTGCCGCCTGCCGCTCGTCCCGGTCCTGCCAGGTGCAGATGCAGACCTCGTTGCCCTCAGCGTCGGCCAGGACCCAAAACGCCCTCGCCTCCGCGTCAGAGACCAGGTGCCCGCCCGCTGCGAGCGCCGCCGCGATCCGCTGATCGGCCTCATCATGCGCGACTGCCATGTCGAAGTGGATGCGGTTACGCTGCGGCCGCGGCGCGTCCATCTGCTGGAACCAGATGGCCGGAAGCTGCCCGGCCGGGTCCACGAGCGGGCTCTTCGGCCCGTCGTCGCCAGCCTCCGCCGCGAGGCCGAGCACCGCCTTCCAGAACGGCCGGATCGCCGGGATGTCGAGCGCGTCGATCGCCAGTTCCAGCATCTGCACCGGGCGCGGGTTCGCGTCGCTGGTGACCGTTGGCGCCACCGCCGCGCCGATACCGGCCAGCTCCGCGGTAACGGCATGCGCCAGATCGGTGTCCCGCCCGGTCACGGTTGCGATCGACCGGTCCTGCAGTGACAGCTCGACCCGGTCAGGTCGCACGTCCATGCGCAGGTGCCCGTCGGCGTCCTGGCCGCAGGCGGCGACTGCGGTCTCGGCGACCTGAACGGCTCGAGCGAGCGAGTCGACAGGCACCGAGGCGCACAGCGTTCCCAGCAAGAGGCGCCAGCCAATTGCCTCAGTCGCCCGCGAGGCGGCGGTCCTCGACAGCGGAGTGTCCGGCCCCGCGGACGGGGTGTCTGCAGCGGCGGTCATCAGCTGCCCGGGACTGGCTCGCCGACCGGGGTGAACTCGCGCGGCGGCTCCCAGTCAGGGCGGAGCGGCAGGCCGGCGCTGCCGTCGGCGGCCAGCTTGACGCCGAGCATCTGGTGCAGCTGGACGACGTTGCGCTCGAAGCCGAGGATCGAGCCGGCCATGTACAGCCGCCACACCCGCGCGGTCGGCTCGCCCACCTCGGCGACGGCTTCGTCCCAGTGCGCGTCCAGGTTCGCGCACCAGCCGCGCAGCGTCGCGGCGTAGTGCTCGCGCAGGTTCTCCTCATGCCGCACCTCGAAGCCGGCGTCATGCATGAGCGACATGAGGTAACCAGGCCCCTCGAGCTCGCCGTCCGGGAACACGTAGCGGTAGATGAAGCCGGCGGTGACAGCGGACGGGCCGGTGTTGTCCGGCCGGGTAATGCAGTGGTTCAGCATCCGGCCCTTCGGCACCAGCTTGCCGTACAGGAACCGGAAGTAGCCGGGCAGCTGGGCCTTGCCGATGTGCTCAGAGAGGCCGATCGAGCTGACCGCGTCGAACTCGGTCTCGGTCACCTCTCGGTAGTCCAGGTGGCGAACTTCTGCCAGCTCCGAGAGACCACGTTCCTTGATCGCGCGCTGGGCCCAGGACGCCTGCTCTGCCGACAACGTCACGCCCAGGGCCTTCACGCCGTAGTAGCGCGCGGCGTGCATCACCATTCCGCCCCAGCCGCAGCCGACATCCAGCAGGCGCATGCCCGGCCGGAGCGCAAGCTTGCGCGCCACCATGTCGTGCTTGACCGCCTGCGCCTGCTCCAGGGTGGCGTCCGGCGTCGGGTAGCACGCGCAGGTGTAGGCCATTGACGGGCCGAGCACCCACTCGTAGAAGGTGTTGGACACGTCGTAGTGGTGCGAGATCGCGGACGCGTCCCGCGCCTTGCTGTGGCGGCGGCCGCTCATCCACCGGCGGTTGACCCGCACCTCCTGCGGCGGCGGCGGCACCCGCGGCCAGAGGACCTTAGGGCCGCCGAGGCTCTGGAGCAGGTTCAGCCGCTCGCCCCAGCCGACGCTCGTCTGCTGAACCTGCGACAGCCGGGACAGCGCCGTGTACATGTCGCCGTCCACGTCCAGGTGGCCGGACACGTAGGCACGCGCCAGCCCCAGTGATCCCGGCGACTGCGCCAGGTAAGTCACGGCCACCGGCGATTTCACCGTGACCTTGACCGGCGAGTCGGCCGGCCCGGCTGAACTCCCGTCATAGGCAGCGAAGGCGACCGGGGCATCCGGGCCCGCGATCCGCTCAAATACCTGCGCCAGCGCCATCTGCGGCACTCCTTCTCTCCGGGCCGTCGGGGGGTCATTCTGTCGTGCTCGGCTGGTGTCAGACGCCGCGCACGCACTTGTCGTAGAGGTCAGCGAGCCGGCTCTGCGGATCGTAGGCCTGCTTGAGCCGGGCGTATTCCGGGCCGTTGTACCGCGCCCAGAACTCCTCCCGCGGGTAGAACGAGGTCGAGTACAGCCCCTTGTGCCCACCGAGCTCGGTCACCTTGTCCTCGATCCGCCGGTTGTAGTAGCCGTCTGATCTGCCCGGCGGCAGGTCGGCCATGCCCCAGAAACCGAAGTTCACGTAGGCCTGGCCAGGTCGCATCGGGTAGAGCGGCCAGGTCATGTCCCCGCGCAGGCGGAGCGGGCACAGCCACACCGGGCTCATTCCGACATCATCGAGAAAATATTTAAGGAACGTGGCCGCGTTGGCTACCGGTATCTCGACATCCTGGATGACGCTCTCCTGCTCTGGCCTGCCCTGGCGGGCGGTGAGCCTCCGGGAGAAGCCGTGCCTGCGATCAAGCGCTATCAGCTTCCGGTAGACGTCCGAGCGCCGGTAGCGCCGCGGCCAGAGCGCCCGAAGTAGCGGCTTCTGCACGCCGAACGGCCGCGAGCACCAGAACCAGTCGGTGTCCCACCGCCACAGGTAGTCGCTGATCGTGAGGAAGTCTTCCTTCGGCCCGCGGATCGACTGGTAGTAGATCTGCTGCCTGGTGTAGTCGGAGTGCCACGGCGCGACGTCACTGAAGGCGCCGACCGTCAGGTACATCTCGTCGGCGCTGAACGCTGTGCCGTCGACGAAGTCAGCCTGGTGCCCGTGATAGCTGCCGTCGGCCGCGATCTGGGCAACAGCCTCGAACGTCGCGTCAGGGTCGGTGAACCTGAAGTGCCGCACATGGACGAACGGCTTCACTGGCTCGAGCTCGATCGTCAGCGACAGCGTGTAGCCGAGAGTGCCGTAGGAGTTCGGGAAGCCCCGGTACAGGTCAGCGTGCTCGTTGTCAGGCGTAGCGGTCACGACCCGGCCGTCGCCGGTCAGGATCTCCATCGCGAGCACGGACTCGTGCGGCATGCCGCTGCGCAGCGAGGTGGACTCGATGCCGAGACCGGACACTGCGCCGCCGAGCGTGATCGTCTTCAGCTGCGGCACGACCAGCGGCATGAGGCCGTAGCGCAGCGTGGCGGCCGCGAGGTCTTCGTAGGTGGTCATGCCGCCGACGAGCGCCGTCTTCGCCTGCGGGTCAACCGAGATCACGCGGCCGAACGCGGACACGTCCAGCCGGTTGCCCGGAGCGTCGTCGCGGAAGCGGAACAGGTTCGAGGTCGACTTGGCCAGCCGGACCGGCTGGCCGGGCGGAATCGCGGCGTACGCCCGCTCGATCTCGGCTACGGCCCGGCGGTGCCGCTCCAGCGCAGGCCCGCCCCGGAGTCCGAGCCCGGCCTGCGGGCTCTCGCCAGCCTCGCCTGCTCGCTGGACCTGGGTCACCCGGCCTCCTTCTGTCGTGCGTCCCGTAGGTTGGAAGTACCCCCGGCATAACCCAGGAGGCCGCCTTGGGCAAGGTCTACCCCGAGCTCGATGAACGGCTGAGGAAGTTTATCGCCAGCCAGTCTGTCTTCTTCGTGGCTACTGCTCCTTGCCTGAGCCCGGGCGACGCCAGCCCGGGCGACGCCAGCACGGGCGGCAGCGGCGGCCACGTGAACGTGTCGCCGAAGGGACAACGCGACACGTTCGCCGTACTCGGGCCGCTTCAGGTCGCCTACCTTGATCTCACCGGAAGTGGCGCGGAGACCATCGCGCACCTGCGCCAGAACGGCCAGATCACGATCATGTTCTGCTCGTTCGACCGCGCCCCGAAGATCCTCCGGCTGTACGGGAGCGGCCAGATCGTGGTGCCCGGCAGCGCGCAGTGGGACGAGCTGGCCGCGCACTTCCCGCGGACTGCGCCGGCCGGCGCGGCCGGCAACGGCCATCCTGACGGGAGCCGCGGGCCACACGGCGTGCGAGCCATCATCCTGGTAGACGTGCAGCGGATCGCCGACTCATGCGGCTACGCGGTGCCGGAGATGGAACTGACGCGGGAGCGCGATCTGCTGGACCGCATGACCGACAAGAAGTCACCAGCGGAAGTCGCCGCTTACTGGCAAGCGAAGAACGCCGTCAGCATTGACGGACTGCCCGCGCTCGATCCCGTGGATGCCGGTTTACTGGGCCTATCACCCCGTTAGATGGGCACCCACGATCTGACTCCGGGCCGTGGGGTGTCCATTTAGGTCATTGCCGTCCGTCGGTCTAGTGACAGCAAGCGGGCGATCGGCCCGCGAGCTACAGACCGATCAGGAGGCATTAGCCATGATGATGATCTCCCAGCTCTACCAAGTCGAGCGTGACAAGTCCGTCGCCGAGCAGCGGGCTGCTGACGCCCGGCGCGGCGAATTCGCTGCTGCGCTTTCACAATCGATCCGGCCCGCGAGGCAGCGTGCACGCGCCCTGGCAGGCAGACGGCTGCACTTCCGGCGTGCTGAGCGCAG
>Ga0335074_10002736_pt1 | contig 23990 bp, 23 predicted proteins | sample Lox_Sample_23_FD_206715 | JGI IMG/M metagenome (GOLD analysis project Ga0335074, IMG submission 206715) | Soil microbial communities from Loxahatchee National Wildlife Refuge, Florida, United States - Lox_Sample_2.3 | ecosystem: Environmental > Terrestrial > Soil > Wetlands | place: USA... | reverse complement strand
TGGCGCACAGGCTGGCTGGTGTAGTTGATCCCCGCACTGGCATTGTTGGCGTTGGGAGTGGGGTACAGGTTAATCATGGCCTGTCCGATAGGGTTGACGAGGTTACCTGGAATCTTGTTGCAGGCAGTCCCGGGGGGCTGGCTTCCATCGGCTCTGGCAACGAGAGCGTTCCCTGCACTGTCGCACTGGAAATAAACGTTGGGATACACGTTGGGGTTGGTGGACGCCCCCACCATATTCGGGTTGGCGATGACCAGGCCGGAAACAGGATTGCCAAATGGGTCACTCGAGAAATCTCCCGAGCGCATGGCCAGCGAAGGCACCAGGCCGGTAAAAGGGATTTCCTGCAGCTGATATTTTTGTTCGCCGTCGACGAAGAAAAAGGTTTTGTTCTTCTTGATCGGACCACCAACTGAGCCGCCAAAGTCGTTCAGGTTGAACTTCTGCGCGGACGTAGCGAAGTAGCTCCTGGCGTCGAGGTTGGTATTGCGCACAAATTCGTAGAGGGTGCCGTGAAAGTTGTTGGACCCGGATTTAGTGGTGATCAGCACCGTTGGGCCGGCACGCGTTCCGTACTCGGCCGAATAGGTATAGGTAAGAACCTTGAACTCCTGAATGTCGTCGATGGAGGAAAGGATGGAGACACCGCCCGCGGTCAACTCATTGTTGTCGACATTGTCCAGGACCCAGTCGGTACTGTTGGGGCGGGATCCGCCGACCGAGAGCGAAAAGGGGCCGCGCGCGGCGACCTCACTGCTTGCGGCGGAGGTGAAGAAGCTGTTGGGATTCGTCTCTGCAGTGGCGCCGGCGGTCAAGGTGGCGAGTTGGACGAAGTCGCGGCCGTTCAAAGGCAGTTGCGCTACCTCCTGCGAGGTGATCACCTGGCCAAGAGAAGGATTGGCTGACTCTACCGCGACCGCCTCGCCGGTGACGGCCACGGTGGTGACGACGGTGGCGGGCACGAGCGCGAAATCGAGTTCGCGCGCCTCATCAACCTGAAGGTGCAGATCTTTCGATTCAGCGCTTTGGAAGCCGTTGGCATCAATGTGCACGGTGTAAGTGCCGACCGGCAGTAAAGGGATCAGGTAGTGGCCGTTGCTGTCGGTGTTCGTGTTGCGCGTCAGGCCGGTCCCCTGCGAGGTGGCAGTCACGGTGGCGCCAGGAATGGCCGATCCTGATTTGTCGGTGGCGTTGCCGGAGAAACTTCCCGTCGCCTGTCCATACACCACTGGGGAAAACGCGAGGGCGAAAACGCAGGCACAGATGGTGGTAAATATGCGGAACTGTATTTTGCTGGCCCGGCCTCTGAATAATTGGAAATAGTTTGGCCCTATCACTGTGCTTTTCATAGTGAAAACCCTTTCGACAGCGCGGCTAAGGTGGTTCTTCCAGTGAACGCGGGATGGTAGATGAGTTACTGTAAGAATTTGGCGGCTGAAAATCAACGCAAATCTTGGCGCATCCCTTGAGTCCTTCGTGGTTTTTCGGTGTGCGCACGCCCGGATTTACGCAGTCCTCTGCGTCACCTGAGACGCCTCTTCACCTCACGATCATTCGATCCGCTCTACCCTCTCGATGCTTTTGCTTCACTGTTGGAACTCAGTCATCTTCTTTCCCTGCCGATAAACACATTTGTGGCAACGAACATGGCGCAGCGGCGCAGCCCAAAGCGCGCGTCATCGGCCGATGATCTCGACGAGCTCGCCGAATCGCGCGCAAATACGCGTGCCGTTATTCATGTCATTACCGAAGTTGGGGAGAAAAGCACAGCGAACGAAGTAATGCGCTCAACTCTGGACGCGGTCAAAGCAGCATTCGGCTATGACTACGGAGCCTGTTGGATCATCGACCAGGAGATGCAGCACACCAGCTTTGCCGTCGAAGCGGGAAACCTTGGTCCCGCTTTCGATCGGGTAAATCGAGAGACCCACTACAAGAAGGGACAAGGAATCACGGGGAGAACCTGGGCTGCGGCTGACGTGCTCTTTATTCCGGCGTTACGCGAAGTCGCGAACAGCCAGCTCGTCGATGCAGCCTGCGCCGCCGGTGTTGTATCCACAGTCTCCTTCCCGTTCATCGTGGAAGGAGAGGTGTATGGGGTTTTCTTCTTCTGCAGTTTCAAGAGGATCCAACCTTCGCGGGACCGTTTGGACGCGCTACGCAATATCGGGCGTCTCGTGGGTCAGGCATTCAGCCGGCTACTTGATCTGGAAGGTGAAACACAGGAGCACAGAGCACTGCAGCAAAAAGCGGAGCAAATTCTTACCGTGGTGCAGGCAGCGCACCGCGGAGACCTGACTTTGGCGATTCCCTTCACAAGCGGCGACTCAATTGGCCAGGTGGCGCAAGCCTTGGGGACATTCCTTAACGATCTGCGAGGAAGTATGCGCAGGATCATGGAGACGGCGCACAAATTGAACGCAGCCGCGCAAGGATTGGATCTGCTAAGCCGCCGCATGCGGGAGCAATCCGAGGACACAGCCAATACTGCGGCCAGCGTTACTGAAGAGAGCAAGATCGTGTCGACAAATCTGGAAAGCATCGCGGCAGGCTCAAAGGAGATGCTCAATTCCATCTATGGAATTGTGGAAAGCGCTAACCGTGCGGCCACCGATGTTCACACAGCGGTCCGGTCGGCGAATGCCACCCGTGAGGAAATCGAAAAGCTGGTGAGTTCCGGCTCCGAAATTGGGGGAGCGATCAAGGTTATCGACGCCATTGCCAGGCAAACCAGGCTGTTGGCTTTGAACGCCTCCATTGAAGCCGCGCGGGCCGGCAGCGCCGGGCTGGGTTTTACCGTGGTTGCCAATGAGGTAAAACAACTGGCAGCAGGGACCGCTGACGCTACCAGCGAGATCGCAGAGAAGATCGAGGCCATTCAGCAAAACACAGCCAGCGCCGGCGATTCGATTGCGGAGATTGTGAGCGTAATCGAAAAAATCAGCCAGACCTCGGTTTCCATCAAAGAGACCGTGGAAACGCAGGCGGTCACCACCAAAGAGATCGGAGCCAATGTGAGCCAGGCTGCGGTAAGATCTACGTCGATTGCCGGCAAAATTGGGAATGTTGCGGAAGTAGCCAAAGAAGCGCAGCAGGAAGCAGCCGAAACCCAATCCGCAGCTAAAACCGTCAGCACGTTGGCAGCAGAATTAAGAGGCTTGGTTGAAAATTTCAGCGTCTAAGGGATGTTAATTCTCAGTAGCCAGTACCGGGACTGAGGCTGCTAGGGGTCCTGATATGGCACGTATGAATCGTTGGGGCATAGCTGCAGCCGGGTTTTTCCTGCAGGTTGCTTTGGGCGCGGTCTACGCCTGGAGCGTTTTCCGCACTCCATTGGTCAAGCGTTTTCATTGGACAATCTCGGAAGTGACGCTGACCTTCACCATTTCTATCTTTGTGCTGGGATTCGCCGCCTTCTTCGGCGGCCTTTGGCTAAACAGGGTCGGACCGCGAACGGTCGCTTTAGCTGGAGGATTCCTGTACGGTATGGGCGTATTTTTGGCCAGTTTCTCTGCTGACAAATTATGGTGGCTTTACTTGAGCTACGGCCTCATCGGGGGAATCGGACTCGGCTTTGGATACATCGTCCCAATCTCCGTTCTGGTGAAGTGGTTTCCCGACCGGCGCGGCCTGATCACCGGCATCGCGGTTGGCGGTTTCGGAGCCGGCGCACTGGTCACCGCTCCGGCAGCCAGCTGGCTCATCCAGCAAGTGGGCGTGCTACACACATTCGCCTACCTCGGCATCGCTTACCTTGTAGTGACGATGGTGACGGGCTATTTCATGGTGAACCCACCCGACGGGTGGAAGCCTGCGGGCTGGGAAGCTTCAGCAGCGCAGAAGGCCCAGCGGGTTGCGGCCGATTACACCCTCGCCGGCGCATTGAAAACCTGGCAATGGTGGGCGCTTTGGCTCCTCCTTTTCCTGAATACCACAGCGGGCATCTCGCTCATCTCCCAGGAGTCTCCTCTCTTTCAGGAAGTCGCTAAGGTAACCGCCATTGTAGCTGCCAGCATGGTGGGCATCGTGAGCATCGGCAATGCGGTGGGGCGTATCTCCTGGGCTTGGGTCTCCGATACTTTGACCCGGCGCTGGACCTTCACTGTGATGTTTCTGCTGCAAGTTATGCTCTTCTGGTTTTTGCCGGACATGGCGAGAGCGACTGCGCTCACAGTCCTGTCTTTTGTGATCCTGATGTGCTACGGCGGCGGATTCGGCACGATGCCGGCCTTTGCCGCCGACTACTACGGGTCGGCAAATGTAGGCCCCATTTACGGGTTGATGCTAACCGCGTGGGGATTTGCCAGCGCCTTCGGCCCGCTGCTGATTGCTCACCTGCGCCAGGCAAGCGGCTCCTATGGCAGTGGCTTACATATCATCGCTGGAATTATGGCCGTATCCGTGCTCTTGCCGATCCTGGTGTCACCCCCAAAACGCGGTATGGGTGGGCGGAAGACGGGAAAGGTGGAGGGCGCAATTTCCGCTGTCCCTCCGGCCCGTACGTAACCTCAACGGTGGCACATGTTGGTCGGCAACCTTCATCTCCTTCGCTACGGCCGGGACGACAATTCTGGTGCTAATGTTCCTCCTCCCTAACTTGCCGCAAGGTTAGTCTGGTACCCGAGATGCCGGCTGAGTGGGGGTGTGGAAAGTGCCTGTTTTCGTTTGCAGAAACGCCACAAGATCAAAGGAGTTACAATCTCTCAGCGCAGGAGCGCGGATGCGGCCCAGAGAACCGGCGCCTGACCGTGGAAGTCCCCTGTGATACGCTTCCGCTCCATGTAGTATTCGTAGTCATTCTTCTTACCTGTGCCCTGGCAGACGCTGGTAATGTTCTGGTTCTGGTCGACGTAACCGGCCACGGCGATCCAGGCGCGCCGTGCCGCGGGGCCATAGGTCGCGGCATCCAGCCAGCCGTTTTTCACACCGGTGATCAGGGCAAACGTAAACATGGCTGAGCTCGAACTCTCAGGCCATGCTTCGCCGTGATCGATCAGCTGGCGCCACATACCGTCCTTACCTTGGTACTGAAGCAACGCGCGCATCATCTTCTGGTAAGCGTCCATAATCCGCTTTCGCTGTGGATGGGCGTCAGGCAAACTACGAAGCATCTCCGCCATTCCAGCCGCAACCCATCCGTCTCCTCGTCCCCAGAAGAAAGGAACGTCCGGCGCATGATAGAAGAGGCCGTTCGGCTGCTGCAGCTTGTCGAGATATGCCGTCATTTCCAACGCATCGCGGTCGAGATACTTTTTGTCTCCAGTGGCGCGGTACGCTTCGAGCTGCAGGATAGTGAGCATGTACATGTCATCAATCCAGAACCTGGTTTCCGCCGACAGGCCATCGGGACGGGGATTTTCCCATTGACGATCTGCCCAGGCCTTCCCCATGGCGAGATACCTGGCGTCCTTGGTCTCAATCGCAATCTCGAGCGGCACGACACCGAAGATGGAGTCGTCGACATGATGGCGCACCGGAATCCGGGCGGCATCTGCGCCTCCCGGCGTGAGCGGTTCGAAGCGGCGAATGAGCTCGGTACGTAGTGCGTCGTCATGTGTCAGCGCGGCAAAGGTGAGCGCGCCGTACCACGTGCACACTTCCGAGTAGTGGATCGTAGGCCCGTACTGGTGCGGACTGGTGACAAAATGTTCTGCAACCTGTTTGCCTAATTCCTGTGGTGAAAGTCCTGGAGGCCAGTTGCTGAAATAGTCCTTTTGTTGGGCGCCCGCAGGCAGAGAGATTGCCAGCAAGAGTACCGGCAAGATAACGCTGAGCGTCAGGAACCGCCTCATCGTCTGTTTCAACCTCCGCGTACGATTCTCTCCTCTCAGAGCAGCCCCGCGGCGGAAATTTGACTGCGATCCTCCCGCACAGCGGGACAAACTCAATGCAAAAGATTGGTGTGGTGCGTGGCCAGCAGGATCGCTCCGTAGATCCACCCCACAAGCATGTAGAAGAAGGCGATGACAATGCCCGCGGGAATGGAAGCAATGGCGATCTTGATCAGGAATCTGACCAGCGGCCAGAAAGGCATATCGAAGCCAACTACAACGACGGACGAGGCTGGAGCCTGTGACATGAACAGCACCCCTTTTTTGTGTGAATTTGATTTAGCCCAGCCATAGTAGCACCGGGCTGAGTGAGTCGCGGACCCGGATCGACATGGCTTAAACGCCTTCCAGGGCGCGGTTTATGTCTAACGTTGCAGTACGTGAGCAGGCACGATAGCATTGATGTGACTGCGCCTTAGGTTCACCCGAAGGTTAGGGTGAGAACTGCTCTGAGCCCTGAAGACCATCCGGGCAAGCGGTTCCCCCCGGAGATGGGGAAGAAGTGCAGGTTGGTGCAGGATCCGGTGTGGCTACCCCCCTCAGAGAAACACCGGGAGAAAGTAGTTCTAAAAGCGGAAGTGGTGAAATTGGCAGACACACCATCTTGAGGGGGTGGCGCCGAGAGGCATGGGGGTTCAAGTCCCCCCTTCCGCACCATATACTGAGGTTGGCATGATCTGGGTTATCGGTACTCTTCACGTTATTGTTTGCATCGTCCTGATTGGAGTGGTCCTGCTCCAGCAGGGTAAGAGTGCTGACCTTGCAGGCGCATTCGGCGGCCAAGGTTCTCAGACCGCCTTCGGTCCTCGTGGAGCAGCTAACCTGCTGACCAAAGTGACTACCTGGGCCGCAGTTATTTTCATGCTCACCTCGATCGGACTTACCGTCCTGATCCAGCGGAACGTGGGCCCCCGGTCCGTATTCTCGGGCATGAAGACCACCCAGTCTGCCCCAGCGAAGCCGGCCACTCCCAACAAATAATCGCGGCAGCCTTCGTAATCGCGGCAGCCTTCGCCTTCTTGCCGCTCGGGACTTCCACGCGGCCTAAGCGTCCGGTAATTCCTTGTCTGGCCTTTCCAGCGCGCGCCCGAGTGCGATCACGACCAGACCGAGCCCCGAAAAGGCAAGCATCAGCAATCCCGCGTGTACGAAGACCCTTCCGTAGCCCAGCTCAGTCACGTCGACAAAGGGATAAGGATAGAGCCCACTGGCTGCGCCTCGAGCCAGAATGTAGACGAGGTAGATTCCGGGATAGGCCAACCACGTAAATGCGTCCGGCCACCGCAAACCAGCTTTCGGACCAAATAGAAACCAATACAGAACGTAACCCAGGGGAATCCAGGTGTGAAGGAGAGAGTCGGCGACCCACTGTGCACCTTGCGGGTCCCAAAGATGCTTCAGCAGGCGCCAATAAACGACTCCCACCACGACGATGAATACCACTGCAGAAGCCTGGACCGCCGGGCGTCGGAAGAATTGCCCCAACTGCCCCGAGGAACGAAAGGCCACGGCAGTGAAAACCAGCGCCACGAACAGATTGGTCAGGACAGTGAAGAAGCTGAAGAATGTAATGACGGTCCCGAGGATGGCGGCACCATGGGCAGGCGATTGGGCCAGCATCAAACCCAGCTGCAGTAGTAAGGCGAACCAGCTGAGAACTGCACCCGCTGTGGCGTAGAAACGCATGGAGGTCATTGTAGCCAGAGCTCTTTTGCCGTTTGCTTGGAGGGCCCGCAACCGCGCCTAGAATTGAGGAATGATCCTTGAAACCTTTCCTGTCGGGCCGCTGCATTGCAATTGCACCATCCTAGGTGACGAGGTTACGCGTGAAGCGGTAGTTGTCGACCCTGGTGATAATATCCCGGAGATTCTGACCCGTCTGGCGAAGCACAAGCTTATCCTGCGGCAGATCATTGTCACCCACGCACACATTGACCACGTCGGCGGGGCGGTGCAATTAAAAAGGATTACCGGAGCGCCGGTGCTACTGAATCAACAGGATCTCGGACTCTTGAATGCGATGGCGATGCAGGCGGCCTGGCTAGGGGTGGCCACGCCCGAGGTCGCGCCTCCCGACACAAGCGCGGAGGATGGCTTAACGGTGGGCCTGCCATCTTTTCCGGCGGAAGTGATCCACACGCCGGGCCACACGCCGGGCAGCATTTGCCTGATGCTCCCGAATGAGAATTTGCTGATCGCTGGCGACACGCTTTTCGCGGGATCGATTGGAAGGACCGACCTTCCGGGAGGGGATGGACGGCAGATTCTCCGTTCTTTGCGAAATCGACTCCTGGTATTGCCGGAGAGAACACGCGTTCTTCCTGGCCATGGTCCAGAAACGACCATCGGTGAGGAAAGACAGTCAAATCCGTTTCTTCAGCCGAATTTCCGAATGTGACACATTAACCTGTCCGAAGCGTGTAGCACAAAACGGCCATTTCCGGGTCACTTCAAGCGACCATGAAGAAAATTTCACGGCTATAAAGATATTAGAATCAATCGATTTGACAAATTTAATCAACCTTTAAGTGAATGACCCGAACGTGTTAGTAACTAATTTGAGTCCTTCTTTGCACAACTAAATTTCAGACATTCCCCGATATTGGCCACAAAATTGCTCTAAGACACTTTCGATCCCATTTCGGAAGTCCCACGGTCGAGCCAGGAGGCTGACCACCAGCCATCCACGGCTGTCAAACCCAAAAAAGCCAGCAGGATGCACGATGACCCCTTTGCGCAGCAAAAGATCGAGGGCCACTTCCTCGTCCGATTGAACTTGCGGTATCCGGAGCAGTGCATACCAGCCGGCGTCTACGGTAAGCCTCGTAACCAGCGATTGGCCTTGTATGAAAGCGTCCAGCGTTGCCAGGTTTTGTTCCAGGCGTTCTTTGATCTGTGTCTGCAGACTCGCGCGGCCCTGCAGCCATGCAGGGAGCGCCCATTGAATGGGGGTGCTGGTGGAGAGGAACGTGTCCGAGATGACCTCGAGACGCTGCATAGCCTCCGCCTGGGCGAAGCATGCGATCCAGGCGGCCTTCATCTGCGGCAGGGCGGCGATTTTGCTTAGTCCGCTAAGAACAAAGGTGGGTACCGGGTGCTCCCCGGTTGCGAAGCTGTTGCCGCTACGCCCGGGATGCCCATAATCCAGAAATACCTCGTCGACAATCAGGGCAAGGCTATGCTGGCGACAGAGCTGTTCGAGGACTGCTCGCTCCCCGGGAGGGGTGAAATGTCCGGTTGGGTTATTCGGGTGGACCACCACGATGGCCCGGGTGCGCGCCGTGATGCGATGCCGTAAGGCTTCCGGGTCCAGCTGCCAACCGTGATCGTAGAACAATTCATAGGGAACGAGTTGTACGTCGTCGAGCCGGGCCAAAAAGTCGAACAGGGGATAGCCTGGCTGGGCAATCAGCACTTGATCACCCGGATCACATAGCAAGCGAAACAGAAAACTATAGGCTTCGCTGGTGCTCGTGGTGAGCAAGATCTGTTCGGCATCAACTTCCGCTCCATGCTCCCGGTAATAAAGACTGACCGCCTCGCGTGCAAGGGGAAGGCCCCTTGGGTCCGGATCATATTGAATGGCAGCCGGGGCGTAGAGGGGGGACAGGATGGATTCCAAATCGTAGCGAAAGCCGCAGTGGGTTGGATTGGAGGCGGTCAGATCCCATAGTTGGGCTCCTTCTGCGCGCAATCGCGCCAGATGCCGGGCCCAGGGTGTTTCCGTCAAGTCCCACTGGGTGCGTGCAGACCACCTCACCGGCGCTCCCTCCCCGCATGGTGTAATAGAGCAGAAACGGTAAGATCGCAGCTTCGATCAGGTTCCGGCGATAGGCCTTCGCTAAGCAAAAAGCCCATGGACGCCGTCGTGGACGCCAATTCTGTTTCTGCTAGCCGTAGCATCTCATTTTTGCCTTCGCCAGGAGCCGATTCTGTATGGATCTTGAAGCCGTGATCTTCGACTATGGAGAAGTTCTCAGCGGGCCGCCGGACCCGGAGGCGCATCGTAATCTGCTATCGATCGCTGCAGTTGAAGAGGAAGCATTCGAAAAGGCCTATTGGGCTCACCGCCTGGACTATGACGCCGACATTCTGAATGGCCAGACTTACTGGCAAACCGTCTCTCGGGACACCGGTGCTCACTTTACGCCGGGGCAAATCAGTCAGCTTTTGGAACAAGACGCCATTATGTGGAGCGACCTCAACCCGGCCATGCTGGCGTGGATCCCTAAAATCAAGGCAGCAGGCTTTCGGCTTGGAATCCTGTCAAATATGGGCGACGGAGTGCTTGATTATCTTCGGCCGCGCTTCCCCTGGCTGGCGCAATTCGATCACCTCACCTGGTCCTGCGAGTTGGGCGTCGTGAAACCGGACCCCGCGATTTACCTGCACACAGTCAAGAAGTTGAATGTCTCCCCCGACCGGGCCCTGTTCATCGATAACCTGGAGAAGAACATCCTGGGCGCCGAAGCGGTGGGACTGCATGCCGCTCTTTTTCAGAATATAGAGCAGTTACAGGGCGACCTTGCCAGGCGAGGGTTTGGCCTGCCGGCCCTTGAGCCGGTTGCGGGTTGATCTTTACCGAATTCCTGGCCGCACTAAAGACAAGCCTACCTGGTCCACGATTTCCAGGCCGAAGCCCTGAAGCGCGGGCACGTGTGTCGGCGTATTGGAAAGCAGCCGAATCTTGCGGATGTTCAGATCGGAAAGTATCTGGCCGCCCAATCCTACCTGGCGCAGGATCCGTTGGTGGCGATCATCTCCATGCTCACCGCCGTGATGCAGGAAAAGCCGATGGGGATTGGCGTTGCGGTCAATTTCAAAACCTTTACTTGAATTGTGAAGGTAAACCAGCGCGCCCCGTCCGGCGGAGGCAATCATCTCTAGCGAGCGTTGTACGACCTGGTGGCAGTCGCACAGTGTGGTTCCGAAGACGTCTCCCGCCAGACAGTGGGAATGCACGCGGACGAGAACGGGCTCGGGATTGTGATCGGAGCTCACATCGCCGCGAACGAGGGCAAGATGGCTTTCCCCGCCGTCAACCTCGCTCTCATAGGCGATCAGGCGAAAGTCGCCGAACTGTGTGGGTACAATCGATTCCGCCACCCGGAATATATATCGCTCATTCTGCAGCCGGAAGCGGATGAGCTCCGCGACCGTCAGCATTTTCAGGCCGTGCTGATTACAAAATTCCACCAGGTCGGGAACGCGAGCCATGGTGCCGTCATCGTTCATGATCTCGCAGATCACACCAGCTGGAATCAAACCCGCCATGCGTGCCAGGTCGACGGCGGCTTCGGTTTGGCCTGCGCGCACCAGGACACCGCCACGGCGGGCGCGCAGAGGGAATACATGTCCCGGGCGGGCCAGATCAGCCGCAGACATGGTGGGATCAATCGCTACCTTGATCGTATGCGAGCGATCATAGGCGGATATGCCGGTCGTAACGCCTTCGCGAGCCTCGATGCTCTCGGTAAATGCGGTGCCGAACCGAGAGGAATTCTGCTGCGTCATGGGCCCGAGACGGAGATAATCAGCACGCTCTTCCGTCAGACTCAGGCAGATCAGGCCGCGACCATACTTGGACATAAAGTTGATCGCTTCGGGCGTCACGAATTCCGCTGCCAACGTGAGATCGCCTTCGTTTTCACGATCCTCGTCGTCGACGACAACGATCATGCGCCCAGCCTTGAAGTCTTCGAGGGCCCCGGGTACATCAGTAAATGGCGGCTTGGCCTGCATGCGAATAATCCCGACGATTGATGGATGCTTGCTGGTTACGAGAGGCGCAAAAAACGCCGCCCAAGGCGGCGTTCTCTTCTCTGCTTTACCTGTTCCCGTTTACAAGGTGGATTCGATTTCGAAACCCCAGGCCTCGAGAAGCGCTTCCGGGATATACTTCGAATTCTTGTTGCGCCGCGCCCATTCGCGCAACCGGGTTGAACGCACATACTGATCGGGGGTCAACTTAAACTCTTTCACAACCTGTTCGAAAGAAGTGACAGTCGGGACCACCGGGCCGATCGGCTCCGGCTTACCCCAGTTGGGATTACCACGTCGTTTTGCCATTTGATCCGTTATCCTCTAGGGGAGATGAGCAACAAGTTACTGCCCTGCGGCCTTCTAGTTCTGTATGGCCTGAACCGCTGGTACACGTCAAAGTTTTGATTTTAAGGATTTTTTCTCCAAAAATCAATAGCAAAACCGGGCTATGTGATCGACTTCCCGCGTAAACTCACAAAGTTCCCTGCTGCAACCTAGTCCAGTCATAGTGCATTCCAAAGATTCAATCGCAGTTTGCGAAAGGTGGTTTTCATGAACGTAGTTCGTTATTGGGCAGTATTTGCTCTGGGAGTGGCTGCAGGCGCCGCGGCGGCCCTTATCTATGCCCCGCAGAGCGGGGAAAGAACGCGAAAGCAGCTGAGACGTCACTTCGAAGACGCCAGCGATTACATCCGGGACGCCAGCGACGACTTGAGCAAGCATGCCACTCGCGTCTACAAGCAGACGAGGGATGTAGCCGGGGACGTAGCTTCGCGCGTCAGCTCGGCCGCCAGCAACGTCGCGGACAAAGTTGGGGACATGGTTTAGCGCCCGGTATTGCTCCTATGGGGTTCTGCCGAGGAGTTGTCCGGCAGCACGATAACCGGAGCGGAGAGCCCCATGAACCGTACCCCAATGACCGCTGGTATCGGTATGCTCGCCAGCGAAATACAGTGTCGCTTCTATCGGGACCGACAAATCGTCGGAGGCATGAAGAGCCCCTCGGGGCACATAAGCGTAAGCACCCAAACTGTAGTTATCGGCTAGCCAGTCGTGCTGGCGCCAGCGCAGCAGGTGCCTCCGGACGTCGACGCCGAAAATGCTTGTCAGCGTGGTCAAACCGGTTTCGGGGAGCTGTACCTGGTTGATTCCCATGGCTCTGCGGCCGGCGATCCAGCCGGTCAGCATGGGCCCGGGTATGGGAGTCGTGGTCCACCAGGTCGGGGGCGTTGCGTCGGGTGCAAAAAAGAACTGGATGCCGTTGAGACCCGACTGGGCCCAGAAACCCTGACCGAATTCGTACACCACCCGCGCCGCGTGTCCCATTACAAGACGATCGGCGGCTGCCAAACTGTCTGCCGGCTCAGGCATGAACGCAACGCTCTTCGCCTGCAAGACACCCAGCGGCAGTGTGATAATTGCGGCGGCTGCCTGAAAGCTGCGGCTTGCTCCGGCGCTCACGTCGACAGAACCGGGTCTCCAGGTGACAGATCGAACCGCGGTGGACGGGAACCACTCCCCGCCTGCTTCGAGGAAACGGCGCAGCAAGAATTCAGGGACCCGATTGTAGCCTTCCCGCACCCGAAAGACCCGAGATCCTCCAATTGCATCCTCGGCAGCTTGTTGCTTCGCCAGAGAAAGGACGCTGACGCGGTTGGCATCCGCGGCGTTGAAGCCTTCCACATAATTCGTCGCCCAGGAAAGGGATTCCGGTTTGAAGCCGCTTCGCTTCACAAATTCGGCGAAGGAAAGATCGTCCTGGGACATGTCCAGCTGACTCAACCGGTCAAAGAGTTCACCGACCTCGCGGCCATAGGAGCAGGGTGCAAGCCGGCCCACGGACCGAGAAAAACAACGGCTATCGCCTTCCAGTTCGAACCGGGTCAGACCCGATTCATCCACAAGTTCAATCAGCTCGGGGGGCAGTCCATGGATGAACTCGGCGCCCAGTTCGACCGGCAGGTCACCCTCCGTAGCAGGCACGGTAAGGATTCTTCCGCCAACCCGGTCGCGCGCTTCCAGCAGGCTCACCCGCATACCGGCTTCGGCAAGGGTTCGGGCCGCAGCCAATCCCGCCATTCCCGCACCAATCACGATCGCGTCTTTCATTGCACCTTCCAGGTCAGGGTTTCGGCGCGCGGGCCGTGCGAGGGTATGGGATGCCTGAGTCCTTGAATCGATAACACGCAACCGGCAAGAGTAATTTGAGGAGTGAATCGAAGGTTTGCTCCGTCGACGCGCATCGTGACCCGGGGAGCGGTTTTCGCCTGCGGCGATGCGGGATGAGCCAATGGCAGTTCGACTTCCCTGCTGAGCCCGCTGAGCAGGTAGAGCGATACGAGATCGCTGAAGCCCAGTGCGGCAGTCCAGCGGTCCAAATCTGCCGGTGGACCACCAAGCTTTTGCTGGCGCGACTTCTCAACCTGTAGAAATCGTTGGTGACGACGCTGATCGTGTTGGGCGAGAAGAGTGAAGTGGCGGCTGATGACCACCGCTCCCGCGCTAGAAAATGCCTCGACGGCATGGATCGAAGCCGTCCATGCCTGTTCTGCTTCCGCGGCCGGTATGGCAACAAAAGAGACTGGGACTGAATGGCTTGCCCCCTCCGGTGAGCGCAAACGCTGAATTTGCTGCGCGTCGCCCGCCGCCCAACCGGTGTCATGCATCTGAATCGCGCGCTGAATCTCAGACGGGAGTTCGCCGAAGCAGTTCAGACATGCGGCTAATTCTCCAGCCAATACCGCGTGGGCAGGTTGTGGAATCAGCAAGCAGGGCAAGCGATGCTGCCTCTGGGCGGCTTCGACGCGTGCCCATGCGGACCCTGCGGCTTGCGCCTGCTCAGCTTCCTGTTTTAGCCACCCGATCACCATGGAATCCTCTTACCGCTGTGAGCGATCTATCAGTTAATCTGACCGGGAGAGGGCCTATGATCCTGCAAGACCCAGCTGAAGTCGATATCGCCACACCGACAGGCCCGATGCGGACCTATATCTTCCGCCCCCTGTCCCAGGGAAAGTATCCCGCGGTGGTTCTTTTTTCGGAAATTTTCCAGGCGACGGGCCCCATTCGCCGCTTTGCCGCTTACATAGCCGGCCATGGCTACATCGTCGCTGTCCCTGAGGTGTATCACGAGCTGGAGCCGGCGGGCACCGTTCTCCCGTACGATCAGGCAGGCTCGGACCGAGGCAATGCAGACAAGTTCGGCAAGCCTGTCTCTTCGTACGACAGCGACGCCCGAGCCGTGCTCGATTACCTCCACGGATCGGAAGATTGTACTGGCCGCCTGGGAGCGATCGGGATCTGCCTTGGAGGACACCTTGCCTTTCGCGCGGCGATGAATGCTGATGTGTTGGCGACGGTTTGCTTCTACGCCACCGACATTCATAGTCACAGCCTCGGGCTGGGAAAACAGGACGACTCGTTGCAGCGGGCGGGCGAGATCAAGGGTGAACTGTTGCATATCTGGGGACGGCAGGACCCGCATGTTCCACTTGCCGGTCGCAACCTGATCAAGGCGCGCCTGGAAGAGGTGGGCGCGAATTTCCAGTGGCTGGAGGTGAACGGAGCACATGCTTTTATGCGCGACGAGGGCTACCGTTATGATCCGGAGCTGGCAGGACTGTGTATGGATTGGGCTCTGGCGGTGCTGCATCGCAGGCTCGCGGTATAGGCGATGACTGAGCAGGAGCTTCCGCCAAAGATTACCAAGGGTGGGGACGACTCCACGAGCGACCTGGGGTTTGGCCGGGTCGTCTCGGAGCAGCGCCAACTGCGCCTGCTCAATCGGGACGGCACGTTCAATGTGCAGCGAAGAGGGCGCGGGCTGCATTCCTTTCTATCCTATTCGAACCTCGTTAGTACGTCGTGGAGCCGGTTCTTTCTCTTCGTCGCCATCGTCTATCTCACACTTAATGGCTGTTTTGCCGTGCTCTACACGGCCTGCGGACCCGGCGGGCTGGTCAATACCCTGGACACCGAAATCAACCAGCCTTTTCTGAAGGCTTTTTTCTTCAGCATTCATACGTCGGCAACCATTGGCTATGGAAGTGTGGTGCCGGTTGGCATTGCGTCGAATATCCTGGTTGCTCTCGAATCTGTGGTCAGCCTGCTCGGCCTGGCCGTGGTCACCGGATTGGTATTCGCGCGTTTCTCTCGACCGGTGGCAGATATTCTCTTCAGTCAAAATGCCCTCATGTCGTGGATTGGTAACAATCGCGCCTTCGAATTCCGTATCATCAACACCCGCAACAATCAGATCATCGATCTTCATGTCAGGGTGCTGGTGTCGCGTTTTGAGCGCAACGTGAGCGGAAGCCTGGTACGCCGCTATTACCCGCTCAGCCTGGAACGGGAAAGCGTGGTTTTCTTTCCCCTCTCCTGGACCATCGTTCACATCATTGACAAAGACAGCCCACTGTATGGGGTCACGGCCGATGAGTTGTGCGCAAGCGGAGCGGAGTTCTTGATTCTGCTTACGGGAATGGACGAGACATTTTCGCAGGTGGTAAACGCGCGGTCGTCCTACCGGGCGAACGAGGTTATCTGGGATGCGAAGTTTTCGGATATTTTTGTGTACGATCCCGAAGGCAGGACAGCGGGCATCGACATGAACCGGTTCCACGACACTGTGCGGCTATCGAACCAGCCGTAGGGGGCGTAGGAAACGACAAAGGATGGGCCCGCTTCGCTGCGGCACGCCGGGACAGGTCGCTACGGTTGATTGTTGCGCTACTTTCATTCCCTTCGCTCGGCCGGCCCTTGGTTCCTCCGGTCGAAAACCAGATGATGAGCACATGTGAGAAAGCCAGCGCCAGAGCGCGGAATCCGAGCGGAGACCCTTTACGGAGCGCTAGAACGCTCCTTTCCCTCCCCGTGCTATCGAAATCGACATGCGAAGCGATTTTCAACCCCTTCGCACCTGTGTGTTATGGATTGACGATACGGGATCCGTTGGGGCCGGCGATTATGGCGACGGAAGCGAGGCCGAGAAAGAGGCCGTGTTCCACAACGCCCGTCATGCTTTTCAGTGTTTGAGCCAGCGCGGGCGGATCAAGAATGTTTTCGTAGTGACAGTCGTAGATATAGTTGCCTTCGTCGGTGATGTAAGGCGAGCCGTCGTGCGCGGCACGCAACATCGGATGCGCTCCCATGTTTTCCAACTGTTTCCGGATCGGACCAGCGGCAAATGGGATTACCTCCACCGGCAGCGGAAAATGGCCCAGATGTTCGACCATCTTGTGTTCGTCCGCGACAATCACCAGCTTGCGTGACGAGGAGGCCACAATCTTTTCGTGAAGCAGCGCTCCCCCGCCGCCCTTAATCAACGCGAGGCCTGGCGCCACCTCGTCGGCACCGTCGATGGTCACATCGGTGTGGTCTGTTTCATCGAAACTGGTCAAAGGAATATTGAGCGAACGGGCCAGCTCTCCGCTGGCGCGCGAGGTAGGGATGCCGCGAATGTTCAATCCCTGGCGAACCTGCTCACCGAGAAACCGAATGGCAAAGGTAGCGGTAGAACCGGAACCCAAGCCCACGATCATTCCGTCCTTGACGTATTCCAGGCTCTTACGCGCGGCTGCTGCTTTTTCGGTATCGGTCAACGACATGAAGGATCCTAGGGGTTGGCCTTCGAGGCTCGAGAGTACATGAGGCGAGTGAAGCCGCTCATTAAGAGATTGATGCCGACAATCGTGCCTACGGCCCATACGGCGCTGGCCGGCCAACTGCGCCAGATCATGATCGCCAGGATCAGGGTCACGATACCGTCGAACAACAACCAGCCAGAACCCGGGGCGCTGCGGATCTGGAAGTAGGTTACGAAATGGAAGATGGATTCCACGAGGAACAGAACAGCAAGCGCAAGTGTCAATGAGACCAGGCTCAACTTAGGATTTACCAGGAGATAGACACCCGCGATGAGATAGGCGCAACCGACCAGCAACCTCCAGAAGAATCCCCCAGTGCTACGCGCAGCAAAGCTACCCGCAAGATGCGCAATACCGGCCACTATCACCAGAATGGCGACAACAATGGCAACCGCAATACCGGCCTCGAAAGGCAATGCCAATGCAAAGAATCCGACAATAATGAGCAGGATGGAGTACCAGGTGGGAAACCCGGTGCCTCTTCCCAACACGCTGCCCAGCGGCGATGTGACCATGTTCCCGGCTCCTTGTCTGATCGCGATAAATGCCCCACCAGCATATCTGGAAATCGCCTTCGGGCACGCGATATTCTGAATTTGTTTCTGCAAACCATCGCCCCATCCACTTTGAAGGAGATTCATGTCGAACGACTTGCGCAGTTTCCTGACGCTTTCCTATGAAGAGCTGGAAGAGTTGAATCTGAAAGCAAAAGAGCAACGAAAGAACCTTGTTCCCCAGGACCAGATCCGGGAAGAACGGCTGAAATACCTTACCGATGAAAAGCGGATCAAGGCCGTCACGGTTCTGTTCAGCGACCTGGAAGGCCGTCTGCACATGCTCGACTACGACAAGAAGTTCATCATCAAGAGCTGGGACAACCTGACATTTGACGGTTCCTCGATCCGCGGGTTCTCGGCACAGCGGGAAAGCGACCTGCGGCTGGGAATCGACTGGAGCGCTTTTTACTGGGTGCCCGCCGACTTTTTCGGCGCCGGCAAAGTGATTGTGTTTGGGGAAGTCATCGACAAGAGCGGCGACGTTTATCCAGCGGACATTCGCAGCGTGTTGAAGTCGTTTGCCCGAGAACAGCGGGAGAAGAACGGCTACACCTTGAATGCCGCGAACGAGATCGAAGGGTTCCTGTTTGAAGGCATTGACGCCGAACGGCGCTACCCGGAACTGGGCAAATTCGAATACGTCAATACGGGCGGATACTACCACTCGTTGCCCGGTGACCCTCTCCGTACCTTCATCGACACCACGGCGGAAGTACAGCGCGCGATGGGATTCGAGAATGAAAAGGACCATCCTGAGGTTGCCCCCTCGCAATTCGAAATCAATTACGGATACGGCGAGGTGGTAGCAGCCGCGGACCAGATCCAGCTCTACAAGCTCATCTGCCGCCAGGTAGCGACGGGCATGGGGTGCTCCGCTTCTTTTCTTCCCAAACCGGTGATCGGGGTCAACGGGAATGGAATGCACACCAACGTTTCGATCAGCAAAGATGGCAAGAACCTTTGCTGGGATCCTAAGGGAGAAGAAAAGCTTAGCGAGTTCGGGTGGTCTTTCATTGACAAGATTCTCTCCAGCGCGAACGATATTTGCCTGCTGCTGAACGCGAGCGTGAATGCCTACCGCCGGCTCGATCCACACTTTGAAGCGCCGAATCAGATCAAGGCATCGCCGATCGACCGGGGATCGATGGTGCGCGTGCCTCTGGGCAATGAACGCAGCTCGCGGGTCGAAGTGCGCTCCGTTGGACCGGATGCCAATCCGTACATGGTGATGTATTCAATCTTTCGCACTGGCCTTGAAGGCGAGATCTCCAAGATCAAGGATCTGCGCCAGGCAAAGCGCTACCTGCCAGATAACGTCTACACTGCCATCGACGACTTTCGGCGGTCGAAGTGGACCACCACGCTACTCGGAGCAGATGTCAAGACGCGCTACGCCGACCTGAAGCAGGCCTCGGCAGACCGTTGCCCGCGGCTTCTGGGAACGTTGATCAAGGTTCCGGAGATCCAGTTCCATCACGATGTCTACAACCAATACCTGTGGAACCAATTCTGATGAGCAAACTGTTGGGCATCGATGTCGGCACAGGAGGGACGCGCGCCCTCCTGATCGACTTCACTGGCAAGGTGGTGGCTTCGGCGATTCATGAGCATGTAGCCTTCGCCTCTCCGCAGAGCGGATGGGCGGAGCAGGATCCGCACGATTGGTGGAATGCGTGCCAGGGCGCCGTGCGCAGGCTTCTGCAGGAATCGTCCATCCCCGCTACGGAGATTACCTGTATCGGCCTAAGTGGACAGATGCACGGTGCGGTGCTTCTGGACAGGAATGACGAGGTGCTGCGGCCGGCGCTGATCTGGTGCGATCAGCGCACGGCAGCCGAGTGCCGCTGGCTGAACGAAACCGTTGGACCGAAACGGCTGGTGGAGTTGACCGCCAATCCTGCGCTCACAAACTTCACGCTGACCAAGCTATTGTGGGTACGAACCCACGAGCCCGAAATCTGGAAAAGATTTCAAAGCTTCCTTCTACCCAAGGACTACGTTCGCTTCCGCCTCACGGGCGAGCGAGCAATCGACGTTGCGGACGCTTCCGGGACGCTCCTGCTCGACGTCGTACATCGCCGTTGGTCCGACGCCATGCTTCAGGCGACGGGGCTCAGCCCATCTTGCCTGCCCGCGCTCTATGAGTCGGAGCAAATTGTGGGCCGGATCACGGAATCGGCAGCGGCGAGCACGGGGCTGAAGGCGGGTACACCGGTGGTGGCGGGCGCAGGAGATCAGGCTGCTGGCGCCACCGGTATGGGCATCGTTCGTCCGGGCGATGTCAGCGCAACAATCGGCACTTCGGGTGTGGTTTTTGCGGCGTCGGACGCGCCGGTCACCGATCCTCAAGGGCGGCTGCACACGTTCTGCCACGCGATCCCGGGCCGCTGGCACGTGATGGGAGTGACCCAGGCCGCCGGTCTCTCGCTGCGTTGGTTTCGCGACCACTTCGCGGCGTCGGAGTCTTATGACCAGCTCAGCTCACAGGCCGCAGGGGTGCCGGCAGGTTCCGGAGGCGTGCTTTGGGCTCCGTATTTGATGGGAGAGCGGACACCCTATCCAGACCCTGACGTGCGCGCCGCGCTGGTTGGGTTGGGGGCTGATCATAGCAGGGCCCACGTTGTCCGGGCCATCCTCGAGGGCGTCGCCTTCAGCCTTAAGGATAGCCTGACGATATTCAAAGAGTTGGGTATTCCGGTGAAGGCCATTCGCTTGGGTGGAGGAGGCGCACGCTCGCCTTTATGGCGGCAGATCCAGGCGGATGTTTACGGCCAAGGGGTGGAAACCGTGCAGGCCGAGGAGGGCGCCGCGTACGGAGCCGCGCTGTTAGCCGGGGTCGGCGCCGGCGTATGGCCGTCCGTGGATGCGGCTTGCGATGCGGTTGTGCGCGTTGCCGCACGAACTTCCTCCGAACCGGAAGCCGCCGCCATTCTTCAACGTAGCTACGCCAAATACCGGCGGATTTATCCCGCCCTGCGGAATATCTTTACGCCGTAGCAGACCGGAAACGCCCGGTCTCTCCTGAGATACTTGGCACCTTGGTGGAATGCTGGCTGTGCCGGGAACCTTTAGACTTAAACGATGGGAGCTGTTTTGGGCCTTTCGTCAGCGAGCAGAGAGATTGCACATCCAGGAGGGCGCTCCTGGTAATGGAACCTACACTGGTTACAGCTCCTCCGGAAACGGCGTCTTTTCGGGAAACGCTGCTGACGCGCAGAAACTTTCTGCGCCTGGCCGCTTGCTCTACGGCCGGGCTGGCGTTCTACGCCGGTGAAGTCGCGCGGCACGCGCTCGAAATCCTTTGCCTTACAGTCGCGATACCGCACCTGCCCGACTCCTTCGTCGGAATGAAAATCGCCCAGATCAGCGATATCCATTTTGAGGAGTATACGGAGGCCTCTTTTCTTAGCGCGGTGATCCGCAATGTCAACGCTCTGGCTCCCGGCCTGGTCGTGTTGACCGGAGATTTTGTCAGCAATAATCCGCTACCGCGACACATGAGCATCCGGCTTGGATACCACTGCGCCGAGATCCTCAGTGGTATCGAATGCCCGCATCGATACGCGATCCTGGGAAACCATGACGCCCTGGCAGGCGCTCCCGCAGTGACCGATGCTCTTCAGACCCACGAGATTCCGGTACTGGCCAATAGCTCGGTGCCGCTGGAGCGGAATGGAGAGCGCATTTGGTTGGCTGGCATCCGCGACGCCCTGCTGCAGCATCCCGATATGGCTGCCACTTTGCCTAAAGGAAGAAGGGCGGATCGCGAACCACTGATCCTGTTGGCACACGAGCCGGACTTCGTGGATCGCATTCTGGGTTCCCGGGTGGATCTTGTGCTCTCAGGACATACGCACGGGGGGCAGGTGCGACTTCCTTTTATGCCTCCCTTGATGCTTCCCGAGTTGGGCATGAAGTATGTGCATGGGCTATTCCGGTTAAGCGACGGGATGCAGCTCTATGTCAATCGAGGCATCGGCACAGTGAATCTACCGTTTCGTTTCCGCTGCCCTCCTGAGATCACCTTGATCACGCTCGCCCAGAGCTGATGCTGCTCTGCAATTCCTGATGATGAAGATGCGCATGCCGGCACAGCGCGAGAGAGCGCGGGTTTGTAATCCTTGGTGTACCCTGGCGCACGATTCGGAAGCTTACCCGGGTAATCGGACAGGCTGAAATTGGAGCGTATTCGTGGTAAATCTGCCCCAAAAGGAGACCCAAATTGACACCATCGTAGTACCGTTCAGGGAATCTCCACAGTGTTACTCAACGTTAGTTGTACTTAACAATTGAGACAGCAGGTGCTCTTCCCGCTACACTCAGTAGCTGAAAGGGGACACACCATGAGCGTACACACATTTCCAAACTTAGCAGGGAATTCGATGAGGCCGGAGTTGCGCGTTGTGCGCAGAGCGGAGTCTATTGTCTCCCTGAATGTTGCCGAGGTTTGCACGGATAATCCGGAGCAGATGTACTACGAGGACAAGCTGGGGTGCGCGCGCGGCATCGTTTATGCCTTTGCCTTCCAGGGAGCCCTGGTAGCGGTCGCCACCGTGTGCTGGAAGCTTCTACTCCACTAGAGCGAGAGCGTTTTCTCCATCACCTCCGCGTCGATCCTTCCCCCGTAGTACTTCGCAATCCTTCCCCTGGTAACAAAACCCAGCCCCCGATAAAACTGGCGCGCCACGGTATTGGTCTCGGCCACCTCGAGTCTGATGAGTCGTATGCCTTCCTGTTTGAGTTGTTCTTCGACGGCGTGCATCAGCAAGGTGCCCAAACCGCGGCGGCGCGCAGCAGGGTCCACATCGAGAGTGATGATGTGGCCAATGGACTGCCGATCGCGGCTCTCGCGCTCGAGGATCACAAAGCCGGCGAGCTTGTTTTCCGGGTGTTCAGCAATCCAACAGGAACAGCCAGGACGGGCCAGGAAAAAGCGCAGCTCCGCTCGGGAGTAGGCAATATTCCGGGAAAAACAAACCTGGTCGAGCTGATGCAGCCCGGCCAGGTCTTGGGTTTCAAAACGGCGCAACTGAACCATTGCTCCAGTTGCTTAACAGGGTGGTGAAAACACGTTCGCGACCAAGTCGGCATACCAGATGCCACTGGCTGCACAGTCACAACCATAGTATCCGGCGCCTCGCTCCTGGCTTCGGCGCGTTTTCAGCAGCCTTTTAGGGAGTCTGGGCAACGGTTACCTTTGACGCGGCATTCTTTGGCTCCATCACAACCCCGTTGTACGGAGAAGCGGCAAGTAAGCGTCCATCGAGGGAACGCACGTGCCGCACCCTCCAGCCTGGATCATAAAACTTAAAGGTCCGATCGGACGGATCGATGGCCAGCAACCAGCTGGAATTCCAGGAGGTGGCCAGAACACGCTTTAGGCCGGGGTCATAGCTCAGACCGCTGATATCGGAGATGGGAAGATTGGAGACGTCTTTCCAGCTCTGACCGCGATCATCCGTGTAGAAGACACCTTCGCGGCCCCCGACCCAAAGGCTACCGTTGCCGGCGAGGGTGATGGATTGCATCCAGGTCAGCTTCTGGGGCATTGGCATTGATTGCCAGGTGGTGCCTCCATCTTCAGACCAGGCAAGCGCAGTGCGCTGCGCCGCTATGACGGTTGATCCCGAAGCCGCCACAGCGCGGTACTCGGCCTTACCCAGCACCGGACCACCGACCCACGTCGCACCCTGATCTTTGCTGGCATAGACTCCGTTTGCCGTCGCGGCATACCAGACACTGCCGGAGGCATCCACGTCGTGCACCTTCACTTCGATTTGGCCATCAGGAACCATGACTGTGGTTTCCTCTTTGGCACGCCTACCCTTATGAATGACGTATTTGGTCTTCTTTTCCGGCTTCACGATTTTGCCGTCCTGCTGCCAGGTTGTACCGTCCCAACGAAAGATGCCGGAGTTGGTCCCGGCCAGAATCACACCGCCGTCAGACTCTGACAGGTCGAAGACATCGCGGCCTTGCAGTCCGTTGCTCTGCTGCGTCCACGTGGCACCGTCGTCGTGGGAGACGAAGACGCCGCCGTAAATCTTGTCGTTCACCACACCCGCCAGGATGGTTTGGGGGGACTTTGTATCCACCAGGATGGTTGCCACCTGACGCTGGGTAAAGCCAGTGTTGGAGGCCTTGAAGCTGGCGCCCGCATCGTCACTTTCGAGTACGCCGCTACGGTCGGTCGC
>Ga0335074_10002735_pt1 | contig 23996 bp, 19 predicted proteins | sample Lox_Sample_23_FD_206715 | JGI IMG/M metagenome (GOLD analysis project Ga0335074, IMG submission 206715) | Soil microbial communities from Loxahatchee National Wildlife Refuge, Florida, United States - Lox_Sample_2.3 | ecosystem: Environmental > Terrestrial > Soil > Wetlands | place: USA... | reverse complement strand
CGATCGTGCTCCCGCCCATGCTGCTTTATGCCTGGCCGTTCGCGGGTCGCTACCCCGGCGCAGCCCACCCTCCCGAGCGCGGCGACGGCCACATCTGAGCCCCGCGCGCAGGCCCCGCATCATCGGGCTTCATGGGTTTCGCCCGTGGACCGTATGCGCAGCCTGACAGCTCGGGTAGGCGCCGCTCCCGCAACGCAGCAATCCCCCGCTCTGCGTCCTCGAGCGCCCGAGGTGTGACGCGCGCCACGTGTCGGTCAGCGGTCCCCACATACATTGGTAACAATGAAAGCCGAGCACCTCAGGGAGGCGAAGGAGCAGGACCCCGAGCGCGCACGTCGCGCACGATCCGCGCATTCGGGTCCCGCGGCGCGCTGGCGTACCTGGTTCGAAAGCAAGCACGTTTTCGTTTGCATCTATACCCCTGATGGCCGGCTGATCGCGGCAAATGCGGCCGCGATGGCCGCAACGGGCGTGCTGCCCGCGGAGGTCCTTGGTGAGCATTTCGCCACGATCGCAGCGCTCGCTCACAGCCCGGAGACGATGGACCCTCTCGAGCGGTTGCTCGCCCGCGCCGCTGGCGGCGAAACGTTTCGGGTAGAGCTTCCGGTTCGTCTGCGCGGCGGACGGCTCACGAGCCTCGATTGCTTCGTATGCCCCTTGCGCGACGCATCCGGGCGGGTCGTTGAGATCGCGACGGCTGCCGTCGATGTCGAAGCTCGCGACAACATCGAGCCTTCCCTGTCACGTCTCACTCGCGAGCTGCGAATGCTGAGCGAGTGCACTCAGGCCGTCGTGCGCGTGCAGGACGAAAAGCTGCTGCTCGATGCCGTCTGCCGGATCATCGTGCAAACGGGAGGATACCTCCTCGCGTGGGTAGGATTTGCCGACGATGACCCGGCGCGCACCGTGCGGCCGGTCGCGCATGCGGGCGCAGACCAAGGCTACCTCGATCGCGTCATCATCAGCTGGGCCGACAACGAGCGTGGCCGAGGACCCACGGGCAGAGCGGTGCGCGAGCGCACGGTGCAGATCTGTCGGGACATGCAAAGCGATGCGGCGATGGCACCCTGGCGGGGCGAGGTCGCCCGGCAAGGCTACCGTTCCTCCATCGCCCTGCCGCTGATGAGCGGTCACAGAGCGCTCGGGGTGTTGAGCATCTACTCCGAGCGGCCGAACGCATTCGATGAACCGGAGGTCGTGCTGCTCGCCGAGCTCGCCCGGGACCTGGCCTACGGCATCAGCGCATTGCGCGCGCACGCCGAGCGCGAGCGCGCCCAGCACGAGGCTCACCGCTTCCGCACGCTGCTCGATCAGACGGGCGATCTCATCTATGTGTGCGATGCGGGCACGGGACGCATCGTCGATGCCAACGAAGCGGTCTCGCGGCGACTCGGCTACACGAGGCGCGAGCTCCTCGAGATGAACGTCAGAGACTTTTCGCTCGCCGCTCAGGGGCTGCCCTGGCGTCAGTGGGAAAGGAGGCTGCGCACGGGCAAGCCTCTGGTGGTCGAGGGTCGCCATCGCAGCAAGAGCGGGGCATTGATCGATGTGGAGATCAACCTTCAGTACGTCGAACAGGACCAGCGGCGCTTTATCGTCTCGGTAACGCGCGATGTCACCGAGCGCAAGCGCGATCGGGAACGCATCGCGAGGCTCGGTCGCATGCTTCACATGCAGGCGAGCATCAATGCCGCCGTGCTGCGCATCGCCGACCAGAGCGACCTGTTGCGCGAGGCGTGTCGCGTGGCGACCGCCATCGGCGGATACGATCGAGCAGTCTTCTCCCGCGTCGATGCCGACGGACGCGCTGCGCGACCGCAATTTCGCGCAGGCGGCGGCGAGGACTTTCCCGAGCCGGACATCCTGCCGATCAGTGATGGCATGGAAGCCGACACGAGCCTCTCGAGCCGCGCCTTGCGCACGGGTGAGGTCACCGTCTGCAGCGACCTCCGCCACTCGGAGCCGCCGGTCGCGATGCGCGCCCGACTGCAAGAGCTCGGATACCGATCGGTCGTCGCGTTGCCGTTGCTGATCGGCGGGCGCCGGTTCGGTGTGCTCACGCTTACGTCCAAGGACGAGAACCTCGTGGGGGATGAGGAACTCGTGCTGCTGCAGGACATGATGGCGAGCCTCTCATCCGCGCTTCGCTCTCAAGAGCACGCCGAGGCCGCCCAGTTCCTGGCTTCATTCGACCCGCTCACCGGCTTGGCCAAGCGCTCCTTGTTCTGCGAGAGACTCGAAAAGCTCCTGCAGGGGGGCAGTGATCCTCGACACCCGCCCGTCGTAGTGGTGTTCGACGTACTGCATCTCGGTCACATCAACGATAGTTTCGGCCGTCGCGTCGGCGACCTGGTGCTGCGCGAGGTCGCCGCGCGGCTCAAGGCGCATTCGAACAGCGATGACCGGATCGGCTACCTCGGCGGAGGGATCTTCGCACTCGTGGAGCCCGGCCTCGGTACGAACGGCGGCGCCATCTCGGAGATTCTCGACGGAGATATCTTCGCCGAGCCCGTGTCCATCGAGGGACGCTCGCTGCGCCTGTCCTACCGCTCGGGCGCCGCGCGCTTTCCCGCCGACGGGCCCGATGCGGGGACTCTCCTCGAGAGAGCCGAGGCGGCGCACAAGCACGCCAAGGAGTCCGGCGAGCCCTATCTTCACTATCAGCTCAAGATGCACAGCGAGATCGCCGAACGCCTCGCACTCGAGCACAGACTGCGCGCGGCCGTCGACGATCGGCAGTTCGCGCTCTACTACCAGCCGCAGATCGCTTACTCGAACGGCCGGATCGAATCGGTCGAGGCGCTGCTGCGCTGGAACGATCCCGCCGGAGGCGTGGCGGCGCCGAGCCGCTTTCTGTCGGTCCTCGAATCCTCTGGACTGATCCTTGCCGTCGGCGAGTGGGCTCTCGGGCAGGTGGCAGAGGACTGCGAGCGCTGGGCGAAGCTCGGACTGCCTGCGTTCCGCGTGGCCGTCAACGTTTCCGGGATTCAACTGCGGCGCAACAACTTCGTTCGCAAGGTGCTCGAGGCGGGGCGACGGATTGCGGCGTGCGCCGGCCGTGGACTCGATCTTGAGATCACCGAGAGCACGCTATTGCAGGACCTCGAGGGCACGAGCCGCAAGTTGCGCGAACTGCGAGCCGCCGGAATTCGCGTGGCCCTCGATGACTTTGGAACTGGCTATTCGGCTCTCGGGCTGCTGTCCAAGCTGCCGGTCGATCTCGTGAAGATCGACCGCTCCTTCGTCGAAGGGCTCCCGCAAGATCCGCCGAGCAGATTGCTGGTCGAAACCGTGGTCCGCCTCGCGACCGGCCTCGGGCTGTTGACCGTTGCGGAGGGCATCGAATCGCAGGCGCAGTACCAGGCCCTGCGCGCGATGGGATGCACGCTGTGGCAGGGCTATCTTCACGGGCCACCGGTCTCGCGCGAGGAGCTGGAGCGACGATCAGGTGCCCGATTGGGTAGCGCCTCGTGAGCCGTGCCGCAGGCTGGCCGGCCGGGACCAGGCGGCTCCGCCGGCTTTGGAGAGCACTCGCTCGAAAGTCTGCTCGTCCATCGGCAGGTCGGTCTTACCGTCCCAGGCGGCACCGTCGGGCAGGCGGTTCTGCACCTGCCGTGCACTCGCGAGCGCCTGTGCCAGGCTCGCGTTCGGATCGGTGATCGCGACCGGTATGCCCTGAGGATCGCCCGCCAAGCGCATGACCAGGTCCCATCGCACCTGCTCGTTACGCGCACGCAACTCCCGCTGCACCTTCGGACCTATCGCCTGCTCGAGAAGCTTGCGGGTCGCTGTCTTCCAATCGCGCTGGTCCCCCTCGAGGGGTCCGAACGCCTCCATGTACAGCTCGCCGCGGTGCCACCCGAAGACGAAGGGCTGATTGACGACCCGCACCTCGGTTCCGACCGGCACCATGTTGTAGAGCTGCATGATGTCCTCGGGGTAGAGGTGCATGCACCCGTGACTCACGCGCATACCGACGCCTGCAGGCTTGTTCGTGCCATGGATCGCGAACTCGGGCCAGCCGAGGTACAGCGCGCGGTTGCCCATTGGGTCGTCGGGGCCCGGACGGATCTCGGCAGGGAGAGGGTCTCCGTCCTTACGGTGCTCCGCGAGGATGTCCGCGGGCGGCCTCCAGACGGGGTTCTTGGCCTTACGGACGATGGTCGTGACGCCAGAGGGGGTGTTCCAGTTCACCCGACCGATGCCGATCGGATAGGTATAGATGATCTGCTTTCCACCGTGCAGGCGTGGCGCGAAATAATAAAGCCGCATTTCCGCCGCGTTGATGACGATGCCGACGTGCGGCGCATCCGGCAGCAGGAACTGCGTGGGCACGACCACCTGGCGCCCGGCGCCGGGCAACCACATGTCCACGCGCGGATTGGCGCGATGGATCTCGTTGTAGCCGACACTGAAGCGACGAGCGATGTCGGTCATCGTGTCTTCCTGCCTGGCGCGAGTGACCTGCACCGCGCCCACGAGCTCATCGTTCAAGCGGGGGTCAACGGCGAATCGGTACGCCTCGACGGGAGGCAGCCACTGCGCGGACGGGTCCGCGGCCGAAATGGGCGCGGCCGGTGTCTGCAGCGAGGCTACCGCGCCGGCCTGAGCGCTCAGCGGGGCGCCGAGCGCCGAACCCACGGTGAATGACACGGAGAGAAGAACGTTACCCGCGGCAGGCGGGCGCCATCTGCTGGAGGTCATGACGAATTATATGTTCATCGGCTCATTATGGACTTTGCGCTGTTCCTAGGAAATGAAGCCGGGCTCGTCGTCGGTCAGGCGTCAATACGATAGTCGAATGTCGACACGCCGTCGGGAAGGCTCGGCAAGCTCATCGGGTCCGGGCAGGGGCGTGGGATTCTCTCTGAAGCTCACGCGCAGCATGGCGTCCGTTGCACCGAGGCGGCGCAGCGCCACGGCAACGATCTCGGCGCGCGAGCGCGCGAGCTCCCTCTTCTCGGCGAGCACGCGCTCGGAGACGATCCGCGGCTCCGTCACCGCATAGCCCGTAACCTCGACCGCGTGCGGGTGACTCGCACGGATGTAGCGGCCGATCTCATCGAGGATGATCTCGCTGTACTGGTATTGCAGGAAGTCCGACCCAAACGTGAACTCGATGCTCCAGGTGCGCGCTCGGTAGGGGGGTGGCGGAAGCGCCTCGGGCACATCCGCCGGGGCGAGCACCACCTTCGGGTCGAGCACGAAACGTCGTCCGGGAAAGCCTTCAGCGGGCAGCATGAAGCTCGGGCACTGAGCGTCGAGTACCGATACGACGAGCGGTGAGAGCGGAATGCCGCCGCACGGTGTGTCCTGCAGATTCGGCTCGTTAGGCCTGGTCACGCGCTCGCGACGGCCCTCCACCAGCACTTCGTGCCCGAGCTGCGGTTTCGTGCGCCCCCGAGTGATGTCATAGCGCAACCCGGAGGATTCCTGCGTCGCGAGCCAGCAACCGGACTTGCGCCCGGCGTTGGTGTCGCGGTAGACGGGGCAGGCCACGAATGTGAGCGTACGATCGGCCGCTACCGTCGCAGCCGTCGCGCAAGCGAGTCCGATGAGTCCGATCGTGAACGCGAGACGCAAGGCCGCCATTGCTCAGAGCACGCTCATGAGATTGGTCAGGTCCTCTTTGTCCTGCTCGCTGAGTCCGATGCTGTAGCGTCTGTCGTAGTAATCGATGACGCCGCGCAGCGTGCGCGCCGAGCCGTTGGAGAAATAGGGCGCCCGGGCCGCAAGTCCCCGCATGTCCTGGATCGTGATCTTGCCGATATCGGCGCATTTGCCGGTGGTGAGCGCAAATCCCGGATCGTGCGTGTAGACGACCGTACCGAGAAATGGCTGCGGCGGGAAGCCCGGGGCGCACGTGAGCTTGAAGAGGGGGAGGTCGGGCGCCGGATCGGCAAACGGCTCGTTGGTCGTGCCGAGGTCGACCTGGCCCGGCGCCACATCCATACCGGTGCGGGTCATGTTGTGGCAGAAATTGCAGCTGTCGCGAGTCGGATTGCCGAAATTCATCGAGTTGAGGCCGGCCGAATCGCTGATGAGAAAAGTCCGATCGCGAAAGAGCTTCACGCCGCGCGCGACGGAGGCCCGAAAGGCTCGCTCAGCCTCAGTCGAACCGGCATCCCCCGGTGCCTGCATCCAGCTGTCGAATTCCGCCCATTGCAGGTGACCCGGACCCTTGAGCACGGCCGGCTTGGCTGCCGCGAGCGCATCAGGGCCGCCTTGCGCACCTGAGGCGGTGAGGGAGCCGCCGATCCGGTCGGCGCTCTGCGCAACGTAGATCTTCGATTCGAAGTCGATGAGGCGTTGCATCGCGGACGCGCTCAAGGGCCCTTCGCGCTGCAGGTGACTCGCGAGTGCATCGCGAGCCTGCTCCTCGAGCGTGCGCGCGCGCTGGTCCGCGAGGAGATTGCCGCTGTAGCGCAGGCCGGTCGTGGGATCGATGGGCAATGGCAAGCCGTTCTTCGGCTCGAAGAGGTAACCATAGCTCGTCACGTATTTTAGGTTGCCGACCGGTCGCGGCCGGCGAAACACGGAGACCATCGGACGGGCGCTCTTCAGCCCGTAGATCGGATCGAGATTGCAGCCGGTCGGATCGCGCAGGACTTCGATCGTGAACTGCGGGGTAATGGCACCTCCGTCCGGCGTGCGCGGCGGCCAGGGTCGCGCGATCCGGAACACGCCGCGCTCGAGGAGCAGCGAATGGGAGGACGCCGCACCCTGCGGGAGCGAGGGGCAATTCGATCCATCGACGCTCGCAAAGAGCGGATCCTTGCCCGCGGTCGCCCGCCACCGCGCCTGAATCGTATCGACCGAGACGCTCATGCCGTCCGCCGGCTGGTGGCAAGTGATGCAGGCGCGGCCGTTGCGCCCGAGCACGGTGAAGAAGGGGTGGCCGCGCGTGTCCACCGGGCCGCCAAGGTGAGTGACCGTGACGGTCCCCGTGGCATCGGGGTAGCTCACGCGCTGCGGGAAGACACGGCCGGAGTCGGCGGCCCACCAGCTCGGCGCAGGCCGCCCGGCAGAATCGGCCGAGTGCGCCAAGCGCGCCAGCGCGAGCGCGGTGACGGTCAGCGCGAATGCCATGCACCTTAGCGGCGTCAGGACCGGCGTCGTCACGTCTCGTGCTTCGCTTGCCATGGCAGCGGGAGCTTACATCGGCTCAGCGAGCCTTGTGATTCTCCCGATCACCTCGGCAGGCGTACCCGTGAGGGAGGTCTTTGCGGCAGCGCTCGATTGAGCCTTTAGGGAGTCTTGAACTTGCGCAGCACCGGCGTCCTGGTCACCTTGCCGCACTCGCATTCGACTGCGAACTCGATGGGCACGTGCAAGACGGCTTCACGGCCCTTGCCCTGAAAACGGTCCTCGCACACCGCGAGGACACGCTGGCAGGCACAGCGCAGGCCGTAGTACCAGGTGTTGCCCTTCAGATTCTCAAGGGGTGCGGCGGTCATGGGAGGCATCGTTCGGCGCGGTCGCAACCTTTGTTCCCAGTGAGGGCCGCCCCGGCGGAACTCCGCGTGGGCACGGCGAGTCGAATCACCTGAACCGTGGGCCGGGGCGGGTTTGAGCCCTTGTAGGTGATCGGTGGCGAGGCGCAGATACTGGTTGTTTGTGCCGCTCATACTGGCGAGCTGTACGACCGTCTATCTCGTACGGCTCGATCGCCGGGTCACGTCGGCATTTGAGGCTCACCGCGCCGAGGTGCCGGCGCAGGTCTACGCCTCCCCGCTCGAGTTGCGCCCCGGCACTGCTCTTTCCATCGACGACCTCACCCGGGAACTGCAGCGGCTCCACTACCGAAGAGTCCCGACCGTTCGACGGCCGGGCGAATTTGCGACTGCAGCTGATCGCCTGGACGCGTGGTTGCGACCGGCCCAGTTCGCCGACGGCGCAGCCCCGGGGAGGCGCCTGTCCGTCATCGCCCCCAGCGGGGTGATTCAAGGCCTCGAGGAGGGTAATCAGCCAGTTGACTTCGAGCGCTTCGACCCGCTCCTGATCGGCAGTCTCTATCCGGCGCAGGGGGAGGATCGAATCATTCTGGCGCCGAGCGAGGTGCCTGCGCTCCTCACGGCCGCCATAAAGGCCATGGAGGACCGCCGCTTCGACCGGCGCTGGGGCGTCGATGTGACTGCCATCCTCCGCGCGCTCTGGGTAGACGCCCGCGCGGGACGAGCCGAGGAGGGGGCGAGCACGATAACGCAGCAGCTCGTGAAAGGCTTCTTCCCGGCTGGCGGCCGTACCCTCGCACGTAAGGTCCCCGAAGCATTCATGGCGATGCTTTTGGAGCTCCACTACAGCAAGCCCGAAATCCTGAACGCATACCTCAACGAGGTGCCGCTCGGCCAGGATGGGGACCGTGCCATCCATGGATTCGGTCTGGCTGCACAGTTCTATTATGGTAAGCCGCTGTCGGACCTCGACTTGGCGCAGATCGCGATGCTCGTGGCCCTCGTACGAGGTCCGACCCTCTACGATCCTCGCCACAACGTGCTCGCCGCGATCGAAAGACGAAACCTGGTGCTCCGCAGCCTCGTCGCGCGGCACATCGTTTCGCCGGATGCGGCGCAAACCGCAATCGCGGAGCCCCTCGGCGTGCTGGACCGGCCTGCGGGTGCCTATTTCCCGGATTACCTCGAGCTCGTGCACCGCACCCTCGAGAGCCAGTATCGTGAGCAGGATCTGACCAAGCATGGGCTCAAGATTTTCACGAGCTTCGATCCACGCGCGCAGGAGGCAGTCGAGGGCGCAGTGCAGAGCAAGATCCTGCAGGTCGAACGCAAACATGGCGCCGCACAGAGCCAATTGCAGGTGGCCGTTGTCGTGACGAAGCCGGCGACGGGTGACGTCGTCGCTCTGGTCGGTGACCGCAGACTCGGATATGCAGGCTACAACCGTGCTGTCGATGCACGCCGCCCGATCGGCTCTCTCGTCAAGCCCTTCATCTATCTCGCCGCGCTGGAAAGCGGCCGGTATAACGCAACGACCCTGGTCGATGACGCTCCGGTAAAGGTCGCGATGGGCCGTCATCGCCGCCCCTGGCAGCCGGTGAACTTCACACGTCAAACCTATGGACCCGTGCCGCTCGTACGTGCGCTCGCTGAGTCATTGAATCTCGCTACGGTCGGCCTCGGTCTCGAGCTCGGATTGCCCGTCGTGGCGCGCTCGATCGAGCGTTTCGGCCTCGACCACTCCCCAGCACCCTACCCTTCGCTGTTGCTCGGATCGCTCAGCCTTTCACCGCTCGAGGTCGCGCAGATCTATGGTGGTCTCGCAAACGACGGTACGGCGGTGCGGCTACGCGCCGTCCAGGCCGTATTGACGCGAGATGGCACGCCCGTCAGGGCGTATCGTCCGACACCCGCATCCGTCGCCGATCCCAGTGCGGTCTATCAAGTGGATCGCATGATGCAGATCGTGATGGAGCGGGGCACTGGGCGCAGTGCACGCACCGTCCTTCCCCCGACCCTGACCGTCGCCGGCAAATCGGGCACCTCTTCGGACCTCCGCGATAGCTGGTTTGCGGGATTTTCCGGAACGCATCTCACGGTAGTTTGGGTGGGTTACGACGATGACAGGCCGAGTGGTCTCACAGGATCCTCCGGTGCCCTGCCAATCTGGGCTCAGGTGATGGCGAACTTGCGCACCAGCGCCTGGAACCGTCCGATGCCGCAGTCGTTGCATGACGTTTCGGTTGAATACTCGAGCGGGTTGGCGGCAAGCCCTTCCTGCTCCGCGGACGTGCTCAGCGTTGCGGTGCCGGCGGAATTTACGCCGCCGCCGAAGGCCAGCTGCGTCGTTGCGAATGTCTCCGCGGCGCCGTCCCACCAGGCGGCATCCCCGCCGGGGCCCACGCCGGCCCTCACGCCACAGCCAGGTCAGCATGCGTCGCGAGCTGTGATCGGTGCGAGCCCGCCGAAGGACAGGCGCCTGAGCCTCATGGAGCGCATTCGCCTTTGGTTTGCGGGCGGCGATCCACGATAGAGGCAGAACCCTGTCAGTCGATCGTCAGCCGATAGCTAAGCAGGAACCCTCCGCCCTCGAGCGGAGCGAGCCCGATCTGCGCGCCGCTCTCTCGCCCGTACGTCCGATTGAGGACGAACACGGCACTCGAAGCCCCTAGGCCCGCTCCGGCCACCACGTCGGACAGCCAATGCGCGTTGTGATCGAGTCGCTCGTAGCTCGTGGCAACGGCGATGCCGTAGCCGATGAGGCGGGTGAGCCAGCGATACTCCTCACTGCCCGATTCGGCGAATACCGTTCCGACCGCGAAGGCCGCTGTTACGTGGAGAGAAGGGAAGGAGGACCCTCCGGCGCGCCACTGGTTCGGATCCGTCGTTTGATCCGGCCGCTCCCGTCCCGCTGCGTATGAGAGGAGATACCCGGTGACGACGCTGAGCCCACCCGCCTCGGCCATCGCGCCGGTCGCGGTGCGTCCGTTGGTATCGTCGAAGAGGCCCGAGTAAAGCCAGGTGCCGGTGAAGAGCACCGCGGCGGGCAAGGCGTCCTGAAGGTCATAGGTGTCGGAGCCATTGAGCGAATTGCTCGTGCCGCGTATGAAATCGGTTCGGACGCGGCTGTCGAACTCGTGAGAGGCGGCGATCGCGGCGAGAGCGCCGCCGAAGAACTCCCAGTTCCGCGCATCCCAATGCAGGGGTGCAGTGAAATAGGCTCCGATATCCGAGAGCACCCGCCGCTCGGTTGCCGCCTCCTGTTCCTCATGCGAGGTCGGTGGGCCATCGCTCGGCTCTTGAGCGTGCGCCTCGGTGCAGACCTGGCCTGCTGTCGTCACCAGCACGGCGACGACGAGTGCTCGAGATAATCGGTTCATTGCAGTTCCGGAGCGCTTGCCGCCAGTGGTGCAGCGAGGCACCTCACCCCCTCGGGGCGGCATGCTGTCCGTAACTATATAGGCAAAAACCGAAATTCGCAGCGCCTCCCGCACCACGTATCCTCGACCGAACTGCACTCGCTCTGCGCTGCAAAGGAAGAGGAGGTCTTTCGTGGGTCTGAAACTTCGCCTCAGGGACGCTCGGCCTGCCTTCGCGGGGTTGCTGCTTCTGGGCTTGAGTGCGCTCGCGACTCCGGCTCGGGCCGTGCCGAGCTTCGCGCGCCAGACCGGAATGGCATGTTCGGCCTGTCATACGGTCTTTCCGGAGCTCACCCCGTTCGGCCGCGAGTTCAAGCTGAACGGGTACGTGCTCGACAATCTGCGCCAGATCAAGGGCGAGACCATGGAGCGGCGCGAGACACTTTCGCTCAACGCCATTCCGCCGCTCTCCGTGATGGCACAGATCTCCTACAGCCACACGGGCGCACCGCTCCCCGACAGCTCCGTGAGCGGTGCGCTCGCGAAGGACGGCGATCTCCTATTTCCTGATCAGCTGAGCTTCTTTTACGCGGGGAAGATCGCGAACGACCTGGGAGCGTTCGTGCAGGCGACGTACGACGGCGCGGCGGATCATTTCGCCCTGGACAATACCGACATCCGCTATGCGCGCTACCTGATGGCTGCAGAGCCTGCGGAGCCGGACACGAGCTCCGGACAGCCGCGCACCTTCGCACAGCGGCATGACCTGCTGTTCGGCGTGACGCTCAACAACAACCCGACCGTGCAGGACGTCTGGAACACGACTCAGGCGTGGGGATTCCCGTTCGCATCGAGCAGCGTCGTGCCGACCCCGGTCGCCTCGAGCAAGCTCGATAGCGGGGCGGGCAGCCTCGCGCAGCAAGTGGCGGGGCTTGGAGCGTACCTCTGGTTCGATCACGCGCTCTACGCCGAAATCAGTGCCTACACGGAGGCAAAGCCGGGCGGGGCCCATCCGCTCGACAGCACTCAGTCGGAAGTGCTGAATGGTCTCTCCCCGTACTGGCGGGTGGGCTACGAATATCGCTGGGATCGCAACTCGTTCTTCCTCGGCACTTATGGACTGCAAGCGAGTGTTTACCCGGGCAACGGCTACGCACTGCAGGGGCCGACCGACAAGTACACCGATGTCGCCGCCGATGCCCAGTACCAGTTCATCGGAGACGACCATCTCGTCACGGTGATGACGACCTACATCCACGAGGATCAGCGCCTCGATGCGAGCTTTCCGCTCGAATTGGCCGCCAATGTTCGCGACAGTCTGAACACGACGAAGGCTAGTTTGGAGTACTACTACCGACGCACGATCGGCGGCACTGTTGCGCTCTTCTCGACGAACGGCAGCGCCGACCCGCTCCTGTACCCCAACGACGGAAGTGTCAATGGCAGTCTTACCGCGGTTCCGGACAGCCGCGGCTACATTGTCGAGCTCGATTATGTCCCGTTCCTCAACACCAAGATCTCCATGCAGTATACGGACTACACACGGTTCGACGGGGGGACCAGCGACTACAACGGCGCGGGGCGCAGCGCCTCCGACAACAATACGCTCTATGTGCTTCTCTGGGTCAGCTTCTGAGGCACGAGGTCGCAGCATGAGAGTGATACACGCATGGTCCACGGCGTTCGTGTTGATCGCTGCGGGCGGCGCAAGCGCGCAGGATCTCGCCCCACAAGCCCGCCGCGCCGCGGACCAGCTCGCCGCCACAACCTGCAGTACCTGCCACGGCACTGCCGGGCGGAGCGTCTCGCCCACGTTTCCGAACCTTGCGGCCCAGACCGCTCCGTACATCGAGGAGCAACTGAAGGCGTTCCGCGATCAGTCCCGCGCCGACCCGGATGCCGAGGCGTACATGTGGGGCATGGCCTCGCAACTCAATGACGCAACCATCGCTGCGCTCGCAGCGCACTACGCAGCGCAGGCTCCGCCCTCCGGGCACATGAGCGATCCGAAACGCGTGGCGCGGGGCAAGGGCATCTTTCACGAGGGCATCCCGAGCCAGGGAATACCAGCGTGTGCTACCTGCCACGGCCCTCAGGCCCAGGGCAACGGACCGTTTCCGCGCCTCGCGGGGCAGCACGCCGACTACCTGCTCAAGCAGTTGCTCGTCATTCAGAATGTGCTGCGCCTGGCGCCCGTCATGCACGGTGTGATCCAGAACCTATCGCGCGAACAGATGCGGGATCTCTCGGAGTACCTCGAGTCGATCGGTCCGCCGGTAAAGTGACCGATGGGCGTCGCACAGCTCAGAAATCCTGCATCAGCGTGTCCGCCATGGCGAATAGAGTCTGTAATTGCGTGGGGCGAGGAGTCGTGCGGCAACGTTCCTCGATTCCTCAAAGATCTGCCGAGCGTCGGATCTAGGGCGTGGCGGTATAGTCGATCGACACGCTTCCGCTTTTCGCGATGCCGGAATCGTTGGTGTATGAGAACCCGAGTGTGAGGGTGCCGCTCGCCGGAGCGGTCGGCGCATAAGTCAGACCCAGCTCGCACGCGTCCGAGCCGTTGACAGTCGCGCAGGTGAAGGTGCCCGAGCTGCTGCTCCATCCGGCGGGGAGTGCGCTCAGCCCGGAGGTGATCGCCAGATCCGTCGCCGGATTGCCGTCGTCCGTCGCGAAGACGATCGTCACCGGCGTGACGCTCCCGCTCGTCACCGCTAACGAGCTCTGGCTCGGAGTGCCATCGATCGTGTTGTCGGTCGTCGCCACGAAGGGAATGTCGACCGTGCCCGTCTTTGCCTCTCCCGCATCGTTCAGATAGGAGTAGCTCAGAGCGACGGTGCCCGAATCGGCGGCCACGGGCGTGTAGCTCAGCATCAGTTGGCATCCGCTGCCGCTCCTCACCCCGGCACAGCTGAATGCCGCGCCCTGCGCGCTGCTCCAGCCGGCGGGCAGCGAGGACAGCCCGCCCGTCACTTGGAGCGCCGTCGCCGGCCGGCCGTCGTCGGTCGTGAACGTGACGGCGACGGAAGGGGAGGCCTGACCTACGATGGCGGCGATTTGCCCGGAGGGTGTCGCAGTACCCACGACGTTGTCGTCGGTTGTCGCGGCATAGGGAACATTGACGGTCCCGATACTGACAGTGCCCGCGGCATCGAGGTAATAGTAATCGAGACTCAGCGTGCCGCGCGCAACCGCCGTGGGCGCGTAAGTAAGTGCGAGCTGACAGCCGTTGCCCGTGCTCACGCTCGCGCACGTGAGCTGCGTCGTCTTGCTGGTCCATCCCGCTGGCAGCGCCGCGAGATCGGAGAGCACGACCAGGCCGCTCGCCGCCCGCCCGTCCGCCGTCGTGAACGCGATGCTGACCGGCTGTACCCCGCCCTCCTGCACCGCCGTGATCTGCCCGCTCGGAGCGACCGTCGCAACCACGTTTCCGTTGCTGGTCGAGGCGTAGGGAATGTTGAGCGTACCGGTGCGTGCGGCGCCCGAGTCATCGACGTAGCTGTACTCGAGGGCGAGCGCGCCGCTCGTGGGCGATGCCGGCGCGAAGTTGAGCAGCAGCTGACAGCCGTTCCCGCTACTGACGATCGCACACGAGAAGCCGGAGGCGGCACTGCTCCATCCGGCCGGGAGGTTGGCGAGATCGCTCGTGACCGTGAGCTGCGTGGCGGCATTGCCGTCGTCAGTCGTGAAATTGATGGTGACTGCCTGCTTGCTGCCGCCGACGGCGGCGGCGACTTGGCCCGTCGGTGATGCCGTCGCCACGATGTTGTTGTATGTCGTTGCCGCGTAAGGGATCACGATCGAGCCCCCAGGAGTCTCGGGCCCATCGCCGTTGTTGATGAAGATGTAATTGATCGTCAGCGAGCCGCTCTCGATGCTCGTCGGCGCGTAGCTGAGCGTCGCGACGCAGCTGTCGCCCGCCCCGACGTTCCTGCAGTCGTAACCCGTCAATCCGCTCCAGTCCGCAGGCAGCGTGGTGCCCGAGATGGCCAATCCACGGATCGGCAGTCCGTCGCTCGATGTGAAGGTCACCGTGATCGTCTGATTGGCGCCAGCCTCTACGTCGAGCGTGCCTGGCACCGACGGCGTGGCGATGATCTGGTCATCGCTCCCGGTAGGACCTCCGGAAGAGCCGGTGGTTGGACCCGAGGGATCGCTCCCACCTCCACCGCTGCTGCTGCTCACTGCCGGGGATTCGCTCGCGGGAGAGTCGCTCCCGGTGCTGCTGCCGCCGGAGAATCCGCACGCGCTGACGAACACGAACGACAGGAGAGCAAGGGGAAGTGCTTTTGATGCTTGCATGTTCGCGGGCCCCCGAGACAGCGACCGTGCCGCTTAGCACCGAGGCGAGAGGGTACCGCTGTGTCGCTTGGACCGATGCTGGTACTTTCGTGAGCTGTGTCACGAACGAATGGACGGCCCGAGAAATGTCAAATGTAGTTTCAATGACGAGCCGCAGAACAGGCGTCTTCGAATCGGGCGGCATCAACATAAGCTATAGGAGCGCACCGCTCCATGGGCATCGCTACGAGTGCGTTTGATGTTCTGACGCCGCCCAACCCCGAGTACCGCCAGTTGGTGAGCACCATTCGCGTCCCCATTCTCCTCCTCATCGGGGATGTTCCTGTCGTCTCCCCTGAAGCAGCAACAGAGCTGCAGGCGGTAATCAACCCCTTCCTGATGTCCGTGCTCGCCCTTTGATCAGGCCCTGCAGGTACGAAAAGTCGAGCAGGGTCGGGCATTGTCGTGTACTCTTTAAGGCTGGCTCGTGACCTTTTCGGCTTGTGCCACGGTCCTGGCTCGCGCTGTTTGCCAGGTTACCCTGACTTCATCCCTGCAAAGCTCGTCGAACCAACGGGGGCGGTTGTTCCGCCGCATCGTTCCACGTGCTTATGAGAGTTGCAGTGACCAAACTATACGTTGGAAATCTTCCCTTTACCGCCACCGACGAGTCCGTTCGCGCGCTGTTTGCCGCCCACGGTACGGTGGAGAAAGTATCGCTGATCACCGACCGCGATTCCGGCCGGCCGCGTGGCTTCGGATTCGTCGAGATGTCAAACGCCGATGCGGCGCGGGCCATGCAGGCCCTGAACGGCACCGAATTCGGCGGGCGGGCGCTCAGGGTGAACGAAGCGCAAGAACGCTCGGGCGGCGGCCACCGCGGCGGACCGCGGCGGTACTGAACGGTCTCGCTCGGCGGCTTGCGGGCTGCCGATCATGCGGATGACCCTCGGTCCAGTTCGACGATCCACCAAGGGCGCACCGGGGCCCCTGCCCTCCGATCGTCCCGGCACACCTCAAGGCCGGGCCGATTCCCTGCGGCGCGCTCGCGCGGAAGCTCAGGTCGTACGAGCGGCGTTCCCTCAGGTGGAGCACGTGCGCATCGAGCTGAGCTTCGAGGATCGAGGCTCTCCCAGCCCGACTGCCCAGCTGCACACCCTCTACCCGCCGGCGCGCGCATTCTTCACTTACCCGTGTCCGCATTCGGACTGCGACGGGGAGTTCGAGCTTGCCGACGCGGTGCGCGCCGCGGTGTGCGCCGGCACGCTCTCCGCGCAGGGCTCGCTCTCCTGCACCGGCGTACGCCCGAGTGATAAGGGTTCCAAGCGAGCTTGCGAGCTGCGGCTCGCGTACACCATCACGGCGCGCTATCACGGCAGCCTTTGAGAGAGGAGCGCTCTTGGCCAAACCAAATTACCGCCAGGCAAAGCGTCACAAGGAGCTCGCGAGGAAGGCGCGGCAGGAGCAGAAATTGCGTCGCCGCAGTACCCGCGCAGACGCGACGCCCGAGAATGGCGACCAGGATACCTCCGCCGCCCCCGGAGACACCGGCGAGCACACCGCGCCCACGCCCGAGGGGTCAGGCGAGCGGTTCTCGGGCGCTTGATCGCTTCCGCGTATCTGAGATCCTCGAGGTTGAATTCATGAGCTCCGATCCGCCGAAGCCCGGGGACCGTCCACGACCGAACCTCACGTTGAGCGAGCTCGGCTCCGATCCATCCCTTTACCCCCGAACCAGCCCGCGGAGCGATCCGATCCGAACGCACGCCGAGATGCTCGCTGTGGAGGCGGACGCCAAGGCGGCCAGGCGGGTTGCCGATCTGGAAGAGCTGCGCTCGGACCAGAAGTCCCCCGAGGAACGCATCCGTGCATGGGAAAGGGTGCACGGCCTGACGCTCCCACTCGATCCGAACCATCCGATTCTCGATGCGATCGCGGTCAAGACGAGGCTCACTCTGCAGCAGGTTCAGGCGGTCCAGCAGGACGCCGCCGCGCGGCGCGCGGCGCGTACCGCACCGAAGTGACGAAGGAATAACCGCACCTACCTGCGACTGTCACCGGCAGCCCACCCAGCTCCGTGAACCCCCTTTCTGGCTTCTTGCAGATCTGGACTCTGTCGCTCGCCTTCTGCGTTGCCCTCGGGGTCGTTGCATTTGCGCGCATGGATGTACCGATCGCTCTGCATTTCTGGAGAGTCGGCCGTTTCCTTCATCCTTTGAACACGCCCTTCGGCGCGACTGTCGTCTTGTCCTTGGAATCGGCGGTGGCCGTGGGCCTGATTGTCGCTCGCGTCGTGCGCGGACACATCTCGCGCTTCGGAGAGTCCTTGGCGATGGCCTGCCTCGCCTCGATCTGTACCTACGCCATCAACGACCAGGTATTCAAGCCATTTTTCGGGGTACCGACCCCTGCCAAGGTCATGGAAGGGGCAACCCACGCCTTCCATTTTCTGAGGGGTTCCGGAAACAGCAGCTTTCCTTCCGGCCACATGATGCTGGCAGGTGCGTTCTGCGGGGTTTTCATGAAGCTCCACAGGGCGAGTGTCTGGCCACTCTCTGCGCTGCTCGTGCTGGCTGCGGGCCTGTTGATCGTCGGCGACTGGCACTTCCTCAGTGATGTGGTCGCCGGCACGTTCGTCGGCGTATCCGCCGGAATGCTCGCAGGAGAGGTGTGGAGCGTTCACTCCGAGGTGAGGCGATCCTAGTCACTGCGCCGCCACGCATCGACTCTCTTGGCGTTCCCCGAGGTGCCCGCATCCGCGGCGAAGTATCATGCGCGGCAATAGGGGGTATCCAATGCCATATCGCTCATGGTTCGCTGTGACGGCTGCGCTCCTGCTCGCCACCTCCGCATCGGCGGCCCCCGTCGGCAGCGGTGTCGCTGCGGTGTGCGACCGAGCCTGCATGACCGACCTCGTTGACCGTTACCTCGCCGCGCTGGTCCGCCACAACCCGGCCGGATTACCGCTGAACCGCGACGTGAAGTTCACTGAAGACACGGCACGACTCAAGGTCGGCACCGAAGGGCTCTGGGTGGGTGCGTCCGAGCTGCCGAGCGGCTTTCGTATCTACGCGATCGACGTCGACGCGGGCCAAGCGGGTTTCTACGGTGTGATGAAGGAGCGCGGCCGGCCGCTGATCATCGCCCTGCGCCTGAAGGTGGTTAACGGTCAGATCACCGAGATCGAGCACGTGCTCGCGCGCGGGATTCGCGCACAAGCGGTCAAGAATCTGGCGACCCCTCGCCCCGAGTTCGTCACAGCGGTGCCTCCCGCCAACCGTTTGCCGCGCCAGCTGATGGTCAACATCGCCGACAGCTATTTCGAGGCGATTGAGCACGCCGACGGCAAGCTCGCACCTTTCGCGGACAGTTGTGTGCGCCGCGAGAACGGCATGCAAACCACGCACAACGCGCAACCGGTGCCGTGGCCGGTTCCTCTCGGCTCCAAGCAAGCCGACGCTGCGATGGCCTACATCGGCACGCTGAGCTGCAGTGACCAGCTCGACACCCATGTGATGGACTTCATCACTCGACTTTGGCCACGCCGCCACGAGATCGTCGATCGAGAACTCGGCCTGGTCTTTTCGTTCCCGATGTTCCAGCACCGCGGAGGATCGGGCACGATCAAGGTCTACAACGTCCCCGGCGTGGACAGCCTGCCGCTGGGTGGATCCTCGTCGAACATGCAGGCCGCAGAGATCTTCAAGATCGATCACGGCCGCATTGTCGCGATAGAGGCAATGGGCGTCTTCCTGCCGTACGGAACCAAGAGCGGATGGGGCGAATAGCAGGAGTAAGCCGGCGGTTACGGCCCTCGTGAGTCCGCGGCAACGCATCGTTGTCATCGGGGGTGGGTTCGCCGGATTGTGGGCCGTGCGGGGCCTGCGCGACGCTGCGGCCGACATCCTGTTGATCGACCGCAGCAATCATCACACCTTTCAGCCACTGCTCTATCAGGTCGCGACGGCCGGCCTGGCGGCTCCGTCGATTGCAGCGCCGCTGCGCCATATCCTGCGTCGCCAGCGCAACCTCACGGTGCTCTTGGGTAACGTCACCGAGATCGACACCGCCGCGCGGCGAATCATCGCGGACGGCGCCGCGTATCCGTACGACTACCTTGTCGTCGCGACGGGCGTGGCGCATACGTACTTCGGCCACGACAGATGGCGAGCTGATGCACCGGGTCTCAAGACCCTCGATGACGCGCTCGTCATGCGCGCTCGCATGCTGATGGCATTCGAGCGCGCGGAAGCGGCCTCGGACCCCGCCGAGCAGGCAGCGTGGCTCACCTTCGTGATCGTCGGTGGCGGTCCGACGGGCGTCGAGCTGGCGGGCACGCTGGCCGAGATCGCTCGCCACACCCTGAAGGGCGAGTTTCGACATATGAGCCCCGCCTCGGCGCGCATCCTGTTGATCGAGGCCGGACCGAGAGTCTTGCCGGCCTTCGCTGTGAGCCTGTCGCGCCATGCCGAGCGGGCTTTGCAGCGACTCGGCGTCACCGTGCGCGTGGGGCGGCCGATCGATGCGGTCACTGCGAGTGGAGTATCCATGGGTGGGGAGCGGATTGCGGCTCGCACGGTTCTATGGGCAGCCGGCGTCGAAGCCTCCCCGCTCGGTCGCCATCTTGGCATGGAGCTCGATCGATCGGGTCGCGTCATCGTTTGCCCCGACCTGAGTATCGAGGGACATCCCGAGGTATTCGTCGCCGGAGATCTGGCGCATGTCCGCGCCGGATCGGGCACTGTTCCCGGACTCGCACCTGCGGCCAAGCAGATGGGAACGCACGTGGCACGGTCGCTGCGGGCCCGGCTTCGAGGCGCGCCCACGAGCTCATTTCACTATCGCGATTACGGGCAACTCGCGACCATCGGTCGGCGGGCGGCAGTGGTGCAGCTCGGACCCGCAAGGCTCACGGGAATCATCGCCTGGTGGTTCTGGCTGACTGCGCACATCTTCTTCCTCATTGGTTTTCGCAATCGCCTGGTGGTATTGATCGACTGGGCGAGCGCGTATTGGACCTATCGGCGCGGGGCCCGGATCATCGTGAGCGCACCGCGGAGTTCATCCGCGCCCTAGTGGCGCCTGGCGACGTCGCCGGCATGCCGCCCCGATTGTCGCCAGGATTGCCAGCTCGAGCACAGCTCCAGAGCTTGGACGCGTGGCGAGCCCGGCTTATCCGCATTGCGCCGCTGCCATTTCAGCTATCATAAAGACCACAAGAATAAGGGTCGCCTCGTGGAGGCATGGGGTTTCCATAGGGTTCCTTCCTCGAGCTTCGGCATTCGCTGCGCTGCCGCCTGCCTGTGCTGCATTGCATCGGTGGCATTTGCAGGAGTACGGGACCTCGGTGTAGCGCTCAATGCGCCTGTGGTGTTCGCGCAGCTTGGCCATTCGAACACCGTCCATGCGGTCGCCTTCTCCCCCGATGGCCGCCTGCTCGCCTCGGCCGGCGAAGATGGGGCGGCGATTCTCTGGGACCTCGGCACGCAGCGCGAGTTGCGCACGCTCAGGCTCGACCACGATGCCATAAACGCGCTGAGCTTCTCGCCGGACGGGCGGACCCTCGCCACCGGGGGGCACGACGGAGCAATCGTGCTGTGGGACGTGACGACGGGGCGCTCGTTGCGCGTTCTCAGAGGACATTCACGGCCGGTCATGGCCGTTGCCTTCTCCGCCGACGGCCGACTGCTCGCCTCGGGTAGCGCCGATCACACGGTTAAGCTGTGGGAGCTGGTCGGAGATACCGAGGTACGCACCCTGAGTGGACATCGCGATGGCGTCACTGCCGTTGCGTTCTCGCCCGAGGGTTTCACACTCGCCTCGGCAAGCGTGGACAAGACCATCAAGTTGTGGAATGCGGCCGACGGCCATGAGCTGCGCACGCTGCTCGGGCATACGGGCCGCGTGAGCGCACTCGCCTTTTGCTCCAAGGGCCGCGATCTGGTGTCCGCCAGCTGGGACCACAGCGTGAGGATCTGGGATATCGCGAGCGGTCGCCCATTGCGCACTTTGGGCGGCCACACGAGCGAGGTCTGGTCCGTTGCCTGCGCGACGAACGGTCGGATCGCCTCGGGTGCGTACGACCGCAGCATCCGGATCTGGGGTGCGGCGCGCGGGCTGGCGCTGCACGTCCTCGCCGGCGACTCGGGTTGGTTGGAGTCGGTCGCCCTGTCCCCGGATGGCGGCCTGCTCGCCTCTGCAGGTTCAGATCACGCCATCACGCTCTGGGATGCAGCGCGCGGTGAGAAACTCGAAACGCTCGACGGTCATTCGGATTTCGTCAAGGCAGTCGCCTTCTCCCGGAATGGTCGCATGCTCGTGGCGGGCGGTGCCGACCATATGGTGCGGCTCTGGAGCCTCGCCAACGGACATGCGCTGCGAACCATTCCCGCGCATGACAGCTGGGTCGGCTCCGTTGCTTTCACACCGGACAATCACGCAGTCGCCTCTCGGGGAGGCGATCAGACACTGCGGCTCTGGGACATCATCACTGGCCGCCCGCTGCAAAGCTTTGCCGTGACCGGCGCGGCCTCCGGCAGCAGCTCCATCGCGATCTCTCCGGACGGACACACGCTCGCGGCAGCGAGCGGCAACGTCATCCGTCTCTGGAGCCTCGGCGACGGCACCCCGCTCGGAGTGCTCGCGGGGCATGCGGCACCCGTCGAAGCGGTCGCCTTCTCGCCCGATGGGCTCGCGCTCGCCTCAGCCGATGAGCGCGGAACCATCAAGCTCTGGAGCCTCGCCACGCGCACCGCGCTCCGTACCCTCACCGGCCATTCGAGCTGGGTGGCCTCCGTCGCCTTCTCGCCCGATGGCCGGGTGCTCGCCTCGGGCGGTGGCGATAGGACAGTCCGCCTGTGGGAGGTGGCGAGCGGGCGCGAGCTGCACACCCTTCTCGGACACCCGGCACCCGTCACCGCAGTCGCTTTCGCGGCACGAGGTGCCGTGCTCGCATCGAGCGATGAAGGTGCGCTCATCAAGCTCTGGGATCCGGTCAGTGGCAGAGAGCTGCACACACTGCGCGGTCACACCGATGTGGTCGAGTCGGTCGCCTTCTCGCCCGACGGGCGCCTCCTCGCCTCGGCGAGCCTCGATTCTACGGTCCGGCTCTGGGATGTGGCCGCTGGAACTGAGCGGCTGCGCTTGATCGCTTTCCGCGGCGGTGGAAGCCTCGAGCTCACGCCCGCGGGCTACTACGACTACCAGGGCGCCCAAGCGGAGCGATTGCTCAACGTGCGGGCGGGTGATGAGGTTTCCGGCATCGACGCGTACCGCGAAAGATTCCTCCGACCCGATCTGGTGCGGATGGCCCTCACCCATCAACAGCTCCCGGACAGCCTGCCCAGGTTGCAGTCGGTGAAGCCGGCACCCGATGTGGCCCTCATCGACGTGCCTCCCGAGGTGAATACCGAGGCGCTCGACCTGCGGGTGCGCATCACGGAGCGTGGCGGTGGAATCGGCGAGGTGCGCACGCTCCTCAACGGCAGCGCCATATCCGACGTTCAAGGACGCGACTTGGGGGTCGCCGCCGCTTCGGGCCCGCCCAGCCGAACCATTCGCGTGCACCTGGTCCCGGGCCACAACGACATCAGCGTCATCGCATTCAATGCCGACGGCTCGGTGCAGTCCAACCCGGCGCAGGCTACGGTACTCGCGCGCTACAACACCACGCGCAAGTTGCGACTCTATGCGTTGGTGGTGGGCATCAACGATTTCGAGAACTCGGCGCTCGACCTCAAGTACTCCGTGGACGATGCAGCCGCCGTCGCCGCGATCCTCGAGCGGAAGGCCAAACCACTCTTCGACGAGGTCCACGTCGAGCAGTTGACAACCCCGAGCGCCACGAGCAAGGAGGCGCTCGAGCGGGCATTTGCCCGCTATCGAACGCTTGCCCCGAGTGATGTGTTCCTTTTCTATGCGGCCAGCCACGGAACCGTCGAAGGCGACGTCGCGAACCAGGAGTATTTCCTCATCCCCTCGAACGTGAGCTCGATCAGCATCGACGCCATCCGCCACGACGCGCTCAGCCAGAGCGAGCTCAAGGAGATGGTCTCGAGCATCCCGGCGACTCACAAGTTTCTGCTGCTCGACACCTGCCACGCGGGCGCGATGGGGGACGCCATGGCGCTCACGGCGCAAGCGCTCCAGGATGCCCGTGCCATGGATGTCCTCTCCCACGCGATGGGCAGCGGGATCCTGTCGGCCTCCACGAGCGATCAAGAGGCGTTCGAAGGTGAGGATGGGCACGGCTTGTTCACCTGGGCGCTGCTGCAAGGACTCAACGGCGAGGCCGATCCGCGTCGCAGCGGCTCGGTCAATACCTTCGACCTCGCGGGTTACGTCAACGATGAGGTCCCCAGGATCGCCGAGGAGCGTTTCAATCGCAGACAAGTGCCGAATTGGTACAACGTCGGGGAATCCTTTCCGATCGTAAGCAGTCGCTGACGAGTGCCTCAAGGAACGACCATGTATCTCTATAGACGCCCCGCGCATCGACGGACGGAAGTCCGTCCGCTCCCCATCGGACTCGCAGCCCTCGGGGTGCTGCTCGCCACCACGACCGTCCGCTCGCAGAGTCAACCCAATACGACGCAGCCGTCACAAGTGCGGCGGCCCCTCACGACGCGTCGGGTCCAGCCGCTTCTCTCCCCATGGCAGAAGCCCGGACTCAACCTCCGCCAAAGCCCGAGTTATCCTGCGACGCGCGCGCGGTCCTCGCTGGGACCCTCCACGGATCGGGGCAGCACGCGTCTTGCAGCCTCGCGCCTCTTTGGCGGACATCCGGCGCCACCGGGAAGTCACGAGACACGCACCGCGAATGGCACCGTCGTGCGCAAGGCCGCCGATGGCACCGTCCTGGAGGTGGCCAATCCCGGGAAGGGTATGCTGATCCAGCACGAGG
>Ga0335074_10002734_pt1 | contig 24000 bp, 17 predicted proteins | sample Lox_Sample_23_FD_206715 | JGI IMG/M metagenome (GOLD analysis project Ga0335074, IMG submission 206715) | Soil microbial communities from Loxahatchee National Wildlife Refuge, Florida, United States - Lox_Sample_2.3 | ecosystem: Environmental > Terrestrial > Soil > Wetlands | place: USA... | reverse complement strand
GCGCCGCGAGCGGCCTGTGCGCGACGCTCAGGCGCCACGACCGCCCGTGCGTGCGCGTGAACGCTTGAGATAGGCGGCGCAGGCCGCGGGCCGCGGGCTCCGCGGGCCCCGCGGGGGCGCCGGGTGCGAGGCTGCGCTGCTGCGAGGCCGCGCTGCTGCGAGGGCGAGCTGCTGCGAGGGCGAGCTGCTGCGCCGCTGCGCCGCAGCAGCTCGGGGCCCCGGCGGCGCTGCCGCGGGCGTCGTCACGGTGCTGTCCGGTACCGCGCCGTTGCCGCGCGGCTGCCGCGCGGCTGCACCGGGCGCCGGCGCGGCGTCAGTCACTGACAGGAATTGTCAGCGGCGCGACGTCAATCCGGCAGCCATGTGCTCAAGGCATTGATAAATATAGGCCATCGCTTCTGGCACAGCCCTTGCTTCATACCCGTCGTAAGGTTTTCCCCTAACCTTTGCGGACAACGTTCCCCGGTGTTCGCCTTCAGGCGCCGCGGCTCTCCCCAGCTTGCGGCGCTTTTCTTTTGCGGCAACGATGGCTGTGCCTGGAGACCCCCTTGAACCCCCGCCCCCAGACCCGATAGCAGCAGCATGGAGCCCGATGACGCACGCGGCTTGAAGTGGCAGGGCGGCACGCCGCCCGGTGCCGCCACCATGCGTGCCGCTCCCTCCTTCGGGGCCGCGGCGAGCCAGGTACGGGCCGCGACGCTGGGCAACGGGCTGCGGGTGATCCTCTGGTCCGAGCACAAGATCCCGAACGTCGCTCTCTACAACTGGGTGCATGTCGGCAGCCGCAACGAGGGGGTCGGGACCAGCGGTCTCGCCCATTTCTTCGAGCACATGATGTTCAACGGCACCCCGCGCCATCCGCAGGGGGACTTCGACCGGCTGATGGAGGCGCAGGGCGGCAGCAACAATGCCTGGACTTCGCAGGACGTCACCGTCTATCAGGACTGGTTCCCGAGCCGTGCGCTGGAGCTGGCGCTGGAGCTGGAGGCCGACCGGGTCGCCAACCTGCTGCTGGTGCCGGAAGTGGTGGAAAACGAGCGCAAGGTCGTCTACTCCGAGCGCCGGCTGCGCGTGGACGACAGCAACGCCGCCACGCTCGAGGAGCAGGTGCAGGCGCTCGCCTTCCTGGCGCATCCCTACCGCATTCCGGTGATCGGCTGGCCCTCCGACATCCTGTCATGGACCATGGGCGATCTGCGCGGCTTTCATTCGACCTACTACGCGCCCAACAACTGCACGCTGATCCTGGTCGGGGACATCGACCCCGATGAGGGCCTCGCCCTGGTGGACAAGCACTTCGGCGCAACCCCCGCCCGGTCGGCACCGCCGCCCGTGCGCACGCGTGAGCCCGAGCAGCAGGGCGAGCGGCGGCTGCTGTTGCCGCGTGTCGGCAAGAATCCGCTGGTGCAGTACGCCTATCACGCGATCGCGGCGACCGACCCGCGCGAGCCGGCGCTGAATCTGCTGCAGACCATCCTGGTCGGCGGCGACGCTGCGCGTCTGAACCGTGCACTGGTCGAGGAGCAGCGCCTCGCCGTGGCGGTCGGCGGGGGCTGGCCGCAGGGCTTCGATGCCAACCTGTTTCACGTTCAGGCGACGCTGCCCGCCGGTCAGGACACCGCGCGCTTCGAGGCGGCGTTCGACCGGGAGATGGATCGGCTGCTGCAGCAGGGTGTCGACGCCGCGGAGCTGCGGCGGGCCAAGAACATCGCGGCAGCCGATTTCTGGCGCGGCATCTGCACCATCGACGGCAAGGCGCGCCTGCTGGGCGAGTATGCGGTCATGCATGGGGATCATCGCCGGTTGTTCGCGGCGCCGGAGGCCTATGAGGCCGTGACCCGCGAGGACGTGCTCGCGGCCGCCCGCGCCGTGTTCAACCCGAGGCAGCGCACGGTCGGGGTGCTGCGGCCGCTCGAGCCGTCCGCATGAAAATACCCCCGCACGAGCGGCTCACGCTGTCCAACGGCGTGCGGCTGATCCTGCTGCCCGCCCACGAGGTGCCGTTGATCGCCTTCGAGGCCGCGGTGCGCGGCGGCTGCCGCCTGGACCCGGCGGGGTACGAGGGCGTCGGGTCGCTCGCCGCGGAGCTGCTCACCCATGGCGCCGGTGAGCGTGACGCGTATGCGTTCGCCGATGCCGTCGAGGGCGCCGGCGGCAGCCTCGATGCCGATGCACACCGCGAGGCGACCATCGTGCACGGCCAGTTCCTGGCGCGCGATCGGGAGCTGCTGCTCGAGCTGCTCGCCGATGCGCTGCTGCGGCCGCACTTCGACGCCACCGAGCTGGACAAGCTGCGCGAGCGGCGCATCGAGGGCATCCGCGCCGCGAAGGATTCCGACCCACAGAGCCTGCTCGGCACCTACGGCCGCGGCCTGCTGTTCGGCGCTCACCCGTACGGCAAGCCGGGCGGTGGCAGCGAGGCGAGCCTGGCCGCCGTCGGCCGCGACGCCGTGCTGCGCCTGTACCGCGAGCACTTCGGTGCCGACCGGCTCACGCTGGTGTTCGCCGGGGATTTCGATCCCGGCTCGCTCAAGGATGCCGTGGCGCGCAGGTTCGAAGCCCTGCGCCCGGCCGGCGCCGCGTTGCCGCCGCTGGCCGCGCCCGCGCGCGCCGTGGGCCGGCGCGTCCTGCTGATCGATTCGCCCGGCTCCGAGCAGAGCTACTTCTGGATCGGCAACGTCGGGGTCGCGCGCGCCTATGCCTTGCGGGCCGCGCTGGATGTCACCAACACCGCCTTCGGCGGCAGCTTCGGCTCCATGCTGATGCAGGCGCTGCGCGTGCGCACCGGCCTGACCTACTCGGCCTATGCCAGCTTTCGCCGCGGCAGCGTGCCCGGCGAGTTCGCCATCCACTCCTTCACGCAAACCGACAGCACGCGCCGTGCGCTGGACATCGCGCTCGAGACGCTGCGGGTGCTCAAGCGGCGCGGCGTGGCCGCCGCCGCCATCGACTCGGCGCGCAGCTACATCCTCGGCCAATATCCCCTGGGCTTCGAGACCGCCGCCGACTGGGCCGCCGCGCTCGCGGATCTGGAGCTCTATGAGCTGCCGCAGAGCTACATCGATGAGTACGATCCGGCGCTGCGGCGGGTCGATGCGCGCCAGGTGCGCGAGGTGACCGCCGCGGCCTTCCCGGAGCCGGACGACGTCGATATCGCCCTCATCGGAGACGCCGCCCGGATCCGCTCGGAGGCGGCGGCGTTCGGGAGCGTGCTGGAGACGACGCTGGCGGCGCCGAGCTTCGCAGCGTCATCGTCCACTGACCCCGGCATGGCGGTGGCGGCAGCGCTCGACGCAAACTCATCCGCGTAGAGATGGGGGAGCCTCGGGCGAATACATCTGACATATTCGCCTGAGGCTCCCCCATCTCTACGCGGAAGGGCTGCGTCGTGTGTCGCCGTTCCCGTCGGATCAAAGCCGGGGCGCGGACCTCACGGGCCTCACGGGCGTCAGCGACGTCACGGCCTGGGAGATTCCTGTTGCATCACGCGGCCAAGTGTCTTAACGTCGCGCGCGCGTTGCGAGGTGTGGTGCCGCTCGTGACGTCCAGCGATGGTTGTCTGGACCACCGGAGGTGTTTCGGAACAGAGATGAACAAGCTGAAAGCGTCCGCCGCCAGCGAGCCTGGGCCCCGTCTGCAACACATCAATCGCTACCTGGAAAGAAATTTCCCCGATTTCTTCGCTGAAGCGCGCTTCCAGGTCGGCAACGACGATTACTTCCTCTACAGCCGCTTCGGCCAGTACCTGGCCCGGTCCATCGAAAGCAATCGGACCCCGCGTGAAAAGATCTACCGCGGCTTCACCGTGCTGAACAAGATGGCGCGCATCTCGGCCAAGGATCCGGCGGTGCGCCGCATGCTCGTGACCGGTCCGCTCGAGGAGCTGGTCGATCACCCCAAGGCGCGGGCACTGGCGCGCAAGCGACTCTCCTCGGTGGCGCAGAGCTACCTGGAGGGTCTGTGCGAATGAATCCGCCCGACCCCGCGCCGCCCGTCTGAAAGCGGCTCGCGCCGCCGGCCCGGTGAATCCCTTGGGCGGTGGGACATCGTTGCCCAGCGCCCAGGATGTGCTGTCGTTCTGGTTCGGTCCGAGGCCGCACGGCGCCAGGCAGGTCGCGCAGCGCATGCGCCTGTGGTTCGCGGATCGGGCGGCTCCCGAGCTCATGCCGCAGACCGACGAGCTGATCGGCGAGCGCTTCGGAGCGCTGATGGCCGCGGCCGCCCGCGACGAGCTGTCCGCCTGGGACTCCAGCCCGCGGCGCCGTCTCGCGCTGATCCTGCTGCTCGACCCGTTTCCGCGTCACGTGTATCGCGGCACCGCCGCCGCCTGCGCCCAGGACGGCAAGGCGCTGTCGCTCGCCGTCTCGGGCATGCAGTTCGGCGCGGATGGCGCGCTCGACCCTGTGGAGCGGATATTTTTTTACCTGCCGCTGATGCACGCGGAATCGCTCGACGTCCAGGAGGAGTCACTCGCGGCGTTTCGCCGCCTGCGTGACGAGGCGCCGGTGGAGCTGCGAGCGTACTTCGAGACCGCGCTGCGCCTGGCGCGGCAGCACCACGACATCATCGCGCGCTTCGGGCGCTTCCCGCAGCGAAACCCCGTGCTCGGCCGGGCGGATACCGCCGCGGAGCGCGAGTGGCGCGAGCAGGAGCCGGAGGCGCAGAGCCTGGATCTTTGAGATTGGGCCGGCGGGCTGGCGGGCTGGCGGGCTGGCGGGGCCCGGGAGCCGCCGGGTGCCCGCCGCGCGCTGCGAGTGGCCGGGAGCCGGCCACGGACAGGCCGAAAACACCAAGGCCGTCGAGCATGCAGCGAATCGGCGCTGCACACTCGACGGCCTTCCGGCAGGCGGGCGCCCGATGGGCGGGGCTCAAATCCGAGCGGCTGGAAAAGGGCTGCTGGGAGTCTCGAGGCCACCGGGGCGCCTTGTGTGAAACGATAGATCGCTGCGCATGAATCCCCGCTGAATCCGGGCGTGGTTTTGGCGCCACCCCGACGCCACCCCGACGTGGGCCGCCGCGGCATGGGCCGCCGTGGGATGGGCGGCCGTCGGATGGGCCGCCCCCGGCGCGGGCCGCCGCGGGTGGGCTGCCCCCGGGCGGTAAATTTCGTTGACCGCCGGGCAGCCGCCGGTATATTGGACGAGCGCTGCCGAGAGGCCGTTGAGATCGCAGCGCCGGCTCCGGACCCGCCGGCTCGCGCGCGATGGCCAGCCACTCTCCAGATCAAGGTAGGCATCCTGTGGGGTACACCGCGAGCGTCGGCGGCCTGCGGTGCCGGCTCGGCTCGCCCTGGCGCGGCCGCTGACGGATGCACGACGGACGGGCAATGCACGGAGCCATGGCATGAGCATGCAGACAGGTCGCGGGCTGTTTCGCGAAGCGTACGAGCGCGATAGCTGCGGCTTCGGGCTGATCGCGAGCCTCGAGGACAAGCCGAGCCATTGGCTGGTCGAGACCGCGATTGCCTCGCTCAACCGCCTGACACACCGCGGGGCGATCGCCACCGACGGCAAGACCGGCGATGGCTGCGGGCTGCTGCTGAAGCGACCGGAGCGCTTCCTGCGGGCTCTGGCGAAGGATGCGCGCATCCGTCTGAGCCCGCGCTTCGCCGCCGGGCTGGTGTTCCTCGATCCGGATCCGGCCCGCGCGGAGGCGGCCCGCGCGGTGCTCAAGTCGGAGCTCGAGCGCGAGGGACTCGCGCTGGCCGGCTGGCGTGTCGTGCCGACCGACCCTGCGGCCTGCGGCGCCGAGGCGCTCAAGACCCTGCCGCGCATCGAGCAGCTGTTCGTGAACTGCCGCAGCGCCGATATGGACGAGGCGAGCTTCAACCGCAGGCTGTTCGTGGCGCGCCGGCGCGCCGAGCGGCGTCTCGCCGCGGGCGCTACGACCGGCGCGGCCGGCGCCGGCGAGGGGGCGGAGGGGGCCGTCGCGCCCGACCCGATGTTCTACTGCCCGAGCCTGTCGGCCAGCACCATCGTCTACAAGGGCATGGTCATGCCGCAGCACCTGGCCGAGTTCTACCCGGACCTGGCCGACCCGCGGCTCGAGGCCTCGGTGGTGGTGTTCCACCAGCGCTTCTCCACCAACACGCTGCCGCAGTGGCGTCTGGCGCATCCGTTCCGGTATCTGGCGCACAACGGCGAGATCAACACCGTCGAGGGCAACCGCCAGTGGGCGCTGGCGCGCGGGCCGATCCTGCGCTCTCCGGTGCTGCCCGAGCTGCAGCAGCTGCTGCCGCTGGTATCGATGAGCGGCTCGGACTCGCAGAGCCTGGACAACATGCTCGAGGTGCTGCTCTTGGGCGGGCTGGACGTGCCGCATGCGCTGCGGCTGCTGATCCCGCCGGCCTGGCAGGCGGTCGATACGCTCGACGCGGACCTGCGCGCCTTCTACGAGTACTACTCGGCGCACATGGAGCCGTGGGACGGCCCCGCGGGGCTGGTGCTGACCGACGGAAACTACGCCGCGTGTGCGCTGGATCGCAACGGCCTGCGACCCGCGCGCTACGTCATCACCCGCAACCGCCACCTGACGATCGCCTCGGAGGCCGGCGTCTGGGACTACGCGCCCGAGGACGTGGTGCGCAAGGGCAAGCTCGGTCCGGGCGAGATCGTGGCGCTCGACCTGTCCACCGGAGCGCTGCTCGAGACCGGCGACGTCGACAACATGCTGAAGGCCCGTCACCCCTACAAGGCATGGCTGAAGAAGGGCGTGCGCTACCTGGAGTCCGACCTCATCGACCCGCGCCTCGCGGCCGAGCCGATGGACCGCGAGACGCTCGCCATCTACCAGAAGATGTTCGGCATCACCGCCGAGGAGCGCGACGAGATCATCCGCGTGCTCGCCGAGGACGAGAGCGAGGCCGTGGGCTCGATGGGCGATGACACCCCGGTGGCGGTGATGTCGCACAAGATCCGCTCGCTGTACGACTATTTCCGCCAGCAGTTCGCCCAGGTCACCAACCCGCCGATCGATCCGCTGCGCGAGTCGATCGTGATGTCGCTGTCGACCTCGATCGGCCCGGAGTGCAACGTGTTCGTGCCGGTGGCGGAGCACGCGCGCCAGATCGTGCTGAACTCCCCGATCCTCTCGCAGCGCAAGCTGCGGCAGATCCTGGCCTCCGAGGAGGTGGTGGAGGCGAACGAATTCCTCGACCTGCAATACGACCCCGCGGAGGGTCTGCGCGCGGCGATCCTGCGCCTGTGTGCGCAGGCCGAGGCGGCGGTGCGCGAGGGCAAGCTGGTGCTGCTGCTGTCCGACCGGTATCTGCAGCAGGGCAGGCTGCCGATCCACGCGCTGCTGGCGACCGGCGCCGTGCATCACCGCCTGGTGGATACCGGCCTGCGCTGCAAGTGCAACCTGCTGGTGGAGACCGGCACGGCGCGCGACTCGCATCACTTCGCCTGCCTGATCGGCTACGGTGCCACCGCGGTCTATCCGTACATGGCCTACCAGACCCTGTACGAGATGATGCGCAAGGGCCAGGTCAAGCTCGGCTACGAGGAGCGCCGCCAGCTCGGCCGCAGCTACCGCCACGGCGTCCGCAAGGGCCTCTACAAGATCATGTCCAAGATGGGCATCTCCACGATCTCCAGCTACCGCAGCGCGCAGCTGTTCGAGATCGTCGGTCTGGCGCACGAGGTGGTGGACCTGTGCTTCCGCCACACCACCAGCCGCGTGCAGGGGGCGGACTTCAGCGACCTCGAGGGCGACGTGCGCTATCTGGCGATGCGCGCCTGGAACCCGCGCGTGCCGGTGGAGCAGGGCGGCATCTACAAGTTCGTGCACGGCGGCGAGTACCACATGTACAACCCCGATGTGGTCGCGGCGCTGCAGGCCGCGGTGGTGTCGGGCGAATACGAGCGCTACCAGCTGTTCGCGCGCCTGGTCAACGAGCGGCCCGCCTCGGCGCTGCGCGACCTGCTGGCCCTCAGGCTCGCCGGCCCGGGCAGCCCGAACGCCGCCCCCGTGCCGCTCGAGGAGGTCGAGCCGCTGGAAGCGGTGCTGGCGCGTTTCGACGGCGCCGGCATGTCGCTCGGCGCACTGTCGCCCGAAGCGCACGAGGCGCTGGCCATCGCCCTCAACCGCCTCGGCGGCCGCTCCAACTCCGGCGAGGGCGGCGAGGATCCGGCGCGTTATGGCACCGAGCGCAACTCCAAGATCAAGCAGGTCGCGTCCGGACGCTTCGGCGTCACGCCGGAGTACCTGACGAACGCCGAGGTCCTGCAGATCAAGATCGCGCAGGGCGCCAAGCCCGGGGAAGGCGGACAGCTGCCGGGCCACAAGGTCAACGAGATGATCGCGCGCCTGCGCTTCGCGCGCCCCGGAGTGGGTCTGATCTCGCCCCCGCCGCACCACGACATCTACTCGATCGAGGATCTGGCGCAGCTGATCTTCGATCTGAAGCAGGTCAATCCGCAGGCGCTGGTGTCGGTCAAGCTGGTGGCCGAGCCCGGCGTCGGCACCGTCGCCGCCGGGGTCGCCAAGGCCTATGCCGATCTCATCACCATCTCCGGCCACGACGGCGGCACGGGCGCGAGCCCGCTGTCCTCCATCAAGTACGCCGGCACCCCCTGGGAGCTCGGGCTTGCCGAGACCCATCAGACGCTGCGCGCCAACGACATGCGCCACCGCGTGCGCGTGCAGACCGACGGCGGGCTGAAGACCGGCCTCGACGTCATCAAGGCGGCGATCCTGGGCGCCGAGAGCTTCGGCTTCGGCACCGCGCCGGTGGTGGCGCTCGGCTGCAAGTATCTGCGCATCTGTCACCTCAACAACTGCGCCACCGGCGTGGCCACGCAGCATCCGGTGCTGCGCGAGAAGTACTTCACCGGCCTGCCGGAGATGGCGATCAATTATTTCCGCTTCGTGGCGCAGGAGTGCCGCGAATGGATGGCGGCGCTCGGGGTGCGCCGCATGGAGGATCTCATCGGGCGCACGGAGCTGCTGCAGGCGCAGCGCGGCGAGACCCCCAAGCAGCGCAAGCTCGACCTCTCGCCGCTGCTGCTGGCCGAAGGGTTGGTGTCCGATCGCCCGCAGTTCTGCGTCGAGCCCTCCAACGCGCCGTTCGACAAGGGCGAGCTGGCCGAGCGCATGGTGGCCGACATGCTGCCCGCGATCGGCGCGCGCAGCGGCGGCAGCTGGCACTATGAGGTGAAGAACTTCCATCGCTCCATCGGCGCGCGCGTGTCGGGCGAGATCGCGCGGCGCTGGGGCAACTACGGCATGCAGGATGCGCCGCTGCTGGTGCGGCTCAGCGGCTCGGTCGGCCAGAGCTTCGGGGTGTGGAACGCCGGCGGGCTGCACCTGTACCTCGAGGGGGACGCCAACGACTACGTCGGCAAGGGCATGGCCGCCGGGCGGCTGGTGCTGCGGCCGCCGCGCGCGGCGAGCTTCGTCGCGCGCGAGACCGTCATCATGGGCAATACCTGCCTGTACGGCGCCACCGGCGGGCAGCTGTTCGCCGCCGGCCAGGCCGGCGAGCGCTTCGCCGTGCGCAACTCGGGGGCGGTCGCGGTCATCGAGGGCGCCGGCGATCACTGCTGCGAGTACATGACCGGCGGCGTGGTGTGCGTGCTCGGCCGCACCGGGCTGAACTTCGGCGCCGGCTTCACCGGCGGTTTCGCCTACGTGCTGGACCTCGGCCACGACTTCGTCGACCGCTACAACCACGAGCTGATCGATATCCACCGACTCACGCACCAGAACATGGACGCCAATACGCAGTACCTGCGCGAGCTGCTGCGAGCACACATCGCCGAGACCGGCAGCGTGTGGGCCGACGAGATCCTCAATGATCTGCGCTCCTACATCGGTCACTTCTGGCTGGTCAAGCCGAAGGCCGCCTCGATCGACTCGCTGATCGAGGATCTGCGGCGCGCGGCGTAGCGACCCGGGCTGCGGGCGCCAGCGTGCGGGCCGGGTGAGCAGGCAGCGATCTCGGCCGCGACCGCCACGGCAGCCACCGCCACTGGAGCAAGCGCCACTGGAGCGAGCGCCACTGAAGCGACATGGTTGAAAAGACACTGCAGTTTCTGGAGTTCGAGCGGCGCGAGCCGGACAAGATGCCGGTGTCCGAGCGCGTGCGTGTGTTTCAGGAGATCTATGCGCCGTTCGATGCGCATGGCGCCGCACAGCAGGCGGGACGCTGCCTGTCGTGCGGCAATCCGTTCTGCGAGTGGAAGTGCCCGGTGCACAACTACATTCCGAACTGGCTGTCACTGATCTCGGAAGGCAGACTGCTCGAGGCCGCGGAGCTGTCGCATCAGACCAATTCCCTGCCGGAGGTCTGCGGCCGCATCTGCCCGCAGGACCGGCTGTGCGAGGGCGCCTGCACGCTCAGCGACGGGCTCGGGGCGGTCACGATCGGCTCGATCGAGAAGTACATCACCGACGAGGCGCTCAGGCAGGGGTGGCGCCCGGACATGTCGGGGGTGCGCTGGACCGACCGGCGCGTCGCGGTGATCGGCGCGGGTCCGGCGGGCCTGGGGTGCGCGGATATCCTGGTGCGCAACGGCGTGCGGCCGGTGGTGTTCGACCGCCAGGCGCGCATCGGCGGGCTGCTGACCTTCGGTATTCCCCCTTTCAAGCTCGACAAGCAGGTGGTCGAGACGCGCCGCGAGATCCTGCAGGGCATGGGAGTCGAGTTCCGTCTGGGCGTGGAGGTCGGGCGCGACCTGTCCTTCGAGGCGCTGCTGGCCGAGTACGACGCGGTGTTTCTCGGCATGGGCACCTACACCTACGTCAAGGGCGGTTTTCCGGGCGAGAGCCTGCCCGGGGTCTACGAGGCGCTGCCGTATCTGATCTCGAACATCAACCGGCTGCTCGGGCTGCCGGGCGCCGAGGAGCGCTTCATCGACCTCGCGGGCAAGCGCGTGGTGGTGCTCGGCGGCGGGGACACCGGCATGGACTGCAACCGCACGGCGCTCCGCCAGGGCGCCGAATCGGTGAGCTGCACCTACCGGCGCGATGAGGCCAACATGCCCGGCTCGCGCCGCGACTACAAGAACAGCAAGGAAGAGGGGGTGGAGTTCCTGTTCAACCGCCAGCCCATCGAGATCCTCGGCCACCGCCACGTCGAGGGCGTGAAGGTGGTGCAGACGCGTCTGGGCAGGCCCGGTCCACGCGGCCGGCGGCTCACCGAGAACGTGCCCGGCTCCGAGCAGATCATTCCCGCCGACGCGGTGGTGGTGGCCTTCGGCTTTCAGCCGAGCCCGCCGGACTGGTTCGCGGACCACGGCATCGCGCTGCATCCGGGCGGCCGGGTGCGCGTCTCGGCGTCGGCCGAGCGACCGTTCCAGACCTCGCACCCCAAGGTCTTCGCCGGCGGGGACATGGTGCGCGGCTCGGACCTGGTGGTCACCGCGGTATTCGAAGGCCGCGAGGCGGCGCGCGGCATCCTCGACTACCTGGAGATCGTCTGAGCGGGCCGCCGCTCTGCAGGTTCTTCGATGCAGGAACGGGTGACTGGACGCACCGGCAGCGCGTGGGGCGGGACCGGAGCGAGCGCGCAGGCCATCGAGCAGACCGTCTATCGGGTCATCCTGGCGATCAGCTTCTGTCACCTGCTCAACGACATGATGCAGTCGCTGTTGCCGTCGATCTATCCGAACCTCAAGGCGCAGTTCCACCTCAGCTTCGTCCAGATCGGACTGGTCACGCTGTGCTACCAGGTGACCGCGTCGATTCTGCAGCCGATCGTCGGCCTGTTCGCCGACCGCCGACCGACGCCGCTGGCCCTGCCGGGAGGCACGCTGTTCACGCTTGCCGGGCTGGTGGGGCTGTCGATGGCGCACGACTACGGGCCGCTGCTGCTCGGCGCCGCGCTGCTCGGCGTGGGCTCGTCGGTGTTTCACCCGGAGTCCTCGCGCGTGGCGCGCATGGCCGCGGGACGCCGGCATGGCCTCGCGCAGTCGCTCTTCCAGGTCGGCGGCAACGTCGGCTCGGCGCTGGGCCCGCTGGCGGCGGCGATCGTGGTGCTGCGCTGGGGTCAGTCGAGCCTCGCGTTCTTCGCGCTGCTGGCGCTGCTGTCCTGCGCGGTGCTGTGGAACGTGGGCCTGTGGTACCGGCACCATGGTCTCGCCCGCCTGCACAGCGGGGTCGCGCGACGGCTCGAAGGGGCGCAGGTCCCGACACGCACCGCGCTCAAGGGCATCGCAGTGCTGGTGGCGCTGATCTTCTCCAAGTACGTCTATCTGGCGAGCCTGACCAGCTACTACACCTTTTATCTGATCCGCACGTTCGGCGTCTCGGTGCGCAGCGCGCAGCTGCACCTGTTCGTGTTCCTGGCCGCGGTGGCCGCCGGTACGCTGCTTGGCGGGCCCATCGGCGATCGCTTCGGCCGCCGCTACGTCATCTGGGCCTCGATCCTCGGCCCGCTGCCCTTCACGCTGCTGCTGCCGCACGCCAGCCTCGCGTGGACGGGACCGTTGACGGTCATGATCGGACTGATCCTCGCTTCGGCCTTTCCCGCGATCGTGGTGTTCGCGCAGGAGCTCGTGCCCGGCAAGGTGGGCATGATCTCCGGGGTGTTCTTCGGCTTCGCCTTCGGTATCGGCGGCCTGGGCGCCGCAGTGCTCGGGGCGCTGGCGGACGCGACCAGCATCGCGTTCGTCTACCGTGTGTGCGCTTATCTGCCGCTGATAGGATTACTCACGGCATTCCTGCCGGACATCGAGCGCCGCGGTGGATGGGGCGGTCACTCCGGGGGCGAGCGCGGCGACGCCATCGCGCTGCAGGGCGGCACGGCGGCGGCGGAGTGACGGGTGCTATACTCCCGGGCGCAATCCGCCCTGCCCTCGCCGTGCCCTCGGCTCGACGCCCGCGTCGACGAACGACGCGAGGGGTGCAGTGCGCGCGCCGCGGAGATGAGCTTGAAGTGCCCCAGGTGCCATGTGGACCTCGTGCCCGAGAAGCGGCACAAGCTGCCGGTCAACGCCTGCCCGTCCTGCAAGGGCATGTGGCTCGAGTATCCCGAGCTCGAGGAGCTCGAGGACGAGGCGTTCGATTTCGGCGAGCACGCCAAGGGCACGCTGGTGGTCAGCGCGGCCGCCACCACACACCCGTGCCCCGTCTGCGGCGCAGCGCTGCAGAGCTTCCGCTATCGCTTCTATGATCTGACCCTCGAGATGTGCCCGCACCAGCACGGCTACTGGCTGGAGCGGGACGAGGACGACCGCGTGCTCGAGCTGATGAAGAAGGAAGAGCGGCAGATGCAACGCAAGCTGCTCGCCGAGGACCAGTGGACGCGGCTGCTGCGGCACCTGCGCTCGCGCTCGTTCTTCAGCAGGGTTCGGGACCTGTTTCACTGAGCCGGCGCGGCCGGCACGGCCGCAGCGATCGGTACGGCGGCGCGCGCAGCGCCGCGGCTGGGGGATCATGCAGGAGCCGACGAGCTTGCAGGGTAGGCGCCCAAGGGCGGTGCACGCCGCCGCGGGACGGGGGGTCGCAGCGGCACACGCGGAACAGACCGCCTACCGGGTCATTCTGGCGATCAGCTTCTGCCACCTGCTCAACGACATGATGCAGTCGCTGCTGCCGTCGATCTATCCGAACTTCAAGGCGCAGCTGGGGCTGAGCTTCCTGCAGGTGGGGCTGATCACGCTCGTGGCGCAGTCCACCGCCTCCCTCCTGCAGCCGCTCGTCGGGCTGTACGCGGACTGGCGGCCCTCGCCGCTCGCACTGCCGGTCGGAGCGGTGTTCTCGCTGGCTGCGCTGGAGGTGCTTGCGGTCGCCCACAGCTACGGATGGCTGCTGCTCGGAGCGGCGCTGCTGGGTGTGGGCTCCTCGGTATTCCATCCCGAGTCCTCGCGCGTCGCGCGCATGGCTGCCGGCGCCCGCCATGGCCTGGCGCAGTCGCTGTTCCAGGTCGGCGGCAACACCGGCCAGGCGCTCGGCCCGCTGGCCGCGGCGCTGGTGGTGGTGCGCTGGGGCCAGTCGAGCCTCGCGTTCTTCGCGCTGCTGTCGCTGCTGTCCGGAGCGGTGCTGTGGAGCGTGAGTGTCTGGTATCGCCATCATGGCCTGGAGCGCCTGCGGCGCGCCGCGACGCGCGGCTTCGCGGCCATCAGAACACTGCCACGGCGCGCCACGACACGCGCCCTCGTCGTGCTGCTGGCGCTGGTGTTTTCCAAGTACATCTATCTGTCCAGCCTGGGCAGCTACTACACCTTCTACCTGATGCATCGCTTCGGGCTGTCGGTGCGCAGCGCCCAGCTCTACCTGTTCGCCTTCCTGGGCGCGGCCGCGGTGGGCACCGTGCTCGGCGGAGCACTGGGTGATCGCTTCGGGCGCCGCTACGTCATCTGGGCGTCGATCCTCGGCCCGCTGCCCTTCACGCTGCTGCTGCCGCACGCGAGTCTCGCCTGGACCGGCCCTCTCACGGTGCTCATCGGTCTGATCCTGGCATCGGCCTTCCCGGCCATCGTCGTGTACGCGCAGGAGCTCATGCCCGGCCGGGTCGGCATGATCTCCGGATTGTTCTTCGGCTTTGCCTTCGGCATCGGCGGGGTCGGGGCGGCGCTGCTGGGCGTGCTGGCCGACGCGACCAGCATCGAGTTCATCTATCGGGTGTGCGCCTACCTGCCGCTGATCGGACTGCTCGGCGGCCTGCTGCCCGACATCGAGGCGGTGCCGCATCACGACTCACCCTCCGGGCGCGCCGTGCTGTGACCCCCCCCCGGAGCCCGAATTGTGCACGGGTTCTGGACCGGGTTGGCGCAGCGTGATGCGCGGCTCGTGGCAGGGCCGGTGCGATCTGCTACCTTGTTCGTGCACAGCGTTACGCGAGTGCGCGCACGGCGTTTACGCGGGTGCGCGCACCGCGCCCGGGAGTTCGCACAGCGCCATTGAAGGAGCTACGCATGTACATTCGACCTACCGCACCGCGCACGATCGGCGGAGTGCTCGATGACGCCGTGAGGCTGTACCGTGCCTCGTTCTCGCGCTGCTGGGTGCTGGCGCTGATCGGCGGGGCGCTCAGCGGCGCGTTCGGCGTGTACGCCACGCTGCACATGGGAGCACTCGGCGCACTGCGCTCGGCCACGGGCGCGGCGGGCTTCGCGGCGGCCCTGACGCGCCTGCAGGCCGTCGAGCACACGCCCGGGCTGTGGGTGTCGGACGTGCTGGTGACGCTCACGTGGCTGGTGGTGCGCGCGGCACTGATCGCGCGCCAGAACGCCATCGCCACCGGCGGGGATGAAACGCTGGCCGCGGCGGTGGGGTTCGCGCTGCGGCGCCTGCCGAGCATGATCGCCGCTGCGTTCGTGTGGGCCGTGGCGCTGACGGTCGGATTGATCCTGCTGATCGTGCCGGCCATCTGGCTGTGGGGGCAGCTGCAGCTGTGGCTGGTGGCGCTGGTCGCCGAAGACATCGGACCGCTCGAGGCTCTGCGCAGGAGCTGGACGCTGGTGGAGCGCAACTGGTGGCGCGCCTCCGTCACGGTCGGTGTGGCGGTCGTCATCATCTGGGTGCTGTCGCTCGTGGGCGGCGCGGCCGCGGGCGTCGGACTGGTGTTCCTCAGGACCGATCCGGGGATGGCGCTGCTGGCCACGCAGCTGATCACCGTGGTGGTCGGCATCTTCACCATGCCGATGCTCACGGTGGTGCTGGTGGCGATGTATCACGACCTGCGGCTACGTCGCGACGGCGGAGATCTGGCGGCGCGCGTGAGCACGCTGCAGCCGGCCTGAGCGTGCCGCTGCCAGCGCGTGGCGCACGGCGCCGTGGCCCTGCGCTGCTGCTGGCGCTGGCGGTAGCGGGAGTAGCGGCAGCGGCAGTGGCGGGGGCAGCGGCGCTGCCGGCGCCGGTGTCCGGCCCCGCCGGCGCTGCCGGCGCTGCCGCATCCACGCGCGACAGCGCGGCCGCGAGCCTGCAGGTGCTGCAGCAGTGCGTCGCGGCGACGGCTGCCGCGGAAGCACCGGCCGAGCCGGACACGGATCTGGCCGCCCGCTGTCCCGCGGTGGCGCGGGCGCTCGCCGATCTCGGGCTCGCCGCGCAGATCGACATCGGCAAACGGCGGCTCGATAGCGCCGCGCTGCAGGACGTGCTGCGCATGGCGCAGCGCTACGGCGCGCCCATGCCGAGCGTCGCACCCAATGTGGCGATGCTGCCCCTGGTGCTGGCGCGCTTACAGACACCCCCGACGCCCCCACGCAGCTGGTGGCGGGCACTGGAGGAGCGCATCGAGCAATGGCTCGGTCAGCCGGGCGCGGCGGGGGCGGACTGGTTGCAGCAGCTGCTGCAGCAGCTGTCGATCCCTCAGTGGGTGCTGCGGGTGATGCTGTACGCCACCACCGCGGCGGTGCTGCTGATGGCGGTGTGGATCATCGGGCGCGAGCTGCGCGCCGCGGGCCTGCCGGGGTCGCCCGTGCGCCGCGCGCGCCGCGCGGCGCACACGCACGCCTCGGCGGCGCCGGCGCCGGCGGCGGGACCGGGCGACCTCGCGGAGCTGGAAGGCTCGCCGCTCGCCGAGCGCGCGATTCTGCTGCTGCGGCTGCTGGTGCAGGCGCTGCTGCGCTCGGGTCGCCTGACGTCCGAGCGCGCGCTGACCTATCGCGAGCTCGGCGAGCGCGGTGCCTTCGACGATGCGCAGCAGCGCGGCCGTTTCGCGCGCCTGGCGCACCTGGCCGAGCGCGACCGCTATGGGGCGGGCGCGTTGCGGTCGGATGAGTGGCCCGCGGTGGCGGACGAGGGCAGGACGCTGTATGCGCAGCTGCTCGCGCCGCGCGGCCCGCCCGCCGGAGGGCAGGCACCATGAGGCAGGCACCATGAGGCAGGCACCATGAGGCAGCGCGCGGTGACACTGCTGCTGGTGGTCGGCGCGCTGGCCGTGTTCTATGCGCTGTTCTTTCCCAAGCCGGCATCCCCCGGCGGCGCGGCGCCGCCGCTGAGCACCGAGAGCGGTCCCGAGGGGCTCGCCGGGGCGTGGCAGTGGCTGCGGCTGACGCACATCCCGGTGCAGAGCCTGCGCGCGCGCTACGACCAGCTCGACCGGTTCGGAGGAGCCGGCACCGGCAACGTGCTGATCGCGAGTCTGCCGCAGCGCCTGCCGATGAACCGGGCGGAGGGATATGCGCTCGGGCGCTGGGTGGAGCGGGGCAATACCCTGGTGGTGCTGGCGGCGCTGGACGATACGCCACGCTGGGCGAGCGCGGCGGGGCCGCAGCTGCTCGCGGAGCTCGCGCGCATGACGCGCTTCAGCTTCGCCGTGCGCGAGCCGACGCGCGCGCAGACGCTGCGCTCGCTGGCGGGGCCGACCACGCTGCGGATCGTGCCGCTCGGCCGCTCGGCGCTGCTCGCGGGCGTACAGCGCGTAGAGGACGTGTCGCAGCTGCCCGCGTCGATCTGGGTCGGTGCGCCGGGCCCGGGCATGACGGCGCTGGCGATCGCCGCGCGGCAGGCGCCGGGTGCACGCGACGCCGTGATGTGGGTGGCACCGCGCCGCGCCGGACTGCAGATCGTGTGCGCGTTCGCCGCGGCCTTCAGCAATGGGCAGATCGATCACGCGGACAACGCGCGGCTGCTCGCCAACATCATCGCGTGGTCGCGCTCGCCCACGGGCCGGGTGATCTTCGACGATGCGCACCAGGGGCTGGTGAACTTCTACGACCCGCAGGCGTTTTTCGCCGACCCGCGGCTGCACGCCACCCTGTGGTGGATCCTCGGCATGTGGCTGGTGTGGGTGCTGGGCTCGCAGGCGCTGCGCAGCCGGCCGGGGGCCTGGTGCCCGGTGGACGAGACGGCGCTGATCGATGCCAGCGGGCGCTTCTTCAGCGCCCGGGTGTCCGGCGAGGAAGCGGCGCGGGGGCTGCTGAGGAATTTTTTTGACGAGATCCACCGCCGGCTGCGCCAGGCACAGGACGGCACGCCGCCCTGGGAGTGGCTCGCGTCGCAGCCCGCAGTGCCGCCCGCAGCGCTGGCGGCGCTGCGCGAGCGCGAGGCGCGCGTTGCCGCCGGTGAGCGCGTGAGCCTGACGCGCCTGCACAATCTACTGGCACGCCTTCGAAGGAGCATCGGATGAGCACTGCGCTCGAGCAACTGGAAGCGGTTCTGCAGGACACGCTCGGCAGGAGCGTCATCGGCATGCGGCACATGATCCGCGCGCTGACGATCGCGGTGGTGGCGCGCGGGCACGTGCTCGTGCAGGGCGCCCCGGGCCTGGGCAAGACGCTGCTCAGCAAGGCGCTGGCCGCGGCGCTCGGCGGCAGCTTCCGGCGCATCCAGGGCACCGCGGACCTGATGCCGGCGGACATCATCGGCGTGCACATCCACGAGGGCGGCGGCCGCGGCGAGGCGGCGCGCCGCGGCGAGAGCGCTGGCGGCGAGGGTGCTGGCGGCGAGGCGGGCGCCGGCCGCGGCTTCGTGTTCTATCCCGGCCCGCTGTTCGCCGACGTGCTGCTGTTCGACGAGATCAATCGCGCCGGCCCGAAGACGCAATCGGCGCTGCTGGAAGCGATGGAGGAGCGTCAGGTGTCCGTGGAGCGGCAGCTCTACCGGCTGCCCGCCGGCTTCTTCGTGGTCGCGACGCAGAACCCGCGCGATTTCGAGGGCACCTATCCGCTGCCCGAATCACAGCTGGACCGCTTCATGCTGCGCCTGGAGCTGCCCTACCCGCAGCGCGAGGACGAGCTGGCGGTGCTCTCGCGCTACGGTGGCGTCGAGGGCGCTGCGGGCGCTGCGGCCACGGCAGCCGCCGCAGCCACCGCGGCGCTGGCGGGCCGCGCGCCCGCAGCCGCAGCGGCGGTGGTCCCCGGCGCGCTGGATGCGGCGCGGGCGCAGGCTGACGCGATTCACGTCGCCGCGGCGCTCAGCGCCTACATCCTCGATCTGGCCAAGGCATCGCGCGAGCACGCGCAGATCACCCTGGGTCTTTCCACCCGTGGCGCGCTGGCACTGCTGCGCGCCGCGCGCGTGGCGGCGGGATTGCGCGGGGCGCAGTATGTCACGCCCGATGATGTGAAGAGCGTGTGGCCGTGGGTGGTGCCGCACCGTCTGGTGCTCTCCAGCGAGGCGCTGCTGGAAGGCGCCACCGAGCAGTCGCTGGCGCGGCGGCTGCTCGAGCAGGTGCCGGTGCCGCGGTGAGCTTGCGCGCGCATCGCGGTGAGGCGGCCCCGGCCCCATGAGTCTGCGGCGTAACGCGCTGCTGCTGGTGCTCGCCACCGGCGTGCTGGCCATCCTCGGGCTGTGGAGCGGTGGCGCGCTCGAGCGGCTGTGGCGCATTCCGGCGGGGCTGCTGCTGCTCGGTCTGGCCTACGAAGGCTGGCAGGCGGCGCGCGCCGCCCCGACGCTGCAGGTGCAGACCGCGCAGCGCTGGTTCCTGGGACGGGCAACGCCGCTGCGCCTGCTGCTGGGACCCGCACGGCCGCGTGCGCTGACGCTGCAGCTCGCGCCCGCGGCACCCGCACAGATCGCCATGAACCGGGCCGTGCGCAGCGTGCGCGTGCCCGGCGCCCTCGAGCTCAGCGCTACGGCGCGGCGCCTCGGCGGCTTTGAGTGGCCGGCGATGTCCGGGCGCCTCGGCGGGGTGCTGGGGCTCGCCTGGTGGTCCGAGCGGCTGGCGAGCACCTGTCACGTGCAGGTGGTGCCCGACGTGCTGCAGGCGCACGAGCGCGCGGCCGGCACGGGATTGCGCGGCGAGCGCGCGGCGCTGCGGCTGGGAGCGGGCGCGGAGATTCTGCAGCTGCGTGACTATCGGCGCGGCGACCCGCCGCGCGCCGTCGATTGGAAGGCGAGCGCGCGGCGCGGCCGGCTGATCAGCCGCGACTACTCCGAGGACCAGCACCTGGAGATCGTGCTCGCGGTGGATGCGGGGCGCGCGAGCGGCCTGCGGGCGGGGGACACCGATCGACTGGCGCTGTATGCGAACGTGGCGGCGCGCTTCGCGGAGCGCGCGGCAGCGCTGGATGACAGCGTGGGACTGGTGCTGTACGCCGAGCGGCCGCTGGCGGCGGTGGCCCCGGGACGGGGCACGGCCGCGGTGGCACGCGTGCGCGCGTGTCTCACCGCCGCGCGCGTGCACACGGGCGACGGCAATCCGGCGCTGGCGGCGCTGCGGGCGCGCGCGCTGCTGCAGCGGCGCAGTCTGGTCATCTTTCTGACCGACCTGGACGAGCCGAGCGCCCTCGGGGAGCTCGCGGCGGCGGTGCGGCTGCTGCTGCCCAAGCACCTGCCGTTCCTCGCCGGAGTGGACAGCGAGAGCGCGCAGCGTCTGGCGTATGAGTCGGTCGGGGATGATCTGGGGGCCTATCGCGCGCTGGCGGCGCAGGAGTACTGCGCCGCGGTGACGCGCAACGTGCAGGCGCTGCGCGCGCTCGGCGCGGCCGCGGTGCTGGCGCGACCGCGGGCGCTCGAGCAGGCGGTGCTCGAGGCCTATGTGCGCTTCCGCCAGCGCCGCAAGGTCGGTTAGCCGGCGCGCGCGCGCGTCCACCCCAGCAGCCGCCCGCTCAGGAACAGCAGCATCAGGCACCAGTAGCCGGCGCCGATCACCGCCCGCGCGAGCAGCGGTATGCGCGGATCGGGCGAGATGAATCCTTCGATGAACCCGCACACCACCAGCAGCAGCGCACAGGCGAGCAGCACGCGGCCCACGCGCCGCGCCGTGCGCTCGAAGGACTCGCGTCGCGACGGCAGCGTGGGACGCAGCAGCGACTCGCCCACGGCGATGCCCGCGGCGCCGGCGATGCAGATCACCGACAGCTCCACCGGTCCGTGCGCCAGCACGAAGGTCAGCAGCGCGGTGGCGAGACCGTGCTGGTGCGTGAAGGCGAACGCGGCACCGAGCATCAGTCCGTTGAGCGCCACGAGGTAGCACACCCCCAGTCCGAGGAAGATGCCGCTGCAGAACACCGTCAGCGTGACCGCGATATTGTTCGACAGGATGCCGATCGACAGCACCGAGGAGGGCACCACGTTGAGCAGGTCCTGCGTCCAGAGCCGCCCATGCTCGACGTCGTCGATCATCCGGGCACTGGCGAACAGGCTGATGAGCTCCGGATAGGTGCCGATCAGCCACCAGCCGGCCGCGGCGCTCACGATCATCAGCGCCGCGATCCACAGGATCGTGGGGCGCAGCGCCCGCACGATCGCGGGGATCTCGTCGCGCAGCAGCGCGAGCAGCGCCGCGCCCGACCAGCGCGGGGCGCGATCGATCTCGGCGTGGGCCTGCAGGTACAGCGCCTCGAGTCCCGCGCTGGTGCGCGTGCCCGGCAGCAGCCGCCGCGCCGTCGCCAGATCGCGCGCCAGGGCGCGATAGCGCTCGACGTCGCGCTGCGCCTGGGAGAGGTCGAGAGCGGCGCGCCTGCCGGGCGCCGGGGAGGCGCGCGCCGCGGCGAGCCAGGCGCTCCAGGCGGGCGAGCGCGCCTTGACCCAGGCCGCTGCATCGCGCCGCGTGCGCTCAGCGGCCGCGCCGGCCTGCGGGCTAGCATCGGGCGCGCCGGCACTCATGCGTGCTCATCGGCGGGCAGCAGCTCGCGCAGCCGGGTGTGCAGCTGCGCCTCGCTCCAGGTGTCGCGCGGCGCGGATTCGGGCCGGTCGAGGCGCGCGAGCAGGTCGCGCGCGAGGGCGCAGCGGCGCTCGGGCTGCAGGGCGCTCCAGCGCTCGAGCAGCTCCAGCACCAGCTCTGCGGCCTCGGGCGCCAGAGCGCCCGCGCCCGCCCGGCCGAGTGTCCCACCGAGCTCGGCCAGCGCGGCACCGGGCGCGGCGTGGTCCACGACCAGCAGCGTGCCGGCGGCCAGATCGCCGATGCGCACGCGCTGCTCGGTCAGGAAACAGCACAGCAGGCCGATCATGTAGAAGGCCGGCGCGCTGTCGATCAGGCGAAAGACATTGCGGATCAGCAGCGCCCCGGTACCGGGTGTGCCGCCGCTGCGCGTGACGAGCCGCAGTCCCGCGCGGCGCAGGCCGGGGGTGCGCCCGCGCATCAGCACCTCGAGCACCGGGTGATAGAACACATAGATGCACACCGCCGGAGCCACCACCGCGTACGTGAACAGGCTGTGCCCTCCCGAGCGCGGGCCCAGCAGTCCCCCGGGATTCAGCAGGCCCACGAACACCCAGGCCAGCGCCGCGAGCACGCGGATCTGCCAGTCGATCAGGAAGGCGTAGCTGCGGCTTCCCGGGCCGGCGATCTCCAGGCCCGCGTCCACGCCGGTCAGTCCTGCGATGCGCAGTCGCTCGGCCGGATCCGCTGGCTCTTGTGGCGAGATGGCTATCATCGAAAAAAAACCCCGCTCGCGCGGGGTTCAATCTTCGCAAACGCACAGGTCCATCGCGAGCGGACCGCCAATATGCCGCAGGCCTGAGTCGCGGGCCCAATGGGCCTGTCCCAAAAACGTGGGACGAGCGCGTCAATTCGCGCCAGCGGCTCGCGGCGGCCGGCAAAAATCTCGACCACCGCGGCCTGTGTCCGCCCGACAGCCTGAGTTCTTCCGTTGACCGGCGGAATCGTGACTGTCAGATTATCGCTGCAACTGTATGCAGCGCAACAATCAGCGTGGATGATAGCGCGACGCTCGAGTTAAGGCCATAGCGTGACACGGGAATTTTTCACCGCGGGGGCTCCAGGATGTCACGCCTCACCGGTGGCCGGCGGCAAAGTGTGGCATGGATCACACCCTCTGTCCCACACCCCCGAAGGCCTGCGGCCGGCAGCGCTCGCGGCTCAGAATGCCGCGACTCCCGTGACGGCCCTGCCCACGGCCAGCTGGTGAATGGTCTGGGTGCCCTCGTAGGTGACCACACTCTCCAGGTTCAGCAGGTGCCGGATCGACACATGCTCGGCGCTGATGCCGGCCGCGCCGAGCAGGTCGCGGCACTCGCGCGCGATGTCGAGCGCAACGCGGCAGCTGTGCCACTTGCCCAGGCAGATCGGTGCGGGGTCGAGCTCGCCCAGATCCTTGCGGCGGGCCAGGTGCAGGGCGAGCAGCTGCGCCGTCGCGAGCGCGCGCACCATCTCCGCCAGGCGGATCTGCACCGCCTGCGTGTGGGCGAGCGGCCGGCCGAACAGCACGCGCTGCCCACAGTGCTCCAGCGCCTCGGCCAGGCAGGCCTGAGCTGCCCCGAGCGCACCCCAGCCGATGCCGAAGCGCGCATGCGACAGGCAGGAGAGCGGGGCACGCAGGCCCAGCGCCCCCGGCAGCATCGCCTCCGCGGGCAGCCGCACCTCATCGAAGAACAGTGCGCCGGTGCTGGAGGCGCGCAGGCTGAATTTGTGCTGCACCTCCCGGGCGCTGAAGCCGCGCGTGCCGCGCTCCACCAGAAAGCCACGCACCCCCTCGGGGGTCTGCGCCCACACCAGCGCCACGTGCGCGATCGGGCCGTTGGTGATCCACATCTTCGAGCCGTTCAGCACCCAGTCCGGGCCGGCGCGACGCGCGACGCTGCGCATGTGCCCCGGATCGGAGCCGCCGTGGGCCTCGGTCAGCCCGAAGCACCCGATGCTCTGCCCACGGGCCATCGCCGGCAGCCAGCGCTCGCGCTGCGCCTCGCTGCCGTAGGCGTCGATCGGGTACATGCACAGGCTCGATTGCACCGAGACCAGGCTGCGCAGCGCGCTGTCGCCGCGCTCGAGCTCGCGGCAGATCAACCCGTAGCTGGTGGCATTGAGGCCCGCGCAGCCGTGGCCCTGCAGGCTCGAGCCGAACAGTCCCAGCTCGCCGATCGCCGGTATCAACTCGGCCGGAAAGCGCGCGCTCTCGAAGCACTCGGCGATGATCGGCAGCACGCGCGCGCTCACCAGTCGCGCCACGGTGTCGCGCACCGTGCGCTCCTCCTCGGTGAGCTCGGCGTCCAGGCCGAGGAAATCCAGCGCGTCCAGCGTCGGCTCGCCCGCGCCGGGGCCGTCCTGCGCGCCCGCGGTGGGCTGCACGGTGTGGCCGGCGTGGCGCGCGGATCGGGCGGCGCGGCGATCTGGCGGGCTCATGGCGGGGCTCTCCATTGCACGTCAATTCATGCATGATGCGCCAATGCCGGCGCACCTGACGCTGTTGATTCTCGCGCTCGCCGTGG
>Ga0335074_10002733_pt1 | contig 24001 bp, 20 predicted proteins | sample Lox_Sample_23_FD_206715 | JGI IMG/M metagenome (GOLD analysis project Ga0335074, IMG submission 206715) | Soil microbial communities from Loxahatchee National Wildlife Refuge, Florida, United States - Lox_Sample_2.3 | ecosystem: Environmental > Terrestrial > Soil > Wetlands | place: USA... | reverse complement strand
ATCGCGAAGTATCGCGGGCTAACGGCCGACGACGATCCTTAGCGATCATGAAGCAGACTACCTCCGCTGCGTGACCGCGCGGTCCTATGCTGGCGGGAGAGCTTTCCCGTGCACCCAGCCCGCCCGATGAGCGGGCTTCCGGTCAGCCCACGGAGGCGACATATGGGACTTATGGACAGGGTCAAGGCGCAGGCGACGCAACTCGCGCAGAAGACTCAGGAAGCAGCCCAGGAAGGCAAGGCCAGGCTCGATCAGGCCCAGGCGAACCGGCGCGGCGATGCCCTGCTGCGCCAGCTTGGCGTGATCGTCTACCAGGACCGGACGGGTCGCGGCACTCCGGACAGCGCGACCAAGATGGACCAGCTGGTCAGCGATCTCTCGGCGCATGAGCGGGAGAACGGGCTCAACCTGGGCGACCAGCTGACCTCGACGATGCCGCCGCAGTCGACCGTGCCGCCGCAATCAACGATGCCGCCCGAGTCGACCGTGCCGCCGCAGTCAACGATGCCGCCCGAGAGCTATCCGCCTGACCCGGCCGCGGGCGACCCGGCCGGCTTCCCGCCCGAGAGCGCTGGCCTCGCGCCCGAGGACTCTGGCTTCCCGCCCGAGGGTTCCGGGTTCCCGCCGGAGAGCGGTGAGTCCCGGCCCGAGACCTAGCCCGGGCGGCACGTCACAGACGTCACTGACAGGCGTCCTGCGCCGCCGTGCGCTGCGACCCCGGCGCTTTGCTGCTGGAGTGCCCCGATGCGGTCTTGCCGCTGACCTTGTGGCTCGCGCTGCCGTTTTTGTGCTTCGAGCCGCCGGAGCGGTGCGCGGCCCGCGGTGGCGCGGTCCCGGTGTCCTGCTTCAGCCACCGGAACAGCTTCGCCGCCTGCGTCTTGTCCCACAGCACCGCCAGCTCACCGGTTGGCGTCTGATAGTTGATGTTGGAAAGCGGCACGGTCGTGAACGTCACGTTCGATGGCCGGATGCCGCGCAGCTCATCGGCGAGCCTGATCAGGTTGAAGCCCTGATCGACTGTCACCGCAGCTGACACCGAGGACAGGAACTCCTGCAGCCGGATCGGGTTCGCGATCAGGCCGATGTGCGTCGCCTTGTTCAGCGCAGACGAGAGCAACTGCTGCTGGTCCTTGATCCGGGCCAGGTCGGACAACGCGAACGAGTGCCGGTCCCGGACGAACTCAAGCGCGGTCGTGCCGTTCACGTGATGCCTGCCCGCGGACAGGTGCAAGCCGCTGTAGTGATCGTCCACCGCGTACGGCAGGCAGACGCTGACACCGCCGAGTGCGTTGATGACTTTCACGAAGCCCAGGAAGTCGATCTCGACGTAGTCGTTGATGACCAGCCCGGTGGCGTGCTCCACAGTGCGGACCATGAGCTGCGGGCCGCCGATGCCATAGGCGGCATTGATCTTGTTCATGCCATGGCCGGGAATGTCGACCCAGGAGTCACGCGGCAGGCTGACGACCTGGACGCTGTCGTGGTTGCCGGGGATGTGCATCAGCATCATCGTGTCGGTGTTCGTGCTGATCGCACTGCCGACGTGCAGTGCCACTTCCTGGCGATGGGTCAGGCCGCCGCGCGTGTCGATGCCGACGACAAGGATGTTGATCGGTCCGCTGGCGGGCGTGCCGGATGTGCCAGCGTTGACCCGGCCTAGGCTGGAGTTCACGTAGCTGGTGAGTGCCCAGGCGGTGGCGGCGACGACCAGTGTCAGCACGGACGCAAGGGCGGTAGCCGCCAGGATGAAACGCTGCCGCCGAGGCCGCAGCGCAGCGACCGGCCGGCGCGCCTGCGGCGCAGGTCCTGCCCGGCGCGGCACCTGGCCGCGACGGTAGTCAGGCATCAGCCCCCCTGGGAGATCAACCCAGGTAGGCTAACCCGCCCCGCCTCCCAACACCGGTGACCGACACCGGCCGGCGACCAACTTTTACCTCCTCTGGCAGGCGAGTGAACATCGCGTGAAGATGCGCTCGGGGGTGATGTGATCAGCTTCGCTGCGCTCCTTCAATAGAAAGCGCGGCCATGGTGCCCATGTCGTCCGTGCCATCGAAGACCCCCACTGCTCGCGAGTTGGCCTGTGAGGCACGCGAAAGATGGGCACCCTTGCGTTCGCAAATTCCACCGTCAAGCTGTCGTTCGCCTGGAACGCCTTCTACTACCGGGGCGTCTGGGTCGTCTGCTTCATCTGCCTGGCGATCGTTCTCTGGGCAGCCTTCAAGTCGCCGCACTGGGCGCGCTGGACGACACAGGACCTCCTGATCGTCGCCGCCCGGGGCGTCCTGCTCGAGGTCTACGACAACATCATCGGCGACCAGTTCATCGGCCCGCTTATCAGCCCGATGCCAGGTGCCAACCTGCTCCAGCTGCAAGACCTCGGGTACATGTTCTTGCTGATGGTCGGCGTCGCGCTGGTCAGAAAACCTGGCTGCGTGACCGCCATGGTGTTCATCAACTTCCTGCTCTCCCAGTTGCTGTTCGGCAGCGGGCACGGCGCGCTGGACTGAACCGACGGCCTGACGCAAGGCAGTGACAACGTCTGGGCCGTCGGCGAGTACGACGGGCAGGGCGGCATGAAGACGCTGATCATGCACTACACCGGCGGAACGATCTAGGACGGAGTCCGCGGGCGCTCGGGCCGGGTGGCCGCCCCTCCAGCCCGGCCCGGCCCCGCAGGCCGGCCGTTCATGATCACCGGAAGTCCGGAGGCGCTCTGGCGGCCTCCGGACTCTCCGCCTGAGCCTCGCCACATCTCGCTGGGTGACAGTCGCGCGCTCGTTCGGTACCATTGAGTAAGTTACTGGCCAGTAGAACTGGCCGGTAACAGGAGCGCGTGACAGTCGTAGCAGGGAGCGAGCCGCACATGGGGCACTTCAAGAGCAACCTCAGGGACATCGAGTTCAATCTCTTCGAGGTGCTGAGGCGCCAGGACCTGCTGGGCTCCGAGCCCTTCGCGGACGTCGACGAGGAGACCGCCCGCGGCATCCTGGACGAGGTCACCCGGCTGGCCGAGGGGCCGATCGCCGAGTCATACGCCGACGCGGACCGCAATCCGCCCGTCTTCGACCCGGCCACGCACTCGGTCCGGATGCCCGAGTCGTTCAAGAAGTCCTATCAGGCGTTCATCGACGCCGAGTGGTTCCGGCTCGAGCTGCCGGCCGAGCTTGGCGGGACGACCGTGCCGCGCTCCCTGGCATGGTCAGTCGCCGAGCTGGTGCTGGGCGCGAACCCGGCCGTCTGGATGTACTCGAGCCTCGGCTCGTTCTCGCACGCGCTCTGGCGGATGGGCACGCCCGACCAGAAGAGGGTGGCCGAGCAGGCCGTCGAGCACCAGTGGGGTTACACGATGGTGCTGACCGAGCCGGACGCCGGCTCGGACGTCGGGGCGGGCCGGACCAAGGCAATCCAGCAGAGCGACGGCACCTGGCACATCGAGGGCGTCAAGCGGTTCATCACCAGCGCTGAGCACGACATGGCCGGCAACATCCTGCACATCGTGCTCGCCCGGCCAGAAGGGGCGGGTCCGGGCACCAAGGGCCTGTCGATGTTCCTGGTGCCGAAGTTCCTCGTCAACGATGACGGCACGCTGGGCGAGCGTAACGGTGTCTTCGTCACCAACGTCGAGCACAAGATGGGCCTCAAGGCTTCCACCACCTGCGAGCTGACCTTCGGGGCCGAGTGCCCGGCCGTCGGAACGCTGATCGGTGACGTCCATGACGGCATCCGGCAGATGTTCATGATCATCGAGTTCGCGCGGATGATGGTCGGGACGAAGGCGATCGCCGCGCTGTCGACTGGTTACCTCAACGCGCTCGAGTACGCCAAGACGAGAGTGCAGGGCTCGGACCTGACCCAGATGCTGGACAAGAGCGCGCCGCGGGTCACGATCATGAAGCACCCGGACGTGCGCCGCAGCCTGATGCTCCAGAAGGCCTACGCCGAGGGCATGCGCGCGCTCGTGCTGTACACCGCGACTCTGCAGGACCGCATCCAGGTAGCCGCCGCCCGCGGCGAGACGGACGAGCAGGCGATTGCCCTCAACGACCTGCTGCTGCCGGTCGTGAAGGGGGTCGGCTCGGAGCGCGGCTACGAACAGCTGGCACAGTCGCTGCAGACCCTCGGCGGCTCCGGCTACCTGCAGGACTACCCGATCGAGCAGTACATCAGGGACTCCAAGATCGACAGCCTGTACGAGGGCACGACCGCGATCCAGGGCATGGACCTGTACTTCCGCAAGATCGTCCGCAACCAGGGCGCGGCGCTCACCGGGCTGCTGGCCGAGGTCCGCGCGTTCGCGGCAGCCGACGGCGGCAATGGCCGGCTCAAGGCCGAGCGGGCCGCGCTCAGCCGGGCTGTGGCCGACATCGAGGCGATCGCCGGCGCGATGAACGGCTACCTGGGCGAGAGCCTGTCCCAGCCCGCGCAGGTCTACAAGGTCGGCCTGAACACCACCAGGCTGCTGCTCGCGCTCGGCGACCTGATCATCGGCTGGCTGCTCGGGCGCCAGGCCGAGGTCGCCCTAGGACGGCTCGACGGCGGCGGGCTGAGCCCTGCCGATCAGGCGTTCTACCAGGGCAAGCTAGCGGCGGCCGGGTTCTTTGCCGCGACGGTGCTGCCGCGGCTGGCAGCCGAGCGGGAGATAGCCGAGTCAGTCTCGCTGGACATCATGGAACTGCCCGAGGAAGCCTTCTAGCTGCCGGCCGGGCGCAAGACGTCGCCTGTCACCACGGCTCCGGCCGCACCTGGCTCGGCATACCACTCGATGCCGAGCGCCAGCCCGAAGACGGGTGCCGGCAGGGCTAGCAGCAGCCGTTTCAGCGGCGCCGACCGGCCAGTGCCAGGAAGCTGAGACGCGTGCGCGGCGATGGCAGCCTGCTTGGACCGCGCGTACCTGCGCACGTTCACCCGGTGCGTGATGGCCGCACGCGGGGTGAACCCGGCCCTGATCGCGGCCGGATCATGGCGGATCGCGAGCCGGAGCCGATGGAACACGCTGAACCACCGCCAGGCAAGCTCGCGGGGCGCCGTCGCCTCGAGGACGCGGACGCCGGTCTGTTCCGCGGCAAGCGCGCCGACCCGGTGCACCTGGACGTGGTCGCGGTGCCCGTACGCGCCGTTCTCGTCGTAGCTCAGCAGCAGGTCGGCCCTCTCCTCGCGGAGCAGGTCCGCGAGCCGTCCGGCCGCCTCGGTGAGATCGGCGCTGGCGAATCGCTGCCGGTCCGGCGGATCCGGGTACAGCAGGGGCCCGTGACCACTGTCGGCGTAGCCGAGCGTCGCGACCCGCGCTGCGCCGAGCACCTGTGCGCTGGCACGCAGCTCGTCCATCCGGGTCTGCGCGCCGGGCGCCGTCGCCGGTCCCATCGCCCCGTCGGTGGCGCTGACGATGATGACGCGATGGCCCTGTGCCGCCAGGAGGGCGAGCGTGCCACCGGTCAGCAGCGCCTCGTCGTCGGGATGGGCATGGAACGCCACCACAGTCGCCATCCCGCAATGCTGCCAGTCCGCGGCAACCAGCGACGGTCTGCAGCGCAGGTCTTCGGTCATTGAGTGTGGTTTTCCGCGTTCACACCGAGTTGCCGCGTCCCTAGCGTGGTCGTTGTCGCGCCCGATCGGGTGGCGACACCAAGCCTCAGAAGGGGGACTACGCAATGCGCAAGACACTGGCCGTGCTGGCGAGCACGGTCGCAGCTGCCGGGCTCGTGGCCGGCAGCCTGGCCACAGCCACTGCCAGCTCCGCGACGTCGGCGGCATCCGGGACCGAGCACTTCAGCCTGATGACCACTCAGCCAAGTGCGAGCAAGTACGTCATCATCGCTCACGGTGTGTTCACGGCCGGCGGAGTGGACACTGCGGGGAACAGCACCGACACAGCCAAATTCGCGAATGGCTCCTTCAAGATCCACCACGGCGGGAAAGTGAAGGTCGTCAAGGAGCAGCTCAACCAGAAGACATGCCTGGAGGAGTTCGTCGTCAAGGCCAAGTTCACCCTGGGTGGCGGAACCGGCGTCTACAAGGGCATCAGCGGATCCGGCACTGCGACGATCAGCGGCCTGGCGATTGCCGCGCGCTCCAAGGGCCAGTGCAACCCGAACGCCAACCCGCTGCAGAACGAAGAGACCATCTCCGCCACGGGTCACGTCAAGCTCTGAGACCGCGCAGCAGGCCACGGCAAGGCAGCCAGCGAGACAGTCACGATCAAGGTCAAGTAGACGAATCAGCGGCCAGGCCCGCAGCCCTGGAGGGGGGCGGGCCTGGCCGCTGGCCGCTGTCGCTGAGGTCAGTTAGCGACTGCGGTCAGATCTCGTACTGAACCGACGCTCGCGTCCGGGTGTGCGGTCCGCTGAACCGCCGGATGATGTCCAGATGCTCGGCGTTGCTGCGGTAGGCCAGGTAGCTGTCCGCGTCGTCGAAGTCAGCCACCACGGCGAAGTCGAAGTTCCCCTCGACCAGCCCCGCGTCGGCGCCGGCCTGGTAGGAGCGCAGCCCGGCCAGCTTCGGCGCGAGCGCCGTCAGTTCTGCTGCGAACTGCCTCTCCATCTCGTCGGTCATCTCGTCGTCCCAGCCGAACAGCACCACGTGCCGGATCATCGTGCTCCTCTCGCCCTCGGTTGGGTCAGGACCAGGCCAGCATCGTCAGCGGGTCGGTCAGCATCGCGCCGACGTCCCGCAGCACCGCCGAGCCGAGGTCGCCGTCCACGATCCGGTGGTCGAACGACAGCGCCAGGGTGCACGCCTTCCGCACGGCCAGCCCGCCGTCGACTACCCACGGGGCGTCCTTCACCTGCCCGAACGCCAGGATTGCAGTCTCGCCGGGGGTCAGTATCGGCGTGCCGGTGTCGACCCCGAAGACGCCCACGTTCGTGATCGTGATCGTCCCGCCGGACAGGTCAGCAGGCGTTGCCTTCCCGGCCCTCGCGGTCTCCGCAAGCTGCCCGAGCGCAGCCGCGAGCTCCGGCAAGGTCAGCGCGTGCGCGTCCTTGACGTTCGGCACCATCAGCCCGCGATCGGTGGCCGCCGCGATGCCCAGGTTCACGTAGCGCTTGACGACGATCTCCTGCGCGGTCTCGTCCCAGCTTGAGTTGATCATCGGGTGCCGCGTCGCGGCCACGATGAGAGCCCGGGCCACGAGCAGCAGCGGCGACACCCTGACGCCGGCGTACTCCGGGAGCTCCCGCAGCCGTGCGGTCGCCGCCATCGTCTGCGTGATGTCGATCTGCAGGAACTCAGTGACGTGCGGCGCCGTGAACGCGCTTGCGGCCACTGCGGCGGCGGTGTGCTTGCGCACGCCGCGGATCGGGACGCGCTCCTCCCGCGGTCCTGCGGCAATCGAACCTGCTGGCAGGACAAGAGAAGAAACGTGCTCCGCCGGGGCCAGCGCCGCTGCCCGCTCCACGTCGTCTCGGGTGATCACACCGTCCGGCCCGGAGCCGGTCAGCATCTCGAGATCGATGCCGAGGTCCCGTGCCATCTTCCGGACTGGCGGCTTGGCCAGCGCGCGCTGGCCCGAGCCGTTCGGGTCCGCGGTGCCGGCGGCCGGCCCAGCTTGGCGAGGATACACAGCTTCGCGAGGAGCCACCGGCTCGCGAGCAGGTGCAAGGCCGCGAGCAGGAACGGTCTTGCGCGCCCGCCTGGTGGCGCTGCCGAGCTTGACGCCGTACCCGACCAGCACCGCCTGTCGCTCCGCCTTCGGCGCAGGGCTGCCGATCATGCCCGGCTCAATCGCACTCTCAACCGCGGTGTCGACTGGAGGGGCCGGGACCAGGTCCTCGGCCTCGCTGATCTCCCGCTGCTCCACTGCTTCCGGCGGCACCGTGTCGTCCTCGTCGCGGCGCGCCGGGCTGGTGCCGTTCGGCCCGGTGCCGTCCGGGCTCGTGTCAACCCTGATGATCGGCGTGCCGACGTCAGCGGTCGCCCCCTCCGCGACAAGCAAGTCGGTGACCACGCCGGCGTACGGGCTCGGAAGCTCGACGACCGACTTCGCCGTCTCGATCTCGACCAGGATCTGGTTGAGCGTGATGGCGTCGCCCGGCTGCACGTGCCACCTGATGATGTCGGCCTCGGTGAGGCCCTCGCCGACGTCAGGAAGCCTGAACTCCTTCAGATCTGGCATCGTGGCCCCTCAGTAGCCGAAGCTGCGGTCGACGGCGTCCAGGATCCGGTCCAGATCCGGCAGGTAGTACTCCTCAAGCCGAGACGGCGGATACGGGGTGCTGTACGCGCCGACCCGCAGCACCGGGGCCTCCAGGCTGTAGAAGCACTCCTGCGTGACCTGCGCCGCGATCTCGGCACCGATGCCTCCAGTTACCACGGCCTCATGCGCGACGACGCAGCGACCGGTCTTGCGCACCGAAGCGAAGATCATCTCCGTGTCCAGCGGGGCGAGCGAGCGAAGGTCTATGACCTCGATCGACCGTCCGTCGCCGGCCGCCGCCACCGCGGCCTCCGCGCAGGTGCGTGTCATTGGTCCGTAGCAGAGCAAGGTCACGTCGCTGCCAGGGACGAGCACCCGGGCCGCGTCCAGCGGCCGCGCGGTGGCGAGGCCGGCATCGGTGTCGACCTCTTCCTTGTCCCAGTACCGCCGCTTGGGCTCGAAGAAGATGACCGGGTCGTCGCTCCGCGCCGCCTGCTGGATCATCGTGTACGCGTCGGCGGGGCCGCCGCAGGCGACGACACGGAGGCCGGGCGTGTGCGCGAACAACGCCTCCGGCGACTCACTGTGATGCTCGACGGCGCCGATGCCGCCACCGAACGGGATCCGGACGACGATCGGAAGCTGCAGCGAGCCACGCGACCGGTAGCGCATCTTCGCTAGCTGACTGACGATCTGGTCGAACGCCGGGAACACGAAGCCGTCGAACTGGATCTCGCAGATCGGCCGGTAGCCGCGGAGCGCCAGGCCGATTGCGGTACCGATGATCCCGGATTCGGCCAGCGGCGTATCGATGACGCGGGCTTCGCCGAAGTCCTTCTGCAGGCCATCGGTGACCCGGAAGACGCCGCCGAGCCTGCCGACGTCCTCGCCCATGATCAGCGCCTTCGGGTTGTCCTCCAGCGCCTTGCGCAAACCGTGGTTGAGCGCCCTGGACAGGGTCAGTGCGGTCATCGGGCCTCCCCGGCCAGCTCCGGCGCGTCAGCGAATGAGTCGAGATACCCGGCCAGCCAGTCACGCTGGGCGGCCAGCTGAGCGGTTTCGCTGGTGAGCACGTTGTCGAACATCGCTAGCGGCTGCGGGTCGGGCATCTGCAGGCAAGCCTGCCGCACCCGGGTACCGACCTCGGCAGCCTCAGCCTCGACCTCCTCGAAGAAGCTCATCTCTGCCTGCTCGGTCCTGATGAGGTATTGCTTGACACGCTCGATCGGATCCTTCAGCTTCCACGCCTCAAGCTCGGCCGACAGCCGGTACCTGGTCGGGTCATCGGTCGTGGTGTGCGCGCCCATCCGGTAGGTGAACGCCTCGATCAGAGTTGGCCCCTGCCCGTCCCTGGCGGCCTGCATAGCCCGGCGGGTGACCGCCAGGCAGGCCAGAACGTCGTTGCCGTCGACCCGGACGCCGGGGAAGCCGAACCCGCGCGCCCGCAGGTACAGCGGGGTGCGGCTCTGGCGCTCGAGCGGCTCGGAGATGGCCCACTGGTTGTTCTGGCAGAAGAACACGATCGGCGCATTGTTCACCGAGGCCCAGATGAACGCCTCGTTGACGTCTCCCTGGCTGGTCGCGCCGTCGCCGAAGTAGGCGATGACAGCCTCGCCGCCCTCGCCGACCGCGTCGTCCCGCTGGATGCCCATCGCATACCCGGTGGCGTGCAGCGTCTGGCTGCCGATGACGATCGTGTACAGGTGAAAGTTGTGTGCACGCGGATCCCAGCCGCCATGGCTCACGCCGCGGTACAGCTCGAGCAGCTTGGCAGGGTCCAGCCCGCGGCACCACGCCACGCCGTGCTCCCGGTAGGTCGGGAAAGCCATGTCCCGCGCTTCGAGCGCTCGCCCTGAGCCGACTTGCGCAGCCTCCTGGCCGAGCAGCGAGGCCCAGATCCCCAGCTCGCCCTGGCGCTGCAGTGCGATCGCCTCGAAGTCGATCCGCCGGACGATAACCAGGTCGCGGTACAGCGACTTGACCTCGTCCGCGGAGATCTCCAGCGGGTAGTCGGGGTGGTGGACCCGCTCCCCTTCGGGGGTCAGAAGCTGGATCAGCTCGGTCGGTTCCGGATTGGTGCTGGCTTGGGGGGACACCGTGCCTCCCGTGGGCACCCCGGAGCCCGCTAGCCCGGAACCCCCCGCAACCCGGCGGCCTGCGCGCCCGGCGTCGTTGACGGCCACGTGCCACTCCTTTGCTGTTGTCGTGCGTGCCGGAGCGAAACAGTACTATTGCCGCGCCCGCACCGGTCAAGCGTGTGCTCTTCATTGCCAGGCTACTGCGCCGGCGGCGCCATCCCTAGGCGCAGGCAGCGGGGCCGATGGGTACTGTTCGGGTGTGCCGAGATTCGTGATCGACGTAATGCTGAAGCCCGAGATCCACGACCCGCAAGGCGACGCCATCGCCAGCGCCTGCCGTCGGCTCGGGTTTCCCCAGGTCAGCGGTGTACGGCAGGGCAAGCGGTTCGAGGTTGAGCTGAGCGAGCTCACCACCGAGGACCGGATGGCGGACCTGGCGGCCGAGTTGCTGGCCAACCCGGTGATCGAGGAGTTCACCGTCCACCCGGCATGACGCTGATTTTGCTGGCTGGTAGCGCACTGTTCGTCCAGAGATCGCCTGAGTTCCATGATTACCACGGCTGGTAACGGGAAGCCTTCACAATGTGAACTGATTGCCGATACCGCGACGGGGCTGAGGAGCGGATGCGATCACGGGTGTTCCAGTCGGCGGAGCCAGCCGCAGACGTTGAGTTCTGCCTGGTCTTCCCCAGGGAATCGCTCAGTGTCCCGGTGATGCGCCGGGTGCTTGGTGACACTCTCAGCCGGATCGGGGTGGACGGCGGGTGCATCGACGACCTGTTGCTCGCGGTGACGGAGGCCTGCACCAACGTACTTCGGCACGCAGGTCCGGGCCGCCGCTATGAGCTCGTTGCCCACGTGGGCGCCAAGCGCTGTGTCGTCGAGGTGCTCGATGGCGGCCGGGGCTTTGACCCGGCAAGCGTCAGGCCGCGATTGAGCCTGCGTCGATCCATCCGGCCGGGACCCGTTCCCCGGCGCCACCCGAGCCCGCCCGCGTCCACGGCGCCTTGCTCGCCGAGCACGCTGCGCAGCCGCATCGCGAGGTCGCGGCGGCTGGCCAGGGAACGGGTAATCGCGGACCTGCCCGAGTCGGGCCGCGGCCTGGCGATCATGCGAGCTTGCGTCGATGACGTGACCCTGCGAAGCAGGCCAGGCCAGGGCACCATGGTCAGCCTGCAGAAGCGGATCGAGTGGCGGTCTGACGCGCCGCTGCCTCGGCGGTCGGCACCGTCGGAGCTCAGAGACGCTAGCTGAGCAGCACGCCGGGGCCCTGGGGTATCTAGGGTGCCGTCCGGACGGGCTGTCGGGCCAGCAGAGTCTGGGCTGTCCCCAGCAAACTCTGTGTCCCTCCGGAGCAGGTAGCCTGACGGGCATGCGCAGCCTGCGAGACTGCCCATGACGACCCGGATCGGAGTCGTCACTTTTCCCGGATCCCTGGATGACCGCGACGCCTGCCGCGCGGTCGAACTGGCCGGAGGGCAGCCGGTCGAACTCTGGCATGGCGACACCAGCCTGCACGGCGTCGACGGCGTCATCCTCCCAGGCGGCTTTTCGTATGGCGACTACCTGCGATGCGGGGCCATAGCACGGTTCGCGCCGGTAATGGCGGCGCTGATCCCGGCCGCGACGAAGGGCCTTCCTGTCCTCGGCATCTGCAACGGCTTCCAGATCCTGTGCGAGGCGCACCTGCTGCCCGGAGCGCTGACCCGCAACGCAGGCCGGCGCTTCGTCGCCAGGGACATCACGATCAGGGTCGAGAACGACACGTCGGCGTGGACGGGCAGTTACCGGATCAGCCAGCAGCTGAGGGTCGTGCTCAAGAGCGGCGAGGGCGCCTACATGGCGGATCCGCAGACCCTTGCCGGACTCGAAGCCAGCGGCCAGATCCTGGTCCGCTATGCCGACGGCAACCCGAACGGGTCAGCTAACGACATCGCCGGCGTGGTCAGCGAGGCCGGGAACGTGGCCGGCCTGATGCCGCATCCCGAGCACGCCGTCGACGAGCTGACCGGGCCATCGGCCGACGGACTCGGCTTCTTCGTCTCCGCGCTGAAGGCAGTCGCCCAGGCATGACAAGCACCGGAATGGCGAGAACCGACACCGTTGCCGCCGCGGCCGCCGGCCCGGACCGGGACCAGCCGTACGCGGCACTCGGCCTGACCGCCGGGGAGTACGCGCGGATCGTCGAGATCCTCGGCCGCCGTCCGACCGACGCCGAGCTGGCTATTTACTCGGTGATGTGGAGCGAGCACTGCTCGTACAAGTCCTCCCGCCAGCACCTGCGCCAGTTCGGCGAGAAGGCGCCCGCGACCGACGTGCTGCTGGCGGGCATCGGGCAGAACGCGGGCGTGGTGGACATCGGCCAGGGCTACGCCGTCACCTTCAAGATCGAATCGCACAATCACCCGTCCTACGTCGAGCCGTTCCAGGGTGCCGCTACTGGTGTCGGCGGCATCGTCCGGGACATCCTGGCCATGGGCGCGCGGCCGGTGGCAGTCATGGACGCCCTGCGATTCGGACCCGCGGACGCACCCGACACCCACCGCGTGCTGCCGGGCGTGGTCAGCGGCATCTCCTTCTACGGCAACTGCCTCGGCCTGCCGAACATCGGCGGCGAGCTTGCTTTCGACCCGTGCTACGCCGGCAATCCGCTGGTCAACGCACTGTGCGTCGGCGTGCTGCGACCGGAGGACCTGAAGCTGGCGGCTGCGACCGGACCCGGCAACCAGGTGATCCTGTTCGGCTCGCGCACCGGCCCTGATGGCATCGGCGGCGCGTCGGTGCTGGCAAGCGCATCGTTCGGCGGCGCCGGCGAGGGCGCGAAGCGGCCCAGCGTGCAAGTCGGCGACCCGTTCATGGAGAAGCTGCTGGTCGAGTGCTGCCTTGAGCTGTACGAGGCCGGACTCGTGGTCGGCATCCAGGACCTCGGCGCCGCCGGCGTGGCCTGCGCCACGACGGAACTCGCGGCAGGTGGCGGCACCGGCATGCGGGTCCGGCTAGACGCGGTGCCGCTGCGGGACGCCTCGCTCGGGCCAGCCGAGATTCTGATGAGCGAGTCGCAAGAGCGGATGATGGCGATCGTCACGCCTGAGAACGTCGCGGCGTTCCTTGCCATCTGCGCGAAGTGGGACGTGCTGGCCACGGTCATCGGCGAGGTCACCGGCACCGGCAGGCTGGAGATGACCTGGCACGGCGAGCAGGTTGTCGACATCCCGCCGGGCAGCGCTGCCGATGACGGGCCGGTCTGCGACCGGCCAGCGCGCCGGCCGGACGGTCAGGACGCGCTGCTTGCCGCCGGTCCGGACGCCCTGCTCCGGCCGCAAACGAGCGCGGAACTGCAGGCTGATCTGCTCCTGCTGGTCGGCTCCCCGGACGGCGGTGACAAGAGCTGGGTGACGGAGCAGTACGACCGCTACGTTCGCGGCGATACCGCCCTGGCCATGCCGCATGACGCCGGGCTAATCCGGATCGACGAGGTCACCGGCCTCGGCGTCGCGCTGGCCACCGACGGCAACGGGCGGTACTGCCAGCTCGACCCGTACGCAGGCACGCAGCTCGCGCTAGCGGAGGCCTACCGGAACGTGGCGGCCACGGGCGCCCGGCCGCTTGCCGTCACCAACTGCCTCAACTTCGGCTCGCCTGAGGACCCCGCGGTGATGTGGCAGTTCACCGAGGCGGTCCGCGGCCTGGCTGACGGCTGCCAGCAGCTCGGCATCCCGGTCACTGGCGGCAACGTCAGCTTCTATAACCAGACCGGCGTCGCGCCGATCCAGCCGACACCGGTCATCGGCGTGCTCGGCGTACATCAGGACGTGCGGCGCCGGGTGCGGTCGGGTTTCGCCGAGCCGGGCCTTCGCATCGTGCTGCTGGGCGAGACCAGGGCCGAGCTCGGCGGCTCGCTGTGGGCCTGGCTCCGGCATGGCCACCTCGGCGGTCGGCCCCCCGCAGTCGACCTGGAGGCCGAGCGCCTGCTGGCGGCCGTGCTGGTCAGTGCGATCGCGCGCGGCCTGCTGAGCGCTGCGCACGACCTGTCAGATGGCGGGCTCGCGGTCGCACTGGCTGAGGCCTGCCTGGCTGGCGGCACTGGCTGCAGCGTGACGCTGCCAGCTGATCCCGCCGCGTTCCTGTTCAGTGAATCGGCGGGTCGTGCCATCGTCGCGGTGCGAGCGCAGGCAGCGGCTGACTTCGCCGCCGCCTGCGAGTCGGCCGGGCAGGCGGCGACTGTGCTCGGCGAGACCGGCGGTACCGAACTGGCGATCAGCGGGCCGGACGGGGCGAGCCTCGTGGCAGTGCCACTGACCGAGCTGACGCGGGTGCACCGCCAGGCGCTGCCCGCACTCTTCGGCTAGCTAAGACCGACGACTCGGCTAGCTAAGACCGACGACTCGGCTAGCTAAGACCGATGACTCGGCTAGCTAAACCGACGACCACCAGAACGCGATGAGCTGGTCGGCCGGCCTCGATGCCGAGCAGGGCGCCATCGTCGCACCGAAGACCGGGCCGGTGGCGACGTCACTCTGGGTGAGGCACCGGCCATCAGCGAGGCTCGCGTACTGGTAGAAGTCGTGCCCGTCGATCTTGATCGCCGAGGTCGTCCGGCGCCAGCGCTGTGTGGCTGCGAGATCGCAATGGCTCAGCGTCAGCTTCGAGCTGATGGCCGGGCCGGCCGCGGTCAGGCAGTCGCCGGACGTGACGAAGATGAAGATGTAGGAATTCCCCGCCATGAGATCCGCGGTCCAGTCCGCCCCGCCCGCCGCCACCTGAACCCGGCTGACCGGGAGGAACTCAGGGTCGCCCTGCCGCCCTGCGAGCTGGAGCAGCTGGCCGGACGGACTGCCCGGCACGGAGTCCTTGACGATCAGGCCAACCGTCTGGCCGCTGGTCACCTTTGACGACAGCGGCGGCGAGGTTCTGGCCGCGGCCGGATGGACCGCCACGAGGTAGGCCGCGACGCCTCCGGCGGCGAGCAGCACGACGATGCCGATGCCCGCCAGCCGCGGGCGCCACGACTCTCGCCGGGGAGCTGGCGCATGACGCTGACGAGGCATACCGAACGAATACCGTTAACCCGATTGTGATGCGGCCACATAGCCAGAAAATTCGTGAGTTTTTCCAGGAACGGCCGGCAATGGCTGCGCCTGGTTCTGGACGGTCGTCCCCCGCGCCAGCGTGCGGGGGTAGCGGGGAGCACCCCCCGAGCCCGCGTGCGGGGTTGCAGCGGGAGGGCGTCGCCCCTACCCGCACCAGCTGACATTAGGTCCCCTGGGCCGGATCGGCTAGCCTGCTGAGCCATGCCAGCCCGCGGTGTCGATCCCGGACGGCTGCTTGCCGCGCTGAACGACCAGCGCGCCGCGCTCGGCGAGCCGCCATGGGCGGGCATAGTGACGGAGCGCGCGCTAGGCGCGGCGAGCCTGGCCGCGGTAGAGGCGGCCCGGATGGCTGGCGCGGAACCGCAGCGTCCTGTCCTGCGCGCAGCCGTCCGGTACAGCCTCGGGCTGCTCGCCGAGCGCGTGCCAGGCCGGACCGTGGAGGTGCGTATCCCCCCGTTCGCGGCGGTCCAGTGCGTGCCCGGCCCTCGCCACACTCGCGGGACACCGCCCAATGTGGTTGAGATGGACCCACTGACCTGGCTTGACCTGGCAGCCGGGCGGCTGAGCTGGGCCGCGGCGGCGGCGAACGGCCGGCTGCTGGCCAGCGGCCAGCGAGCTGACCTGTCCGGCTACCTGCCCCTGTACGGAGCTGGCGATTCACGCCAGAGCGCTGGCGAGTCTGGCCCGGCCGGCCAGCCCGGTGACTAGAATTAACCAGTGATTAAGCCCGACGGCCTGTTGTCACATGATGCGGATCCGTCCGACCTGCCACCCAGAGACGCGTGCGGGGTCTTCGGTGTCTGGTCACCCGGCGAGGAAGTGGCCAAGCTCGCCTACTACGGCCTCTATTCACTGCAGCATCGTGGCCAGGAGTCCGCCGGCATCGCTGTCAGCGACGGCTCCCGGATCCTGGTGTACAAGGACATGGGGCTGGTCGCCCAGGTATTCAACGAGTCGGTGCTCGGCTCACTGTCCGGTCACATCGCCATCGGCCACTGCCGCTACTCGACCAGCGGCTCATCGGTCTGGGAGAACGCGCAGCCGACCTTCCGCGCCACCCCATCCGCCAGCTTGGCGCTCGGCCACAACGGCAACCTGATCAACACCCTGGAGCTAGCCGGCCTGCTCGGCGGCCAGACCTGGGCGTCGGAAGTGAGTGCCACCTCCGATACCGATGTCCTGACGGCGCTGTTCGCCGCTGGCGCCGCCAGCGGGAACGGGTCGGGACACACTGCGCCGAACGGGGCCGCCGGGATCACCGGGGCCGCCGCGGCGAACGGGGCCAGCCCGCCGTGCCACCAGAGCGTCGAGGCCGCCGCACTGGCCGTGCTGCCGCTGGTCCGCGGTGCGTTCTCGCTGGTCTTCATGGACGAGCAAACCCTGTATGCGGCGCGGGACCCGCTCGGCTTCCGGCCACTGGTGCTGGGCCGATTGACGCGCGGCTGGGTGGTCGCGAGTGAGACCACCGCGCTCGACATCGTGGGGGCCTCGTTCGTCCGTGAGATCGAGCCGGGCGAGATGGTGGCTATCGATGAGAACGGCGTGCGATCGCACACATTTGCAGTGGCGGCACCGCGCGGATGCCTGTTCGAGTATGTGTATCTAGCCAGGCCGGATACCACCATCGCGGGCCGAAGCGTGCAGGCCGCCAGGGTCGAGGTCGGCAGGCGGCTGGCGGCCGAGTGCCCGGCCGACGCCGATCTGGTCATCCCGGTTCCTGAGTCGAGTACGCCCGCAGCCATCGGCTACGCGCAGGCCAGCGGCATTCCCTATGGCCAGGGGCTGGTGAAGAACTCCTACGTGGGCCGGACCTTCATCCAGCCGAGCCAGACGATCAGGGAGCGCGGCATCCGGCTGAAGTACAACCCGCTCCGGGATGCCATCGCAGGGCGGCGACTGGTCGTGGTGGACGACTCGATCGTGCGGGGGAACACCCAGCGGGCGATCGTGGTCATGCTGCGCGAGGCTGGTGCGGCCGAGGTGCACGTGCGTATCTCTAGCCCGCCGGTTGCCTGGCCGTGCTTCTTCGGGATCGACTTCGCCAGCCGGGACGAGCTGATGGCAGGCAGCCTGACGATCGAGGAGATCAGGACGTCGATCGGAGCTGACTCACTAGGTTTCGTCTCCCTGCAGGCGCTGACCGAGGCGACGACGCTGCCCGCCGGCCGGCTCTGCCGGGCGTGCTTCGACGGCGAGTACCCGATCGCCGTGGCCGAGTCCGAAAAGGGTAAGCACCTGCTGGAAACCGTCAGCGCGCAGGCGTCCCTGGCGTGAGGACGCGGGGGTGGCACGGGTGAGCGGCGGCGAGCCGTCTAGCTATGCCTCGGCAGGCGTCGATATCGAAGCCGGCGACCGGGCTGTGGAGCTGATGAAGGTGGCCGTGGCCAGCACCGCGCGGCCCGAAGTCGTCGGCGGGATCGGCGGATTCGCCGGGCTGTTCGACGCATCCAAGCTGGCCAGACTGGTGCAGCCGCTGCTGGCGACAGCCACTGACGGGGTTGGCACGAAGGTCGTCATCGCGCAGCGGCTGCGACGCTACGACACCATCGGCATTGACCTGGTCGGCATGGTGGTCGACGACCTCGTCGTGTGCGGCGCGGAGCCACTGTTCATGACCGACTACGTCGTGTGCGGCCGGGTCCTGCCGGAGCGGGTCGCTGCCATCGTGGCCGGCGTGGCCGCGGGCTGCGTCGAGGCTGGCTGCGCGCTGGTGGGCGGCGAGACCGCCGAGCATCCCGGCCACTTCGCCGACGACGACTTCGACCTGGCCGGAGCCGCGACGGGGGTGGTCGATGCTGACCGGCTGCTCGGGCCCGACCTGGTCAGATCCGGGGACGTCGTGATTGCGATGGCTGCGTCCGGCCTGCACTCCAACGGCTTCTCCCTGGTGCGAGCGATCCTGGATGCGCCGGCGGCAGGCCTTGACCTGGAGGCTCGGCCGGCTGAGCTGAGCCAGTCACTCGGCGAGGAACTCCTGACGCCAACGCGGATCTACGCCAGGGACTGCCTGGCGCTGGCCGCCAGTTGTTCCGTCAGGACGTTTGCGCACGTGACGGGCGGGGGCCTGGCCGCAAACCTGGCCCGGGTGCTGCCGCCAGACCTCGACGCAGTCCTGGATCGCGGCACCTGGCAGCCGGCGCCCGTGTTCGGCCTGCTGGCCGAGCGTGGCCAGGTGCCCGCCGAGGAGATGGAGCGCGTCTTCAACATGGGCGTCGGGATGGTGGCCGTGGTCGCGCCGGATGACGCGGGGCGCGCCCTGGCTCTGCTAGCCGGGCGTGGCGTGCCCTCCTGGCCGATCGGGGTCGTCACCGCTGGCACCGGCACTGCCAGACTTGCCGGACGGCATCGGCGCTGAGGTAGCCGTTCCCTGTCGGCTTGGCGCTATGCGCCCCCCGGCAGATGCCGTGCGCCGTTGGGCAGACCCCGTGCTCGGGAAAGAATCCGTGCGCCCGAAAGGACGTGTGCTTTCGGGAGGAATATGTGCTTTCGGGAAGAATCCGGGCGCTTCCGGAAGAAAACCGTCACGCTCCGCCGGACGGGCGGAACTGCCGGACGAGGTCGTCGTCGCCGAGGTCGTCGTCGCGGAGGTCGTCGTCCTCCCAGTCCTCGTCCTCGTCGTCTTCCGGTGCGTGATCGGAGTCGTCGTCCACGGAGTAGCGGTCGCCTAGGTCCGCGTACGCGGAATCCCCGTTGGCACCATGCTGGCCCGAGTCGACGCCCAGCTCAGCCCGCAGCCGGTCAAGATCTGTCCCGCCACCGCTGTATTTCAGCTGACGTGCCACCTTGACCTGCTTGGCCTTGGCTCGGCCGCGCCCCATTGGCTCGACCCCCTCTACCGTACGGAACCCACCGGGTCCCTGGTCACCGCACTCTTAGTTGTCCGTTACCACGCGGTTACTCGCGGTTTCGTGCATACAAGGCTCACCCGCCGCCACTTCGCTCACGGAGTTGCGGCGCGCTCGCCCTACAGGTACTAGGTACAACCGTACCTGCTTTGGGCGCCCGGCGCCTCTCGTGATTCTGGCGAATCGCGTTAGCGGCCGAGGTAAATCCCGCGAAGCCTACCTACCTCGGTAATCCGGCGCTCCGCCAGACGGTCCGCCGCGACCGCGGGCGGGACGCCGTCCGCGTCCGCGGCGGCCAGGATCTCCCTGGTCGTGCCGAAGATCTGGGCAGCCCTGGCCCGCGCCCGATCGAAGCTGAAGCCGTGCAGCTCGTCCGCCACCTGGATGACGCCGCCTGAGTTGACCAGGTAATCCGGTGCGTAGACGATCCCGAGGTCGGCCAGCGTCTTCTCAATGCCTGCATGGGCGAGCTGGTTGTTCGCCCCGCCGCAGATGATCTTCGCGGTCAGCAGATGCACGGTGTCGTCGTCGACAGCGCCGCCGAGTGCGCACGGCGAGTAGACATCCAGCTGAGCAGAAAGCAGGTCGGCCCGGCTCGCGGTTATGGTGACCTGCGGGTGCTGCGCCCGTACCCGCTCGATGGCCACCGGACTCACGTCGAAGACCACCACTCGCGCGCCGTCGGACACGAGGTGCTCAACCAGCCGGTGGCCTACCTTGCCGACACCCTCGATGCCGACCGTCCGGCCCGCCAGGCTGGCGGTACCCCAGACGTGCTCCGCGGCCGCCCGCATGCCCTGGAAGACGCCAAACGCGGTCAGCACGGAGGAATCGCCGGCTCCGCCGTTCGGCTCGGTCCGGCCGGTCACGAACGAGGACTCGCGGGCCACGATGTCCATGTCCTCGCTGAAGGTACCGATGTCGCAGGCGGTGATGTAGCGACCGTTCAGCGACTGCACGAAGCGACCGTAGGCCCGCAGCAGGGCCTCGGACTTGATGCGCGCCGGATCGCCGATGATCACGGCCTTCCCGCCACCGTGGTCCAGGCCGGCCAGCGCGTTCTTGTATGCCATGGCCCTGGACAGGTTCAGTACGTCGGCCAGCGCAGCGTGCTCGTCAGGGTACGGGTAGAACCGCGTACCGCCGAGCGCAGGCCCGAGTGCGGTCGAGTAAATGGCGATGATCGCCTGCAGGCCTGACGGCGGGTCCTGGCAGAACACGACTTGCTCATGCCCTGACCCCGCCCCGAAGACAGTGGTCACGTCGGTGGGCTCCTGCGATCTGCCCGCGTCTTCGTTGCCGCGGGATCGGCCACCAGCCTATAGCGGCTCGTTCTCTGCTGTTTCCCCCGTGGCACTGAGATGTCCCGCATAGGTTCGGCTACCCACGCGTAAGACTATGCCCAGACGGGTACGGCATGTCACGATTAGTCGTGTCGCCAGTTTGGGGGGAGAAGTGCCGACATTATCGGTACTCCGGCTGCGGCTTGCGGGCCGGCAGGTGCCGGTTAGCCCGCCTAGCTTGGGGACAGCCCGTCACTGACGGGTGAAAACTTCCCGAAGCCGATTATCTGGCCGCAGTTCGGGGATTAATACAGCACTCGGGCTGGTTGCACGAAAACAACACAGTTCGAACGCATCCGGCCATCCCGCCCGATACGCGGGAGGGTGACAGAGGGATCCGGTCGTCCGGTGTCACGGAGCGCGACCGGGGAGGAGGGGGTGCTGGGCAGTCGCAGCTGTGGGCCGCCCGCGGCTTACGGCTCCGGCCGTTCCCCTTGCTAGCCGACCTGGAGGAGATCGGCAGCTAAACCGGGGTGCGGCGGGCGTTGGCGGCAACCGAGCTAAGTATCTGATTGGGAGGCGCGGATGACTTTTCCGAATCTGCCCGTTGCGACGCTGCGTGTCGCTAGAATCACGCAGCGTGACAGATCGCAGCGGGGGCGTCTGGGCGACTCTCACAAGAAACTGTGCTCCCGGTTGTCGACGCGTCACGGCTGGTGATGGCAATATGGTCTCAGCGGGCTATATGGGACATCCAAGGCAGGCTTCATCAGAAGCCACGAACAGCAAGAAGAAGTGAAGTAGGGATCGCAGTTCCGGTCCAGGAGGAGAGGCCGTCAAAATGTCAGCACGTACGCCAGAGGCTGAGCCGCTGCTTACGCCTGCGGAAGTCGCAACGATGTTCAGGGTTGACCCGAAGACAGTTACCAGGTGGGCCAAGGCAGGGAAGCTCACGTCTATCCGGACGCTCGGCGGACACCGTCGGTACCGGGAGACCGAGGTCCGTGCCCTCCTGGCGGGGATCCCGCAGCAGCGCTCGGAGTGAGGGGTGGCCGCGGTCCGGGGCCTTGGCGCCCGGAGGCTGCAGCGCTGTCCAGCGCGGTTAGCCAGCGGCCACATGCCTCGCAGCAGTTGGGGGGTCGACCCCGGCGGCAAGCCACCGCATCGGGGGGCGCGTTTCGCGTTCGATGCGATGAGCACCGGTCAGTGGAAGCCGGGGTCGATCCGGCCTTCTGGAGCGAATAGCCAGAGGACCGTAGCGCTGCCTGATGGGCAGCGGTCACGAATATCAAGCCCTGTCTCATCGGGCAATTTTCAGCACGCGCCCGGCCCCGCGAACGCAGTAGCTGCCGCAGGAACGCGTAGCTGCCGCAGGAACGCGTAGCTGCCGCAGGAACGCGGTAACTGCCGCCAGGAACGCAGTACCTGCCGCCAGGAACGCAGTACCTGCCGTGGCGTAGCCGTTCGACGGGCGGCCATTCCGGCTGCATTTGCTCGACGTTTCAGCCCAGAGCTTCGGTTCCGCGCTGCTTCCGCTGCGGTGCTGCTGGTCTCGGAAAGCGTGCGCGTAGCGGCGGACCTGGCGGACGTGCCGGCGGCGGATAGTAACCGGATCAGCCGGGCTTGAGGCACTCTGAAGCGCTCGTGCGCCACCACGTGCTACCAGGCGAAGATCACTGCTCGTAGTCAGATAACAACTTTTCGTAATCACGCCACCCGAGGGCGGGCTGCGAGGATACTGAGGAAGCCCGCCGACAGGGTGGAGGCGGGCGATGTTACGGGGGATCCGCCTCGACGGCGGACTGTGCGGCGCTTGGGAGGGAGGGTACGCACAATGCGTGATCCAGATCTGGTGCACCGCGCGGAGCGGGCGGCCATAGCGCTGGAGCGGGCCTGGAGTGACTGGCGCGTCATGCATGGCGCGGGCACCGGACCGCTGCCGCAGATTACGAGCTACGTCGGCTATTCGCTAACCGAGCCGTGGGGGGAGCCCAGGGTGGTGCTCGGGGTCCCGGCTGACGAAGCAGAGCGGCTGGCCGCATTACTGGAGGGCCACGACTGCTTTGGTCCCGTCCACGCTGAGGTAGCAGGCCGGCCCGACTGGCGGCGCGGCACCTCGGGCGGGACTGCCGATACTGCTGACCTGGCGGATGCCGGAGCCCGATCGTACGACCGGCCGCTCGATGTGCCTGCGCAGGTACGCGGGCCTGAATCAGACCAGTTCTCAGCGAGCTGGCAGGACCTGCCACGTGACACTGACAGTGCGGCCTGGGACGACGCCGCTCGAGTGCGGGCTGCCCGGGACAGCGTGACGCGTGAGAGGGTCGCTCGGGACAGTGTGACTCGGGACAGCGTGACTCGGGACAGCATGACTCGGGACAGCATGACTCGGGACAGCATGACTCGGGATGGCGTGACTCGGGATGGCGTGACTCGGGATGGCGTGACTCGGGACAGGGCAGCCAGGGGCAGGGCCGACGACAGACGCAGCGACGCGGATGACAGACACAGTGACAATGGCCTGCCCCCCAGCCGATCGGTCCAGCCCGACGACAGCGCGAGCCTGCCAGAAGGCGACCACGGCCCGGGCCGGCCGCAGGTGCCCTGGGACCTCCCGGCGGTTCCGCTATTGCCGGGCCCGCAGAACGGCCAGATCGAGCCCGCGAGGTCGGGGCAGCCTGCCCCGGCTCCAGTGCCAGCGCAGGGCGGTCCTGGCTACCGCGGCCCGCGTTACCTGGGATCGCCGCCGCGTTATCAGCCGGAGGCCGATGACGACCCGCTCGGCCTGGACGACGGAACTCGGAACGGCGAGACAGGCTGGGACACCGGCGTCGAGCATCATGCCGGAACCGGCGAGGGGCTCGGCGATGGTGTCGACCCCGCTGGGCTCGCGCAGGCTAGCTCGCTGGCCGGGGCGCCCGGCGAGGTGGCTGACTTCGCGGACGAGGACGAGCGTAGCTGGGCCGACCTTGGTGCTGCGGTCTCCGCTGACGGCAGTGACGTCGAAGCCGAGCTGACCATCGAGACAGGCCCGCGTTTCGACGCAGGCTTCGGGATCGGATCTCGCCTGGACGGCGAGGCCGCCCTGGATGGCGACGCTGCCCTGGATGGCGAGGCCGCCCTGGACGGCGACGCTGCCCTGGATGGCGAGGGTGACCTGGACGCGGAAGCCCGTCTCACCATCGAAGCTGACGCGGCGTCCGAAGCGGGCATCGCTACGGAGGCTGACCGGGGCGGTGCGGATGATCTGGTGGCTGACACTGCCCGCGCTGACGCCGACCGGGCAGACGCCGATCTGGCTGACTCTGCCGGGACTGACTCTGCCGGGGGTGGCCCTGGCACGGCTGACACAGCCGGCAACAACGACCGCCCGGCCGCCAGGAAGGCCGCCCGGCCAGCCGGCAAGCCGGTCCGTGCGGCTGCCAAGAGAGCGGTCCGCCGGACCCGCTCCGCGGCCGGGAAGGCCGATGAGTCGGCCTCGGCGACCGCGCTGACGGGGGACGCGCCTGGTCCGGGCGTCGATCCGGAGCCGGACCGCGGCGACCGGTCCGCTGTCGACGGATCGGAGCAGTAC